>Ga0075423_10002149_pt1 | contig 17759 bp, 18 predicted proteins | sample SoiMethybrSBSTD2_FD_80114 | JGI IMG/M metagenome (GOLD analysis project Ga0075423, IMG submission 80114) | Bulk soil microbial communities from a Populus tree surrounding site in Tennessee, USA - Soil MetaG P. TD hybrid SBSTD2 | ecosystem: Environmental > Terrestrial > Soil > Tree plantation...
GAGATCGGCCGGCGGAACGACGCGGGCGAAATGGACTGCATGTTTGCGCACGTCGCGGGCCGCGCGGGTCGCCGTGGATGCCGCTACCGTCATGCTGTCGTCGGGAATATGGTTGCGGACCACCGTGAGCTGGAGCCGCGCAGTCATCTGAAACGCGTCTCGCGTCGCGCCATCTACGTCGTCACGGACGGCCGCCGCATACCGTTCGTACGGATCGCCGCCACACGCGGCCGCGAGAATGCCGAGCAGCGTAACAATGGAGCTGAAAGCGGGGGCCACGGCACCAATGATAATGCGGTAACCTAGGGGCCGACCGCCTGCGTGACGTCGTAGATGGGATGAAGCTCCCACAGCGCGCGGACCAACGTCCTCGGCCCGTTTAAGACCAAGAGCGAGCCAGAGGCCGGTGGTGGGCAGACGCCGAAGGCGGCATGATAGCAACACCAACGCCTGAGGCGAAGAAACGAGGCGCGGTAGATGACGATCTGCCGCGCCTTGTTCGCCCCAGGGCCGCGCGTTGTCGCTCAGAATCATCCCGAAATGCAGCAAAATGGCCCTAGCGGCCAAACCGAATAGTGCCGCATCGTTGCCTTCCATGAGCGACGCGCCCGACGCCACGACAGGACCAGCAAAGTTGCTTCGTGAGCTCGTTCTCGAAGCGTTGCAGAAGAAGCCCGGGCTCAAGGCCTCGGACCTGGCGCGTGCGCTCGGCTGGGAGCGGCGCGAGGTCAATCGATGCCTGCACTACGACCTGGCTGGTCTGGTCCAACAGGGAAACGACTATCGCTGGCGGTTGGCGCAGCGCGACAGCCAAAGCGCACCATCAGCGTCCGCGCCGACTAGCGAGCCAGAGGCCGGTGGTGGGCAGACACCGAAGGCGGCGTGATAGCAACATCAATGCCTGAGGCGAAGAAACGAGGCGCCGTGGGTGACGACTCTTACAGGGCAAGCCTGCCGCCTTGTCGCGAGTTGAGTATCGAAACAAACTCCTAACGAACGGCTGAAGCCCGCTGGCGGCAAGCGGCTTCCTGTCAACTACAGAGCCTCCGCTCATGGCGCGCATGACACCATTTCAACAACGGAGCCGAGATTTGACATGGGACAGGCATACAGTGGGTCCATCGCGCAGATAGCCAACGACGCTCGTTGTAGCGAGGAGCAGGCACGTCGAGCAATTACTGCGGCATTGCGCAGTCTCCACCGAACAACGGTCACAGATCGACGCAGCGTGACCGCTGCAATAATGGAGTGTTACTGGCTTTTCAGCCCCGAAGCTTGTTTCCATCTCGCCGGCATTCTCGAGGAAACTCGGGTCACGACCCATCCAGACCTACCGTGGTCTGAGACGATGGAGCGGTTTGCGCCTCACCTGAAACCTTTTAGCGCCATCTTGGACAAGTGGAGGGCTTCGGGCGAACGCCCTATTGGCGACGCCTGAACTACAGAGACCAGGAACGTCTAAGTCTTATGGGTGCGTGGCGCAACGCCCGCAACCCTTCGCTTCGCTCAGGGCTGGCCGTGCTCGGCCCGTTCAAAACCAAGAGCGAGCCAGAGGCCTGTGGTGGGCAGACACCGAAGGCGGCATGATGGCGACGCCAACGCCTGAGGCGAAGAAACGAGGTGCGGTGGCGTAGTTGGCTGCCGCGCCTTGTTGCGTCCGGTAGAGTCGTGCGGTGGAAAGGGACGGGGCAGACGTAGGTGGAAGGACTATCTCTTTCGACTGGAGGAAGCTTCAGAAAACACTTGCTTGGCCCAAGCGACTACGGATTGTGGGTAGATACCATCGCATACGTCGCAGCAATGACTAGAACCCCTAACACGGGAGGATGTCGAGAATAGCCAGTCAACGATGTGGATGGAAAGCGGCCGGCGTCCGCGCGGTGTTTCGGCTCCGAAATAGCGAATGATTGCGTTCCGAAAGCAGCCGTTTCTGGAAACTGCATTTTCGTGCATCTCTTGGATTGCTTCGTACTTTGCCTCCAGCGCCTGGTCTTTCGCAAACAAGTCCGCGCCTGAAGCTGACCGCTCCGCCATGAAGCGCAAAAGCCGTACGTCCGTGTGACTGGTGAACAGGACGGCTACCGAGGGATTGCCATCCCGCCCCGCCCGGCCGAATTCCTGGAGGTAGTCTTCCATTGACATGGGGTGGTGCCAGTGAACGACGAGCCGAACATCCGGAACGTCAAGGCCCATTCCGAAAGCGTTCGTGCAGATAACAACATTCGCTGGCGGCAATATCCGGCCAATGAACCGCCCAAGAAGTACCTCGCGGTCATTGGCGCTTCCAAGTTTCGAGTGATAGAAGGGGACCTCAAGGCCTAAGGCGGCTAGACCCGTTCGTAGCAGCTCTCCGGTCTTCACTGTCGGCACGAACAGCATTGCTCGGCCGGCGGGCATGACGCGCAGAAGCTCCACGATCAGTTCAAATCGCTCAGTCTCCGTCAGCGATTGTAATCGGGCGAATGCGATATTGGGCCGGTTCACACCGGTCACCACTACGCGCGCCGAGGGAATTCCGAGTGATTCCAGAATCCGTTTTTGACTCTTTACTCCGGCGGTAGCAGTGAACGCCAGCACGCGAGGATTGCCGAGTGTTTGTCTGACTGCGCCTAAGCGGCTGTAGTTTGGTCGAAAGTCATTTCCCAAGCGGTCGATACAGTGTGCTTCGTCCACCACCATGAAGCTCGGCCTTACTCGGCCGATTTCCTCCACCTCAGCGGTCCTCACAGTTCTTGGATCAAATCGCTCGGGTGTACAGTAGACGAACTTCACGGCTCCATCTTTCATCAACTGATAGCGGATCTTTTTTTCAGAGGGGGCGAGATCGCCGTTGATGAAAGTGCTCGGGATTTTCTTGAGCTGAAGCTCGGCCACCTGTTGGCTCATCAGCGCCTTCAGCGGAGAAATGATGACCCCCAGGCCCCGGCTCAATAGGATCGGTATTTGAAAGCACAGTGATTTCCCGGAGCCTGTGGCACTCACCAAGAGAATCGACTCACCACGCAACGCGGCCAGAACGACTTCCAACTGCGGCGTACGAAAGCGTTGAACACCAAGGAGGCGTAGCGTTGCACCGATCGACTCGTCCAACCCGGCTAATTGCTTCTGTCGATCTAACCACCGGGCCAAGCGCAAGCCCCAGCGTTCGATCGTGCGGCGGGCGAGCGAGCCTTGGAGGTTCGGATGATGAGCGGCGTGGCAACCGTCACACAGAGTGATCAGATTGGCCGGTTCATCACTACCACCGCTCGCGCGCGGCATGAGATGGTGAACGTCTGATTCACCTCCAGCGCATGGACGTCCGCAGCCCTGACATGTGTTTCGATCTCTAGCAAGAACCAGTGCCCGAGCGCGTGCCCAATGCTCAGCCGATTCGGGGCTGCGTTGGTTCATGCTACGCTTTGCCGGAATCTTCGCTTTTGGTGATCGAATCGCTCCCCAAATCGAATTCTGTACAACGGACGCATCGTCGGCGAAGTTACTTTAGCTTGTTGGAGCTTGGGCGGCTGGCCAGCTACTCGTGCGGCGCCGGTTTGGGAGAACGCGGACCTGATGGAGGGGTGGGCCGCGACGCGCAACCCTTCGCTGCGCTCAGGGCGGGCCGTCCTCCGTTCAAAACCAAGAACGAGCCAGAGCCGGTGGTGGTCAGACGCCGAAGGCGGCGTGATGGCGCCTGGGGTGTCCTCACCCCCCGACCCCCTCTCCCGAGGGGAGAGGGGGAGCGGAGGCGGCAAGGCGCGGTGGCGTGGTTAGCTGCCGCGCCTTGTTGCATCCACGATGAACAGCACCGTCTTAGCTGCTGAGCGTAGGGATTCTCCGACACTCACGAGACGCTCCTTCGTATTCGCCCGGACTTGCCGCGTCGGCACGATGTCACGACCCTTGCGGCATTAGGAATCGCGAGGAACTTCAACCGGATAGCGTCAAAGGGGAACCATGGCGCGGGTAACAGGCTCGCGAGATCAAAGTCAAACTTTGGATGCGGGGACGACCTGGATCCAAAAATGTCTTATCAGCGATCAGGCTCTCTTTTCACCTGAAGGAGTTTGGACTGCCTCACTTTGTGAGGGGGTAAAGCGAGCCTTCGTTGATCATCCCGACCAAGGATCAGATGACTTCATCACAAAGCTGACGGGGCAAATGCGGCGCGCCTCTCCCGCCGCCCAACAGCTTATGGCCGAGATGCTTTGGGCCCTTCTCCTCTTCCCGGCGAACATTAAACCAAGTACAAAACGCCAACAGATTCAGGAAATTTGGCAGCTGTCGGGGCGGCCCATTCCTGGCGGGACGCTTCTCTCGGATGATGTACTCGAAGGGGTTGGCAACGCTGGACAAGGATATAACAACTACCGCCCGCTAGAATTGGAATTCCTGATCGGACTGACTGGGGACCTAAAAGGGAGGGACCCACGCGAGCGTCAGCACATTCTTGACGATTACGATGCGTTCGTGACGTGGATAGAAGCGGTGCCACAGGGAGGCAAACGCCAGTTCCGGCACATGCTCCGATACTTCGCATTCCCAGATCAAGTCGAACGAATGGCATCCAACCGGCATCGGCGCCAGGTCTTAGCGGCTTTCGAAAACGTCCCCGAGAAGGAGAGTAAGAAGTGGAGCGACAAGGAACTTGATGAAGCTCTGCTGGCGCTTCGTCGAAAACTTGAGGCTGAGACACCCGGCGCAATCGTCGACTTCTATAAGAACCCATGGCGGCTCCGGTGGGAAGCGGCTGAGCCAACGAAGCCGCCGGAGGAAGAGCAGGACCAACACAACCCGCGCTACTGGATTGAAAAGACGATCACGTACGGCCGTCCCGACATGCTGAACGGGGAACACGCACTTGGCAAGGCGCTCTGGTCGCCACAGCGTGATCAACGCGGAGCAGATATCTACCGGTTCATGCGGGAGGTGAAGGCTGGCGACATTATCCTACATCTGACCGACAACACGGCGTTCACTGGTGTTTCGGTTGCGGAGTCTGGCTACCAGGAGTTTGAGGGTGTGCCAGGTAGCGAATGGAGCGATAGTGGGAAGCATTACCGCATACCGCTGCGGGACTTTCGAGAGCTTAGCCCACCTTTGAACCGGGATGTCTTCTTTGCTAGTCCAACCAAAGAAAAGCTGATTGCGTTATTGGATCAGGGGCAAAAAAACGCATTCTATAACAGCGAACCGAGTCTAAACCAGGGTGCGTACCTAACCCCCGCTTCACCAATGCTCGTTGCGGCTCTCCAGGAGGCCTACAAAGACACGACAGGTAAATCCATGATCGATAGGCCTATTACTGAGCCTGAGACAGGTAGCGCGATTGGTCCGGCGATCGTGGACCTCCGACGGGTCGCGGATGAATTCTCGAATGCTCTCGAACAGTCACGTGTAACCTTTGGCGCAGGGGTAGTAAGAGCGTTCGTTTCAAGTCTCGCGACCAAACCTTTCGTCATCCTGACGGGTCTGTCGGGCTCAGGGAAGACGCAGCTCGCGTTGAAGTTTGGCGAATGGCTTGGTGTGGACCGACTACAAGTCATTCCTGTTCGGCCAGACTGGACTGGCGCAGAGGCTCTGTTCGGGTACGAGAATGCGCTTTTGCCACGGAAGGATGGTCGAGCGGCCTGGCATGTTCCGTCGGCTCTCAGGTTCATGCTAAGAGCGGCAGCAGATCTGAGGGCGCCATATCTCCTCGTACTTGATGAAATGAACCTTGCACATGTCGAGCGTTACTTCGCCGACTTCCTGTCAGGGATGGAGTCTGAAAAGCCTTGTCTACCGAATCTTTCAAAGGAGAGTGACGGCGAGTGGAGGGTGACAATCCGGGGAGATGTTCAAATACGTGTTCCTCGCAATCTATTTGTGATCGGCACGGTCAACGTGGATGAGACGACTTACATGTTCTCACCGAAAGTGCTTGATCGATCAAACACGTTTGAGTTTCGTGTTGCGACCGATGACCTCCGGAGCGATGCGTCACGCCCGCAAACATGCACACGTGGTGATTGGGCTCTTGTGAGAGGTTTTTTGGGGATAGCCCAAGACAATCAATGGCAGAGTTCGAATCCCGCGCCCGATCTCCAATCGTTTGAAGCGCGCCTGCGCGAATTGCATGGCCTCCTGCTTCGCGAGGGTTTCGAGTTTGGGCATCGCGTGTTCTATGAGGCGATCCGATTCGCCTCCATGCTTGCGTCTGCCGGCGACCCTGATCCTATGACCGCGCTCGATCGCCAGATCATGCAGAAAATCCTGCCTCGGCTGCATGGTTCGCGCAGGCGGCTAGAGAGTACGCTCTCAGCAGTCGGCCGATTCTGTTTTGACCTTGGCGTCGAAGGCGCGGACGTATTTGGGCGAGGAATAGCATTTGATCCGCTTGCCCCACCGACGGGAGAGGCACGGCTTCCAGCTTCATTTGATAAAATCAAGCGAATGATGCGAATCTTGAGACAGAATCAGTTCGCTAGTTTCACAGAGTAGATGGTCGCCAGAGAGTCCGTATCATTACCGATCCTCGACCAGTTCGGCGCTTTGCGAGGAGATCTGAAAATTGCTCTCCTGCCTAGTGCGCCAACCCAAGATCATGTCCCGCCACTAATCGAACTCCCAATCAACGAGAGTCGCGAAACTAACACAGAGCCGATACAGCTGCTGGAGGGTCACGAGTATAGGTACGCTTTTGAACTCACATCGAACACTTCGAGTCTGTACACGGATAAGCCTGAAGCCTTTCAGCCTGACTCAAAAGGCAGCCCAAGAGGACGACTTCGTCCCGGACTTAGCACGGGTTGGTTCTCCGTCGGGGTGTTCGAGGGTCCACCATTCGAAGGTGGACGGGAGATTGGCCGTGTTGCTCTCGAGGTCCGCTCTCGGAAGCTTGGGTATCGCAAGCATTACCAATGGATGCTCAGAGATATCGCAAGCGCCTGCACTGATGTGCTCATGCAGAGTTTCGCTGCAAGTGCTCAACGGTTTGCCCCCACTTCCGCTCGAGATCCGCAGGCTACCTACCAGAGATTTGCGTTCCTTAACAGTCTGATTGGTGGCGAAGAGTTTAATGCGGCTCTGCAACAGGTCATCGCTCGCCCACACGTGAGGTGGGAAGAGGAATCCGAACTTCGGCCCGCAGCCATGGGACTGAAGCCGGGTTCCCAGTTAACGGGGATGCTGACTGGCCCCAGTCCAAAAGTCCAACTCCGTTCGCCGATCGCTGGATTGTCTCACTTGCCTGAACGAATCACGTCGATCAGGACAGAAGTCACGGTCGACAACCCCGCGAACAGATTCGTGAAGTTTGCCCTTCAGGATTGGCGTGCACTCGTCGACAATACACTCGATGTACTTCGATCCGAGCCGGCCACCGCACCCGTTCGCAGAGGACTTCTAGAGGCTACAGCGTTACGAGACAAGCTCGACTCAATGTTAGGTGAGGAATTGTTCCGTGAGGTGGCAGGTCTGACGCAGTTCCCGGCGAACGATCAAGTGCTTCAAAAGAGGGAAGGCTATCGCGACGTTCTTCGTGCCTACCTGCAATTTCAGGCGGCTGCGAACCTGAGCTGGGAAGCGATCCAGGACAGCTACATGGCTGGCCAACGCAATGTCGCGAGCTTGTATGAGTACTGGGTCTTCATTCAACTCGCCAAGCTCGTCTCCAAATTCTGCAACAAGTCATTTGACTTTACTGGATTGCTCCAGAAGGACGGATTGAACATTGCCCTACGTCAGGGTTCGCAAACCGTGGTATCCGGTACGGCTGAACGTTTCGGACGAAGGCTCCGCCTCGAGCTCACGTACAATAAGACGTTCAAACGACGGCTCGACAGCGAGGGATCCTGGACACTGCCAATGCGTCCCGACTGCTCGTTGGCGATAAGTTCTGATGCTGGTGGCGAAGGCGACTTCGTGCCTGTGTGGTTGCATTTCGATGCCAAGTATCGAATTGATTCCTACCAGGAGGTGTTTGGTCCTGATAAGTCAGAAGACGTTGCGGAGCTGAGCCTCGACCAAGAATCCCTCGATGAACGCATCGGGACCGCGAAACGCGATGATTTGCTCAAGATGCATTCCTACCGAGATGCCATCCAACGCTCGGCAGGCGCGTACGTCCTTTATCCCGGCCCTCTTGAGCGCGATAGACCAGACTGGAGAGAGTACCATGAATTACTACCAGGACTTGGTGCTTTCGCCTTTCGACCTTGCGCCAGTGAGAGTGATCAACCGGATGGAGTCGTTCCGCTGACGAACTTCATCGAGGCAGTTCTTGACCATGTCGCGACGCAAACCACGCAACACGAACGCACACGATACTGGTTGAAGAAGATCAACGCCCGTTCGAGTGGCCATGTCGAAAACGTGCTCTGGGCCCCTTTCCTCTCTCAGCCACCGGCGGACACGTGGGTCTGTTTGGCACCTGTCAAGGATTTCAATGAGCTGAGTTGGCTCGAGACAAACAGATTAGTACCGATTCAGGTTGAGCGTGCTACGCAGGATCCGCAGTTCGATCCACAGGTACTCACGTCGAAGTTAATTCTCGTTTACGAGGCGAGCGGAACAAGCGTTGCCCTCTATCGCGTGGTCGGGGAACCTCAGATTCTGTTTCGAAAGATCTTGGTGGACCGTGGGTACGTCTGGAACGAAGGCACAGTCTTCTATTGCCTGAGCATCGAGCCGATTGTGCATGACACACTCTCGAATCGTCTCACATCAGCGAGCATTCTCGAGTTACGAAATAGGCTTCGTCCTGCAGCCAGGGCGGATCTGCCTGTTGCCGTAACGTGGTTTGACTTATTGGTACGAGCTCGAACTGTCCCGGAGTGAGCGTCAAACTCGCACACCCGTAGCCGCGTCTTCACACCCCGTCGAGCAATCCTCGTCGTAGAATCTCGGCCTCGTCAGCAGGATCGACGTAAGCAAATCGAATCACACCTTGACCATAATTAGCACTCGATTAGGCTGCTCGGCTATCCCCCCACCAAGTTCGTGAGCTCCCCCAGCCGAAAAATGAAGCCCTCGGTGCCGCAAAAACGCTCTAAAGCAGTTGGCGCCGCACCTGTTTAGTGTGCTGGGATGCTGTATGGCAGCTATTGGGTTTATCGCGTCAATCCTCGGGTGGCCATCAGCGGTTGGCCTTGCGACGATGCTGGTTCTAGTCGCAACCCTAATAGTCTATCTCGTGTGCAACTTCGTTGAAGATGGTGGCGAGCACACATCGAACTGCTGGTGCTGCAAGTAGCTGTCCCCTCGATCTCTCAATTGACATGAGGCCTGCCGGCGATCGCAATCGCGTACTCGACGAGTGCTTCACCCATTCGGACAAGCGGCTCGAGCAACTGGCTCAACCTGTGCACTTCCTCGGCTGTCAGCTGGTGTGACCCCTGTGATGGGGTCCACTCTCGATCAACGATTGGGATGAGGAGACTCATCATCGTTTTAGAGTGATGCTGCCCCGTTAACCAAGGATCAACACTCCTTCACGGTGCCGCATTTCCGCCTGCTCATGCCGCAAGAACGCCCTATCCCTTTCTCGCGATTGGGCACTAGGCTGAGGGGTGCCTAGCACGCCCTGAGCTGGCGGCGCCTGTCTTCTGTGGTAGAATTGCGTTCGTGACCCTTTCAGGCTGCGCCGCGCCTTAAGCGCAGCCTGTTAAGTGGTTCCACCTCCTGGAGGTCTCGATGTTTCGAGTATCCGATCCTCTCTTAATCCTCCTGACCATTATCAGTAGTCGCGTCGGCGGGCAGGCACCAGCCACGCAGCGCCAGGAGATCCAGGATTTTGTGAGAGCGTACGCCGATGCTGCCAATCGAGGTGATGTCACGTCTTATATGGAGATGTACAGCAAGCGCTCAGATCTAATTGCGGTGGAGGACGGTGAGATCAGCAGAGGCTGGGACAAACTTCGCGATAATGCGAACAACACGGTTGGTCTTGAAGGCAGCTTCAAGATCTCAGTCGGAACGATTGATGTCATCACTCTCGGCACCACCCGCGCGATCGCCGTATTCCCGTTTGTCACGACTGTCACCACCCAGCAGGGCCCCGTTCAGCTGCACGGTGCGATGACTCTAGTTCTTGAAAAATCGTCGCAGGGTTGGAAAATCATTCACGATCACACCAGCTCGGTCACCCCCGCTTCTTCGACAAATGGCCGTGGTGCTGCATCGCCCGCCCCACCTGCCGCTGCACCGCGTCCCGCCCCGAGTGGGGCAGTCGCGGCCACTGCAGTCGCGGCCCAAGCTGCCACTGTAGTCGCGTCCGAAGCCACTCGAGGTACGATTGCGGACGCTGAAGCTGCGGTCGTCCAAGAGACGGGCTCCATCTATTACCCGTTCTCCATTCGTTCCGGCGCGTGTGCGATCACGGGTCGCATCGTTGGGCTCGCGGGTGGCAACAAGGATTTCGAAGTATTCATCCTGGACGAGAACAACTTCCTGAACTGGAAGGCGGGTCACCAATCGCAGGCGGAATGGCAGAGCGGACGGGTGGCCGCGACGGATATCGGCGTGCGCCTCAGCGGACCCGCCACGTACTACTTGGTCATCAGCAACGTCTTTTCGCAACTAACAGCAAAGACGGTCAAGGTTCACGCGGAAGCGCAGTGCTGAGATCCGACCGGGGAGGGGTTGTGAGACGTTTCTATCGCGTAGCAGCGATTCTTGTCGCTTGCAGCGCTGTGCCAACGAGCTCAGGCGCTCTCAATGCGCAGGCGCCTCCTGTTGGCGCTACCGCGAAATGCGCAGACGGCACGTACTCGAAAGCGCAGAACAAGCAGGGCGCGTGCTCGCATCATGGCGGTGTTGCGCAATGGTATGGGACGGGCGGGCCGGCGGTGGCTGAGCCAGCGCCTGCAGCCTCCGCCCCCAAGGCGACATCACCACCGGCCGCGGCGAAGGCCGTGGCTCCCAGCGATGCGACTGCTCAGTGCAACGACGGTACCTATTCCAAGAGCCAGCACCGTTCGGGAACGTGCTCGCACCATGGCGGAGTGAAGCAGTGGCTGAAGGAGCTGCCAAACTGAGGATCTCGGTGGCGTGCCGTCGGGGGACGACAATCTCGTGGCTTACCTGACTCTCGTCGCATCGTAGAGTTCATCGTCAATAAACAACTTGTACAGTGTCATAGACCGGCCTTCGTAAGTAACACTTTGGGCGAACACGATTACATCAGGCCGATAACTGTACGAATAATGGTACTCCGTGAACTCGAAGATCATTCCATTGTCAAGTTTCACTGGTTTGTCGAAATCTGCTCCCTCGAACTCACCAGTGACGTTGGATGATGCAGTAGCGGTATATCCTACAATTTCGGACAAGTCAGACGCATCGCATCCTGCAGCGTGCCCAGGCATAGCTGCTCGCCCTATCCAGGAGGCTGAACTGGAGCTCAAAACGAGAAACACTCCAACCGGAATACTCAAGTATTTCATAGACTCCGTCCTCGCAACGAATGACTTGCAGTTGAAGTGCGGCCCCGCGACGAAGCGAGAAGCTCTTAAGCGCGTTAATTTCGCGGTTGATTCATCTTGTTATCCACCGCAATCATCCCTGGCGTGGAAACAACGGTTTGTGGAGTACCGCGATATAGGCTGATAACGCCGGTTACGCAGATTTTCTTGTCACGATAGGCAACTTCAGGTGCCTCCGAAAACGTTGCCCGTGCGCTTCCCCAGATGACCACCGTAAAGACAGCAATTGGATACGGCCGCTCGAGGTTCAGGAAAGTCGGTTGGCCGTGACTCGACGCTGCATAGCGGGAGCTGGCAACTGTTCCGCACACGGTGGCTTTCTCGCCGACGTGGTCCTTCGCCTGATTTGCGCTGAGTGTATTCTGCCGCTGCTCGTGGCGCTGCGTGTCGGCGCGGGAGAGGACTCCCTGCGCGAGCAGGGGTGCCGCAGCCAATTGGATCGCGAGAACGAACGAGCCAAGCCTTAGTAGCACGGAGCTCATATTCTCCTCATCGGCTCAGGAAGGGTGGATCCTGACACTCTTAAGGACGGGCCTGGGAGCGGTCTAATGTGAGCACTGTGTTTCTTGGTCGCCGATTGAAAAAAGCCGCCACAGAGTTCTCGAACGCCGCACGTCTCGCAGACGGCGAGATATACATTCTTCCAGTCGGAGATCGACTTCCGTGCGAAGGACCACAATGAACGCGGAATTGTGCATAACTGGTGATTGTAAATCGAAACACCCACTCCTCTCATTGCGAGAGTGAGCGTCGCTTCCTCGAGTTCGGGTTGGTAATCGTATGGGTCGATCCAGAGCGTGGGTAGGTTTCTGTGTACGTAGCCGAACATCTCCATGCCCATGAGCGCCACATGCGCGACGAACGGGAAGTTGCGGTATATGTATTCGGCTAGCTGAGGAAGTCGTCGGTAGGTCTGCGCGTGGACTACGACTCTCACTTCGATCGAAACACCTGCCTTTGCCAGATTGTACAGCCCATTTACCGTCTGATCGAATGCTCCTTCCGCCTGCACGACATAATCGTGGTGCCAGTCGATGTCCGAATAGAGTGGAATACCTAGCATGAGGTCCGGATGCTGAATAGCACCCAATCTAGTCGCGTAGGACTCATCCTCAAACCGCCGTCCGTTCGTGAGGATATGGAGTCCAGTGTCAGGAAGGAGGCTCTTAAACTTCGCAATAACCCGAAGAAGATCTTCGCCGAGTAATGTTGGTTCGCCCCCGCTGATCCCTATTTCGCGACAACCAGTGTCGATCAATTCTATTAGTCTGAGAATCTCGGCGACCCGATGGGAATCATTGTCGGCCTTGGGCGGCTGACTGCACATGAGGCAGAGGCTGTTGCACCGTTCTGTCGCCAGGATCGTGTTGTGAAACGAAGCGCGCCGATACAGCACGTTCACACCGCCAGACGGCAGTAACAGCACTACGTCCCCGTCCTGCAGATAGTCGATATGGGGAACACCAAAGACGCTGGGCAATGGAACACTCGCAGCAATGCGCGAGTCTTCGGGAGAAAGCACTGCGGCGTAACCAGCCCAGTCATGGTCGATTGAATTGGCGAGACCTCCATCAGCAAACAGAACGTGGTCCGCTCTGGTTGTTGGATCACCCAACGGCGAGCGGGTGATCTTCCCAATGACGGGGTTGACAATACCGCGCGGGGTCCCAAAGGAGTGGAGATGCATCTGGCTCACCGAGGCGGGGAGGGTATTAACTCAGAAACGGGACGGTTCTGCACCCACGACCAGAACAGCTGCTTGATGAATGGATCGTCCCCGTGGTATAGCCGGAGTAAGTGCTTGATGATCTCGAGATTCCGAAAGTGAAACTCGCTAGTGGGTCGATGGCCTACCACGGTCCCTTGTGTGACATAGTTCTCGAGCGGGTCACATCCGCAGTATGGTTGGAAAGCACAGTCAGCACAGCCAGGTAACGACTCGATCACGGAGGCCTCGACTAGCGACCTGAGCTGCGGCCCGCCAAAGAGTTCTTCGTACGTGTGAGTGTGAACGTTGCCCAACCTGAAGCTGGTGTCTCCCATCTCTGCCAGCATTCTGGCTTCGTCGGACACGTATACGTCCCCGTCGTAATTGTAGACGGCGACACCAATACCGGCACCGGCGGGCGATTGTAGGTCGACATAACCAGCTGGAAAAGGCGTCAAGATTTTCGTTAGCAGTGTCTGGGCGTAAGCCTCGACCAAGAACCTGCCGGTTCGGTTGATCTCAAGAATGTGGGCCAGTGCACGCTTGTAAAAATCAAGAAAGGCCGGAAGTTCGTACCCCGTCCTTTTTCGCGTCCTGACAGCAAAGCCGTACGGGCTGATGTGACGAACGAAGATGTGATCGAAGCCTTGGGCCACGTACTCGTCGACAATCGCTTCAGGATACTCCAGACTGGAACGCGACGTGGTCATGATCGCGGACACTCTCTCGAATCCAAGTGCCTGGCGAACTCGTTCAATTCCTCGGATGGCTAGCTCGTAGCTGTCGTTCCCTGGCCGTGGACGGTTGGAATTGTGCACATGCGCCGGTCCGTCCAGAGACGTGGAGACCAGCACATCGTTATCACGCAGGAAGTCAAGGATCTCCTCAGTTAGGAATACAAGGTTCGTTGCGATGACGAAAGTTACTTCGCGGCCTTCAGCATCGGCTTGCTTGCGCGCCTCCCCCACAACAAAACGGATGCTGTCGAAATTGAGAAGTGGCTCCCCACCTTGGAATTCGATCTTTATGGACTCAGCCGGCGAACGAAAGACGAGTTCGAGAGCCCGCTCCGCCGATTCCCGCGACATATCGTATTTGAGTCGGTTCTGACTAACGCGCGACACTTGGCAATAGTGGCAAGAATGGTCGCAGCGAAGCGTTACCACGAAGATATGAAGGCCCGTAAAGCCGCCTAGAAAGCTCTTCTTAGTGCGATACTTGGTGGCCAGAAGTCGGGTTGCAGTTGTTGTGGTTGAGTCCGCGATGAAGTGTTTGGCCTTCAGGCTCTGGAATTCTGGATTGTGGGGAGAGAGTCGATGCTCAACCAGTTCGTCGAACACTTCATTGTCAAGCACAAGGTGTTCACCAACCTCGTTGACAAGAATTCTCCTTCCGTCGAAGTCCATGAACCGAAAGGGGAATAGACGGTAACCACCCTCCGACCTAATGAACTCGCTTGGCTCTCGGAATATTACGGTGGCCACGAAAACGCTACGATGACGCGGGAGGGTCAGATTCTGAAGCTTGTCGTACGTGTGAGAAGTCCGCCTCCGCGAATGCCTGGGATACAATCAGTTCACGAATTGAACCGGTCTCGCGCGCTATGTCTGCGCGCACGCGTTGGTCAATTAGTTCATTCGCAAACTCCCCAGCGAGACAACGCAAATCACTGTTGCCATCGCTGCCATTGAAGTTCACCACCACATGCTCTGCATCGATTCGATCCAAGAGGATCGTGCATCGGCCCGTGAACACGTAGCACGTCTTAAAGATGACCTCATCGCTGTAGAGGCTACGCGCGAGCTTAAGGCGAAGGCCTCTATCGCTGTCCTCTAGAACGTCAAAACCTGGCGGCACTGTTTTGTGACGTTTCATCTCGGGTCACATCCAACCGCCAGATCGGTGTGAACTGTGCGAGCGGTGTGAGCTATGAGACTGGTGAGATGAGTGCGAGTAATGATTCCGCGGTGTGACGCTGGGTGCGGGCGCTGCTCCTTCACGGAGTATGTTCAACGCCGCCTTTGCGTCTCTGAGTGAGTCCCGAGTCGCTCGAAGTGAATCCTGGGCAGCTTTGTAATGCGCTTTCAGTCTACTGATATCGTTGGATTCCGGGGGATCACCGGCCGTTGATGGATAACCTCGCTGCATTCCGAGCGCGTTTTGTGCCGCCGCAAGAGCTAGCCGTGTTGTCCGTAACGTATCGCGCGCTGCCCGAAGCTGTCTCTTCAGCTTGTTTATTTGCGCCGTATCTGATGGCGCCTGCTGGAGGACAAACTTGTCAGCGAACTTGGTGAGAACGAGATGGCTCACCGGGGGCATCCCGTTAAGCGCGCCAAGATTCGGAGTCGCTTCCTTCGGTGCAGTTACCAACGCAGCAAGTGACGCAGCTGTGGCTGTGCTAACCGGAAGCCTCGACGACAGCCCAAGTCGGCGACGCAAGAACTCAAGGAGAGCGATCAAGCCACGCTTCATGTTCGCACCCCGCGTCAAGCTGTACGAACCACGGCACGTTTCGGTCCGACCCGCAGACTCAACTTCGGCATCCCCAGAGTACCTGCGTCGAGTACTGCTAAGTAGCAAGCAGCGACCGTACCAAAATGTGACAATTCTGTCCGCCCGGGTAGGGTGTTTTTGCTGCACGGGCAGGCGCAAATGCGGCGCATAGTCGGCAGTTGATGCGGGTTTTCGCGAAGCCCGCCAACGCTAGTTCGGCGGTACTGACGCTCGAAGGAAGATTGGACGACCTGAGCCGCCGCTCACGGTTTCAGAGCGTACGAACTCTCCCATCTCCTCATGGCCTGTGTAGCCACTGCGAACTCCTGCTCGACTACGCCCGGGTGCTAGCCTGCCTTAGCCAAGCGGCGGTTTGCGAACTCACTTGCAGCCAAGCCAACCTGACGGTTCACAGAAATCAAGGGCCCGCCCAATGGACGACCTCGCACTGAGAGCCTTAGTCGCAGCCATCATTCTTAGCAAAACGTCTGAGGCTCTCGATCCTGAGAACGCGGCTACAGACAAGGCTCTTAACCGAGCTGTGAGAGTCGCCCGAGCATTGATCGCCAAAGCGGCAACCTGAAGGAAAGCAAGCCGAGCAAGGAATCCAGGAACTCCGAGCGCCGCTGAGGTGCGCCACCCCGGAGGGGCTGAGGGAGGCAGTGAGGAGGATGGTCCAATGAGTGAAAACAGGCCCTTCTACTACGCGGGTCGATCGTGTCCCGAACCACTTGTCGAAGCACTCGTCCTCGATCGCGATCGCCTGGTCCGCATGCTCCGCATCGCGCTCGCGGAGCTGCATGCCCGCCGCCTCGCCACGCCCAAATGCACGGGCGAGACTGACATCCTCGAGCTGCTCCGATACTGGGACGAGGTGTTCGACTGGGTGAAGCAACAGGGTGGCGCGGATGTCGTGTTGATGAGTCGCCGCACGTGAGATCGTCGCGCAGCGATCCGGGCGGGGACATCAAGCTCTAGCCGGGCCGAAAGACGAAAGCCGGAGAGCTGTTGCTCCCCGGCTTTCGTGGCGTAGCGAAACTGGCTACGCGGTGACCCCTCAAGTATGTCAAACATCGGCCATCAGAATCGCCGAGTCAATAGAGAAGCGAGGGTGCTGGTGGCGGGATTCGGACCCGCAAGGGCGTATGCCCAGTGATTTGAGGGATCACCGCGTTTACCAGTTTCGCCACACCAGCACGTGGCTAGCGATCCTGGCAATCCCGAAGGCCAAGACGAGTGACCCCACACGTACTGCCGCCTCGCACCGACACGATGCGATGGCACTGTGCGCTCTGAATAACCAAGTGAACGCTGCTTGTTACTCACGAACGCGTGCGTTTTTTGGGTTATGTGCTTTGCTCTGGTTCAGATATCATAGGGGAACCGCCGCGGGGAGCACCCACGAACCGCACTCACCTAATTCGCGATCTTGCGCTCGCTACGGGGAGCACCTGCATTGCCTGCGGGCGAGATGCTATGAGCAACGTCGGCAAGTATCCGGTGTGTCCGCGTCATGAGAAGACGGTCCACGCTCCTCATCCCAACTGGAAATGGAAGAACAATGTCCGAACGCGCCACGCACGACGGATGGGTGCGCGAGCCTGCAAGTGGTGTGGCCGCCGGCGCGGTCTCACGCGGCATCACGATTGGTCGAAAGGCCGCTGGGGTCGTCCCTCAAAGCCGGTCGTACTTTGCCGCCGCTGCCATCGGATCGCCGATTGCGGATCAGCCAGTACGGTGTGGTCCTGGCGATTGAAACTGATCACTCGGCACTGTAGACCACTGCTGCGTCTCCTGCGTCTTGGCGCCTTCTAAGTTCGGGGTGCTGTTCGCCTTGTCTCTTTCAAAGAAGGAGCCAACGCTGTCATCCCGAGCGAAGCGCGCGCGTGCGCGCTCGCTCAGAGCCTGCCCTGAGCGCAGCGAAGGGATGACATGCCGCTCAGCGCGTTGAGACGAAAACGGGGGGGGAGTGGGCTTTGCCGTGACCGAGTCCTGAAGGACCGGCTCTTTAAGAGCACGGGCCCATTGACTCGGCCGGGCCGCCGAGCGTATCCTCGCTCGAAGCGCCCTCCACGTCCATCATAGGAGGCGAGCTATGAACCGCCCCACTGATA
>Ga0075423_10002150_pt1 | contig 17757 bp, 13 predicted proteins | sample SoiMethybrSBSTD2_FD_80114 | JGI IMG/M metagenome (GOLD analysis project Ga0075423, IMG submission 80114) | Bulk soil microbial communities from a Populus tree surrounding site in Tennessee, USA - Soil MetaG P. TD hybrid SBSTD2 | ecosystem: Environmental > Terrestrial > Soil > Tree plantation...
CATGCGAGATGCAGATCGTTGACGTTGTCGCGCGTGATCTGCGCGAGCGGGCTGAAGCCTTGTGCGTCGAACGCGCGACGCCAGGTCAGCCACTCGCCGTCGGCCGGCGCGCTGAGCATCGCATCGGTGACCGGCGTGAGCGTGTCGAGTGGATTCGCTTTCGGTGGGCCGGGCGGCAGCGGCACGCCTGTGGTCAAGCCACCGCCGGGTCCATTCGGAGCGGCGGGCAACGCCGCCGATCGAAGCGTCGCGGGATCGCTGGAGAGCGCCCGCGCGCCGGCGATGACCCCGTTCTCTCGAGCGATGAACGCCAGCACCTGCGTATAGACGTCGTCGCCGAGCGAGTTCGGCGCCGCCGGCGGCATCGTCTTCATGTGCGTGAGCAGCGTGTCGAGCGGCTGCGCACCCCAGCGCAGGCGGAACTCCGCGCCCTTCAGCGGCGGCCCGAACTCACCGTCGTCGAGATTGGCGCCGTGACACGACGCGCAGCTGCGATCGAAGGCAGTCTTGCCTTGCGCCGCTTGTGCGTCGGTGTAGCTGGGAATCGCGAGGCCCTGCGCGTCGAGCGAACCGGGAGAGAGCCAGGCCGTCATCGCGAACGCGAGTGCTGCGCCGCCGATCACCAACGAACGTATCGCTCGGTTCATGCTGCTATCGTTCCGCGGCGCGCGCGCCGCTCAGGATGTTGCGCATCGCGTAGTTGCCTTCGTGGCACGCGTACTCGTAGATCGGCTCGTTGAGTTTCCGCATCGGCACGGCAACGCTCCACGGCTTCGTCCAGGTCTTCGGGTCGTACACCGTGAACTCGTACATCAGCGTATCGGCATCGATGCGCGTGAAGCGCTCGGTGAGCAGCAGGTTCGCGCTCGATCCGCGGAAGCTCGTTTCGCGCAGGAAGTTCGTCGTCTCGATGACCAGCGTGCCGGCCTGCCAATGGCCGCGCGAGTCGCCTTGGTATTGGCGGATGTTCGACGGCAGGTGCGGACGGCCATCGACCGGGATGACGCGTGCGTCGTGCACCATCTCGGGAACGAGCGTGACGTAGCCCGGTGCCTGTGTGATCTGCACGTGATTGTTGTAGGCGCCGGGTGTCATGGGTGGTCCAGCGTTGAAGCCCAGAATGCAGCGGTCACCGAGCGAGCGCATCTGGGGCGAGTCGGCGCGCACGCGTCCGAGCTGCTCCTCGCGCGCGATCGCCGCATCGGCATCCTGCTTCTGCTTCGCTTCCGGTGTGAGCGGCGGGATGCGGCCGTCGGCCGGATCGACGATGAGCGAGGTGCGCTTCGAGCCGACGATGCGGCTGCCGCGCTCGTACCAGAACTCGTTGTAGGGAACGACGCTCCCCGGCAGATAGTTCGCGCCGCCCTTCTTCGGATCGATCAGGTCGCGGTTCTGGCGCAGATTCTCTTCCCGCTCGAAGCTCGCGGCTTCGGCGTCGGTGAACGTCGCCTTGTCGAGTCCGTTCGGACGCTCGAGCGGCGTGATGGTGCTGAAGTCCCAGACGCCCTCGATATCGATCTGACCATCGGGGGTTCGGGTCGGCGTCCAGCTGCGCGTTTGACCCAGCGTCACGACAACGCATCCGAGCACCAGGGACGTGGTCACCATGTGCGATCGCATGACGCTCCTTTCTGAGAGCGCGTCAATTATTGATCTTGATCGCCGAATGTTGAATCGTTGGGGATACGAGCATGCGGTCGTCGTTTGTCGCGCTTCAGCACCGGAATTTCCGCCTGATCTGGATCGGCCAGCTGGTTTCGATGGCCGGCTCGATGATGCAGAGCGCCGCGATCCTCTGGCACGTCTCGCTGCTGGTTGAGCCGTCGGAGCGTGGTCTCGCGCTCGGGATGGTCGGCCTGGTTCGCGTCGTGCCCATCGTCACCTTCTCGCTGATCGGCGGCGTGATGGCCGACGCGCACGACCGCAGACGCGTGATGCTGATCACGCAGAGCGGCATGGCGCTGTGTGCGGCCCTGCTGGCGTGGGTGGCGTTCGCCGGTGTGTCTCATGTGTGGCCGATCTACGCGCTGGCCGCGACCGGCGCAGCCTTCGGCGCGTTCGATGCGCCGGCGCGTCAGGCGCTCATCCCGACGCTGGTTCCCGCCGCGCACCTGCCGAACGCGATCAGCTTGAACGCGATCGTGTTTCAAGCCGCGTCGGTGATCGGCCCTGCGGCGGGCGGCATCCTGATCGGCGAAGCGGGGGTCGCCTGGGCGTACGCCGTCAACGCGATCTCGTTCGGGTTCGTGATCGCCGCGCTGCTGATGATGCGCGACATCTCCGGACGCGCCGAGGGCGGCTCGCGCGAGGTCAACCTCGCGGCGGCGGTTGAAGGACTGCGCTTCGTGTTCCGCACCCCGCTCATCCGCTCGACGATGCTGCTGGATTTCTTCGCGACGTTCTTCGCTTCGGCGACGGCGCTGCTGCCAATCTTCGCGCAAGACATCCTGCGCGTCGGCGCGCACGGCTACGGCGTGCTCTCGGCTGCACCGTCAGTGGGTGCGATTCTTTCCAGCCTGGTCATGGTGCGGCTGGTCGATCACATCGAGCGCCGAGGACCGGCACTGCTCTGGGCGATCGTGGTCTACGGTCTGGCCACGGTGCTGTTCGGCATCTCGCGCAGCTTTGCGATCACCTTTCTCTGTCTCGCGCTGACGGGCGCCGCCGACACGGTGAGTATGGTGATCCGCAATCTGGTGCGGCAGCTCACGACGCCCGATCACATGCGCGGCCGGATGACGAGCGTGAACATGATCTTCTTCATGGGTGGGCCGCAGCTCGGCGAGCTCGAGGCCGGTCTCGTCGCCAATGCGTGGGGGCCGGTGTTGTCGGTGGTGTCGGGTGGAGTCGGCTGTCTGATCGTCACGGCGTGGGTGGCCGCGAGCACGCCGCAGCTTCGCCACTATCGCGCACCGGCGCATCTGACGCCGCCGGACGCGGTCCGCACCGATGGCGTCTAACGGTCAGGCCGGTCCGGCTGAAGCCGGACACTACCTACGAGGGCGCGACGTGCGCTCGCGCGCGTATCTCGCGTTGGCCGGCGCCGGCAGTCTGTGGGGCACAGGATTTCTCCTCGGCAAGTTCCTGCTCGTCGAACTCGACGTGCCGCACATGATGATGTACCGGCTGCTGCTGGCCTGCGCCGGCTTCGTGCCCGTTCTGCTCGTGCGAGGTACTCGCGTTCGAGTCGAGGACTGGCGCATGGTCATCACCGCCGGCGTGTTCGGTGTTCCACTCGTCTACCTGATTCAGTTCGAAGGGCTGGCTCGTACCACGGTGGCGCATGCGTCGCTGATGGTGGCGATGTTCCCGATTCTGCTCGGCGTGGCGGCGGCCGTGCTGGCGGGCGAGCGCGTGCCGATGACGCGCTGGCTGCTGCTGCTCGTGTCCGCGTTCGGCGCGCTGCTGATCGTCTCGAGTTCGGCGGCGAGCGGCGATGCTCGTGGCCCGACGATGATCGGCGATGGGCTGGTCCTCCTGTCGCTCCTGGCCGGTGTCGGATGGGTGATGACGAGCAAGCGGCTCATGACTCGATACGATCCGGTCGGCATCGGCGCGCTCATCACGCTTGTCGGCACGATTCCATTGGTCATGTGGGTGCTGAGCGTGAACGGGCTTCCACCCGTGCATCTCACGTCGCGTGCGTGGCTGACACTGATTGCGCAGGGTCTGCTCGCGACCACGGTGGCCACCCTGCTGTGGAATTGGGGCGTGTCGCGAGTGCCGATGTCAGAGGCCGGAGTGTTCGTGAATCTCGAACCGGTGGTCGGCACGCTGCTCGGCATGATCGTGCTGGGTGATCGTCTCGAATGGAGCGGCGTCGCCGGCGCGCTGCTGATCATTGGCGCGGCTGTAGGCGTAACGCGGCAGGGATGACCAGCTTCTTCTTGGTCAGCTTCTCCAACAAGTCGACGTAGGTCTTGTCTGCAAGCCGGTTCACGCCAGGCGACGGCGGCTTACCCGTGTCGAGATCGGTGTCCGCAAACGACAGACGATCGTCGCGCACGGCACGCAACAGCACGCGGAATCGCTCGCCTGATCGATCGAAGCTATCCAGGAACATTCGCTCGGTCTCGGTATTGAGCGGCGTGAACGCCAGCGGTTTGAAGGGCCCGAACTTCGGCAGCACCTTGAACACCATCACCACGAATCGCGCCAGCAGACCGGCCTTTCGATACCTCGTTCCGTACTTCTTGTCGTAGTCGGCCCTCGTCATCGTGTAGACGACGTTCGCCTCGGCCACATCGGGTGTCGCTTCGAGAATCTCTTTCCGCTTCTCACGCCACGCCACGCGTGTGACGTCGGGGATGACCTGACTGGCCGCACGGCGATAGGTGCCGATGGCGAGATCGACATCGCCGAAGACGTCTTTCAGCTCGAGCCCGTAGGTCTCGAGGAACGCGCGCTCGAGCACCGGCTTGGACACCTCGAAGCCGATCAGATCCTGATACGTGTCGGACTTGTACGTCCCACGCGCCACCTGCAGCACGTCGAAGGCGAACTCCACCATGACGTGCCGCCCGGGCGAATCGACAAAGAGCACCGTGTCGCCGAATTTGCCGCGCAGCTTCGGATACATGATCGGCAGCGCGCGGTTTACGGCAATCGGATGCGCCTCGTTGTCGCTGGCGTAATGCGCCAGCGCGCCGAGCGCGAACGCGAGCTCGTCGACGGTGCGCGCGTCGCGCACCAGCGCGGCGACGAAATCGCCCGAGCGCACGTAGTGCACGAGATTCGTGAACAGGTGACTGCCGAACGGGTAATAGCCGAGATCCTGGATGAGCGATCCACCGTACGCATACGCTCGAGCCTTGCGGATCGCCTCAGCTGACACACTAGGAAATCGTTGCCTGAGGACGGGCGCAATTCCCTGCTCCCACGAGGCGTCGATCATCGCCTCGTGCGCCAGTACGGAGTAGGCGGGTGCGCTCGACGCGGTGCAGACGAGCATCAGCACGACCATGGCACTCACGAGTCGAAGCTTTCCCACGGTGCACGGTCAATCACAAACCGTACCGATGTTGATTGGGCGAGGGGTGTCGAACGAACGCACACAACCTCGCGTGTGTGCAGGGCACCCGACTTGCTACGACCGATGGTGGGGGTTGAGGTGAACCATGGATAACCAAACGATGATGGCCGTCGTGATCGTCGTCGCGATCGTGATGGTGCTCGCGGCTGTGTGGGTGATGTTGCGCCGCCGGCAGACGACGGCGCTGCGCCAGCGCTTCGGGCCCGAGTACGACCGCGTGCTGCACGCGCGAGGCACGATGACCGAAGCTGAACGAGAGCTGCAGGATCGGCAGCGCCGCGTCGAGTCGTTCTCCTTGCGGCCGCTCTCGCAGCAGGACGCCGATACGTTCACGGCGTCGTGGCGCACGGTGCAGGCGAGATTCGTCGACGATCCACGCAACGCCGTGATCGAAGCCGATCATCTCATCGCCGACGTCATGCGGGCCCGGGGCTATCCGATCGAAGACGCCAACCGTCGTCTCGACGACTTGTCGGTTGACCACGCGCACGTGATCGACCACTACCGCAAGGGCCGCGACATCGCCGAGCGTCACGAGCGCGGCGCCGCCAGCACTGAGGATCTTCGCCAGGCAATGGTCCACTATCGCGCGCTGTTCGACGAGCTCGTCACCGCGCACGGCCGCACTGTGAGGAGGGCATCATGAGCTCTGACAACATGTCGACGCGCGATGTTGCGCGCACGCTGAAGAACGCCGCCAAGGAAGGCGCGCGCGAGGGCACGGCCGCCGCCGAGGATCGAGCCATAGCGATGTTTGCGCCCGATGAATCCGAGGGGTATCGTACTCAGTGGGATGGCATTCAGACCGGTTTCGTCGACGAGCCCAGGCGTGCCGTCGAAGAAGCCGATGCCCTCGTCGCCCAGGTGATCAAGCGGCTCTCGGAAGTGTTCGCCGACGAGCGCACGAGGCTGGAGCAACAGTGGGGTCACACCGATCAGGCGAATCAGATCTCGACGGAAGATCTGCGCTTGGCGCTTCGCAAGTACCGCTCGTTCTTCGAGCGTCTGCTATCGCTGTGACCGCTCGAGGCAAGCGGCTCAGCGTCTTCATGGTGGCGGTGCTGATCACATGGCGATCCGCATCGCCGCTCCACGCTCAGGACGCCGATTCAGCCGGCGAGCCGGCGAGCGGTCCGGCGCCAGCCGGAATCATGCAGACCGCGTCGAGCGTGGCCGCCAGCCTTCAACTCGATCAAGTCGTCACCCAGCCCGCAGGGCCGCCGCCCACGCCGAGGCACACCGGTATCCGCGCGATGGTCAAGGACCTCGCCGGTGATGTCACGCATCTGCCGTCGAAGGAGAACCTGTTCTGGGTTGGCGTGGGCGGAGGGCTGGCGCTCGCCGCGCATCCGTTCGACGACAACGTCAATCGCGGCCTGGTGGGCAGTGACTTTGCCGTCAAGTTCTTCAAGCCCGGACGCGTCGTCGGTCAACTGGCCACGATGTTCGGCTCGGCCGGCATCATCTACGGTGTGGGGCGGACGCGGGATCAGCCCAAGGTGTCGCACCTGGGGATGGACTTGATTGAAGCGCTCGCCGTCAGCGAAGGCTTAGTGCAGACTGTGAAATACGCGACGAGGCGGGAGCGGCCCGATCACAGCAGCAACAACTCGTTTCCCTCAGGGCACGCCTCCGACACGTTCGCATTCGCCACGGCGCTCGAACGTCATCTCGGGTGGAAGGGCGCTGTTCCCGCCTACGTCATTTCGTCGTACGTGGCGATGTCGCGAATACCGGCGAACCGGCATTGGCTGAGCGACGTGGTGTTCGGGTCGTCGGTCGGCATCATTGCCGGCCGCACCGTCACGCGGCACGGACGCAAATACCCGTTCGAAGTCCGCGCCGTGCCTGGCGGTGCAGCCATCGTGTACGTGCGCCAGGATCAGCGCGCGGTATCGCAGTAGACACCCTCACACGGCGGAGGCGGCAAGCCGCCCGAGGCGTTGATTGCGCCCACCATATCGGGGTGCAGCGCACAGTGATAGTTCGTGCCGGCCATCGGCATCTGCACCGCACGGCTCGTGGCGCCAGGCGCGATGTCGCCGGTATCGACCGACATGTCGTTCAACTGCACGCGATGGAGCACGCTGTCGGCGTTGCGAAAGACGACCGTCATTCCGCCGAACGCGGCCGGGTTCGGTGAGAACGACAGGCTCCCGTTCTGGCGATTGATGACGATCGTCGGCGTGCCCGTTGATGATGACGATGGTGCAGTAGGTGTGGAACTGCCGCTCCCGCCGCAGGCAACGACGACGAGCGCGCTGGCGACGAGGACGGGAACTGAAATAGTGCGCATGAACACTCCTTCGTCCCCGCCCGCGTGTGCATCGAGCAAGATTGGTTCCCTGCACATAGGCCCGTCGTCAGCGACTTACGCCGACGATCTGTTACGAACGCCGTAAAGCGTTTCGGGACGCGCGTCTCGTTCGGCTATCATCGCGATCTATGAACGTTTCGGGAGCGGGCAGGGTGTTTTCGTCGCGCGCGCGTGCGGGACTCGTGGTTGTCTTCTCGTCGCTGCTCGTGATCGAGATTGGGGTGGTGGCACAGAAGGCGGATTCATCGACCCGGACCGTGTGGGATGGTGTCTACACGTCGGCGCAAGCGGACCGCGGACGCGGTTTCTACGACGAACACTGCGCGCGCTGCCATGGCGGCAACCTGCAGGGCGGCGAGTCGCGGGCGCTCACCGGCGATCGATTCTGGACGACATGGCAGGAGACGACCGTCGATCGGCTGCTGGTGCACGTCAGCACGAACATGCCGCACTCGGAGGACGGGTCGCTCAAAGGGACGCTTGGTGCGTCGGTCTACGCTGACATCGTCGCCTACATCCTGAACAGGAATGAATTTCCCGCCGGTTCGAGCGAGCTGACCGCGGCATCGATCTCCGGCGTGCGCATCGTCAAGCCGGGCGGCAGCAGCGAGCTGCCGGCCGGCAGCTACGTGCACGTCGTTGGCTGTCTGCAACCGCGAGGCGCCGATAAGAACTGGCGGCTGTCGAAAGCCTCGCGCCCCGCGCGTGTGCCTGACGGCACGACCGCGGACGACAAAGCCCCGCTCGGCGACCGCGAGTACGCGCTGATGTTCGTGATGACGTCGCTCGACAAGTTCGTCGGGCATCGGATGTCCGTGAGGGCGTCGCTCATCGGCGAAGGCGGCGCGCAGGGCCTCAACGTCACCACCATCAAGTCCGTCAGCGATACGTGTGAATAACGATGTGTCTGTCTCTGACTCAGCGGCGCGTTGGCGACGTCACCGTCATCACTTGTAGCGGACGCATCGTTGCTGGCGACGAATCGACGTCGCTGCAGTCGGCGCTCGATGAGCTCATCCCGTTCAGCCCTCACATCCTGCTGCATCTCGGTGCTGTCGACTTCATCGACAGCGCGGGTCTCGGTTTGCTCGCGCGCTATTTGACACGGGTGCAGAACGCGCGCGGCACATTGAAAGTGTGCGCCGTCTCTCAGAAGATCGACGACGTCCTCAGGATCACACGCCTCAAAGCAGTGTTCCAGCCGTACGACACTGAAGCCGACTCGATCACCGCTGTGCATCGTGCCGCTCGATCCGACGACCTGTTGGGACGGCCCGACGTGCTGTGCGTGGATCCGTCCGAGGACGTGTTGACGTATCTGCGCGAGCTGCTGAAGGAAGCCGGATACCGTCCGGTCACCGCGGCGAATCTGCCTGATGCCTTGATTTTGTTGAAGGCGACCGGTCCGCGCGCGGTCGTCATCAGCGCCGAGCTCCGCGCCATGCGAGGCGTCCGCGCCGCCGACGAGTTCAGCCGGCTGACGTCATCGAGCGACGTGATCGAGTTGCCATCCGGCTTCTCGGCGCGCGATGCCGCCGATGCGGCGACGCAAGTGCTGAACGCTGTTCGTCGTTGCTTGTCGGCGCGGCTTTGAGCGCGATCCGCTCGGCGACAGCGTAGGCCGGGCTTGTCGTTCAAGCCCGGCGTGATCCAAGAATCAGCAATGAACGTCGACGTCGTCGTGATTGGCGCCGGAGCCGCCGGGCTCGCCGCCGCGCGCCAGCTGCACGAGGCCGGCGTCCAGGTGGTCGTTCTCGAGGCGCGCGGTCGCATCGGCGGTCGCGTGTTCACCATCCGCGATCCGAAGACATCCACTCCAATTGAGCTCGGTGCCGAGTTCGTGCACGGACGCGCGCCCGAGCTGCAGTCGCTGATCAGAGACGCCTCGCTGACGATGGTCGATATCGAAGGGACGCGATGGACGCCGACGTCGACGACCCTGCGCCGCGTCGACGACTTCTGGGAGCAGCTCGATCGCGTGATGCGTCGCCTCGGCAGCGATCGGCGGCGTCGCGACTACGCATTCAGCGAGTTCCTCGACAAGAAGCCTGGCGGTCGGCGCCTGGCTGCGGAGCGTCGCCTCGTTCGCGAATACGTCGAGGGCTTTCACGCCGCCGATACGCATCTGATTAGTGCGCACGTGCTCGCCGACAGCGGAAGTCCCGGTGACGATGTGCGCGAGCGCAGGCTGGCGCGCGTGATCGAGGGGTACGATCGCGTTGTCGAGTGGCTGGCCAGGCCGATTGTCGATCGCGTGCGGCTGTCATCGATGGTGACGTCAGTCGAGTGGGAGCCGCATCGAGTCGCAGTTCACGTGAATGACGCAGGTGTCATGACCGCACGCGCAGCGATCGTCTCCGTTCCGATTGGCGTGCTCAAGGCAAGCGCTGGCGATGAAGGGGCGATCAGATTCGAGCCCGCGATAGACGCCAAGGCCGATGCGCTCGAACATCTTGCGTCGGGTGCAGTCGTCCGCGTGGCGTTTCGACTGCGCGAGCGCTTCTGGGCATCGGACTGGTTTGCCAAGCGACACAATTCCGACTCGCTCGATACCTTGAGCTTTGTTCACGGGCACGACAGCGAATTCCCCACCTGGTGGACGGCGTATCCGTCGACGAGGGCAACGCTCGTCGGCTGGTGTGGCGGGCCTCGCGCTCGAGACTTGATGCGCCTGTCGCCGGACGATCGCGCGGAGCACGCGGTGGCGGCGCTGGCGCGCATGGTGGGTCTGCCGCGGCGGCGAATCGCGTCGCTGATCGAGGCGGCGTGGACGCACGACTGGCTGCAGGATCCGTTTGCGCGCGGTGCGTACAGCTATCAGATGGTTGGCGGCGCCGAGGCGCCGAAGGAGCTCGCGAAGCCGCTGCAGGGCACGTTGTTCTTTGCCGGCGAGGCGACTGATGCGGAAGGCGCGACGGGCACCGTCCACGGCGCCATCGCGTCCGGCCGCCGCGCAGCGCATCAAGTTGTGCGCGCGCTCACTCGTACGTAGTGTTCGGCTTCTTGACCGCCGTAGCCTTGGCGGAGGTGGTCAGCCGGACCTTCTCATCAATTGCACCGTCGTGCAACCCGACATCACGCCGAGGAAGTGCTGATACGACTCGGCACCCACGACGAACGGGTTTGGTGCTCCTGGCTTGCGCTGCTTCAGTCGATCGAGCTTGGTGAGGAAGTTGTCGTACATCGGATGGTTCTGGATCTCGACCTCCACCTTCATCCGCTTCGTCACCTCCGCCCAGTGATTCACCGAGTCGATGTATTGCTTCAGTCCTTCATTGGTCAGTCGACCGGGCGTGAGAATGCTGCCGCCGAAGATGCCGGCGATGCGCGTCGCGCGCCCGTCTTTCACCGGAAAGATCAGGCCCATCGATCCTGGTGTGTGCCCGGGAATCATCACCGGCGTGAACGCGACATCGCGGATGGTGATCGGCTGACCCTCCACTGCAACGACGTCTCGCTTCGGCGGTTGCACGGGCCCAGCCGCGGGTGATTTCTCGATCAGATCCCAGTCGGGGCCAGCCAGTACCACGCGTGCGCCGCGCTGCTGAAAGTACGCCGCGCCGCCGAAGTGATCGGCGTGTCCGTGTCCGACGATGACGTACTTCACCTGGGCGGGGTCGAGTCCGAGTTTCTTCATCCCGGGCAACAGCACCGACTCGAGCTGATCGCCGTAGCCGGCATCGATGAGCACGATACCCGCCGACGTGGTGACGGCCCACACGGCGGTACTCGTGCGGCCGATGACGTACAGGTTGTCGAGCACCTTCGCCGGCTCGATCACTGGATCGTCGGGACGATTCGCGCGCGTGGGATTCATCGCGCAGAAGAAGTCGAACGTCTCGCTCCACTCACTGCCCGCGGTCGCCTTCGTCTTGTCGAGGATTTGGCGGATCTCGGGAGAGTCAGGCTTTGTGGTTTCTTGGCCGATCACGGTCCGGCCAAGGCCGGACACGACGACTGCGACGATCAGGATGGCTCTTTTCATGGAGGTACTCAGGAGATGGCGGGTTCCGGTATTGGCGCCGATGCGCGTGTCGCGCCGATGAGCGCCGCGGCGCGCGTCACGTCTTTCGACGCCACCCACAGCAGCGCGCCGTACTTGCCGCCGACACTGACGGCATCCACTGCCGTGACGTTGATCTTCTTGCTGGCGAGACGATCGAGCAGCTCGGCCACCGCGCCCATGCGATCGTCGCCGGCGACGAGGAATCCCCGCTTGGGACCGACGACCTTCCACTTCGCCCTCTTCGCCGCCTGCTTGAACGCCGCCGTATCGTCCGGCACGAAATCGAGCTGCGCGCGTCGTCCGTTGGGAAACCCGGAGAATGCCAGCAGGTTCACGCCGGCCTCGCGCAGCGTCGCCAACGCCCGCGCGCCCTCGCCAGGCTTGTTGGGAGCCATCACATAGAAGTACTCGACCAACCGGATGGTGTCGGCCATGGCGGCCTCCTTGGACGGCACACGATAGCAGTACAAGTGGAAGAAGTGGAACAAGTGGAAGAAGTGGAAGAAGTGGAAGAAGTGGAAGTACTCAAGTGATCAAGTTGGCGGAAAGTGCTACCGGGTCAATCGGGGACTCGACGTCGATCTCGGGCAAGCCGCACTTCACGACTTGATGACTTATTCACTCCCACTTTTTCCACTTTTCCACTTCTTCCACTTCTTCCACTTTCCACTTGTACGGAACGTTTTTCCCCTCCCGGTGTCCATCATTGTGAGAGGCATCTACATCGTGCGCCGGTGCGCCCCGAGTGAAGTGAGCGCTGCATTCCGTAGTACCTTTCATCCCCCTTCACAATCGATTGCGAAGCGGACTGTCCGCGACGTGTAAAGACGTATGACGAGACTCCTGATCATCTGGTCTGCGATCCGACGTGTCGTCGGACGCCTGTGTTCTGGACTCTGGCGAGGCGCAATCGCGCTGGCGCGACTCGTGGCTCGCGCGCTGGCGCTCGCGTTTGGGCGCGTGCAATGGCACGCGCCCTCGTGGATGCGCTGGACCGGCGATCGCGTCGGGCGCGGCCGGCGGTTCGTTGCCGCTCGGCCTCGCGTCGGCGTGGCATTGGGAGTCGCACTGATCGCGGCAGTCGCCGCGCTCACCTGGTATCTCACGCGGCCGACACCGCACTACGTCACCTACATCGTCGAAGCGCCAGGACTCACCGAGTACGACGAGCGCGGCATCAAGTCGATCAAGCCGCTCGTCGTGACCTTCAGCGAATCGACGGCGCCGTTGCAGTTCGTGTCGCGTCCCCTCACCGCTGGCATCGATCTCAAGCCGGCCATAGCCGGCACGTGGACGTGGGCGGACGACAAGACGCTGCGCTTCATGCCCAAGGACGATTGGCCGGTCGGCGCCGAGTTCGCGGTGCGTCTGGCGAAGGCTGGCTTCGCGGCGATGGGCGTACGACTCGACGACTACTCGTTCGCGTTCAACAGCCAACCGTTCTCGGCGGCGATCACAGAAAGCCAGTTCTATCAGGATCCGCGCGATCCGAATCTCAAGAAGCTCGTCGCGACGGTGAAGTTCAGCCATCCGGTCGATCCCGCGCAGTTCGAGTCGCGGGTCTCGCTGTCGGTGGAGAAGGACGCGGAGTACCTCGGCCTCTCTCCCGACAGCCGTCACTTCACCGTGCTCTACGACAAATTCAAGCTCGCAGCCTTTGTGCACTCGGCCGCGCTCGGTCTGCCCAAGGACGACACGCCGATGACGCTGCACGTCGACAAGGGGGTGCGCGCGGCGCGCGGCGGCAACGACACGCCCGATCGACTGCAGGCGGTCGTGACCATTCCAGGCCGCGCGAGCCTGCGTTTCTCCGACGCGCGCATGACGGTGGTGGACAACGCCCGCTACGAGCCCGAGCAGATTCTCATGGTGGCCAGTTCATCGCCGGTCGCCGAACGCGCACTGACGCCCAGCGTGTCGGTTCGCCTTCTTCCCGTGCGGCATCCCAAGCAGCAGCCTGAAGACAAACGGCCGTACGACTGGCGCGGTCAGGAGATCGGTCAGGACATCCTGTCGAAGTCGGACGCTGTGAACGTGAGCTACGTGCCCTCGGACGAGGGCGGCAACACCTCGCACGGCTTCAAGTTTCTCGCGCCGGTGGGCCGCTACCTGCACGTGACCGTCAAGGACGGCGTTGCCGGAATCGGCGGCTACGTGTCGGGCAAGCCGTTCGTCGCCACCGTGAAAGTCGGTCCGTATCATCGCGCGCTCACGTTTCTCGGTCAGGGCGCGCTGCTGCCGCTCTCGGGCGACAAGAAGATCGGCTTCCTCGTCCGCGACGTTGCGCGTGTCGATGTCGAAGTCGGCCGTGTGCTGCCCAACCAACTCCAGCACCTGGCGCCGCAGATGTGGGACTTCTCGCGTCCGTCGCTCTACGACGACATCGAGAACAAGCTGGTCGAGCGGGTCACGACCACGCGTGAATACACCGATGCGAAACCGGGCAAGCCGATCTACGACAGCATCGATCTCGCTCAGTACCTGCAAGCGCGACCGCCCGATCGGCACGGCCTGTTCCTGCTGCACATTCGAGGCAGCGGCGCGTTGCAGCGCGACGAGGGAGACGAGGGCGAAGACGAATACGACGGGGATCGTGATTCGCTGATCAACGACACACGCCTCGTGCTGGTGACCGACGTCGGACTGATCGCGAAGCAGGCGAGAGACGGCAGCCGCGACGTGTTCCTGCAGTCGATTCGCACGGGGGCGCCGGTCGAAGGTGCGGTCGTCGAGTTGACGGGCAGTAACGGGCTGCCGGTGTTTACCGCCGCCACCGATGCCAACGGCCGCGCTCGTCTGCCGCGATCGAACCGCGACTGGGTTCGCGAGAAGACGCCGGCGCTCATCCTGGCGCAGAAGGACGCGGACGTGGCGTTCCTGCCGCTCGTCGGCGATCGCGGCCTGAACTTCTCGCGCTATGACGTCGGCGGCGTCGACAGCGCCGATTCGCCGCAGCAGTTGTCGACCTATCTCTTCTCGGACCGCGGCATCTATCGCCCTGGCGAGACGACGCATCTTGGACTGATCACGCGGACGGCGGACTGGAAAGGCTCGCTGGCAGGTCTTCCGATCGATGTCGAGATCACCGACCCGCGCGGATCACTCGTGAGCCGCACGGCGGTGAAGCTCACCGAGGCGTCGTTTCAGGAGATCGCGTTCACGAGTCAGCCTGCCGCGCTCACCGGCATCTATGAAGTGGTCGCGTATCTCACCAAAGATCCGCGCCGGCGCGAGACGTTGGGCAGCACGTCGTTCCGCGTGCAGGAATTCGAACCCGATCGTATGAAGGCGCGGATCGAGCTCTCGGAGACGCCGATCGAAGGATGGCTGCGCCCCGATGACGTGAAAACGCGGATGACGGTGGCGCATCTGTTTGGCGAGCCGGCGTCGAACCGTCGTGTCGACGGCGAGATGAACCTGACCAGCGTGCTACCGCGCTTCGCTCGCTATTCGGACTATCGCTTCCAGGTTGGCGAAGCGCTCACCGAGCCCTATCACGAGGCGCTGGCCGGGACGAGGACCAACGATGCCGGTGTCGCCGAGCTGACGCTCGATCTCAAGCGGTTCATCGGCCGCGCCTACCGTCTCGACGTCCTCGCCCGCGCCTACGAGGCCGAAGGCGGACGCAACGTCGCTGCGCAGGTCGGCGCCATCGTCTCGGACGCGCCGTATCTCGTCGGCGTGAAGGGTGACGGCGATCTGACGTTCGTGCAGCGAGGCACCATGCGACGTGCACGATGGATCGCGGTGAACCAGCAACTGGCGCCCGTAGCAGCGACCGATCTCACGCTCGAGTGGGTACAGCGCAAATACCTGTCGGTGCTCACGCAGCAGGGCAACGGCACCTATAAGTACGTGTCGCGGCTGCGCGAAATCGTGCGCGATTCGCGATCGGTGCAGATCGCATCTGGCGGGAGCGCCTTTCCGCTGCCGACGCAGGAGCCGGGCGATTTCGTGCTCGTGCTGCGCAACGCCTCGGGTGCCGAAGTGAACAAGATTGGTTACACGGTTGCAGGCCAAGCGAACCTGTCGCGGTCGCTCGAGCGCAATGCGGAGCTGCAGGTGCAGCTCGATAAGCCCGCATACGGCGGCGGCGACACGATCGCGGTGAGCATTCGCGCGCCGTACATCGGCGCAGGTCTCATCACCATCGAACGCGATCGCGTGTATCACGCCCAGTGGTTCAAGACGTCGACGACGAGCTCGGTGCAGCGTGTGACGTTGCCGGCGGACTTCGAGGGCAACGGTTACGTGACGGTGCAGTTCCTTCGCGATCCCTCGTCCGACGAGCTGTTCATGAGCCCGTTGTCATACGGCGTTGCGCCGTTCGCTCCCGACCTCGAGGCGCGCACGCAGAAGGTCGACCTCGTCGCGCCCCGCATCGTCAAGCCTGGCGCGATGCTCACGATGCACGTGACTGCGGCCGAGCCGTCACGGGCGGTGGTGCTCGCAGTGGATGAGGGCATTTTGCAAGTCGCGCGCTATCAGAATCCCGATCCGCTGAAATTCTTCTTTCAGAAGCGACGACTCGAGGTCGAGACGCGGCAAATCCTCGATCTGCTGTTGCCCGAGTTCAAACGCTTCATCGCCCTGGCCGCGCCCGGCGGCGATGCCGAGGGCGGCCTGGCGCGTCATCTCAATCCCTTCAAGGCCAAGCGCAAGGCGCCGGTGGCGTACTGGTCTGGCGTGATCGACGTTGGTCCCGACGGCCGCGATCTGCGTTACACCGTGCCCGATTACTTCAACGGCCGCCTCCGCATCGTGGCTCTTGCCGCGAGCGCGCGCCGCGTCGGCGTGTCCGCAGCCGACACCGAAGTGAAGGGCGACTTCGTTCTCACGCCAAACGTGCCGGTGATGATCGCACCCGGCGACGAATTCCTCGTCAGCGTCGGTGTGTTCAACAACACCACCGGCGGCAGCGGACCGATTCAGCTCGAGGCACAGCTCGATCCGGCCTTGTCGATGGTCGGTCCATCGCGCGTCGATCTGCAGATCGCCGATCGAAAGGAAGGCGTGGGCGAGTTCCGAATGAAGGCGAACGCCGCTCTCGGATCGGCGAGCCTGCGCTTCATCGCGCGACGGGGTCAGGCCGAGTCGCGTCTCGAGGAGGGGGTCAGCGTTCGTCCGGCAGTTGCCTATCGGACGCAGCTCACGCTCGGCCGCATCGAGGGCTCGAGCGCGACGGCCGCGATCACGCGCGATCTGTTCTCGCAGCGACGAACGGTCGAAGCGTCGGTGTCGACGCTGCCGCTGGTGTGGGGCCAGGGGCTCACCGCGTATCTCGACGGCTACGAATACACCTGCACCGAGCAGCTGGTGAGCAAGGGGATGGGCGCGCTCATTCTCTCGTCGCGATCCGAGTTCGGTTCAGTCAAGAGCCGTGACGGCAGACCGATCGATTCGACGATTGCGGTGCTTCGCACGCGCGCGAACGAACAGGGCGGCTTCGGTCTCTGGGCCTCGACACCGATCACCGCGGAGTATCCCACCGTGCATGCCGCGCAGTTCCTCGTCGAGGCGAAGGAACGCGGGCAGCAGGTCCCGACCGATCTGTTGAATGGCGTCAACGAGTGGCTCACACGATTCGCCGCCACGCCCGCGAGCTCGTTGGGCGACGGCCGATTGCGTGCGCACGCCGTGTATCTCCTTGCACGTCAGGGCATCAGGGCGAATGCCGCGCTGTCCAACGTCGAGCAGGAGCTGACGCAGCGCTACACGAAGCAGTGGCCCACCGACCTTGCAGCCGCCTATCTCGCATCGACGTATCGCTTGATGCAACGCACGGATCAGGCGGAGAAGATGATCGCCGCGGTACCGTGGGCATCGACGCGCCGCGATCTCGTCGCCGAGACCTACTACGATCCCGTGGGGCACGACGCGCAGCTGCTGTATCTGTTGTCGCGTCATTTCCCGGCGCGCGTGGCCAACGCGCCGCCGGCGGCGCTCGAAAGCATGAGCGCTGCCGTGAACAGGAATCGGCTGACATCGCTGTCCGCGGCCGACACGCTGCTCGCGCTCGATGCATATGCGAAAGCGACCGCGGCGGTTGCGACGTTCGGCCTCGCCGAAGTCGGAAAGGACGGACGCGAGCGCGCGCTGACGCTGTCGATGGGCGCGATCCAGAAAGCGGCGATCGCTGAAACAGCGGCGAAGCTGCAGTTCACGAAGCAGGGCGCGGCGGCCGGTTACTTCACGCTGAACGAGTCCGGTTTCGATCGCACGCCACCGAAGGCGGAGACGGCTCAGGGCATCGAGATCTTCCGCGAGTTCGTCGACGACAAGGACAACCCGCTCGCGCGTGTCGCGGTCGGCCAGGAGCTCTTCGTTCGCATTCGTCTGCGGACGACCACGCGCGATCGTCAGCCGCAGGTGGCGGTCGTCGATCTGCTGCCGGGAGGCGTC
>Ga0075423_10002152_pt1 | contig 17743 bp, 20 predicted proteins | sample SoiMethybrSBSTD2_FD_80114 | JGI IMG/M metagenome (GOLD analysis project Ga0075423, IMG submission 80114) | Bulk soil microbial communities from a Populus tree surrounding site in Tennessee, USA - Soil MetaG P. TD hybrid SBSTD2 | ecosystem: Environmental > Terrestrial > Soil > Tree plantation...
ACCGTCACCGTGGCGACGTCGACCTTCGACTGCATCATCCGGTAGTTGGTGTAGTGATTGATGACGTCGGTGCGCTCGCTGAGGATCTCGTTCGGCTCGGGACAGGTGGCGGCCGTCCCGAAGTTGCGCATGATCACCGACGCGTCCTTGATGTTCGTATCGGAGAAGTCGAGCAGGAACTGCCGCGACATGTCCCCCACTTCCTTGATGCTGTCGTGCAGGGAGACGGTCGCGGTCTTCGTCACCCGGTTTTCCTGGTTGGTGCCAAAACGCTCCACGATTTCGAGCGTGAGGGTGACCGTCCCGGGCGTCGTCGCGGCGCCCGGTGCCACCCATGACACGCGCGCACCGGTACCGGTGAACGATCCGGCCGTCGCGGTCCAGTTGTATTGCAGCTGCTCTACTGCGGTTTCGGCATCCGTCACCGATGCCACCACCGGCACTGTCTCGGAAACGTCAGCGAAATTGGCCGGCTCATTGGCCCGTGTGCCCTGCACGGTGATCGAATTGATAGTCGGTGCGGTATTGACGACCGGCGGCGGCGGAGGAGGCGGCGGATCCGGTTTCGTGGGACTGTCGCCACACGACATCACCCCGACCACGGTCGCGGCCACCAGTCCTGTGACGACCGCGCGTCGCAGGACGTGCGGAGCACGTAGCACGTAGCACGCAGCACGTAGCACGTGGCCTGCAGCACCCAGCACGTGTCTCAGCCCCGCCCAGACCCCACGAGGTCCCGCGGCGTCTCCTGCGCTTCGAGCACCTCACGGATCACGTAGACCGGCTTGTCCTGCGACTCGTGATACGTCCGTGCCAGCATCTCCGCCAGCAGGCCGAGCACGATGAACTGCACGCCGGTCACGAGGAGCACGGTGCCCGCGAGCAGCAGCGGCCGATCGGCGATGCCTTGGTGGCGCATGTACTTGACGTAGGCCAGCCACACCCACGCGCCGCCCCCGACGAGCGTCATCAGCAGTCCCCAGAGGCCGAAGATCTGCAGCGGTCGCGTCCGGTAGCTGATCAGGAACTTCACCGTCATCAGGTCGAGGATGACCCGCACCGTGCGCGAGATCCCGTAATTCGACTTGCCGTGCTGACGCGCCCGGTGATTGACCTTGTGCTCGACGATCTCCACCCCCTGCTCGCTCGCGATCGCGGGCAGGAAACGGTGCATCTCGCCGTACAGCTTCATCGGCTTGACGACTTCCGCGCGGAAGACCTTCAGCGAGCAGCCATAGTCGTGCAGGCGCACACCCGTCGCCCGGGAGATCACCCAGTTGGCGATCATCGACGGCAGCCGCCGGTTGATGAAGGCGTCCTTCCGATCCTTCCGCCAGCCGGCGACGATGTCGGCGTTCCGCTGCTCGGCGATCCGGACCATCTCGGGAATATCTCGGGGGTCGTTCTGCAGGTCGCCGTCCGAGGTGACGATGAACGCGCCACGGGCGTGGGCGAAGCCGGCCGCGAAGGCGGCGGTCTGGCCGAAGTTGCGCCGGAACCGGATGATGCGCCAGCGCGGATCCCGCCGCTGTACGCCAGCCAGGAGCTCGAACGTCTTATCCCGGCTCCCGTCGTCGATCGCGACGATTTCGTAGGGCCGTCCGAAGCCCTCCAGCGCGGCCGTGACCTCCCGGTAGAGGTCGGCCACGCTCGCCTCCTCGTTGCGCATGGGGATGACGACAGAGACCTCGGGCTTCATCGTAAGTTATTGATTGTACAGTATGAATCCGGGGCTCGGAGCTCGGGGCTCGGGACTCGGCAGGCCGTCCCGGCGCCCATCTTCAGGCGACAGACCGGGTCTTTCGCCGCCAAAGGGAGAACACGACGACCGCAACGACCGCGATGGCCAGAGCCACACCGACCTTCGCGGCGTTCTCGTGGACCCAGCTGATGGCGGCCTGCCCCTTCCACAGCGCCAGCAGGCCAACTCCGAAGAACCGGATTGCCCGGCCGAGCCCGACGGCGACCAGGAAGTCGAAGGCCGGCATGCCGGACACGCCCGCCGCGAGGACGAAGATCTTGAACGGCATCGGCGGCGGCAGGAGCGACGGCACGAGGATGGACAGCATGCCGTGCCGCCGGAACACGGCCATCGCGCGATCGACGTGACGCGCGTGGAAACGCTTGCGAAGGAACGCCTCGCCTCCTTTTTTGCCGACGAGGTAGAGGGAATAGCAGCCGGCGACCGACCCGAGCGTGGTGACCAGCGCGTAGAACACCATCCGCTCGCGATGCTGCACGGTCAGCAGCACGATCAGGGCATCGCAGACTTCCGGAAACGAGAGGAACGAGGAATCGAGGAACGCGATGATGAAGAGGCCCGGCCCGCCCAGCGATTCCGCGAATCCCTGTATCCAGGCCAGCAGACGGCGCATTCTGCCGAGTGTAGACTAGAACCCGTCCTGCCCACGACGCCGCCCTCGACCGCTGATCCCTCTGCCGATTCTGTCGTGCTGACGCCGTCCCTCGACTCGCGCGCGGCACGCCCTGGGCTGCGTCGAAGGGCGGCGTGGGGACCGTGGCTCGTGGCGTCGGCCGTCTTCGTCTTCGGCGTCTGGGCCGCCGCCTTCTACGGACGTCTCGGCCTGGCGCTCGCCCACTACGATGCGCGCGCACACCTGGTCGTCGCGCGCCGCATCCTCGACAGTCTCACACCCGGCTGGCAGCAGATCGGCGCGGTCTGGCTGCCGCTGCCGCACGTGCTCAACATGCTGCCCGTGCAGGTCGACGCGTGGTATCGATCGGGCGCGTCCGCGATCGGACTGTCGATCGTGAGCATGGCGCTGGCGGCGTGGGCCCTCACGAGTTTCACCAGGCAGACGACGGGATCCACGCTCGCGGGCGCGCTCGGCGCTGCTCTCCTGATGCTCAACCCGAACCTGCTCTACCTCCAGAGCACGCCCATGACGGAGCCGCTCCTGTTCGGCACCTGCGTGCTGTCCGTCTTGTGTGTCTCGCGGTGGGTGCGGACTCGTGGCGAGTCAGGGATGCGCGCCGCCGGGTGGTCGATCATCGCGGCGTGCCTGACGCGATACGAGGCATGGCCGATCTGCGCGGCGCTGCTCGGCCTCGCCTTCGTGGCGCTGCTGATCGAGCGCGTGCCGGTGACCAGAGCGCTTCGCAGTACAGCCAGGCTTGCGGTCTATCCACTCGTCGCGCTGGTGCTCTTCACCTTGAACAGCCGCTGGACCACCGGCACGTGGTTCGTGCCGGCCGGGTTCTACGTGCCCGAGAACGAAGCGCTGGGACAGGCCTCGCTCGCCTTCGAGCAGGTGCGGGAGAGTGTCTACAAACTCTCCGGGACCGCGTGGGTCTGGCCGGCGTACGTGAGTGTGGCCCTGATAGCGATTGCCGTTGCCCGCAATCGTACGCGGGCGCCGTTGATCCTGGTGTTCGCGCTGGCCGGCGCCGCGATTCTGCCGTGGTACGCCTATTACCAGGGCCACCCGCTTCGCATCCGCTACGGGCTGCCGCTGGTGGCCGCCTGCTCCGCGATCACCGCCGCCGGCGTGGCCACGCTTGCCCGGCCGCTGCGCGTCACCGCCGCGGCCGCGGTCTTCGCCTGGACGACGATGCAGGCGGCGCCGTTCGATGCGCGGGCGCCGATGATCGCCGAATCGCAGCGCGATGCGGCCAATCGCATCGGCCGCCAGGCCGTGACCGAGTACCTCCGGGCTCATTGGGATCGCACGACGATCATGATGAGCATGGGATCGCTCGCCCACTACATGCACGACCTCACTGCGCTCGGGATGAACGTCCAGGACTTCCTGCAGGAAGGGAACGAACAGCTCTGGGTGCACGCGGCCTCGCGCGGCCCGCGCGGGTTCGTGAACTGGGTGGTCATCGAGGAGCGCGCCGAAGGCGGCGACGTGCTGTTCCAGGCCGCGGCGCGCGACCCGCATTTCCTCGACGGGTTCGAAAGGGTGGCGGAGGGTGGAGGGGTGGCGCTTTACAGGGCGACCGAGACGTCAACTCCCAACTCCCAACTTCCAAACAGAGCCGATCGAACGATACCTTCGAACGACCCGCCTTGGGAGTTGGAAGTTGGGAGTTGGGAGTTGCTCCCTGTCAGAACCTCAAATGCATGGTGAAGCTCGTCGACCAGCCGCCAAGATCGATCTTGTCGCCGAGGAAGAACTCGTTCTGGTCGATCAGCCCCTTGCCTTCGGCCTTCTGATACCGAATCTCGCCGCCCACCGTCCACACGTCGGCGACCGGGAATCGGATGCCTCCGAGGACGACCGGACCAACCGCGGTGCCGCTGGCGATGAAGCGATCGGTGTCGGTGACGTCGTTCTGGAAGATGAACTCGCCGACCTCGCTGTACTTCCACCTGAAAGCGCCGACGCCGACGCCGATGTAGGGCTCGACCCCGCCGCGGCCCACCGGCAGGAACCGGATGGTGGCGGTGAGCGGGACGACCCGCAGCTTCAGATCCTGTTCGAGCTCCGAGCCGTCGTTACGGACCTTCTGCTCGTAGATGCTCGGCACGGTGCGCTGGTAGAAGCCAGCGCCGATGCCGGCTTCCAGGTACTCGCTCACGCCGATCAGCCATTCGGCGCCGACCGTCGCGCCGTTGAAGTCCTTGACGTCGAAGAGCAGCGAGTACGCGCCCTGCGAGAGGTCCTGGAGCAGCACATCGTCGTCGACGCGCGAGTCGAGCCCGTGGAGGGCGAAGTAGCCGACGTTGAAGCCGACCGCGCTGCGGCCCGACTCGACGCGGCTGATCTGCGCCTGCGCGGGAACAGCGCCGGCCAGCACGAGCAGGCCAATCGCGGACAAACCTTGAAGAAGTTTTGGAAGTGTCGTCATCACCAGTCTCCGTTGTGCGGGGACCGTCACCGGCCCGCTCGCGGATGGGGTCGAGCAGGAACGATGCCAGGGCGAAGGACGCTCATTGCCAGGATTGCCGCCATTGCCAACATTGCAACATTTGCGAAGCCAGCCAGCCCCCGCGCACGTGGCCGCGGCGTCGAAGTGTTGGCAATGCTGGCAGTGTTGGCAATCCTGGCAATGTCTTATGGGGATGTCACCCCGTCCTGTTTGGAGCACGCCGCCCCTCGCCGAACCCCACGATCACCTCGAGCATCAGGTCGTGGATGGGCCCATTACTGGCCAGGACGCTGCCGGCGCGGGAGCGGAACGGCTCGCCCGTGGTCGTGGTGACCCGTCCGCCGGCCTCGGTGACGATCAGCGCGCCGGCGGCCACGTCCCACGGCTGGATCTTCGATTCCCAGTAGCCGTCGAAGCGGCCGGCCGCGACGTAGCACATGTCGAGCGCCGCCGACCCGAGCCGCCGCACCGCGCGCGACCGGCTGATGAACTCGCGGAAGAGGCTCACCAGCTCCTCGGGATCCCGCTGAATGCCGTAGTGGAAGCCGGTGACGAGCAGCGAGTCGATCAACGCATCCGCGGACGACACGTGCAGCGGTGTCCCGTTCAGCCACGCCCCCTGTCCGAGTTCCGCGGTGAAGAGCTCGCGCCGGGTCGGATCGTAGACCGCCCCCACGGCGATCTCGCCATCGATCTCGAGCGCCAGCGACGAGCAGAAGATCGGCAGGCCGTGCGCGTAATTGGTGGTGCCGTCGACCGGATCGAAGACCCAGCAGAAGGGCGGCGTCGCTTCCCGATCGCCGGTCGACGCGAACTCCTCGCCGAGCACGACATGATCGGGGAAGCGCTCGGCGATCATCGCGCGGAACTCGCGCTCGATCTGAATGTCGATCTCGGTCACGAGATCGATCGCGCCTTTCTTGTCGACGCGCATGTCGGTGCCGAACCGCGAGAGCTGCACCTCGCCGGCGCGAATGACGGCTTCGATGGCGGTGGCGAGATAGATCGGTGGCAGCCGGTCAGGCACCGGTCGCCAGCTTCTTGACCATGCGCACTTCCATCCCCCCCTCGGCTGCCCGCTTGAGGGTCACGTCGTCCATGAAGTTGCGCATGAAGAAGATGCCGCGGCCGCTCGACTTGAGGATGTTCTCGGGCGCCAGGGGATCGGCGACTTCCTCGGGATCGAAGCCCTCGCCCTGATCGAGCACCCGCACGACCAGTTCGCTCGGATCGACGGCCGGGGCCACGACGAACTCCACCGTCACGATCTTCCTGTAGTCCTCGCGGTTGCCGTGCTTGATGGCGTTGATCACCGACTCGCGGACGGCGACGCCGATCCAGTGGATCGCATCCTCCTCCAGCCCGGCGAGCTGACCCATGCGGTCGCTCACGACCTGCACGAAGTCCAGCATCTCGAAGTTGCTGTGGATCTGAAGTCGGACCGTCCCGCCGCGCGTCAACATGCCGACAAATCGAACCCGGCGCAGCAGACGGGGAACGCCGGCACGAGGAGGAGGGCGGGCTCGAAACGCACGCGGTTGAATAACATAGTAAACCGGATCCGTTCAAGAAGGCGAATGCTATAGTGCGGTGATGCTCCGCGCGTCCGTCGATGCCGCGCTGGTCCGCCCCGCGCAGCGGGCGTCCGGTCGCGTGCAGGTCCCCGGCGACAAATCCATCTCACACCGTTACGCACTGTTCGGCGCGATCGCCGACGGCACGACCCGGATCACCGGGTATTCGTCCGGGGCGGATTGCGCCGCCACGCTCGCATGCCTGCGCGCCCTGGGCGTTCCGATCGAGGCGGCGGGGGGGACGGTCCGCGTCACCGGCCGGGGCCTGCGTGGGCTGACCCCGGCGGCCGGACCGGTCGACGCCGCGAACTCCGGCACCACGATGCGTCTCCTCGCGGGCCTGGCCGCGGCGCATCCGTTCCGCACCGTCATTGTCGGCGACGCCTCGCTCACACGGCGGCCGATGCGCCGGGTCATGGCGCCGCTGACCGAGATGGGCGCGACGATTCAGGCCCACGACGGCCGGCCTCCCTTGACGATCGATGGGGCGGCGCTCAACGGCATCATGTATCGGCCGGAAGTCCCGAGCGCCCAGGTGAAGAGCAGCGTGTTGCTGGCGGGCTTGCACGCCAGCGGCCGGACGGTGGTCGTCGAGCCGGCTGCCACTCGGGATCATACGGAGCGGGCCCTGTCGGCGTTCGGCGTGATTGTCGACCGCGACGGGCTGCAGGTCGCGGTCGAGGGGGGCCAGCGGCTCGCCGGCCGCACGCTGACGGTGCCTGGCGACATTTCCGGCGCGGCATTCTGGGGCGCGCTCGCGGCGGGCCTTCCCGGCAGCGTCGTGCACATCGATGGGGTCGGGCTGAACCCCTCGCGCACGGCCCTGCTCGAGATCCTGCGGCGGTCCGGCGCCGAAGTCGAGGCGACGACCGAGGACGAGGCGGCGAACGAGCCCATCGGCCGGGTCACGATTGCCACGGGGACACGCCGGAGCTTCGCCATCGCCCCCGAGGAAGTCCCGGCGGTCATCGACGAGCTCCCCGCGCTCGGCGCGCTCGGCGCGCTGCTGCCCGAGGGATCGACGATGGAGGTGCGGGGCGCCGCGGAGCTCCGGGTCAAGGAGAGCGACCGCATCAGCGCGCTCGCCCGCGGCTTCAGGGCCATGGGGGCCGAGATCACCGAATATCCCGACGGGTTCCGGATCGACGCCCGCCCGCTGCAGGGCGGGGCCACCGTCGATGCGGCCGGCGACCATCGCCTGGCGATGGCGTTTGCGATCGCCGCGTGCGGCGCGGCCGCGCCCACGACGATCGCCGGCGCCGGCGCGGTCGACGTCTCGTATCCGGGGTTCTTCTCGGAGCTCGAGCGGCTCACGACAGCCGGTGACGGTCGATAAGATCTACCTGGTCGGGTTCATGGCAGCAGGCAAGAGCACGGTGGCGCGCGCGCTCTCCGCGCGGCTCGGCTGGCGCGCCGAGGACGTCGACGAGCTGATCGAGGCACGCGAACGGCGGACCATCGCCGACATCTTCGCCAGGCAGGGTGAACCGTACTTTCGCGGCGTCGAGCGCGAGATCCTCAAGCTCCTCCTGCCGATGCGCCACGTGGTCGTCGCGACCGGCGGTGGAACGTTCATGGATGCGGAGAACCGGGCCGCGATGAACCTCGACGGCGTGTCGATCTGGCTGGACGTGCCCTTCGACCTCGTGCTCGCCCGCCTGCCCGCGGACGGCCGGCGGCCGCTCGCGGCCGATCGCGCGCAGATGGAGCGGCTCTTCAACGTCCGCCAGGCGGCCTACGCGCAGGCCCACGTCCGGGTCGACGCCGGCCGCGCCCCGGCCGAGGAGATTGCCGACCAGATCGTCGACCGGATTGCCACGATGTGAGCGCGACGTGCGGTATCTGATCCTGTCCGACATCCACGCCAACATCGACGCGCTCGAGGCGGTGCTCGCCGCGACGCCGGCGTGGGACCGCGTGCTCGTGCTCGGCGACCTCGTCGGCTACGGCGCCGCGCCGAACGCCGTGGTCGACCGCGTCCGCGCCCTCGATCCGAGCGCGGTCATCCGCGGCAATCACGACAAGGCGGCGTGCGGCCTGGACGACGGATCGAACTTCAACCAGGTGGCGCGATTCGCCGCGGCGTGGACGCATCAGCAGCTGACCGCGGACAACCGCGAGTACCTGCGCGAGCTCCCGCAGGGACCGACCCAGATCGACGACCGGCTCGAGATCTGCCACGGCGCGCCGTTCGACGAAGACCACTACATCTTCGACGGATCCGACGCGGCCCACGCGCTGCAGACGGCGACCCGGGCGGTCTGCCTGTTCGGCCACACCCACCTGCCGGTGATCTTCACGCTGAACGGGACGCTGCTCACGGCGGACCTGCCCGAAGTGCAGCCGCAGACCATCCCCTTCGATCCGGCAACCCGCTATCTGATCAACCCGGGCTCGGTCGGCCAGCCCCGCGACGGCGATCCCCGCGCCGGCTTCGCGCTCTACGATCCCGAGGGCTCGCTGGAGCTCCGCCGCGTCGACTACAACGTCAGCGCGGCCCAGAAGCGCATCTCGTCGGCCGGGCTGCCGCAGAGTCTGGCGAATAGACTGGCTATCGGGCGGTAGACGAGTTCGACTTCCGAGACACTTCGACCGGCAGCTGCTTGTCACGATCGCTCCGCTCAGGCGCTTCGCGCCTTCACGACGGCACGACGACACGACGACACGACGTTACAGGGCCACGTTCGAAACGACCCTCCCCGCTGGCGGCGCGCCGGCCGCAAGGCCGGCGTCGCAGGAGTGAGGGACGGGCGGTTCGCAAGCAACCGGGCGAAGAATAGTTGCTTGCGATCCGCCCGTCCCTCACTCCTGCCACCGCGCGAAGCGCGGCGCCGCCAACGGCGCAATCCGTCGAACTGCCTCGCGAGCATTTTCGTCGTGCCGTCGTGCCGTCGTGGCGTCGTGCCAGCCGCCGGAGGCGGCCCCGCCGAAGGCGCCGTAACAAGCGGTGACCGCGCCGCGGCGCGGACTCAGTGGGGGCGCGGAGGCGGGGAGCTTGGGACTGCCTTTCGGCGGGCTTCGCGCTCTTCCCGCCGCCGCAGTTCCGCCCCGTAGGCGTCGCGCGCCGCGCGCGCGCCCAGAATCCAGCCGATGATGACGCCGATGATCAGGACCGCGGGAATGAAGATGAAGTGGGCGGCGGTCATGTTCGAGGCAGCCGGCGCCCCGCTTCCGCGATGTCGCGATCGACGCGATCGAGACGGCGCCAGATCGAGAAGAGGTAACCCGCGACGGCGAGCCAGGCGACCGAATACGCCGCGATGAGGAGCGGGGCCGCCGGCAGCTTCTCTTCCGGCGGCAGCTGATCGATCGGCACGAACTCGTCCTGCGCCGCTTTCGGCTGCGGCGGCGGCGGCTGCGCGCTGACCACGCCGCTCGCGACCGGACCCGCTGTCAGCATGGCCAGGATCGGAAGGACCCGCCACCCGGAACGCACCCCATTCATCTCAGTCCTCCAGCTCCAGGAACAAGTCGTCGACGAGCGCCCGCTGGCGCTCGAGACGCACGCGTGCGGCGACAATCAGCACCATCAGCAGCATGAACGCCAGCACGCAGAACCAGAAGGTGCCACGCATCCCCTCCCTCAGCGTCGGCACGACCGTGGTCTTCGGGTGCATCGTCCGCCACCAGTTGACCGAGTAGTACACGAACGGAATATTGGCGGCGCCGAAGATCCCGACGCCGGCCGCCAGCTTCTCCGAGCCCGCCCCGCCGTAGCGCCGCAGCAGCAGGTAGGCCACGAACGTCAGCCAGACGACGAGCGCGAGCGTGAGCTTGACGTCCCATTCCCACCACACGCCCCACGCCTTCCGCGCCCACAACGGGCCGGTGATCAGCCCCATCAGCCCGAAGACGACCGCGAGCTCGGCCCCGGCGAGCGCGTAGTGGTCCGCGTTCCGGGATCCCTTCGCCAGGTAGACGACGCTGGCGCCCGCGCAGAGGAAGGCGCCGGAGAACATCACGAACCAGGACGGCACGTGGAAATAGAAGATCTTCTGCACCAGCAGCATCGTCGATTCGAACGGCGCCTGGGCGATCATCACCGGCGCGTACGCGAACATCGCGGCCACCAGCAGGGTCAGCGGAAGGAAGAGTCGCTGCATGAGATCAGTCGGTCATCACCGGCTCGAAGGTCCACAGGGCGAGCGTTATGAAGACTACATCGAAAGACACGAGGAGCGAGAGCCAGGCCCGGGCGACGGCGGGATCGGGATCGGCCTGGAGCAGCGCCGAGGTCCCGCGCACGCCGGCGATGATGACCGGGACGGTGATCGGATACAGCAGGACCGGCAGCAGCACGTCCCGGCTGCGCGCCCGCGCGAGCATGGCGCCGAAGAGCGTCCCCACCGCGGTGAAGCCAATCGTCCCCGCCGCCAGCAGGGCCAGCAGCATCGCGAGGTGCCGGAACAGCGGTGCCTGAAACAGCAGGGCGACCAGCGGCACGATGATGACTTCGACAGCGGCCAGCAGCACGAGCACGCCGAGCAGCTTCGCGATGTAGAGGGCCGGGCGATCGACCGGCGCCAGCAGCAGCGCGCGCAGCGTCTCGCTCTGCCGCTCGCGCTCGAACGCCCGGCCGAGCGCCAGCGTGCCCGAGAACGCGACCGCGATCCACAGGATGCCGGCGCCGACGTCCTCCATCGGCTGCCCTTCGCGCACGAACCCGAACGCAAAGACCAGGACGCACGACACCGCGAAGAACATCGTCGTGTAGACGATCTCGCGGCTCCGCAGCTCGACCAGCAGATCCTTCCGCATCACGAGCCACACGACGCGGAGGAAGGTCATGACGAGGCAGCCTGACGGTAGCGTTCGCGCAGGCTGGTTCCGCCCGCGTCGACCGCGCTCAGGCGGCCGCCCGACAGCACGACCGCACGATCCGCAAGATGTTCGACGATTTCGAGATCGTGCGTCGTCAACAGGACGATGCACCCGGACTCGCGCAACGACGACAGGCGCGCGCGCGTCGCGGCGACGGCGGCATCGTCCAGGCCCGTGAAGGGCTCGTCCAGGAGCACGAGCCGCGGCCGGTGCAGGAGTGCCCGCTCGATCGCGAGCCGCTGCCGCATGCCGCGGGAAAAGCTCACGGCGGGATCGTCGCGGCGATCCTGAAGGCCGGCCTGCGCCAGCGCCGCGTCGACGTCGCGTTCGGCGTCGGCGAGGCCGTGCAGCCGGGCAAAGAAGAGAAGGTTCTCGGCCGCCGACAGCTCCGGATAGACGAACAGATCGTGAGCGAGGAACCCGATGCGCGCGCGCAGCTGCGAGCCGCCGGTGCGGGCGGTGCGGTCGCCGTATCGCACCGCGCCTGCAGACGGAGTGAGCAGGGTCGCGGCGATCGAGAGCAGCGTCGACTTGCCGGCGCCGTTCGGTCCGAGCAGCGCGACGATCTCACCGGCGCGGCACGTGAGCGAGACGCGGTTGAGGGCGCGGCGGCGGCCGAAGTTGCGGGTGACCTCGTGGAACGTCAGGCTGTCGAAGTCCACGTTACGAGGCGCGGCCGACCGCGATCTCGTCGTCGAGCGCGGCATAGACGCGTTCGAGCGCCGTCACCAGCTCGCGGCGGCGGACGGCGAAGTGTTCCGGATCCGCGGCGCCGTCACGCTGGCTGGCCTCGAGCGCGGCCAGCTCGTCGAAGAGTCGATCCCGGCGATCCTCGAGCTCCCGCCGCTCCACATCCCGGGCGGTCCGGGCGCCGCGGGAGCGGAACGTGGACCACGCCCCGCCGGCCAGAATCAACACGGCCAGCCCGAGCGCTATATTCCGCGGCCAGCTCGCGTAATGCGGCATCCCCGAGAACGCGAAGCGCATGACGGTTCCCGCGGGGACGGCGCCGCCGCGGCCGGCGATGTACAGGTTGCCGTTGGCGGGCATCGTCTGCTGCTCGGGCATCTGCGGCGAGCTGAGCTGCATGTCACCGACCTTCTGCGCGACGACCGCGACGTGCATCAGCGGGATCGGCAGCGGCTGCTCGATGACGAGCGTCGGGGGGCCGAATGGCGCGCTGTATCCGACCTGCACCATCGTCGCGCCGGGCGCAAATGGACCGTCGATTACCAGACGGCGGCCGGAGACGCGCGCCTGCGGTGACGACCCTTCAAGAATCGCCGGTCCGCGCGCCAGGGCCGGCAGCTCGAACACGAGCGGCTTCGCCGGCCGCACGCGGACGCTCGACGCGTTGTTGATCTGCAGGACGTAGAAGACCGACAGGCCGTCCTCGCCCATCTCGAACACGAAGCGTGAATCCTCGCCGAGCACGACCTCGCCCGTCTGCACGGGGCCGGCAGGCGCCGCCGCCGGAGATCCGGCTCCGCTGCCGGCGACGAGCGCCAGGCGCACGCCGCCCGTTGCCGGCATCGCGAACTCCTGCGACTCGACGCGCTCGCCGGCGACGACCGCGACCGCCTTCACTCGCGTCCCCGGCTGCACGCCACGAAACTCGGCCCGTCCCGCGTCATCGGTCGTCGCCTGCATCGGCTGGGCGGAGCCGACGAGGTCGACGGTGAGGCTGACGACCGGGTTGTCGAACGATCCGCGAATCACGCGGACCGTCACCACGCCGGCCTGCAGCTGCGGGTCAGGGCGCGGGATACCCGACATCTGCCGCGGATCCGGCATCTGTGCGGAGAGAGCTCCCGCACTCAACACCAGGGCGGACCAGATCGCAGCTGTTCTCGTGGGACGCCAGATCATGCGCTGGTTCCGGTCGACAGCTTCACTCCGCAACGCTTGCAGAACGCGGCGTCGGGATCATTGACCGCGCCGCACTGGCAGGTCTGTGAAACGGCGCCTGGCGCGGGCGCCGGAGGAGCGGGCCTGGGATGCTTGTCACGCGCGGATCGCCTGACCGGATTGTTCACCCGCGCCTTCAGCTCACGTTCGATCAGCTCCGTGTAGCCGCCGCCCGCGTCCAGCTGCCGCATCAGCGACATCGCGCGCGCGCGCAGCCGCCCCGCCATCTCATCGAAGTCGCGGGCGGAGAGTTTCCCCATCGCCCGATCGAATTCGAGCTCTTTGATGGATCGGAGCACCAGCATCTTCTCGCGCTCCAGCACGGCGCGCATCGACTCGCTCAGGCCGTCGGTCCTGATGGCGACGTCGCGCCCGACCAGCGGCGAGAGCGTGCGGTACAGCGCCGCGGCGGCGAAGCCCGCGGCGCCGATCGTGACGCTGATGAGGACCAGGTTCTCCGGGCTGCTCTCGCGGGACAACACGACCGCCGCGGTCGCCGCGATCAGCGAGGCCAGGACGAAGAAGTGCCAGGGCCGAAGGGTATCGCCGGGTGAGGCGCCCTTCTGTGCGCCGGATTGCGGCAGACGCTCGGCGTCGGCGGGGTCAATCGAGGTCGCGGAGCTCATCATCCAACCGGGAGCGAAGGGCCTCGTCTTCCTGCGAGGCCGGCGCCGCGGCCTCCGGCTCGGCGTTCCGTGACCAGCGCCGCGCGATCACGACCGCACCCGCCGCACTCACCAGGCCGACCAGGTACGGAAACACCCACGCCAGCCGATTGAACCCCTTGTCGATGGGGCGGGCCAGGATGGCCTGCGTCCCGTAGTCGGCGGCAAAGGCGGCGAGCACCTGATCGCGCTCCATGCCCTGCTCGACGACGTACTTATCGAGCTTGGCCCGTTGCGCGTCGAGGCCATGGCAGTTGGGCTCCATGGGGCAGTCGTTCATCGGCCGGCGACAACCGCACGTGCAAAGGATCTCGCCTTCCAGCTGCTTGCGCAGGACGGCGCGCGTCGCATCGGGCGTCTGCGCCCGGGCCAGAGACGGGAGCAGCAGCATGAGGAGCAGCACGGACGCCGTGGCCGCGCCGGACGGAACCTTGGCCGCCACGAACGCGAGCGCGCTCTCGGGCAGCAGCGCGAGCCCGGTGCCGAGCGCCATGATCGCGAAGCCGAGCCAGATCCAGTTCACCAGCGGATTGATCGTCACCGCGTAGGTCGCGCTCTGATCCGCCGCTTCGTATCCGGCCAGCACGATGTAGAGGTCCTCGCTCACGCCGCGCCGGATCGCGACCTCCGTCGTCGGCTCCTGCTCGCGCTTCGCGTAGAACCACTTCGCCGGTTCCATCGTCCCGATCGGTTTGTCACCGTCCAGGACGCTCACGTGCCCGGTGATCATCTGTTTCTGCGCGTCGCTGGTCACGCGGAGCGCTTCGTGCCTGATCGTGAAATGCGCGACGGTGAACTGCTCGCCCGGCCGGAGAATCTTCTCCGCTTCCTGCTTGAACCCTTCACCCGCGAAGCCGAGGAACATCAGCGCGATGCCGACGTGCACGATGTAACCGCCGTAGCGGCGCTTCGACCGGCTGACCAGGCCGATCATGGCGGTGAGGCGATCCGATCCGCTGGCGGCGCGGCGGACTTCCGCGCCGCGGATGAACTCCTGCGCGATGGTGCCGAACACGAACGCGCACAGCGCGAAGCACACGCCGGAGCTCCAGACCCGGACCCCGAGCGCGACCAGCCCCCCGGCGACGACGAAGGCGAAGATGACCGGGTAGAGGAACTGTTCGACCAGGTTGGAGATGGTGGACTTGCGCCACGCCAGCAGCGGCCCGACGCCGGTCAGCGCGAGCAGCGCCAGGCCGATCGGCAGCATCCATTTGTTGAAGAACGGCGGTCCGACCGTGAGGCGCTCGCCCGTCACCAGCTCGCTGAGGGTCGGGAACATCGTGGCGAACAGCACGAAGAACGCCGAGAACAGCAGGATCCAGTTGTTCGCGAGGAACGCCGCTTCGCGCGAGACCCATGAATCGAGCTCGTTGCGTGAGCGCAGCAACGGCAGCCGGTGGATCACCAGGCCGAAGCTGAACGTCACGATCAGAATCATGAAGATTGTGAACAGCCGCGCCAGCTCGCGGTCTTCGCCGAACGCGTGCACCGACTGGACGACCCCCGAGCGGGTCATGAAGGTCGCAAAGATCGTCAGGAAGAACGTCGTGATGACGAGTGTGACGTTCCACACGCGCAGCATCCCGCGGCGCTCCTGCACCATCACGGAATGGAGGAACGCCGTGGCGGTGAACCACGGCAGGAGGCCGGCATTCTCGACCGGGTCCCAGGCCCAATAGCCGCCCCACCCGAGCTCCTCGTAGGCCCACAACATTCCGAGCGTCAGCCCGAAGGACAGCGCCAGCCAGCCGATCATCGTCCAGCGCCGCACCGCCCGCAGCCACGCGTCGTCGAGATGACCGGTGATGAGCGCGGCCATGCCGAACGCGTACGGAATCGTCATCGCCACCAGCCCGGTGTAGAGCGACGGCGGATGGATCGCCATGTAGAAGTTCTGCAGCAGCGGGCTGAGGCCCCGGCCGTCGCGCGGCGGCGCCGTGAGGAAGGTCGAGAAGGGATTGTTGTGCACCACCATCAGCAGGATGAAGAACATCTGCGTGGTGGCGAGCACCGCGACAACGTATGGAATGAGCTCGCGGTGCCGCTCGCGGTTGGTGTAGACCGCGAGCGAGCCGAAGACGCCCAGCAGGAAGACCCAGAACATCACCGAGCCGTCGAGCCCGCCCCAGTACGAGGCGATCTTGTATGCCAGCGGCTGCGCGGCCTCCGAGTACCGCTGGACGTACTTGATGGCGTAGTTGTTGGTGACGAACGCGTGGACCATCACGCCGCTGGCGACGGTCATCAGCGCGGTGATCAGGTAGTACGCGCCGGTGCCGCTCTCGATCAACCGGGTCGAACGGCGCCGTGCTCCGGCGACCGATGCGGCGATGGCGTACGCGCACGCGATGAACGCGGCGAGCAGCAGCGCATTTCCAAGGGCTGGCATGTTGGCTTCCCGGTTTCTGCGGCGGGCTCAGCTGCCGGAGGTATTCGGCAGCACGCCTTTCGACGGTTCGTATTTCGACGGGCACTTGGCCATGACGCCGTTCCGCTCGACGTGGAAGCCGTCGGCGCCGAGCGTGCCCTTCAGCACCACTTCCGCACCTTCCTTGAAGGTGTCGGGCACCACACCGGTGTAGCTGGCCTGGACGACGCTGCCGTTGCTCTGGACGTTGAAGCGGTACTCGAGCGAGCTGCGCTTGCGCTCGATGCCGGCCACGTAGCCGTGGAGCTGGAGCCGGCGGCCGTGCCATGCCGACGGGTCGTTCATCACCTCGTCGACATGCTTGTAGAACTGCGTGTCCTCGCGAAGCGTCGAGAACAGCAGCCCGGAGAGGGCGGCAACGACCACTGCCGCGGTGGCCCCGATTTTCAGCGCTTTGGCACTCATAACTATTTCGCCTTGCAGGATTTATCCGTCAGGATAGCACGCCAGCCCGCGCCAGGATCCGGTAGACCGTCGCCACCGGCAGGCCGACCACGTTCGACCACGAGCCCTCGATCCAGTCGACGAACCTGGCGGCGCGGCCCTGGATCGCATACGCGCCGGCCTTTCCTTCCGCTTCCCCGCTGCGGAGATACCAGTCGATTTCGGACTCGCTGAGATCGACGAAGCGTACTCGGGTCGTCGCAAGCTCCGCAACCTCCTGGCCGGGGTGCCGGACGACCACCCCGGTGTGGACGAGGTGCGTCGCACCGGAAAGCAGGGCCAGCATCTCGCGGGCCTGATCGCGGCTCGCCGGCTTTCCCAGGATGCGGCCGTCCGCGACCACGACCGTATCAGCCGCGAGGACACATGCCGGTTCTCCAGTCGAGGAGGTCTGGTCCCGCTGCCGCCACCAGGCGCCCGCCTTGTCCCGCGCCACCCGCAGCGGGTAGTCCGCCGCCGCTTCGGAAGGGTGCGGCGTTTCGTCGACGTCGACCGGCTGGATATCGAAGCTGAACCCGGCGGCCCGCAGCAGCTCGGCGCGGCGCGGCGAGGCGGAGGCCAGGACCAGGCGCATCCGTTTGATAGTATCGCTGCACCACTCATGGTGCCGCTGCAGAACTTCGCCACCGGCGTCCTCGCCGACGTCATCCGGCGGCAGCCCCCGTCGCCCGGCCGCACGTCCCTCGCCTGGACGGTTGCGGTCGGACCGGCGCTGGCGCGATCCGCGTCGGTGACGCTCGTCGAAGAGGTCCTTTACGTCCGGGCCCGGGATCCCCGCTGGGCCCAGGAGATCGAGCGCGCGGCCGAGACGATCCTGAAGCGAATGCAGCACCTGCTCGGCGCTGGAAGCGTCATAAGGATGGAGATAGGGACCTGAGTTCGGGACTCGGGGCTCCGGACTCGGGACTCGGGGCTCGAAGCCGGTGATACTCAGAGGCAACCAGCTGCTAAGACTCGCGCCTGTTGCCTCTAATGACCACCGGCTCCCCGAGTCCCGAGTCCCGAGCCCCGAGTCCCGAGCACCGGACACACTCACATGCACTCAGTCATCGTCTCCGCCGTCC
>Ga0075423_10002154_pt1 | contig 17736 bp, 14 predicted proteins | sample SoiMethybrSBSTD2_FD_80114 | JGI IMG/M metagenome (GOLD analysis project Ga0075423, IMG submission 80114) | Bulk soil microbial communities from a Populus tree surrounding site in Tennessee, USA - Soil MetaG P. TD hybrid SBSTD2 | ecosystem: Environmental > Terrestrial > Soil > Tree plantation...
AGATCGAGCCGTGCTCGTACCGCAGCGACGCCTTCTTCGATCGACGCAGCGCGTCCTTGACGATCCCTTCCTGTCCCGGCCGCACGCGCACGATCACGCGGGTCGTCTGTCCGCCGCTGTCCGCGATCCGCGCGAGCGCTCGATCAAGCTTTCGAGAGTGAGGCTTGGCCGCGAACGCCGGCTGCGCCATCGCGACAACGATCGCAATCGCGGCGATCCGCCCTAACCACCGCGTCGACCTTGATACAAAATCCGACATGCCTGAAAGCACAGCAACCCAGACGCCAACGACGCATAGGAGACGTTGCTGTCAGCGCGATGCTCACGCTCGCATGATCACGCGCACGGATGCGCGCGTTCGTGATGACGGATCGGTGATCGTCTGAACTGAAATAATCAGACGTTCTCACCTGGAGAGAAAGCTGCCTCTCAGAGGCCTTCGACGTGTTCCAGATCGAGGCGCTGTGTGTCTCGTTGTTAACAGATTCGATACTCGAATCGTGCTCTATCGTGCGACACGAACGACGAATCCTGATAGCAACGGAGGCTAGCCGTGATGCTGTTTCGCGAGCAGCCACGAGGCGAGCGCGCGGAAGGCCTGGCCGCGGTGAGCAACGGCGAGCTTCTCTATCTCGCTCACTTCTGCGAGCGTGCTGCGATATGGCGGGTAATAGAAGATCGGGTCGTATCCGAACCCCGAGCTGCCGCGCGGTCGATCGGTGATTTCGCCTTCAACCGTGCCGATGGTTTCGAACACGATCTGCCCGGTGTCGACGACGGTGACCGCACAGACGAATCGCGCCGCGCGGCCGCGCTCGGGACGTGCGTTCAGACGCTGGAAAATCTCGGCGAACCGCTCTGGATAGGACGCATCGGATCGCAGAAAGCGCGCGGATCGAACACCGGGATCGCCATCGAGCGCGTCGATGACGAGTCCTGAATCCTCCGCCACTGTCATGACTCCGGATGCGGCGGCGTAGTAGTGAGCCTTCAGGCGTGCGTTGTCGGCAAACGTCGCTCCGGTTTCTTCCGGTTCGGGGATCGGTGTCAAATCGTGCAGCGTGATCAACTCGATGCCGGTCTCCGACAGCAGCGATCGGATCTCGCGCAGCTTGTCTCGATTGGTAGTGGCGACGAGGAGACGCATTCGGGCGGCGGCGGGTCGGCGCGTCGGCGGGTCTAAAGACCCGCTTCTACGACGGGCGCTTTGTCACGCCTTGGTCTTCTCCAGGTATTGACCCACGAGACCGCGCTGCAGGGCGATCAGTTGTCGCACGCCGGTATCGGCGAGATCGAGCAGACGATTGAGCCCTTCGCGTCCAAACGGGAGCGCCTCGGCCGTCCCCTGCAGCTCGATGTAGAGGCCCGAGCCAGTCTTGACGACGTTCATGTCGACGTCTGCCTTCGAATCCTCGCTGTACGCGAGATCGAGCATCGGCTCGCCGCCGACGATGCCCACGCTGGTGGCGGCGACGAAGTCGGTCACCGGCATCGTGCGAATCACATCCTGCTCGCGCATCTTGTTGATCGCGAGGACGAGGGCGACGAAGGCACCCGAGATCGAGGCCGTTCGCGTCCCGCCGTCGGCTTGAATCACGTCGCAGTCGAGCGTAATCGTGCGCTCGCCAAGCTCCTCGAGTTTGGTGACCGCTCGCAGCGAGCGTCCGATGAGGCGCTGGATCTCCTGCGTGCGGCCGCCGACTTTGCCTGCCGATGCCTCGCGCTGCGTACGCGTCGTTGTCGCCCGAGGCAGCATCCCGTACTCGGCGGTGACCCAGCCCTTGCCGGTATTGCGTCTGAAGGGCGGCACACGATCCTCGACGCTGGCCGTGCAGATCACTTTCGTCTTGCCGGCTTCGACGAGGACCGATCCTTCAGCATGGATCAGGTAGTTGGGCGTGATACGTGTGGGTCGCAGTTGTTCGGGAAGACGGCCGTCGGCGCGCATATAGGAGGTCTACTCTAATGCAGAATGCAAAATGCAGAATGCAGAATGGAATGCAGAATGACGTGCCGAATGACGTGCCGAATGACGCTCACGCCGTCATTTGCTCTTCGTCTTGAGTTTGGGATCTTGCGTTGAATCGCGTTCGCGCACCAGCGAGACGTCGCGCGTGAGGGGGCGCCGAATGTCGACGTGTCCGGCGAGCGCGTCGACCTCCTTGCCGTCGACGAGAATCTGCACGCGCTGCACGGCGGGCAAGTTCGTGGTCACGGCATTTACGAGCGCATAAACCGTCATCAACTCGTTGAGTGAGCCGCCAGGATGCGCGCGTGATACCTCGGGGCTGAGATCCACGAACGCGTCGCCGCGATCGGTGACGTAGAACGCGCGCAGGGCAGTGCCCTCCGGAATGACCTTGATGTATGGCTGCGGCGCCGCCTGCAGCTCGGTGAGCAGGATCTGCCGTCCCTGCTCGACCACACCGCTCGCCAGCGGCACATCGCGCTTCACGCCGACGAGTGCCTGGCCATCGGACGAGGCGTAGAAGAGCGTGGCGGTGATGTGTGCCGTCTCGGTTGGCGCTGCCGTTGCGGTCGTCGTTGGCGCGGCCGGAGCCGGCTTCGATCCGAACGCGTTGATGCCCCATACGACCGCTACCAGCGCGAGCGCGCCGCCGACGGCGACGAGAATCCGGCGATTCCTCGTCATGGCGTTTCGCGGTCCTCGGTCATCGCCCGGAAGCGGACGATGGCGTTGACGATTGCCTGGGCGACGTTGTTCTTGAACGCATCGGTGCCGGCATCCATCTCCTGCTTGCCGTTGGTGAGATAGGCCATCTCCACCAGCGCGGCGGGCATGTTCGCCGCTGACAGCAACCGCATCGGCGCCTGCTGACGCGGTCGCGCACTCATTGGAATGACTTTTCGCAGTTCCTCTTCGAGTACGCCGGCGAGCACGTCCGATGCTTCCACATGCGGAGCCTGCGCCAGATCCCACGGGATGATCTCGATGCGGCGCGTGCCACCGCCGATGATCGGCAGCGTCGTGGCTTGCGCCGCCGCAGCCTGCTTGGCGGCCTCGCCCTCACGATCGAGCCTGTCGTAGAACACTTCGGCGCCGGCAGGTGTCGCCGACGGTGCTCCGTTGGCGTGCAGGCTCACGAGCAGCGATGCTTTGTTGTTGTTGGCCGTGGCCGCGCGCTCATCGAGCGTCACCAGCTTGTCGTCGTCCCTGGTCATGATCACGCGAAGACCGAGTCTCGACTCGATGAGCGACCGCACTCGCTTCGCGACGTCGAGGGTGAGCTGCTTTTCCTCCAAGCCACCTGCACCCTTCACGCCGAGATCGTCGCCACCATGGCCTGGATCGATGACGATGGTCTGCGGCGTACGGATGGAAATCGGCGTGGGTGTTTCGGTGCCCGGCGCGCCCGGTGTCGGCGATTGCGACACCGGCGCCCGAGGTTCCACGCCCGGTGGGATCTCGACGATCACGCGAGTCGCGTTGTCGGCGGTTACGATCTGCACGCGTGGCGTGCCGGCGTTGCGCGTCAGCGCAACGATGAGCGTGTCGGGTTGATCGCCAGCATGAATGTTCTCGATCAATCCGGTGGCGCTCGGCGGCAGCGTCGTCTCCAGAGCATCGGCTTCGACACGCAGCGCCACGCGTCCGCTGTCGGTCGTCGTGGTGACACGGGCGGCAGGAGTGACGAGGAACGTCGCACGCGTTGGAGGACCGGCACTGTCGATCCGTGCCGACACGCGAGGCACGCGAAGATCGCCGAGGATCACGAGACGCGCGGCTGGCCGCAGCGTGATTCGCTGGTCGTAGATCGGACCGAGCGCGCGCGACAGAAATTCCACCGGCACCAGCCATCGCCGGCCGGCTTGGACAACCGGAGAGGGAAGCGCGACGACCTTCCCGTCCACGGACGCCATTGGCTGGTCCGCCGACGCGATGACGGTGCGGCCGCGATACGTGATGGTGAAGCCCCCCGCCAGGGAGTCGCCGCGCACCATCAATGAGAAGAGTGCCGCCACGTCATCCAAGGCGATGAGCTCGCGTCCGCCATTGACGACGATCGGAATCGATCGACGGCCGTCGCGCGAGAGCAACGTGTAGGGCGCCCCGTTATCCTGGGCGAGAGGCAGCAGCGGCAGCGCGAACAGGAAGAGCGCGACGACCGCGGCCGAGGCGCGCGTAATCGGAAGGCGGGGGGTCACTGACGCATGCAAGGCAGAAGGATGATCGCAGACTGCCGATTCATTGTCTCATTGCTGAATGCAGATTGCTGAATAAGGTCAATTGAACACTATTCAGCACTCCGAACTCTGCATTGAATCAATGAATCCCTCACTCTGCAATCTACCGTCTGCACTTCAGCGTCTCGAGTCCAGCAGTTCCCTGACCGCGTTTTCGATGTTGGTGGGGGTAAAGGGTTTTCCTAGCATCGGAAGGGTGGCGTCGATCGCGGTGGGACGATCCCGCTCGCCGCGCGGGTACCCCGATACGAGCAGGATCTTGATCGACGGCCACCGTGCCTGAATTTCTTTGGCGAGTTGGACGCCGCTCATCTTGGGCATGAGCACATCCGTCACCACCAGGTCCATCTGGCGATCGGTGCTGCTCATGAATGCCAGCGCGGACGGTCCGTCTTCGGTTTCGAAGACATCGTAGCCGCGCGCGCGCAGAATCCGCGCGAGCAGCTTGCGCACCGCCGGTTCATCGTCGACGACCAGGATGCGCTCTTCACCACCGCGGGCACGCTCGGTGGCCTGAACGGGGAGATCGCTGACGGCGGTGCCGGCGACCGGCCGCAAGTAGATCGAAAACGTGGTGCCCTTGTCGGGCGTGCTGTCGCACCAGATGTAACCACCGCTTTGCTTGACGATGCCGTAGACGCTGGAGAGTCCGAGTCCAGTGCCGCGGCTGCCCTTCGTCGTGAAGAAGGGCTCGAAGATCTGCGCCAGCACTTCGGGAGGCATACCGATGCCGCTGTCGCGTACGCAGAGTCGTACGTATCGGCCCGGGCCCATCTGGAAATGCGGTTGCGCCACATCGACGACCGCGGTATCGATCTGCAGCGTGCCGCCTTCGGGCATCGCGTCGCGAGCGTTGATCGCGAGGTTCACGACCACCTGCTCGAGCTGACCCGGATCGACCTCCACACTGGGCAGCGCGGGATCGAGCGAGGTGATGACCCGGACCTGCGCGCTCATGACGCGCGTGAGCATGGGCTGCACTTGTGCGACGACGCGATTGAGATCCACGCGCTGCACCTGCATGACCTGCCGGCGACCGAAGGCCAGCAGTTGCTTCGTCAGGGTGCTGGCGCGTCTCGCGGCGGCGAGCAGCTCAGAGAGCTCCTGGGCCTGGGCGCGATCCTGCAGGATCTCCGCGTATCCGATGACGATCATCAGCAGGTTGTTGAAGTCGTGCGCGATGTTGCCCGCGAGCCAGCCGATCGCCTCGACGCGCTGCACCTGCTTCAGATACCGCTCGTTCTTCTGTAGCTCGCGTTGTGTGCTCGCGCGTTCGAGCTCGGCGGCGACGCGGCCGGCGATCAGCTGCAGGAACGAGGTCCCGGGGAGATCGTTGGGCAGCGGCCGACGCGTGAGTACCGCCATGACGCCGACGATCTCGCCCTTGCCGCCAACCAGTGGAATCGCAAGGTACCCTTCCGCACACGCGGATGCGAGCAACGGATCAGCGGGGAAGAGGCGGCAAGCGCCGGCGCGATGGCAAATCGTGTCGTAGGGCTCTAGGCGCTCGAGTGGCGTCCCACGCCGCGACGAATCATCGTGTGTCGTCAACGATCCATCGCGCCAGATCGCGACGGTGCGCATGTGATCGGTGCCTGTGAATTCCGCGACGAGTGTGACGTCAGCGGAAAACACTGACGCCATTTCGGCGACCACCGCGGGAACGAAGTCGTCGCCGGTCTTGGTCAGCACGAGCGCTGCCTTTCGCAGCATCTCGTCGCTGATGATGGCTTCCTGCTGTTGCATCCGCAGACTTGGTGAATGGGCCCGAACGGCGGGCTAGGCTCAGGGGGTTCCCCGAGCACTAAATCGGCAGACTCTGCCGAGGCTGTAATCCTTCGATTCGCAGGCACTGACGGAGGACGGCTCAGTCAAGCGATGAGCAGGTTCTGCCGATTGTGTAGTCAGGATGCTGCGTACGGAGTCGAAACCCCGTGGCGTTCCTGTGGCGGATCTCTTGCAACGACCTCGTGCCGAGGAGTGCATGAGATGACCAACTTCGTTGTCTACGTGATCGGGACTCTCCTCGTCGTGGCTGGGCTCGCGTATGGCGCGTCGCGGCTCGGCGTGAGTCAGGTATGGATCATTGCCGGCGCGCTCGTGATTCTCGGTATTGGGCTGATGGGCGGCATCGTCAAGACGCGGCAGAAAGATCCCGCAGCCTGAGCCCGTTCTTCTCGGGGCTGGTCGTTCGTGCGGTGGGTCCGGGTTGCGGACCCGCCGCGCTCTCGTCTTTACTTGGTTGCGAACAGGAAGCGGCGGACGTCTTCGTTGTCCCGCCGCCAGATCACGTTGTCGATGAAGTAGTGGTGGAGGTTGATCCACACCACGAAGATGAATGCGAAGACCGTCGGCCCCCAGAGCGCGGCGTCGGGAGCGAGACTCGCTTGAAACAACGCCGGCAGCGCGCCAAAGCCGACGATGCCGAGCACGACACCAACGAGCACGAAATTCGCGAGTCGCATCGCCGGACTGGTCTTGTCGATTTCGGTCAGGCCGATTGACGACGCGGTTCCATCGGCGCTGGCCTGCGCCGCGGCTCTGTTCAACTGGTAGCGCCAGACGAACAGCAAGTACTGCAGCGAGTGAAACGCCGGCACGAAGATGGTGAAGAGCGGATCGGCGTTGAACGCAATCACCCACAGATACAACGAGGAGACGTAGCCGATGACGCCATTCCACGATACCGGCTGCTTGCGCATCAGCACGCGGTAGACCACGGCGCCGGCGACCGCCGCGGTCGTCAGCAGCGCGGCGAAATACCCGACTGTCACGAGCGCCGAGGGCAGCGGCAGCGTGAAGTACTTCACACCATAAAACGTCTTCTCATGCAGCCCCATGTTGAGGGCCATCCACGAGTAGATCCACACCGTGTAGCCGTTTGCGAGTAGAAGCTTCTTCTCGATATTCGAAAAGTGGATCCGCCGGATCGCGGAGAGCACGATGATGACGCCGTAGCCCTGCTTCACGTAGTGCCACCCCGTCGTGAACCAGAACGCGTTGGCCGCGAGCGCCAGCAGTCGCGCGCTGCCGGAGACGTAGGTGCCGATCAGAAACCCGCCGATCAGCGCGGGAGCGACGAAGCCCGCCCAGATGTATTTGAGACGAACTTTCGTCGGCGTGCCCGAGCCGAAAATGCGTGCGCCGATGCCGGAGTAGAGCAGTTGATAGGAATGCGCGAAGTGCGGGTAGTTGATGAGGATCGAGAGCACGAGCCCGATCGTCAGCGCGGTTGGATGCGCCGCCGCTTTATCGCGAATCAGCCAGAACACCGGCACCGCAACCAGTACTGACCCACCGCCGGCGAGCAGGAAATCGACGATCGGATGAAACAGATAACCCACATGACGAGATCCGGTCGCTCTCGCAGTGGATGAGGTCGCCTCGTCGACGGGGACTGCTTGTCTCAGTTCTGCGCGGACATGCACGGCACTGCGGGTCATTCCGATCGCTTATCGGAAGACGTTAACGCCGTACGTAGTGTCCGGCTTCAGCAGGACCAACGTCGTTTGCTGCGACATTCCACTAGATAATCTTCTGAACAAAGTGTATAGATCGCTCGTATGGCCTATTTTGATGGGATTTACATGCATAGATCATCATATGGAAAGCGAGGTTGCCATGCCGAGGCGTGAGTCGCCCCTGCAGAGCGAGACGCCTCAGGGCACCCTCGACATGCTGGTGTTGCGGGTGCTCGTGATGGGCCCGGCGCACGGCCACACCATCGCGCACGCCATCGAGCGCGGATCGGAGGACGTGCTCCAGATCGAGCACGGCTCCCTGTACCCGGCCCTGCACCGGCTCGAAAACCGCGGGTGGATCGCGTCGTTCTGGGGCACATCCGACAACAACCGCAAGGCAAAGTACTACCGGCTGACGCCGACCGGCCGCAAACAACTCGCGGCGCAGACGACGCGGTGGGAAGAGATCGTTCGCGCCATCGGCAGGATCCTCAAACCGTCAACGGAGTAGGCCCATGACCTGGCGTCGGTTCTTCCGCAGAGTGTCCTGGGATCGCGATCGCGCCGAGGAGCTGCGCTCGTACCTGGAGATCGAGACCGAGGAGAACATCGAGCGCGGGATGTCGCCTGAGGCGGCACGTCGAGCGGCGCATCTCAAGCTCGGGAACACGGTACGGATCCGCGAGGAGATCTATCGCATGAACACGATCAGCCCGCTCGAGACGCTCGGACGCGATCTGCGCCTCGCGCTGCGCGGCATGCGCCGGCGCCCCGGGTTCACGCTGGCCGTTGTCCTCACGCTGGCGCTTGGTATCGGCGCCAACACCGCCATCTTCGGCGTCGTCAACGGGGTGCTGCTCAAACCGCTGCCGTATCCGAATGCCGACGAGCTTGTGAGCATCAAACATACGGCGCCCGGCTTCGGTGTTCCCGACCTGCGGATGTCGGCGTCGCAGTACTTCACATATCGCGAAGAGGGCCGCGTCTTCCAGTACCTCGGCCTGTACGGAGACGGTGGGCGAACAATTACAGGCGTCGGAGAGCCCGAACAGGCTCGCGCGCTGGTGCTGACCTACGACGTGTTGCTCGCGCTGGGTGTTCAGCCGCAAATCGGCCGGCTCTTCACGGAGGCGGACGCGAAGCAAAGTGGTACGGCAGTCGTCGACGTCGCACGTCCGTTGATTCTGACGCATGCCTACTGGCAACGGCGATTCGGCGGCGACCGCTCGGTGATCGGCCGTCGGCTGATCGTCGACTCGAGTCCGGCCGAAGTGATCGGCGTCATGCCCGACGGCTTCCGATTCCTCGACATGAAGCCAGCCGCCGAGGTGATCTCATTGATCACGATCGATCGCGGGCGCCTGACGCTCGATGGCTTCAACTTCGCGAGTCTGGCGCGACTCAAGCCTGGCGTCACCGTTGACGCCGCCAACGCCGATATCGTGCGGATGCTGCCAATCTGGCGCAATGCCTGGCCGACGCCGCCGAGTTTTGCCGGAAAACATGTGATCGAGAACTGGCGGATCGCGCCAACGCTGCAGCCGTTGAAGGACGACGTCGTCGGCGGGGTCGGCGACGTGCTGTGGATCCTGATGGCGACGATCGGCATGGTTCTGCTGATCGCCTGCGCGAACGTCGCCAATCTCATGCTGGTGAGGTCCGAAGCCCGGCGTCAGGAATTTGCGGTACGGACGGCGCTCGGCGCTGGACGCGGGCATATCGCGAGAGAAGTGCTGGTCGAGAGTCTGGTGCTCGCGCTCACCGGCGGCGCTGTGGGGATGGCTCTCGCGTACGCGGGACTCGCGATGATCGTGAGGGTGGCGCCGACCACATTGCCCCGAGTCGGGGACATCTCACTCGATCCCCGAGTGGTGGCGTTTGCCGTTGTTCTCTCGATGGTGTCGAGCGTGCTCTTTGGTCTGCTTCCCGCCGTGAAACACGCGACGCAGCGCGGCCAGCCGCTCGCCGGTGCTGCGCGCGGGGCGAGTGCGAGCCGCGAACGTCAGCGGACTCGCAATGCGTTGGTTGTCGTACAGGTGGCACTGGCGCTGGTACTGCTGGTTGGCTCGGGGCTGATGATCCGTACGTTTCAAGCACTGCTCCACGTTGAGCCCGGGTTTGCGAACACTGGCGACGTGCAAACCGCACGGGTGTGGGTCCCTCCTCAACAAGTGCGAGAACCGGAACGGGTGACGCGGATGCAACAGGAGATCCTCGACAAGGTGGCAACACTCCCGGGTGTGAGAAGCGCCGCGTTCACGAGCGCAGTGCCGATGGAAGGACCGCTCCGGGTCTGGCAGCAGACGATCTTCGTGGCTGGGCAGACCTATGCGCCCGGGACGATTCCGCCGCTGCGTCGAGCGAAGAGCGTGTCGCCAGGCTACTTTGGCGCCATCGGCACAGCCATCATCGCTGGCCGCGATATCACGTGGGCCGACGTGTACGGGCGTGCGAGAGTGGCGATGGTCTCCGAGAACCTCGCGCGTGAAGTCTGGGGGTCGCCAACGTCCGCGCTCGGTCAGCACATTCGCGAAGCTCCGACCGCCGTATGGGGCGAGATCGTCGGCGTCGTACGAGACGTCCACGAGGATGCCGTGCATCAGCTCGCGCCGCCGTTCGTGTATTGGCCGGCCTTGATGGAGAACTTCAGCGGAACGCCGCTGGCTGCGACACGAGCGATCAATCTGGTGATCCGCAGCGAGGAGGCTGGCAGTGAGCGCTTGATGAACAGTGTGCGCAGCGCGGTGTGGTCGGTGAACCCGACCATGCCCGTGTTCCTGGTCAGGACGATGAAGGATCTTTACGACGAGTCGATGGCGCGGACCTCGTTCGCGTTGATCATGCTGGCCATCGCCGCGGCGATGGCACTCCTCCTCGGCATCATCGGCATCTACGGCGTCATCGCCTACGTCGTTGCGCAGCGCTCGCGCGAGATCGGCATTCGTCTCGCGCTCGGCGCCGCCCCGAAAGCACTCAAACGAATGTTCGTGCGTCAGGGGCTGGTGCTCACCGCCGTGGGCGCTGGAGTCGGACTCGTCACAGCAATCGCGTTGACGCGGTGGATGTCATCGCTGCTCTTCGGTGTCGAGCGACTCGACCCGACGACGTATACCGTGGTTCTTGGCGTGCTGGCGATGGCCGCGGCGATGGCGAGCTATGTGCCGGCGCGCAGGGCTGCGGCTGTCGATCCAGTTGTCACGCTGACCGCGGAGTGATGCTCATGACTCGTACGATCCCGATCGCAACGTTGGCGCTCACGCTGCTGCTAGGCAGCGTCGTCTCGCACGCGCAGGCACCAGTCGGCTTCGAGCTCGCGCTCGTTGCTGTCGATGGCACCAAGACCGTCCTCGGTCAGCTTCCAGCGTCCGTCTATGCACCTCGTATTTCTCCCGACGGCAAACGGATCGCATTCGAAACGCGAGACCTGTCGGGCGCCGATGGACCACGACTCTGGACGGCGGAGATGTCGAACATCGCTGGCCGCAAGCCTCTCCCGCTCGTCGTCGGACAAATCAACTGGGCGCCGATGTGGACACCGGATGGCGACCGCGTTGTGTTCATCGTGTCGGGCAGCGATCGACCCGATGCCGTGTATTGGCGGCGCGCGGATGGCACCGGCGATGCCGAGCACTTGATTGACACGCGTGCGGCCGAGGGCTGGATTGCAGGCGGAAAGCAGTTGCGGTTTCTGACGCTGAAGGAAAGCGCCGGCAATCGCGACTACGGCATCGCGATGTTAGACATGGCCTCGCACAAGGTGACACCGCTCGTCGATTTACCGACCTCGGCGCAGCACAGCAGCGCCGTGTCGCCGGACGGGAAGTGGATGGCGTACGCCTCCAACGAGACCGGCCGTTACGAAGTGTGGATGGAGCCATTGCCGCAAACCGGCATGCGGTATCAGATCACGCATGATGGCGGCTCGCATCCGATGTGGCTCCTCGATGGCCAGGGGCTCTACTTCGATCGCGACCATCAGATGTTCCGCCTGGCGCTGAACATGAAGGATCTGTCGTCGCGCGTCGAGGCCGCGGCGCTCCCGATCAAAGGGTTTGCGCAGGCCGAGTATCGTCGCCAGTTCGACCTGATGCCTGACGGCCGTCAGTTCCTGATGCTGTTTCCTGTGAGCCGGTAGATCGCGCTCGGTCTGCCGCGACTGCTGCGGCAGACCGACCACGATTCACTCGAGAACGACGATCAGAAATCCACCTGCACGTTGAAGCGAGCGAACCGCGGCAACAACACGGCCGTGGGTTGCATCCATCGGGCCCCGTTCGTCGCCGGGTCATACACCGTCTCGTATGTCGTCGGCGTGTTGGAATTGAACAGGTTGTACAGGTCCATCCCGACGTTGGCCTTGTAGCGGCCGAATCGCAGGATCTTGGCGAATCGCATGTCGACGACGTTGATGCGGTCGCCGTAGACGGCGCCCGGCAGCAGAAGGTCCACGTCTTGCGTAGCCAGCCCGGTGGCCAGTGGGCGACCCGTTGCGGCCTGGAACTGCGCAGCGGTCATGCGATAGGTTGCTGATCGCGATGCGCCGTTCGTGCCGACGCCCGCGCCGGGCTGCGCATTGGCTTGTGAGCGGAAGATTCCGCTGACCATGACGTCCACCTTCGGTACGGTGTAGGAGGCGAGTCCGCGAGCGCTGGTCAGGAAGGGCTCAGTCGCGTTGCAGCTCGTTTGACCGTCAACGACGCCCGTGGCGCCCGTGGCTCCGATCGTCGGAGTCATCGGCCGTCCGAACCGTGCCGTCAGCGTTTCGCACGTGTCGTTCACGCCGCGGCCGGTGCTGGTGCCGCCTTGAACCGTGAGCCCCCAACGCGTACGCGCGCTGAGCGACACGTCGACGCCGTGCCAGTAGTGGGTTTCGTCGCCATAGTCCTTGGAGGTCGTGTAGTACGAATCGGTCGCGCCAAGGACGCTCCGCGTGTTGCGCGTGAGGAAGGTGACCGGGTAGCCGCCTCCGTTGGGCAGGAGTGGGTTCGACGGTGCGGTGATGGTGACTTCATCGAAGTCCGCGGCCGTGAGCGCGCGGTTGTGGGTGAGGAAGAAATTGCTCCACACCCGCCGGTTGTAGCTGATCTCGATCGCCATCTGCGGCGCGATTTCCTGCTGCACGCTGACGCCGTACTGCCAGTCGCGATTGCGCGTGCCCCAGCCCGTGAGGACGGCGGGATTGACGGTCGTTGCCTGGTTGAACGAGCCCCAGTTGAGAAGCGACCATGGACCGCACTCGCCGTTGGTCGCCGGGTTCATGAAGTCGCACTGGGCGACGTAATCACCGCGCCCCGGGGTCCCCGGCGGAGCGCCGATGTTGTCCGACCACGAGCGATTGATCGTCGTCACGAGCGTCGAGCCCGCGTTGCTGATGGTGTAGGCGTCGCCGGTCCACGCGCCCTGGAGATATTGACCGACGTTCACTTTGAGCGCCGTCTTCCCGTTGCCAAAGACGTCGTAGGCTGCGCCCATCCTGGGCGTGATGTCCTTGTAGCCGTGCACGCCGTCAGTGCGTGGCAGCAGGACCGGGCCGCCGAACTCGTTCTGGAAGAGGATGCCGTTTTCTCCGGCCGGTGCCCAGCTCGAGGCCGTTTCAAAGCGCAGCGCGCCTTGAAGTGTCAGGCGCCTACGCGTCCACTGGTCCTGGATGTAGACGCCGTTGTACTGAAGGCTGTTGCTGGTCTCGTTCGTTCCCACCCGCTGAGACAGCTGATTCGGCACGCCGTTGTTGAATCGGTAGCTGATCTGCCGACCCACCCAGGTGGTGTTCTTCCCGTTCATGTACCCGGCCTGATAGCCCCACTTCATGTTGTGGCTGCCGGAGACGTACGACATCGCCGCCTTCCACGTGGCGTGCTTCTGATTGCTCGACGGCGCGGGATTGAAGCCGCGATAGATGAAATTCGCAAACGGCACGCCGGCACCCGTGGACTGTTCCGTCACCGGAATGAAGTCCGTCAACACGCCGTACGGTCGCGGATCGCCGTTGTCGGTATAGAACGCCGAGTACCCGCTCTCGAAGAGCACGTGACTCGAGAACGGCGACGTCCACGACCCCTGCATGATCTTCGCAGGCGCGTCCCAGATGCTGCCTGACTCGGGAGACACCGTTGCCGTGCCTGGAGTCACGCCAGGGCCCGTCGCGATCCAGCCTTTACCGGGGCCACGGCACTGATCGCCGCCCTCTGTGTACGCGCCTGCGCTGCAGTTCTTCGTGTAGTCGATGTAGAACCCGAACTTGTTTTTCTGAGTGGCCTGCCACGTCAGGCGCACCGCGTCCAGCGTCTTGGAAGTCGAGTTGCGTACGCTCGGGCTCGTGGCTTTGACCCACGTCCATGCGTTCGGGTCGCCGGCATTTGCGTTGACGTACAGATTCTGCTGCTCCTGGTACGTGCCGATCGCGCGCAAGTTGCCATAGAACCACACGCGGTCGCGAAGAATCGGTCCGCCGATGGCGATGTTCGAGTCGTAGCTCTTGATCAGCGCCGCCTGCTCGCCGAATCCCAGGTCTTTGAGATGCTGGTCGATGTTGCTCGACTGTCCCCACTTGCCCGCGTAGCTCGTAAAGCCGGTGCCGCTGAACGAATTGCCGCCGGTCTTCGGGATGATGTTGAAGGCCGGGCCGCCGCGGTCGGCCTCGCCGAGGCCGCCCGAGATCGCGACCTGCACTTCCGAGGAGTTCGACATGTCGTACAAGTACCCGGACACACCGCCACCATTACCTGGTGCGCCAACGTTCATGCCGTCCAGCTGAATGAGGCCTTCCGTATTGCGGCCTCCGCGCGCCGAGAAGAAGTTGTTGATGGTGGTCGCGCCGCTTCCGAAGCCAGTGGCTTGAATCGCCGGAACGGCCGCGATGTAGTTGCCGTAGCTTCGCGACGCTGGAAGCGCGCGCACGATGTCGCCGTCGATGACCGTCTGCTGTCGCGCCGTCTGGACGTCGACCACCGGCGACTCACCGGTGACCGTGATGGACTCCTGGAGGTTTCCCACCCGCAGCTCTGCACCGATGGTCATGACGCCGCCGCCCGACAACTCGACGCCTTCGCGCACGACGGTGGTAAAGCCGGTCAGCGCGAACGTGACCTTGTACGTGCCGGGGGGCAGATCGGGAATGCGGTACTGTCCCGTTTCGTCGGTCACGCCTGAGCGCACCTTCGTGATGAGCGCTGGACTCGACGCTTCAACGGTGACACCCGGGAGCACGGCGCCCGATGTGTCTTTCACGGTTCCGGCGAGGCTTTGCGCCCACGCGACGCTGGGTCCCGCACCAACGATGGCAATCACAACCAACAATCGAATCAGCATTCGATTCATGAGCGAGAACCTCCACACCCCCGCGGGTCGAAACGGATCTCTCTGGAGAATGGGCGGACTATGGACCTTTTCGACGAGAAGTGTCAAGGAAGGGGGCGCAGTAATTCGGGGCCAATTCGATTGCCGCCAGGCGTGGTCGATCGCACAAACCGGCCATCTCCGGCGCGGGACAGAAAGTTCTCCATCACGAGCGCCCTGAGCATCGCGGCGCACACCGAGGGTGCCACCCTGAATAACTGCATCGCTTGCGGCTTGGTCAACGTGAGCCCAGGCGTTTCTCGGTATTCTTTGCGGACCTGCTGCAGCAGTGCGGCTAGTGGTGGGGCGTGAGGTGGGTGTGCGAGCATGTCAGCCTGATTTCTGGGAAGGCCTTCGACACACCATCATGCGGCAATCGCCGTCGCGTGTCTGTGCCGTTGAAGACAGGTGCAGATGCTCGTGCGTGGGAAGATAGTAGCGACAAGGAGCACGCATGGGAGACAAGGGCGGCAAGAAGGACAAGGAAAAGAACAAGCAACAGCAGATGAAGAAACAGAAACAGGAGGCACAACGGAAGCAGGACAAGGCCCGGCCGAGCCAGCCATAAAAATCCGTTGCGTCGCGCACCAGGGGAGATGACATGAAGGTCGTTGTAGATTTCAGCATTTGCGATCTCCACGGGCTATGTGTCGAGGCCGCGCCTGAGGTGTTCGAGATTGGCGACGACGGCGCACTACGCGTCCTGAACGAGACGCCGGAACAAGGTCTGCGCGCGAAAGTCGACAAGGCAGTGCGGGAGTGTCCAACTGGAGCGATTTCGATCGAAGAGTGACCTGCTCCGATGCTGCGCCGAATCACCATCGTTGGCGCCTCGCTCGCGGGCCTGCGTGCGGCCGAGACACTCCGCGACCGAGGCTTCGATGGTGAGCTCACGCTGGTTGGCGACGAGCCACATCGCCCCTACGACCGCCCGCCGCTCTCGAAGCAAGTGCTCCAAGGCACGTGGGAGCCGGAACAGACTTTCTTCCGCAAGAAGGACGGCTACGCCGCGCTCGCGCTCGATATGCGGCTTGGTGTGCGCGCACGGTCGGTCGACCTCCGCGCCAAGCGCGTCGCGCTTGCCGATGGCACGCTCGCCGATTACGACCGACTGATCATCGCCACGGGCGCGCGCGTCCGGACCCTTCCGGGCATTCGGCCACGAGCGGGTTTGCTCGTCCTGCGCAGTTTGGACGACGCCATCGCGCTCGGCCGGGAGCTGATGCACGCCACGCGCGTGGCGATCGTGGGGGCGGGGTTCATCGGCCTCGAGGTTGCCGCCTCCTGCCGCGCCCGCGGCCTGGATGTCACCGTGATCGAGGCGCTTCCCGTCCCGCTTTTCCACATCCTGGGACCGACGCTCTGCGACATGATTGCGGCCATGCACCGCGACCACGGCGTGGATCTTCGCACCGGGGTTACGGTGACCGACGTCATCGGCGAATCGCGCGCCGCCGGGCTCGTGCTCTCCGACGGCTCACGGGTCGAGGCCGACGTGGTGGTCGTCGGCATCGGGGTCACTCCAAACACCGAGTGGCTCGAAGGCAGCGGCCTCACCCTCGACAACGGCATCGTCTGCGACGGCTATGGTGAAGCGGCTCCACACGTGTATGCGGCCGGCGACGTGGCCCGGGTCGCGAACCGGTGGCACGGCGACTCGCCGCGAATCGAGCATTGGACCAACGCGGTCGAGCAAGCGGTGCACGCTGCGGAGAACGCGCTCGCCGGTCCCGAGGCGTCGACGAGTTTCTCGTCGGTGCCGTACTTCTGGTCCGATCAGTACGACCGCAAGATTCAGTTCATCGGTCGCGCCCGGCCGCACGACGAGGTGGTGATTGTCGACGGATCGCTCGACGACCGGCGGCTGACCGCGCTCTTCCGGCGCGGCGATCGCGTGGTCGCGTGTCTCGCCGTGAATCAACCGCGCGCGCTGATCAAGTACCGGAAGCTGCTCGCCAGCGGCGCCGCGTGGGAAGCCGCGATATCGGGAACGGCCGTGTCGTAGCTGATGTCCTTCTTCGCGCGACCCCGCGTGCGAGCTCAAATGGCCGGCGCTCCGCGGTGTATGCACAGCCGCGCCCTTCGACTCGCCCCGACACAGTTTCGTATGACGGACGACACATCCATCGCGGTGTTCGCATCACGCTCGGGACATCTTGCACGGTCCTGTGCGGCCCGCTCGCATGATCCGTTGCGATCTGCCGATACGACCGTCTGACGGATCCATCAACCCCTTACTTCTGAGGGAGCACAATGCGTTTGAACCATCGCCACTCGTGCTGCGTACGGACGTGCGCGCTGCTGTTGTTATTTCTGCTGTCGGCACACGCGGCAAGCGCCCAGACCGCATCGCCATGGACCGGCGTGATCCGGGACGATGCGCAGCAGGCGGCGGGATCGTCCTCCGGGTTCAGCGTCGTGCGACAGCGCGGCATGAGCGCCGACGGTCGGTTCCTCGTTTTCGATTCGGACCGGACACTCGTCGACGGCGACACGAATGGTGCCCTCGACGTCTTCGTGCGCGATCGACAGACCGGGGTGTTGGCGCGCGTGAGCGTCGCGACGGACGGTACCCAGGGAAACTCGCACAGCACCTGGCCGGCGATATCGGCGAACGGGCGTCATGTCGTGTTTCAGTCACTGGCGTCGAATTTCGATCCGACGGACACCAACGGCGTCTCCGATCTGTACGTCCGCGATCTCGACACCGGAGTGACGTCGCTCGTCACGATCG
>Ga0075423_10002157_pt1 | contig 17729 bp, 16 predicted proteins | sample SoiMethybrSBSTD2_FD_80114 | JGI IMG/M metagenome (GOLD analysis project Ga0075423, IMG submission 80114) | Bulk soil microbial communities from a Populus tree surrounding site in Tennessee, USA - Soil MetaG P. TD hybrid SBSTD2 | ecosystem: Environmental > Terrestrial > Soil > Tree plantation...
ACCGTCTTCGAATGGAAGAAGGCAGGGACGAGATGAACCAGGAGATGATCGCGGCGCTGCGCGAGCTCGAGCGCGAGAAGGGGATCGCGTTCGAGACGATCCTCGAGGGCCTCGAGGAGGCGATGGCGTCCGCCTACAAGTCGTGGTGGAAACAGCAGCACCCCGAGCTGGACGAGGAGACGTTCGGCGTGCGGGCGAAGATCGACCCGGAGAGTGGGGACCTGCGCGTGTGGCTGCAGGAGCTCGAGCGCATCGAGCACGAGGGCGAGGAAGAGGGCGAGGTGACGGTCGAGACCAAGGTGCTCTCGGAGCAGGAGGTCCCGGTCACCGACGAGTTCAAGGGCCGTATCGGCGCGCAGACCGCCAAGCAGGTGATCTTCCAGAAGCTGCGCGACGCCGAGCGCGAGATGACCTACGAGGAGTTCGCGGGCCGCGAGGGCGACGTGGTCACCGGGATCGTGCAGCAGTCAGAACGACGCTACACGCTGCTGGATCTCGGCAAGGTCGAGGCGCTCTTGCCGCAGGCCGAGCAGGTTCCGAGCGAGCCCTACCGCAACGGCGAGCGCCTCAAGGGCTACATCACCGAGGTCCGCAAGGGCGCCAAGGGCCCGCAGATCGTCGTGTCCAGGACCCACCCCGGGCTGTTGAAGAAGCTGTTCGAGCTCGAGGTGCCGGAGATCGCCGAGGGCATCGTGGAGATCAAGGCCGTCGCCCGCGAGCCTGGCCACCGTTCGAAGATCGCGGTCTCGTCGAACGAGCCCGCCGTCGATCCGGTGGGGGCGTGCGTCGGACCGAAGGGCTCACGCGTTCGAAACGTGGTGACCGAGCTGCGCGGCGAGAAGATCGACGTCGTGCCGTGGAGCGCCGACCCGGCAACGTTCGTGGCCAACGCGTTGCAGCCGGCCAAGGTCCGCGAGGCCAAGGTCGACCCGGAGACGCAGACCGCGCTCGTCATCGTGCCCGACTATCAGCTGTCCCTGGCGATCGGACGCGAGGGTCAGAACGCTCGCCTCGCAGCCCGGCTCACCGGCTGGCGGATCGACATCAAGAGCGAGACGCAGTTCGCCGACGAGCAGCGCGGCGGTCCCCGGCCAGCTCCTGAGGCGTCCCGGGCCGAGCCGTCGTCCTCCCCGGCGCAGCCCGCTTCGGACGCGTCTTTGGCGGCTTCGGCCGAGCAGGCACCCGATGGTGGCGCCGGGTCGGACGCCGACTCGACCCCGGCCGCCGAAACCGCCGAGCCCTCCGAAACCGACGAGCCGGAAACCGACGAGCCGTCTGAGACTGCCGAGCCCGCCGATGGCGAGCCGGACGAGGAAGCGATCACCGTCGTGGGCGAGGCCGACGAGGAACCGGCCGAGACGGCGGCGGAGGAGAAGGCGGAGGCCTGAGCGTGCCGGCCGCGCACGTGCCAATGCGGACGTGCGTCGGGTGCCGGGAACGCGTCGAGAAGGGCGGCCTGGTCAGGCTGGTCGCGACCTCCGAAGACGGGATTCTGGTGGACCGGACCGGTTCGGCGCCGGGACGGGGTGCGTACGTGCATCGGCATCGCGGCTGCGTGGAGGCGGCGATCGCGCGTGGATCGCTCTCGCGAGCGCTCCGCGTGGGTCTGAACGAGCGGGGAGCCGCTACGCTAAGGGCGGATCTCGAGGGGGAATGGGATCGTTGAGGGTTCACGAGCTTGCCAAAGAGCTGGGCGTCGCCAGCAAGGACCTGCTGGCCGCGCTCAGGGAGATGGGTGTCGACGGCCTGACGGCGTCCTCGTCGGTACCCGACCAGGCCGTGCCTCGCCTGCGCGCGTCCGGCGGCAAGGCGGTGCCTGAGGCCAAGCTGAAGGAGGCGGTCGAGGAGCCGCTACCCAAGCCGAGCCCCGGCCGCAAGAAGGTGGCCGAGGCCGAGGCGGTGGCGCCCCCCGCTCCCGAGGAGCCCGTCGTCGCGGACGTCGCGACCGCCGAGCCGAACGGCCAGACGGCGCCCGCCCCCGCGGTCCCCGCCGAGGCGCCCGCCCCGCCCGAACCCGCGGGGCCCTCCTTGCCGGTGCTCCGTCTCGTACGCGGGGCGACGCCGCAGGACGTGGCGGACAAGACCAACCGTAGCGTGGCCGAGATCGTCAAGGCGCTGATCACGCTCGGCGAGATGGCGACCGCGTCGCAGTCGCTTTCCGACGACTCGCTCGCACTCCTCGCCTCCGAGCTCGGATTCGAGGCCGACATCGTCGGGATCGAGGACGAGGAAGAGGAGGAGCCCGACGAGGAGGTCGATGAGAGCCGGCTCGAGCCTCGCGCCCCGGTCGTCACGATCATGGGCCACGTCGACCACGGCAAGACGCTGCTCCTGGACGCGATCCGGCGGACCGACGTGGTCTCCCAGGAGTTCGGCGGGATCACGCAGCACATCGGCGCCTACCAGGTCCACACCAACGGCCGCGAGGTGACGTTCATCGACACACCCGGCCACGAGGCCTTCACGGCCATGCGCGCCCGCGGGGCCCAGGTCACCGACATCGCGGTGTTGGTGGTCGCCGCCGACGACGGCGTGAAGCCGCAGACCGTCGAGGCGCTGGACCACGCGAAGGCCGCCGGTGTGCCGATCATCGTCGCGGTCAACAAGATCGACAAGCCCGAGGCCGACCCGCAGCGGGTCCGGACCCAGATGGTGGAGCAGGGCATCGTCCCGACGCAGTTCGGCGGCACCTACGAGTTCGTCGACGTCTCGGCAAAGGCCCGGACCAACCTGGACGACCTGCTCGAGACGATCCTGCTGGTGGCCGACGTCGAGGAGCTCAAGGGCGACCCGGTCGGCCGCGCGCGCGGCGTCGTGCTCGAGGCGCACCTTGACCGCGGCCGCGGCCCCGTCGCGACGGTGCTCGTGCAGAAGGGGACGCTGGACGTCGGCGACACCCTGGTCTCGGGGACGTCGTGGGCCAAGATCCGCGCGATGCTTGACGAGAACGGCCAGCAGGTGAAGCAGGCCGGCCCGAGCAAGCCCGTGCAGATCCTCGGATGGTCCGCGACCCCCAACGCGGGCGAGGACATCCGTGAGGTCGAGGACGAGCGCGCGGCGCGCCACGTCGTGCAGGAGCGCGAGGCGAAGGTCCGCGCCGCGGAGGCGGTCACCACGCGCCCGCCCGCGACCCTGCAGGAGCTCATGACCCAGGCCAGGCGCGACGAGGTGCCCGAGCTCAACCTGATCGTCAAGGCCGACGTCCAGGGTTCGATCGGCGCGCTGGTCGACGCGCTCGCCAAGCTGCCGCAGGACGAGGTTCGGGTGAACGTGATCCGAAGCGCCGCGGGCGCCATCACCGAGAGCGACATCAACCTCGCGCTCACCTCCAGCGCGATCGTGGTCGGGTTCAACGTGCGGCCGGACGCGCAGGCCCGCGACCTCGCCGAGAAAGAGGGCGTCGACGTCCGCCTGTACCGCGTGATCTACGACGCGATCGACGACGTCCGCAGCGCGCTCGCCGGGATGCTCAGCCCCGAGGAGAAGGAGACCGAGCTCGGGCGGGCCGAGGTGCGCGCGCTGTTCCGCGTCCCGCGGGCCGGCGTGATCGCCGGGTGCTACGTCCTGGAGGGCAACATCCTTCGCAACGCGCGCGCACGGGTCGTGCGGGACGGCGTCGTCGCGTACGACGGGAGGATCTCCTCACTGCGCCGGTTCAAGGACGACGTCCGCGAGGTCGCCGAGGGCTTCGAGTGCGGCATCGGTATCGAGAACTTCAACGACATCAAGGAGGGCGACGTCATCGAGGCGTACGAGGTGCGCGAGGTCGCCCGGGAGCTGTAGGCGACGGGGATGCTCGTCGCGCTGGAGCGGTACGACCTCCGGATCCCGGCCTGCGGATCGCTCAAGGAGAAGCGCCACGTCGTGAAGACGCTCACCAACGCCATCCGGTCCACCTTCAACGTCTCGGTGGCCGAGGTCGACCATCACGACCTGTGGCAGCGCACCGCGATCGCCGTCGCGGCCGTGTCCGGCGAGCAGTACCACGCTCGCAAGGTGCTGCACGAGGTCTCCAAGCTCGTCGACCGCTGGGCCGAGGTCGAGCTGATCGACAGCGAGCTCACCCTCCATGACCCGGAGGACTGACCCGATGCCCGAGGGAGGCCGACCGAACCGGGTGTCCGAAGAGATCCGGGAGATCCTGGCCGAGGAGATCCTCAAGCTGAAGGACCCCCGGGTCGGGTTCGTCACGGTGACCGGGGTGACGGTCACGCCGGACCTCCGCCTCGCGCGCGTGTTCTACACGACGATGGGCGACGAACGCGCCCGGCGCGCAACGGCGGCGGCCCTGGCCTCGGCGCGCGGGCACCTCCGGCAGGTGATCGGGCGACAGGTCAGGATGAAGGTGCTGCCGGACCTGCGGTTCGAGCCCGACGAGGTGCCGGCCGAGGCCGATCGGATCGAGGAGCTGCTTCGCGGGCTGCAGGGGGGCTCGGTGGACTCGAGGAGCGAGCGCGAACACTCGAGCGGTGATCCCCCGGAAGAGAGGGAGGGAAAGGGGTGAGGGTCGCCGATCCGTACGCGAAGGCCGCCGAGACGCTGTCGGAGGCCTCCGACGTGGCGCTCGCATGTCACGTGAACCCGGATGCGGACGCGCTCGGCTCGATGCTCGGGCTCTCGAACCACCTGAGGGCCATGGGCAAGCGGACCGTCTGCTCGTTCCCGAACGACCCGTTCGAGGCGCCGCGCTGGGCGGACATGCTGCCCGGGACCGAGGCGCTCGTCCCGCCCTCGGCCTTCCCGAACGACCCCGGCGTCATGGTGACCTGCGACGTCGCCTCGCTGGACCGCCTCGCGATGCTCGGTGGGCCGGCGGTTCGGGCCCGCTCGCTGATCTGGATCGACCACCACGTCACGAACGAGGGACTCGGTACGGTCCCGCTGGTCGACCCGTCCGCCTCGTCCACGTGCGAGCTCGTATGGAGGCTGGTGAAGGAGCTCGGCGGCGAGATCCAGATCGAGACCGCCGTGTGCCTGTACGCGGGCCTGGTCACCGACACCGGGAGGTTCCAGTACCAGGCGGTCGGACCCGACACGCTCCGCCTCGCGGCCGAGCTCCGCGAGTTCCCGTTCGACCACGCAAGGCTGGTGCAGGCGCTGTACGAGGACAACGCCGCCGCGTACTTGCGGGTGCTGGGGCTCGCCCTGCGCCGCATCCGCCTCGAGCCGGAGGCCGATCTGGTGTGGAGCTACCTGACCTGGGCCGATCTCGAGGCCGCCGGCATCGATCCGGCCGAGGCCGACGACCTGATCGACGTGATTCGCACCGCGCGCGAGGCCGACGTCGCCGCGGTGATCAAGCAGCAGCGGGACGGGCGGTTCAAGGTGAGCCTGCGGTCGCGTGGCGGACATGACGTCGCCGCCGTGGCCTCCACGTTCGGCGGCGGGGGACATCGACTGGCCGCCGGATACACCTCGCCCCACGGGCTCGCTCGTATGGTCGAATCCCTGACGTCCACGCTGCATACACCGTGATCCTCGCGACGGAGGGGCTCGTCCTGGTGGACAAGCCCCCGGGGATGACCTCGCACGACGTGGTCGACGCCGTGCGCCGGCACCTCGGCACGCGGAAGGTCGGCCACGCCGGCACGCTGGATCCGATGGCGACCGGGCTGCTGGTCCTGGGCGTGGGCCGCGCCACCCGTCTGCTCCGGTACTTCGGCGACCTCCCCAAGATGTACGCCGGGACCGCGATGCTCGGCCTCGAGACCGACACGCTGGACGCGGACGGGACGATCGTGCGGTCGTCGCCGGTGACGGCGACGCCGCAGGAGGTGGCCGCCGCCGCGGCCGCGCTCGTCGGCGAGTCGATGCAGACACCCCCCGCGTACTCGGCCGTCAAGGTCGGCGGGCGCAAGCTGTACGAGGCCGCCCGCAAAGGGGACGAGCTCGAGGCGCCGCCGCGTCCGATCCGTGTAGACACGTTCGACGTGACGGGATTCGACGGGACCGGGTTCGCGTTCGCCGTCACGTGTTCGGGTGGGACGTACGTGCGCGTGTTGGTTTCGGACGTCGGTCGGGCGCTCGGGTGCGGGGCCTATCTCACCGCCCTGCGCCGCACCGCGATCGGGCCGTTCGCGGTGGGGGAGGCCGAGCCGCCAGAGGCCGCCCGCCCCCTGCCGCTCGAACGCGCGGTGGCGCACCTGCCGCGGCTCCCGCTCGAGGCCGAGGAGGCGCTGGCCGCGTCGCACGGGCGCCCGCTCGGACCCGCTGGGATCGAGGGGTCGTACGCGGTCTTCGACCCGGACGGAGGACTGATCGGCGTCTACCGCGACCACGGGGCCATGGCCAGGCCCGAGGTGATCCTGGCGGGCGCCTGACGCGTTCAGGTCCGCTCGGCCGGCTTTGTGCGCACGCGGCGCAGCCATAGGTCTCGAGCCTCGGTCACGATCGCCGCCGTCCCGAGCGCGACGCTCGTGCCCAGGAGCACCCCGGCCACCACATCCGAGAACCAGTGCGCGTTCAGGTACACCCGCGACAGCGCCATCGCGAACGCGAACCCGGCCGCTCCGAGCTCCCACCCGCGGCGCCGCGGACCCGGCGGGAGCAGGACCAGCACGAGGGCGACGCCGATCGATGCGCCGGCGACCGCGTGTCCGGACGGGAACGAGTAGCCGATCGTGCCGACCAGCGGCAGCGGCGGGCGACCGCGATGGAAGAAGGGCTTGGCCATCGCCAGGGCGAGCTCGGCGAAGCCCCACGTGAGCAGCCAGGCGGCGAGTGCCCGCCAGTGTCGCCGGAACACCAGCCACCCGGCGACCAGGATGCGCAAGGGGATCGTGACGACGCCGCTGCCGACGAAGCTCAGGACCTTGGCGATGCCCGTCAGGATCACGTCCCGGATGTCGTCCATGAGGTGGTAGACGGTCTCGTCGAAGTTCCCGACGAACGGGACCGTGGTCGCCGGCGCCTCCGATGGTGGATGGCGCCCCACCGCCGCGAGCACGAACACCAGCGCCCCGGCCAGCACCACCGACCAGACCAGCGCCCGGCGGTGGTTCGAGAGCACCTAGCGCCCCACGCACGGCGCCGCGCCCGCGCCGCACAGCGTCAGCCCGAGGCTTCGGGACACCTTGGCCACGACCTCGGCGCGCGGGCCAAACGTCAGCGCCTCGTCCGCCTCGAGGGCGAGGGTCGGGTCCGCCTTCCCGCCGAAGCGATAGCGGTAGGTGACGCAGCCGCCGGGGAAGGTGAAGTAGCGGTTCGCGCTGTAGGGATGCAGCGCGAGCTGGCGGAGGTAGTCGCGGACGCCGAGCTCGCTGGTCGAGTTCGTCACGTCCAGGGCTCCGGCGACGGTGCAGAAGGACGCGAGCGAGACCTCGACGGCGTGGATCCCGGCCCGGTCCGAATCGAGCCAGAAGCTCGAGGCGTCGCTGTGCACGTCCGATCCCCCATAGGACCAGCCGGCCGGCAGGGCGCGGATGCAGGGCAAGAGCGTCGCCGACGGCACCGACTGCGCCATCAGCACGAAGAATTCGCTGTCCTCAACCGGGCAGTTGGCCTCGGTCGCATACCCGGCCTCGGCGCGACACCCCACGAGCCCGAGCATCGACAGGACCAGCGCGACCGGCAACGCGACACGAACGCGTGCCATCACGTCCCCCCGAGCCCGTTGCGCTCGAGCCACCCCGCGGCGATCGTCCGAGGCTGGGCGCCGCTCGCCACCTCGGCGTTCATCGAGCGCAACGCGTCGGTCGTCAACAGAGCCGAGACCGCGTTCGCCACGCCGGCGAGGCCCGGGAAGCGTTCGAGCACGCCTTTACGCACGACCGGCGTGACGTTCTCGGCAGGCTGCAGGCCCAGGTCGTCCTGCAGCACCACGAAGTTGTTGAGCTCGATCGCGCCGTCGCTGGTGAACAGGAGCGCGACGTCGATCGTGCCCTGCGCGAGTGCCGCCACCGTCCGGGGGCCTCCCGAGTCCAGGGTGGAGACCTCGTCCCCGAAGTGGATCCCGTAGGTGGACTCGAGCCCCGGGAGGCAGGAGGGCCGCCGCACGCACTCGGGCGGGCCGCCGAACGTCAACCGATCGGCTACATGCGCGAGGTCGCTGAGCGTTTGCAGTCCGAACCGAGACGCGGTCTCGCTGGTCACGGCGAATCCGTTCTGGTCCTCGGCGGGCGAGGCGTCCAGCGTCGTCACGCCGAACCCATTCAGCTCCGACGCGAGCGCCTGGTGGTTCGCGTCGTGGTCGGCCGAGGCAGACCCCGGACCCTCGAAGAACAGCAGCGCGCTGCCCGCGTATTCGGGGACGAACTCGACCAGGCCCTGGACCAGCGCGGGCATCACGAGCTCGCGCGTGCCCAGGGCGGTCTCGCGCTTCACGCGGACGTCGGCCGCCTCCAGGGCCTGCGCGTAGATCTCGGCCAGCAGCACGCTCTCGGGGAAGTTGAACGACGCGATCGTGACGGCGTCGTCGCGGTCGAGGTCGGGAGGCGGCTCGCTCGTCCGATCGCAGGCCGAGGCCGACAGGACGAGCGCGAGCCCGAGCACGAGGATCCTGCGGGCGCCCATCGCGGCACAGGGTAGGCGATGCCGGAACCTGCGGGCCGCGGATGGCCTCGGCGAACAGTGACAAGATGGCCGCGGAGGTGCGCCATGGCGACCGAGACCACATCGAAGGGCGGCGGCAAGCACCACGACCACGCGGACAGCGAGGACCGCGGCAGCAGGCTGCCGAAGAAGAGGTACGAGAAGGAGCTCCGCCGGCTCCAGGAGGAGCTGGTCAAGATGGAGGACTGGGTCGCCCACACCGGCGCCCGGATCGTCGTGGTGTTCGAGGGTCGCGATGCGGCCGGCAAGGGCGGGACGATCAAGCGGGTGACGCAGTTCATGAACCCACGGGTCACGCGCATCGTGGCGCTCGCCAAGCCCACGGAGCGCGAACGCACGCAGTGGTACTTCCAGCGCTACGTCGAGAACCTGCCCTCCGCAGGCGAGATCGTCCTGTTCGACCGCAGCTGGTACAACCGCGCCGGTGTGGAGAAGGTGCTCGGGTTCTGCACCCCCGAGGAGCATCAGCGCTTCCTCCGCCAGGTCCCGATCTTCGAACGCTTGCTGGTCGAGGACGGGATCCTCCTGCTGAAGTATTGGTTCTCGGTCTCCGACGACGAGCAGGAGCGCCGCTTCCGCTCGCGGATCGACGACCCGATGCGGCGATGGAAGCTTTCGCCGACCGACCTCGAATCGCGTTCGCGCTGGGTCGACTTCTCCCGGGCCAAGGACGAGATGTTCGTGCACACCGACATCCGGGAGGCGCCGTGGTTCGTCGTGGAGGCCGACGACAAGCCGCGAGCGCGCATCAACTGCATCGCGCACCTGCTGTCGATGATCCCGTACCAGGAGGAGCACGCGCCGCGTAAGGTCAAGATCCCCGAGCGGCAGAGCGACGAGGGATACGTTCGGCCTCCCCGCGACACGTACACGTACGTCCCCGATCACGCGGCCGAGCTCCTGGCCTGATCCATCGCCGGGCCTGACCTCGGCGTTCGCTACCCTCGGTCCATGGAACGGCTCCGGGGGCTCGACGCGCTGCCCCGACCCGACGGCCGCGCGGTCGTCACGGTGGGCTTCTTCGACGGCGTGCACCTGGGTCACCGGGCGGTGCTCGGTCGAACGGTCGACGCGGCGCGCGAACGCGGGGTCCCGTCGGTGGCCGTCACGTTCGACCGCCATCCGCGCGAGGTGCTCACCCCCGGCAAGGAACCGCGGCTGCTGACCACCGTCGAGCGCAAGGCGGACCTGATCGAAGAGGCCGGCATCGACGCGCTCCTGGTGCTCGAGTTCACCGAGGACTTCAGCCGGTGGCCGGCGGAGGACTTCGTCTCGCGCGTGCTGGTGGACGGGCTCCACGCCGAGCACTGCGTGATGGGCGCGAACTTCACCTTCGGCCACCGAGCCGCCGGCACCGTCGAGCTGCTGATCGAGACGGGTCCGCGGTGGGGCTTCACGGCCGAGCGGGTCGAGCTCGTCGAGCTCGAGGGCCGCCGCGTCTCCTCGTCTTCGATCCGCGACGCGCTGGCCGAGGGCGACCTGGAGTGGCCACGCCTCGCGCTCGGGCGAAGGTTCGTGCTGGACGGCTCCGTCGTCGGCGGGGCCGGCCGCGGCCGGGGCCTGGGGTTCCCCACGGCGAACCTGCAGACCTGGCCCCGCCTCCTACTGCCGGGCCGCGGCATCTACGCGGGACGAGCGCTGGTGGACGAGGGTCGGCACGTCGCGGCGATCAGCGTGGGCACCAACCCGACGTTCGGCGTCGAGCCCCTGCACGTCGAGGCCTACCTGCTCGACTTCGACCAGGACATCGTGGGCCGGCCCATCTCGATCGAGTTCTGGGCGTACCTGCGCGACGAGGAGCGGTTCGAGACACCGGACGAGCTCTCGGACGCGATCGGCCGGGACGTGCGCCGGACCCGCGACCTCGTTCCCGAACCATGAGAGGCTGCCCGACGTGACGTCGAGGCATGCCCGCCGCTCCCGGATCCCGTTCGGGCTGTTGCTGATCGCGCTCGGGGTGACCGTCGGGGCGATCGCGTACCTGGTCGACCGCGCCGACGAGGGGGGCGCCGGTCCGCCCACGATCCCCGAGGCGCGGGTGAGCCCCGACGCGAAGGCGGGCGGCCCGAGCGGCTCGCCGAGCCCGAGCCCCGACCCCAAGGCCAAGCTGGTGATCCACGGCACCGGCGACGTGAGCCTGGACCCGAGCTACATCCCCGCGTTCCAGACCAACGGCTACGGCTGGGCGTGGAGCGGCCTGCACGGCCTGTTCGAGCGCGACGACCTCACGATCATCAACCACGAGTGCCCCTCGACCGACGTCGTCGCCCCACTCGACAAGACGTTCGTCTTCCGGTGCGATCCGAACGCGCTCGACGAGGCGCGCGAGGCCGGCGTCGACGTGGCGAACCTGGCGAACAACCACGGGTTCGACCAGGGGCCGCAGGGCCTCCTGGACTCGATCCGCAACATCCGGCGGGCGGGCATCGTCCCGGTCGGCGCCGGCACCTCCCAGGAGAAGGCCGACGCGCCCGCCTACATCGAGGTCAAGGGATGGAAGGTGGCGGTCGTGGGCGTGGGGGAGGTGACCGACCCCGACTCGCAAGTGGCCGTCGGCGACGAGATCGGCACGTCGGTGGGGCACGACTTCCCGCGAGCGCTGGCCGCGATCCGCGAGGCCGAGGCCAACGCGGACCTGGTGATCGTGGTCATCCATTGGGGCGTCGAGCTCGACACGCAGCCCCGGGAATACCAGGTCGACGAGGCGCACCGGATGATCGACGCCGGCGCCGACATGATCTTCGGATCGCACGCTCACCGGCTGCAGCCGATGGACACCTATCAGGGCAAGCCGGTCTTCTACGGCCTGGGGAACTTCGTCTGGCCGCGGTTCTCGGCCGAGGGCTCGGTCACGGCGGTCGCACAGGTCGTCGTTCGACCCGACGGAGAGATCTCCGGCCACCTGCTGCCGGCGACGATCGTCTCCGACGGCCACCCCGTCCTGAACTGAACGCGGCCGGGTCCCTCTCCGTTCGGGCATCTGATAGAACCCTCGCGTGAACGTCCGCCTTGGCCCCGGGGAGACCTTCGGCCGATACCGCATCGAGTCCGAGCTCGGTCGGGGCGGCATGAGCGTCGTGTACCTGGCCGAGGACCCGAGCCTCGCGCGGCGGGTGGCGATCAAGGTGCTGGCGCCCGAGCTCGCCGCCGACGCGGCCTTCCGCAGCCGGTTCATCCGCGAGTCTCAGCTTGCCGCCGGGCTCGACCACCCGAACATTGTCCCGGTCTACGAGGCCGGCGAGGTCGACGGCGACCTGTTCATCGCGATGCGCTACGTGCAGGGCACCGACCTGCGAAGCCTGATCGTGGGGGGGAACGGGCTCGACCACCAGCGCGTGGCCGAGCTGATCCGGCCGATCGCCGGCGCGCTGGACGCGGCCCACCGGCGCGGCCTGGTCCACCGCGACGTGAAGCCCGCCAACATCCTGATCGCGCTCGACGAGGGCGAGGAGCATCCGTACCTCGCGGACTTCGGCCTGACCAAGCACACGTCCTCCAAGAGCGGGCTCACCAAGACCGGGACGTTCATGGGCACGGTCGACTACGTGGCGCCCGAGCAGATCCAGGGGGCAGAGGTCGACGGCCGGACGGACGAGTACTCGCTCGCGTGCGTCCTGTTCCAGTGCATCACCGGCGTGGTGCCGTTCGACAAGGGCACGGACGTCGCGACGTTGTTCGCCCATCTGCAGGACCCGCTCCCGAAGGTCTCGACCCACCGAGCGGGCACCTCGCCCGAGCTTGATGCGGTGTTGGAACGCGGGATGGCGAAGGATCGCGACGACCGCTACCCGACGTGCGTCGCGATGGTGGACGCGTTCGTGCGAACAGCCGGCGTTCGGGCCGCGTCCGGCGAGACGCCGGTGATCGCGCCGACCGTCCTGGCCGCGAGCGCGGTCGACTCGGGCGGGTCGCTGCCGCCGGCGCCGGCCGGGGCGCCGAGCGTCCCGCCGGTCCTCGAGCCGCCGAAGCCCAAGCCGGCCCCCGCGGCGACTCCGTCGAAGGGGACGAACCGCAAGCTGCTCGCGGCGATCGGCGCCGCGGCCGGACTCGTGATCGTCGTCGGCGTCGCGATCCTGCTGCTGTCGGGCGGAGAGCCGGAGCCGCCGACGCCCCCGGCCCCCACCGGTCCGTCGCCCCCCACCACCGTGTCGCAGGCCAACGCGATCGTCATACCCAAGGCCGGGCCCGGGACGCCGTACCCCTCGACGATCGAGATGTCGGACGTGCGTGGGGCGATCACAGACGTGAACGTGACGCTGGACGGGCTCACCCACGGCTTCCCCACGGACCTGGACGTCCTGCTGGCGGGGCCGGACGGCACGGCCGTAGCGCTGATGGGGGGTGTCGGTGGGTTCAACGACGTGACGGACCTGACCGTGACGTTCGACGACACGGGGGCCCCGATGAAGGAGAACCGGCAGATCGCGGACGGGACCTACCGGCCGAGCTCGATCGCCAACGAAGCCTTCGACGGGCCGCCGCCGGCACCCACCGGTCCCTATGGCACGGCGCTCTCGGTGTTGAACGGCACCGATCCCAACGGCACATGGCAACTCTTCGTGTTCGACGACTCGGCGCGCGACGGCGGCCAGATCACGGACGGATGGGCGTTGCATCTCGAGCTCGGGTCGACCGCGCAGACCACGGGTCCGAGCGGGGCGTCGGGTGCCGCGAGCGTGATCTACCAGGACGACTTCTCGGATCCGTCTTCGGGCTTCGACGTCTTCAACGAGGCGCGGGCGCACGGCGTCTACCAGAACGGCACCTATGCGATGGGTGTGTCGGGCGGGTTCCTGGTGACCGCGGACACGAACACCTCGACCCAGGAACTGTCGACGCTCACCGACGTCCGGGTCCGGGCCACCGGACAGCTGACGATCTCCAACAAAGGCCTGTACGGGGTCGTCTGCCGGGCGATCGATCCGAGTCACTACTACTACTTCCTGGTTCAGTCGGACGGGACCTATTACATCGGCAGGGCCAGCCCCCAACGGGCGCACAACTTCGCCACGGGCTTCAGCCCGGCGATCAACCTCGGGAAGGCCTCGAACACCGTCACGGCCGAATGCGTCGACGGTCCGCAGGGTGTCACCCTGCGGATGTTCGTCAACGATGTGGCCGTCAACACGGCGATCGACTCGAAGAGCCCGATCCCCTCCGGTGCGACCGGCTTCCGCGTCGAATCCGAGAACCTCGATATGGAGGCCGCGTTCGACGACTTCGTGGTCAGCCGGCCCGCCTGAGCACGGGTTTCGGCCCCTGACCAGGGCAGACGCGAGGCGTCTGGTAGCCTGGGCCGGTATGTCGCTCACCAAGACCCAGAAGGCCGAGATCATCACCGAGCACCGGCGCTCGGACGCGGACACCGGTTCCACCGAGGTCCAGATCGCCGTGCTGAGCAAGCGGATCTCGGACCTGACCCAGCATCTGAAGACCCATGCCAAGGACCACGCGTCCCGCCGCGGGCTCCTCATGCTGGTGGGCCGGCGCCGCCGTCTGCTGGAGTACCTGCGCAGACAGGACGTCGATCGATACCGACAGATCGTGGCGAAGCTCGGTCTTCGCCGATAGGACACCGAAGGCGCCCTCGGGGGCGCCTTCTCCCGTAGGGGGGATGCGAACGGATCATTGATCGAACCGGAGGCGGGTGCACCCGCGGTCGGTTCTCAGTTGCGAGCCTCCGATCACGATCGGCGGTTCACCACTGACAACCGGCCAGGGGGCCGAGCAAAGGTGCACGCCCCCCAGGACGCCTCCGCCTCGTACCGCGCGACGCGATCGCGCCGCGCACGACACCAAGGAGGCACACGGCCGATGGCCATCACCCTTTCCCGAGAGTTCGGGAACAAGACCCTGACGTTCGAGTCGGGCCGGCTTGCGAAGCAAGCGGGCGGCTCGTGCGTTGTGACCTACGGCGAGACTCAGGTGCTCGCCACCTGCACCACCGCACAGCCCCGCGAGGGCATCGATTTCTTCCCCCTCACGATCGACGTCGAGGAGCGGATGTACGCGGCGGGCAAGATCCCCGGCGGCTTCTTCCGCCGCGAGGGCCGCCCGTCCGAGACCGCGATCCTCACCGCGCGCCTGACCGACCGGCCCATGCGGCCGAGCTTTCGGGACGGCTACCGCGACGAGGTCCAGGTCGTGATCACCGTGCTGTCGGTCGACATGGCCAACCAGTACGACATCCCCGGCATGAACGCCGCGAGCCTCGCGACGATGCTCTCCGGGATCCCGTTCGAGGGTCCGGTCGGCTCCGTTCGGCTCGGCCTGATCCAGGGCGAGTGGCAGATCAACCCGACGTTCCAGGAGCTCGAGGAGGCCACGTTCGACATCGTGGTCGCCGGTCGCCGCAACGAGGCGGGCGAGGTCGACATCCTGATGATCGAGGGCGAAGCGCCCGACAACACGTGGGCGCTGCTCGACGCGGAGCGCGGCACGGCGCCAACCGAGCAGGTCGTGGCCGAGGGCCTGGAAGCCGCCAAGCGTGCGATCGACGAGCTGATCGAGCTCCAGCTGGAGTTCGTGGCCAAGGCCGACATCAAGCCGCAGCCGTTCGAGCCGCGGCCGCTGTACGCCGACGACACGTGGGCGGCGGTCGAGACGTTCAAGGAACGCCTGGAGACCGCGATCGTGCCCGACAAGGCCGAGCGCGAGGCCGCGCTCGACGAGATCAAGGATCTCGTCAAGGGCCATCTGCTCGAGACCTGGGGGGCCGAGGTCTATGCGGCGCGCCAGTCCGAGATCTCGCCGGCTTGGAAAGACCTGCAGAAGAAGGTCATGCGTGCCCGGGTGATCGAGCACGGCGTGCGGCTCGACGGTCGCGGCCCCAAGGACATCCGGCCGCTCGCCGCCGAGGTAGGGCTCATCCCGCGCGCGCACGGTTCGAGCCTGTTCGAGCGCGGCGACACGCAGGCCCTCAACGTGACCACGCTCGGGATGCTTCGGATGACCCAGATGATCGACACGCTGGACCCCGAGGAGACCAAGCGCTACATCCACCACTACAACTTCCCGCCGTTCTCCACGGGCGAGGTGGGCCGCATCGGCTCGCCGCGCCGGCGCGAGATCGGTCACGGCGCGCTCGCCGAGCGGGCGCTCGTGCCGGTGATCCCGCCGGAGGAGGAGTTCCCGTACGCGCTCCGGCTCGTCTCGGACATCCTCAGCTCCAACGGCTCGACGTCGATGGCGAGCGTGTGCGCCTCGACGCTCTCGCTGATGGACGCGGGCGTGCCGATCAAGGCGCCGGTCGCCGGGATCGCGATGGGCATGATCGCCGAGGGCGGCACGTTCGTGACCCTGACCGACATCATGGGCGCCGAGGACGCACTGGGCGACATGGACTTCAAGGTGGCCGGCACGAGCGAATTCGTCACGGCGATCCAGCTGGACATGAAGGTCACGGGGCTGCCGGGGGACGTCCTCGCCGGCGCGCTCGACCAGGCCAAGGAGGCGCGGACCAAGATCCTCGAGGTGATCCGTGGAGCGATCCCCGAGCCGCGCACCGAGGTCAACCCGAAGGCGCCGCGCATCCTCACGTTGAAGATCCCCGCCGACAAGATCGGCGAGGTGATCGGGCCCAAGGGGAAGAAGATCAACGAGATCGTCGCCCTCACCGGGGCCGACATCGACATCCAGGACGACGGCACCGTGTTCATCGGGGCCCGCGAGGCCGGTGGGGCCGACGAGGCGGCGCGGATCATCGACGAGATCGCCAACCCGCGGCCGATCACGGTCGGCGAGCACTTCACCGGCACCGTGGTCAACACGACCACGTTCGGCGCGTTCGTGAACCTGGTGCCGGGCCGCGACGGCCTGATCCACATCTCGAAGCTCGGCAAGGGCAAGCGTCTAGCCAGCGTCGAGGAGGCCGTCAAGGTCGGCGACACGATCGAGGTCGAGGTCCAGGACATCGACGATCGGGGCAAGATCTCGCTCAAGCCGATCGGCGAGGAGTGGGCGATCCCCGAGGGGATGGAGCCCGAGCCGTCGCGAGCTGGCGGGGACGGAGGGGACCGGCCGCGGCGCGACCGGGACCGGCGCCCGAGGGATCGCGACCGTCGCCCGCGGGACCGCGATCGCGACCGGGACCGCCCGCCGCGCGAAGACGCCTGACGGATGCCGATCGGACGGACGGAGTTCACCTCCGGCCTGCGCGTCGTCACCGAGCGGATGCCCGGCGTCCGCTCGGTGACGCTCGGCTTCTGGGTCCTGGCCGGCTCGCGCGACGAGCCGCCCCCGATCTCGGGGTCGAGTCACTTCCTCGAGCACCTTCTCTTCAAGGGCACGAAGACGCGGAGCGCGCGCGACATCGCGGAGGCGTTCGACGCCGTGGGCGGCGAGGTGAACGCGTTCACCGCCAAGGAGTACACGGCGTTCTACGCGCGGGTTCGCGACCGCGACCTACCGATGGCGGTCGAGCACCTGTCGGACATGCTCCAGCACTCGGTGCTGCGCATCGCCGACTTCGACGCCGAGCGCCAGGTGATCCTCGAGGAGATCAACCAGCACGAGGACGACCCCGACGACCTGGTGCACGACCTGTTCACCGAGACGCTGTGGCCCGGCCACCCGCTCGGCCGGCCGATCCTCGGCACGAAGCAGAGCATCCTGGGCGCGACGCGCGATCAGGTTCGGCGCTTCTACCGAACGCACTACGTGCCCGGGAACGTCGTGGTGGTCGCGGCCGGCAACCTTCGGCACGAGGAGCTGCTCGACCTGGTCTCCGAGCACATGGACCCAGGCACCGTCCGCGCCGCAGGGCCGAGCGCGTGGAACCTGCGACCCGCCGGCGACGTGCCCGCGCCTTCGGGCCGCTCGCAGGTGAAGAAGCGTAAGACCGAGCAGGCGCACATCTGCATCGGCACCAGCGGGCTCTCTCGCACCGACCCCGACCGGTTCGCATTCGGCGTGGTGAACAACGCGCTGGGCGGCGGGATGAGCTCGCGGCTCTTCCAGGAGATCCGGGAGAAGCGCGGCCTCGCGTACAGCGTGTACTCGTACCACTCGATGTACGCGGAGGCCGGCGTGTTCTGCGCGTACGCGGGCACGACGCCCGGTCGTGCCAAGGAGACGCTCGCGATCATGCGGGCAGAACTCGAGGACGTGGCCAACAAGGGCCTGGGCCCCGACGAGTTCGAACGCGCCAAGGGGCACATGAAGGGCTCGCTCGTGCTCTC
>Ga0075423_10002158_pt1 | contig 17727 bp, 15 predicted proteins | sample SoiMethybrSBSTD2_FD_80114 | JGI IMG/M metagenome (GOLD analysis project Ga0075423, IMG submission 80114) | Bulk soil microbial communities from a Populus tree surrounding site in Tennessee, USA - Soil MetaG P. TD hybrid SBSTD2 | ecosystem: Environmental > Terrestrial > Soil > Tree plantation...
GTGCCCCGCTTGAGGGTCTCGTTGGCCGACTGGATCTTCCGCACCAGCGCCAGCAGCATTCCCACGGTGTGCTCGGCCGCGGACACCACGTTGCCGTAGGGAGCGTTGACGACGACCACCCCCTGGCGCGAGCAGGCGTCCACGTCGATGTTGTCCACACCCACGCCGGCGCGCCCGAGGATGCGCAGACGCCGCGCGTGGGCGAGGAATTCCGCGGTGACGGTGGTGGAGGAGCGGGTGATGATGGCCTCGTAGTCGCCGAGCCGTCCGAGCAGCTCCTCGCGCGGCAGCTTGCTCGACACCTCGTCCACCTGGAAGCCACGCTCGCGGAGAAAGGCGAGCCCCTCGGGCGCGATCGCGTCGATGACGAGCACCTTCATGGCGTCATGCTAGCACGGGGGCGCCGCCGCCCCGCCGCGGGGGCGCCTAACGGTGGCGGCGGAGGAACGTGAGGAACTCGCGACCCTCGGCGAGGCGGCGCTTGAAGACCCGGCGGTCGCGCACCATCTCGCCGGCCAGCGAGATCATCTTGCGCGGACGGAAGTAGAAGCGCCGGTAGAAGAGGTCGAGGGACTGGAAGATCTCCGTGCGCGGAAGATGCGGATAGCCGATGGCGCTCCGCTGCTCGCCGCGCGCGTCCACGAGATCATCGGATTCGAGCCATCCATTACGGAGCGCCTCGGCGTGGAGCGCCGTGCCCGGGTAGGGCGCGGCGAGGGACACCTGGATGGTGTGGGGATCGATCTCCCGCGCGAAGCGGATCGTCTCCTGGATGGTCTCGCGGGTCTCCCCCGGCAGCCCCAGGATGAAGGTCCCGTGGATGGCGATGCCGAGCCGCTTGGCCTCGCGAGTGAACGTCCGGGCCGCGTCGAGCCGGACGCCCTTCTTCACGTTGTTGAGGATCTGCTGCACGCCGGACTCGTAGCCCACCAGGAGCAGGCGCAGTCCGTTGTCGCGCAGCACCTTGAGGGTGGACGCGGGCACATTGGCCTTGGCGTTCACCGACCAGGTGATGCCGAGCCGGCCCAGCCGCTTCGCGATGGCCTCCGCACGCGGCAGATCGTCGGTGAAGGTGTCGTCGTCGAAGAAGAACTCGCGCACCTCGGGGAACAGGCGCTGGGCCAGCGCCATCTCCTCCGCCACATGCTCGACGCTCCGCGTCCGGTAGCGCTGCCCCCCCACCGTCTGCGGCCAAAGGCAGAACGTGCACTTCGAGCGGCAGCCCCGCCCGGTGTAGAGCGACACGTAGGGATGCTGGAGATAGCCGATCGCGTAGTTCGGGATCGTGAGGTCGCGCCGGTACACCGGCGTCACGAACGGGAGGCGGTCCATGTCCTCCAGGATCGGGCGCGGGCGCGTGTGCACGACGCGGCCGTCTTTCTGATGGGACAGGCCGGCTATTTCCGGCAGCGGCACGCCGCGCGCGACCTCCTCGATCGTGAAGTCGAACTCGTTGCCCGCCACGAAGTCCAGCGCCGCGCTCGCCCGCAGCGAGGCCTCCGGCGCCACCGCGACGGCAGCGCCCACCATCCCGATGGTGAGCGCGGGATGCTCGGCCTTGAGCCCCTCCGCCACCGCGACGTCCGCGGCGAAGGAGGGCGTGCTCGTGTGCATCACGCAGAGGTCGTACTGCCGGGCGAGAGGGCGCAGGTCGTCCAGCGTGAGGCCGTCCGGCGGGGCGTCGACGAGGCGCGAGCCGGGCACCAGCGCGGCAGGCTGGGCGAGCCAGGTCGGGTACCAGAACGAGCGGATCTCTCGCTTGGCCTGGTAGCGCGAGCCGGCGCCGCCGTCGAAGCCGTCGGCGGATGGGGGATGAAGGAAGAGCGTGCGGAGATAGGTGGGCGCCATGGATGCGACCCTATGATACACGCCGCCGGCTGACCCGGACGTCGCCCCATGGGATACTCAGACCCCGTGGTCCCGCTCGCCCTCGTCCTCCTGCGCGCGCTGGGCCTCCTCGGGCAGGCACTCGTGCTGGGGGGCGCGGCCTTCGGCCTCACGGTGCTCCGTCCATGGCTCACCGGCGGCGCCGACGCGGCAGCCGTCACGCGCCACGTCGTTCGGGTGGTCCGCGCCGGGGCGCTGCTCCTGCTCGGGGCGCAGGCGGCCACCTCCCTCTTGACCCTCGCCAGTGTGGCGGACGCGCCGGGCTGGTCCTTCGGCGTGTTCCTGGTCACGCCGCTGGCCCACGCGAGCGGGCTCCGGATGCTCACGGCGCTGGCCGCGCTCGGGGCGACGGCGTCGCTGGCGCGCCGGCCTCGCGCGGACGGCCCCTGGCTCGCGCTGCTCGGAGCGGGACTCGCCGTCGCGGGCACCGCCGCCTGGACCAGCCACGCCGCCGGGCGGCTCGACGGGCGCGACACGCTCATCGCGGTGGACGTGGTCCATCAGATCGCCACCGCGGCGTGGGCCGGTGGGCTCGTCCACCTCACCGTGCTCCTGCTCGCGCGGGGCGACGCCGCGTGGCCCGCGGGCGCGCTCCGCGCCTTCTCGCGCCTCGCCCAGGTGACGGTGGCCGTGCTCGCGGCGACCGGCCTCGTGCTGGCGCTGGTGTACGTGGGGGGCCCGAGCGCGCTGATCGGCACCGCGTACGGGGGCATGCTGCTCGCGAAGACCACGCTCGTGGCCGGGCTCCTCGCCCTCGGGGCGGCGAACTTCCGCGCGGTGCGACGCATTCCGTCGGCGCAGACGATCCTGCCCGCGCGGCTCCGCCGCTTCGTCGAGGTCGAGGCGGGGCTCGGCGTCACGCTGATCTTCGTGGCCGCCTCGCTGGGGTCGGCGCCGCCGGGCGTGGACATCGTGGCCGATCGCGCCACCGCGGCGGAGGTTGCGAGCCGCTTCGCGCCGCGCTGGCCCGCCTTCTCCACCCCGAGCTTCACCGAGCTCGCCTCGGCGGCGGCGCTCGACGATCCGCTCGCCCCACGCACCGCCGCCGACATCGCATGGTCCGAGTACAACCACAACGTGGCCGGCGCCTTCGTGCTGCTCGTGGGAGTCCTCGCCGCCCTCCATCGGCTGGCCGGCGTGGCCTGGGCGAGGCACTGGCCCCTGCTGTTCCTGACGCTCTCCGCGTTCCTGCTGCTGCGCTCCGACCCGAACGCATGGCCGCTCAGCCCGACACAGACGTTCTGGGGCAGCCTCGTGGATCCGGAGGTGCTTCAGCATCGTGCCCTCGCGCTCCTGCCCGCGGCGCTGGGGATCTTCGAGTGGCTGATCATCGAGCGGCGCCTCGTCGCGCCCGGGTGGGCACGCGTGGCGCCGCTCCTCATCGCGGTCGGCGGCGGGCTCCTGCTCGCCCACGCCCATCCGCTCGTGCGCGTGAAGGAGGCGTACCTGATGGAGGTCACGCACCTGCCGCTGGGCCTGCTCGCCGTGCTCATCGGCTGGACGCGCTGGCTGGAGCTGCGCCTGCCCGCCGCGGAGCGCCGTCTCCCCGCGCGGATCTGGCCGCCCGCGATAGTGCTGGTCGGCCTCCTGCTCGTGCTCTACCGCGAGGGCTGAGGCGCGTTCACGTAGAGGCGGCGGCCGTTGTCTTCCAGGAGAAGCCGGCGCCGATCGGGCGGCATGGCCGCGATGGCGCTCGCCGCCGGCGCGCGGGGCGTGACCAGGTATACCGGGCGATCCGACAGCCACTCCCGCTGGAAGCGCTCGCGCGTCCAGAACGTGTCTCGCGCGTCGGGATAGGTGGCGCCGAAGGCGAGCACGCTCCGCATGCCGTCGAGCAGCACGGGCCGGTGGCCCGAGTAGAGCTCGAGCGCGCCCGAGACCTCGATGGGGCCCTCGTGAACGAGGAGATCATCCGGGCGCGCCCGCGCCGCCACCTCGGCGGCGAGCCGTGGGACCGCGCGTGAGGTCGACAGCACGGCCAGCCCCGCGCCCACCAGCGGCACCATCGCGAGCATGCTGAGGGCGACCGCGGGCGCCACCAGCCGCTCGCCCACCGGCCAGCCCCCGGGCCGCCGCCGCGCGAGGGCGAGGGCGGTGACCAGAACGACGACGCCGAGCGCGAAGACGATGGCGCCGCGCGCGAGCAGCCCCGAGAACTGCGGCCAGAGCCCGGCGAGCGAGGCGCCCGCCGCCGCGGTGGTGGCTTTGCGCGTCGTCACGTCGGAGACGCCGAGCACCTCGGCGGTGAAGAGGCGGCCGTCGCTCGCCGCGCCGAGCGCGCAGCCCAGCGTGAGGAGGGCGAAGAGCCCGGCGTGCAGCCATCCCGCCGCGCGGACGCCCCGCGGGAGGCGCTCCGCCCACCAGCGCGCGGCGAGCAGCGCGATCGCGGGATACGCGGGCAGGCCGTGGTGCGGGAGGCGGAACGGCAGCAGCGTGAAGAGCGTCACGCTGCCCGCGGCCCAGAGCGCCAGCGCCACCCACGGCGCCTCCACGGGGTGCCGCCACGCGCGGCGGCGCAGGAGCGTGACCACCGCGAGGATCGCAGGCACGACCCACGGGAAAGCCCCCAGCCCGGTGGTCGCGACGAACTCGAGCGCCGAGATCGGCACGTCCTCGTCGGGGAAGAGGCGCATGAGGACCGCATTGCGCGCGTGATTGTCCACCACCACGTACCAGAGGAAGCCCGGGTTCCGCGCGGCGGCGAGGGCGTACCAGGCGCCACCGACGACCGCCATGAGGGCGAGGCCGAGGGGCGGCAGCCAGGCGGCGATGGGGCGGAAGCGGCCGGCGAGCGCCGCCGCCCCCGCGACGGCGAGCAGCGGGCCGACGAGCCCGACCGGATCCTTCGCGAGCGCGGCCAGCCCCAGCGCCACGCAGCCGAGCAGGGACCATGCGCGTCGCGACTCGCGCCAGCCGAGCAGGAGCCCGGTGAAGCCCCACTGTATCGTGGCGAGGAACAGCGTCTCGGGCCGGACGTAGCGCGCGAAGGCGGCGAAGAGCGCGCACGACAGGAGGGCGGCGCCCGCGAGCAGCCCCGGGCCCGGCCCGAGCAGGCGCGCGCCCAGTAGCGCCGTCCCCGCCGCCGCCATCACCGCGCCGGCCAGCGGCGCGAGGCGGGCCGTCCCCTCCGAGACGCCGCCCGCCGTGAACGCCAGGGCCTGCAGGGCATAGAGCAGCGGCGGCTTGTCGAAGTAGCGCACGCCGTTGAGGTGCAAGGTCAGCCAGTCGCCCGAGCGCCACGCCTCGCGGGCGATCTCCGCGTGCTGCCCCTCGCCCGGATCGTCGAAGGGCGTGGCGCCGAGCCCCGGGAGGAGCAGCAGGAGCGCCAGCGCCGCCGTGGCCAGCGCCACGAGCACGGCGGCGCGCACGGGGCGGGTCTCAGTCGCTCGCGAGCCGGCCGGCGGCGAGGCGCAGGCAGGCGTCCGCGGTGGCGGCGGCGTCGAGGCGATGCGTGACGAGGATGACGGTGGCGCCACGCTCGCGCGCCTGCGCGCGCAGCTCGTCCAGGATCACGCGCGCGTGCATGTCGTCCAGGTTGCCCGTGGGCTCGTCGGCCAGGAGCAGCGGCGGGCGATTGAGCACGGCCCGGCAGTAGGCCACGCGCTGCTGCTCGCCGCCCGAGAGCTGCGCGGGGTAGTGGCCGCGCCGATGCAGCACGCCGAGGCGCTCCATCAGCGCGAGCGCGTCGCGCTCCGCCTCCCGGCGCTCGCGCCCGACGTAGCGGGCGGCGAGCAGGACATTGTCGAGCGCGGTGAGGCTCGCCAGCAGGAGAAAGGTCTGGAACACGTACCCGATCTGCGTGCCGCGCACGCGGCACTGCGCGCGGCGCCCGAGATGGCTCACCCTCGCCTCGTCGAACCGGATCTCGCCCGCGCCGACGGGCTCGAGCAGCCCGAGGAGATTCAGGAGCGTCGACTTGCCCGAGCCGGACTGGCCGACCACCGCCAGCACCTGGCCCGGGTCGGCGTCGAGGTTGATGTCGTCCAGCACGCGCACGGGTGGCGCGCCGTCGACGCCCGGGTACACCTTGCCGAGGCCACGCGCCCGCACTCGCACCGCTCAGCTCCCTCGCCGGATCGCTTCGGCGGGCGACAGGCGCGTGATGCGGAGCGTGGCGTAGGCCGCGGCGAGCCCGCCCAGCAGCACGGCGAAGACCACCGTGAACCCGATCAGACGCGGCGAGAAGTAAAACAACTGCTGTCCTTCCCGAAGAGTTCGCGAGTCCACCGCGAAGCCGATGACGACCGCCATGGCCAGCCCGATGGTCACGCCCCACACGCTCACCGCGAGCGCCTCGCCCAGCACCTCCCGGAGCAGGTGCAGATCCGTGGCGCCGAGCGCGCGCTTCACGCCGAAGTCGCGGATGCGCTCGAACACCGCCGCGGTCACCGTGTTGGCGAGGGAGAGCCCGCCGATCACCAGGGCCAGCGTGCCCACGCCGACGAGCAGCGCCGAGAAGAAGGCGGTGGACGCGCGGAGGAGCTGGGACAGCTCCCCGGGGATGGTGACGTTCACGCCCTTCACGGTGTCCTGGATCCGCCGCGCCAGCGCGTCGGGATCGACGCCGTCCTGCCAGCCCACCGCGGCGCCCGAGTTGAGGTCGGCGCGGGTCAGCCCGCCCGAGCCGAACACGCGGAAGAGCAGCGGATCGCGGCGGAGCCACACGTCGCGCGCGTCCTCGAGCGCCACCATCGCGAAGCGGTCCGGCGCGGTGAGAGTCTTGTCGAGGATCCCGACCACCTTGAACTCGAGGGCGCCCACCGTCAGCGTGCTGCCCACGTCGAGCTTGTGCGAGGCCGCAAAGTCGGTGCCCAGGACCGTCACCCCCCGATTCCCCGCGGCGAGATTCCGGCCGACGCGCAGGGGCAGGGTCCGGTAGTTGCGGTTGGCGAGGGGCGCGCCGGGATCCACGCCCATGAGCAACTCCTGGGTGAGCGTGAGGAAGCTCGACGTGCTGGTGTTGATAGGGAGCATCACCTGCGGCTGCACCACCGCCACCCCGGGGACGCGGGCGATCTCCGCCATGCGCGCCGCGGTGAGCAGGCCGCCCGCGGTGAAGCCCGCCCCCATGCCCATCCCCTCGCCCGCCACGGAGATCTGGCCGAGCACGAAGCGGTCGCCGCCCTCGATGAAGCGGCCGATCCGCTCGGCCATCGCACCCAGGGCCACCAGCCCCGCCATGCCCACGGCGATGCCCAGCACCGTGAAGCCGTAGCCCCGCGGGAACAGGCGACGCAGGGCTAGTACTCCAGCCGGGACTCCGCCCGCCCCTGGCGCCGCCGCACGCGGCGATTGATCCGCACGATGGCCCAGAAGAGCTCGATCCGGGCGCGCATCGTGAGAGGAATACGACGGAAGGCGCCTCCGGCGAGGATGAACGTCACCGCGCTCACCAGCCCGAAGACGTCCCGGGGGTTCATGAAGATCTCGAGGAACTGGCGATCGTAGAATTGCGTGATGAAGCGGGTGAACGGCCGCATCCCGCGCCGCAGCCGGCGCGCGTAGCCCGCGAAGCGCCGCGCATTGAAGCGGTTCGCGCGGAAGGCCTTCATGATCTCCCCCGCCGCCATCTCACCGGAGGCCATCGCGAGGAAGACGCCGGCCGAGAAGATGGGATCCACGAAGGCCACCGCGTCGCCCACGCAGAGGAAGCGGTCGCCCACGATGGGCTCCACCGCGTAGGCGAAGTTGGCCGCGGTGTACATCGGCGTCACCTGCCGCGCGCCCTGCAGGTTGTCGCGCACGCGCTCGCAGCGCTGGACCATGGCCCTGAACAGGTCTTCGGGCGTGCCGTCACGGCCCTTCACGGTGCGCGAGTGGAGCACGCAGCCCACGCTGATCTCGTCGCGGGCGAGCGGGATGTACCAGAACCACCCCTCGGGGAAGATGTAGATGCGGACATTGCCCTCCTCGCGGCCGGGCCAGCGTCGCGCGCCCTGGAAGTAGGCGAAGATCGCCACCTTGCCGAGGCCGGGCATGGGATCGCGCCGCCCCTGGCGCGAGGCGAGAAAGCCGTCGCGGCCGCTCGCGTCCACGAGGAAGCGCGCGCGCAGCGTGCGCTCGCCGTCGGCGTCGCTCACCCGCGCGGTGACCCCGTCGATATCGAACGCGACCTTCTCGACGGTGGCCGGCTGGAGCAGGCGCGCGCCCGTCCGCACCGCGTGATCGAGCAGCACGAGGTCGAAGTCCGCGCGGTGCACGTCGTAGGTGAAGGACGGCCACGGCCGTCCTTCCCGGAACGTGAACGTGGCCTCGCGCTCGAGCTCCTGGTCGTGGAAGGTCACCCCGAACTTGTCGAGGAAGCCGTGCGCCTTGACCGTGTCGAGCACGCCCAGCCGTTCGAGGATCGGCATGCAGTTCGGCACCAGCGACTCGCCGACCTTGAAGCGGGGAAACGGCTCCCGCTCCACCACGGTGACGTCGAGCCCGGCGCGGGCGAGAAAGGTCGCCGTCGTCGATCCCCCGGGACCGCCGCCGACGATCAGGACGTCCGTGTCGAAGGTCATCCTCGACTCACCACGTGAGTCTCGACTCCACGGGAAGGCCCAGCCAGCGCCGCCGCCACGTGTTGATCCGCACGGCGAGGGAGAAGACCAGCAGGGAGAGGCGCATGCGGAGCGGCATGCGGATGAAGGCGCCGCCGGCGAGGAGCCCCGTGACGCTGTCGAGGATCCCGTAGTTCTCCCGCGGGCGCAGCAGCACCTCGAGGAACGCGGGCTCGTAGTAGCGGTTGATGAAGCGCGTGAACGGCCTGAGCCCGCGCTGCACCCGCCGGACATAGCCGCCGAAGCGCCGCGCCTCGAAACGGTTGTCGCGGAACGTGCGGAGGATCTCGGTGGCGGCCAGCTCCGCGGACTGCATCGCGACGAACACCCCGGTGGAGAAGATGGGGTCGATGAAGACCACCGAGTCGCCCACGCAGACGAAGCGGTCGCCCACGACGGGCTCCGTCCGGTAGGAGAAGTTCGCCGCGCTGTGCACGGGCGTGATGCGCTCGGCGCTCCGGAGGTTCTCACCGACACCGCGGCACCGCGCGATCATCTGCGCGTAGATGGCCTCGAGGCCCCCGTCACGTGACGACACCGCGCGGCCGTGGAGCACGCAGCCCACGCTGGTCACGTCACCGGCGAAGGGGATGTACCAGAACCAGCCGTCCTCGAAAACGTAGAGGCGAATGTTGCCTTCCTCGCGGCCGGGCCAGCGCCGCGCCCCGCGAAAGTGCGCGAAGAGGGCGACCTTGCCGAGCCCGGGAATGCGCTCGCGGCGCCCCAGGCGGGAGGCGAGGAAGCCGTCACGCCCGCTCGCGTCCACCACGAAGCGCGCCCGGAGCGTGCGCGTCTCCTCCCCCTGAGCCACCTCCACGGTGACGCCGTCGGCGTCGAAGTCCGCCTTCTCGACGCTCGCGGGCTGGAGCAGTGTCACGCCCGGCTGCGCGGCGGCATGATCGAGGAGCACCCGATCGAAGTCGGCTCGCGGCACCTCGAAGGCCCACGGCGGCCAGGGCTTGCCCTCGCGGAAGGTGAACGTGTAGTCGAGATCGGACTCCTGGTCGTGGATGTAGGCGCCGTACTTGGTGATGAAGCCCGCGGACTTGACCCGATCGAGCACGCCGATCCGTTGGAGCAAGGGAATGTTCGCGGGCAGCAGCGACTCGCCGATGTGGAAGCGCGGGAAGGCTTCGCGCTCGACCAGCGTCACGCGCAGACCACCCTGGGCGAGGCAGGTCGCCGCCGTCGAGCCCCCGGGCCCTCCCCCGATCACGAGCACGTCCACCCGCTGGAGGGGCCTCGACATGACCTCCGCACTCCCCCCGTTCGCGGACAGGGGCGCGCGATCAGACATGGCGGGGGCTCGCGGCGCGGCGGAGAGCGCGGGCCAGGCGATCCTGAGCGTAGACGCGCCGGATGAACGGCGTGAGGGGATCCAGCCCCACGCGGCCGAGGGCCATCTGGGCCACCGCGAGCACGGCCAGCGCGGGCAGCGCCGCCGTGGCCACGCCCGCCTCGCGCATCTGGATCACGCGCGCGTCGACCCACCAGCGCTGCCAGGTGTCGGCGGTGCGCGCGATCACGAAGGCCGCGACGGCCAGCCCGAAGGCGCCCGGGTTGTCGCGATGCCCCGCGGTGACGCTGGCGAGCTCGCGATGGCGGGGCACGCGCCGCTCCGCGCCCATGACGCCGACCACCCGCTTGATCACCAGACCGACGTCGCGCGCCCAGCGCCGGAGACCGTGGCCGGTGAGGTAGCAGCCCACCGCGAAGCCGTCGCGCAGCGGACGGAAGCGGCTCCGGCGCGCGCGGTGATAGACGGCGGTGATCGGCGTCTCTACCAGCGGCAGCCCGAGCGCCGCCGCCCGCAGCAGCATCTCGGTCTCGAGGACGAAGCCGCCGCGGCGCGGCCGCGCGGCCACGAGCAGCGCCTGCGGGTAGATGCGGAAGCCGGACTGTGTGTCGCGGAGCGCGTGCCCGGTGAGCCAGTCGATGAAGAAGCCGGCCACACGCATCGCGTTGAGGCGCCCCGTCGGAATCACCCGGTAGCCCGGCTCGGCGGGATCCTCCGCGGCGCTGACGCCGAGCCGGCCCCCGATCACGAACGCGGTCGGATGCTCGGCGGCGACCTCGAGCAGCCGCGGGATCTCGTCGGGATCGTGCTGGCCGTCGCCGTCGAGGGTCACCACGCGCTCGGCGCCCCGCGACAGCGCGAGGTCGAAACCCCGCCGCAGCGCCGCGCCCTTGCCGCGCTGGCGCGAGAGGCGGATCACATCGGCCCCCGCCGCCGTCGCCGCCGCGCCGCTGTCATCCGTCGAGCCGTCGTCCACCACCACGACGGCGCCGTGACGGCGCGCCCGGGCTACCAGCGGACCGATGGTCAGAGCCTCGTTGAAGACCGGAATGACGATCAGATGGTCGCCCACGGCGTCACCGGCCCGCCGGGCTCGCGAGGACGAGCGCGACACGGCAGCCGCCGCGCGCGAGGCCATGGACGACCGCCGGACCCGCGCCCAGGTCGAGGCTCGCCGCCGCCCCGCGCAGCGCGCCGACCCCGCCGTGCTGACCGACGAGGGCCGTCAGCGATCGGGGCGGGAGGAGATCCAGTCGCGCCGCCAGATCACCGCGGAGCAGCGCCAACTCCCAGTCGTCGAGCGCCGGATCGCCGTTGCCGGCGCCCCAGCAGGCCCCGAGCGCGGCCGCGGCCACGCCGGCGTCGGCCAGGCTCGCGCGGAGCGCCGAGCGGGGATCCGGACGTGCAACGGGCGCGGTGTGCGGCGCCACCGGAATGTTCCCCCACCGCGCCGCGCGGAGCTCGGCGACGATGGCCGCCCCGCGCGCGCGGGCGATCTCGCGATCTTCCAGCACCACGAACGTCGCGCCCTCGCCGAGCACAGGGCCGTTGTGATCGGGCATGTACGGGCGGCAGCCCTCGACGCCGTTGCGCCGCCCGTCGGGCTTGCGCATGGGCGAGAGGACGCCGAGCTCGTGGGCGAGGCGCTGATAGACGGGGCCGCAGAGCTCGTCCACACCGCCCGCCAGCACCGCGTCCGCGTGGCCGCGGGCGACGAGCGCGGCACCCCGCGCCAGCGCGATCTCGCCGGCCACCGTCGCCTGGTTCACCGTGACGGTGGGTCCCTTCGCCCCGATCGCGATCGACGCCGCCGCGCCCATCGCGTTCATCACGGTGCCCGGGAACAGCATGGGCGAGAGTCCCGACGGGCCGCGCTTGAGGTAGCCGGTGGCGAACTCACCGCTCGAGCGGAAGTCGCCGTACTCGGTGCCGACGACCAGGCCCAGGCTCGGGCCGGTGTCCACCCGCGCGTCCTCGACGGCGAGCCGGCACGCCGCCACGGTGAAGCGGCAGATGCGCGAGAGACGCCGCGCCGCGTCCCGGTCGAAGAGCGCGTCGAGGGCGTCGTCATCGACCTCCCCGGCGAGATGGCCGGGTAGGCCGCCGGTGTCGAAGGCGCGGAGAGGACGCAGCGCGGACTCGCGCCGGGCGAGAAGGGCTCGCACCGTGTCGGCGCCGCCGATACCCGCGGCGCTGACCGTGCCCATCCCCGTCACCACCACGCGGCGCGACGCGCTCATCGTCCGAAGATCAGGCTGACGTTCTGGCCGCCGAAGCCGAACGAGTTGCTGAGCGCGATCTCGATGGGCGCGGGCCGGGCGATGTTGGGCACGCAGTCGAACGGGATCTCGGGATCGACCTCGACGAGGTTGGCGGTGGGCGGGATCAAGGCGTGCTGAAGGGCCAGGATGCTCGCCACCGCTTCGAGGCTACCCGCGGCGGCCATCGTGTGCCCCACCAGCGACTTGGTCGAGCTGATCGGCACGCGCTCCGCCCCGAGCACGCGGGCGATCGCGAGCGCCTCGGTGCGGTCGTTCTGGAGGGTGCCCGTGCCGTGCGCGTTGACGTAGTCAACCGCGCGCGCGTCGAGCCTGGCGTCGGCGAGCGCCAGCGTCATCGCGCGCGCCATCCCCTCGCCTTCCGGGTGGGGCGAGGTCACGTGATGGGCGTCGGTGGAGATCCCTGCCCCCAGCAGCTTCGCGAAGTCCCGCGCCCCGCGCGCCCGGCAGCGCTCCGCGTCCTCGAGCACGACGAACGCGGCCGCCTCGCCGATGGACATGCCCTTCCGATCGCGGTCGAACGGGCGGCACGGCTCGGGATCGAGGAGCTTGAGCGCATTGAAGCCCATGAAGCAGATGCGCGTGAGGGCATCGACGCCGCCGGCGAGCGCGAGGGGGACGACGCCCTCGCGCACGAGATCGGCGGCGAGCGCGATGGACGCCGCGCCGGAGGCGCAGGCCATGACGACCGTCTCCTTGGGGCCGCCGATGCCGAGGCGCCAGCCGAGAGTCTCGGCGTGGGTGTAGGGCAGGATCGAGCGCAGGGCCTTGATGCGGGGCGAGGGCCGACCGGTGCGCGTCTCCTCCCAGTACCACGCCTCGCCCTCCAGCATGCCGCCGCCCACCGCGCCGATGACGAGCGCGGCCTCCGCGCGGTCGGCCGCACTCAGGCCCGCATCGGCGAGCGCCTCCCGCGCGGCTGCGAGACCGAGGCGGTCCGCGCGCGCGCGACGCGGTGAGACGCCCAGGCCGGCCATCGCGTCGACGGGCACCTCGGCGGCCACGCGCGAGCGGAAGCCCTCCGTATCGAGCAGCGTGACGGGACGAATGGCGCAGGCGCCGGCGGCGAGTCCTGCCCAGAACGTCTTGGTGCCCGCGCCGTACGGACTCACCACTCCGAGTCCGCTGACGACGACGCGCGTCATGCGGGCCGCCGCTCCGCGCGCTCGCTCACGCCTGCCCCATCTTGGTGAGGATGAAGCGTGAGAGGCTGTCGAACGAGTTGAACTCCTCGGCGAGATCCTGCCCCTCCTCGATGGTGATGCCGAAGCGGTCCTCCATCGCGACCGAGAGCTCGATGAAGTCGAGCGAATCCAGGCCCAGGGAGCCCTCGACGCCCTTGGGGAGCGTCGTCTCCAGCGTCATGTCCGCGGCCCGCCGGGGATCGAAGCGCAACCGCTCCACGACGATGGCCTTCAGCTCGTCCAGCACTTCCTTCTGCGTCATCCGGCACCTTTCGTGATGATGAGATTGGCCACTTCGCCCCGCCATGCGCCCGTCAGCCCCAACGGGTCCGGGTGTCCCTCGTGGCGGCGCAGCGCCACCTCGGCCAACGGACCCACCGCGAGCATGTCGCCCAGTCGCCGCGCGCCGTCCGGCCGGGAGCCCCCGCGGCCGGAGCGGAGCACGAGCCGGCCGTCGCCCGGCTCGAGCCAGAGGCACGCCGCCGCCTCGACCAGCGGCGGAGCCGTCCGCCGTCGCGCGCGCGCGTAGAGGTCCGCGCACTCCTCGAACGTCTCCACGCCCAGGACCAGCGCCCGGTCGCAGGCGCGCGCCGCGAGCAGTGTCGCCGCGTACCACATCGCGCGCAGCGCCGCCGGCGGCCCACCGATGAGCAGGACCGAGGGCCCGCGCAGTCGGTACTCGATCGCGGCCTCCGCCGGAATCACCGCAGGCGCCGTGTACGCGAAGTGCGTGCCGCCGCCCGTGCCCTCGATGAACGCTCGATTCGAGGCGCCGTACACCGCCGCGCTCACGAAGAGCAGCGCCGTGCGGTCCCCGGCGATCGCCCCGCGCTCCGCTCGCCCATCTTCCAGCATGGCCTCGACGGCCGCAAGAGCCCAGAGGCACTCCCGCGTGGCGCGGCGGAAGCGCTCGCCCTGCAGCGCGGGGCGGCCCAGCCCGAGCAGCGAGCGCCCGGCCGCCGCGGCCCGGGCGTCCGCGGGGACGGCGGCGGCCCCGGCCCCCCAGGCCGAGCAGAGGCCGGCGGCCCTGACCGACGGGGCGGGAATGCCGGCCGCTTGGCTCACGCCGACTCCAGGACGAGCGCGCCATTGCACCCGCCGAAGCCGAGTGAGGTGCTCAGCGACAGGCGGGGCCGGAACGCGCGGGCCGTCCCGGGGACATAGTCCAGATCGCATTCAGGATCCGGCACTTCCAGGTGCCGCGTCGGGGGAATCTGGCCGTGCCGCCCCGCGAGGAGGCACATGATCGCCTCCAGCGTCGCCGCCGCGCCCATCGTGTGGCCCATGGTGGCCTTGATCGAGTTCACCGGCACCGAGGGGGCGCGCGGACCGAGCACCCGCTTGAGCACGGCGGTCTCGATGCGATCGTTCAGCGGGGTGGCGGTCCCGTGTGCGCTGACGAAGTCCACGTCCTCGGGCCCCACCCCGGCCTCGGCCAGAGCCAGCCGGGCCGCATGCTCGAGGCCGCGCCCATCGGGATCCGGGGCCGAGATGTGCGAGCCGTCGCCGGTGCTCGCGTGGCCTCGCAGGTAGCCCAGCGGCGCGCGGCCCGCGTCGGCCTCGCGGGCCAGCAGGACGAGTGCGGCCGCCTCGCCGAGGAGGAGACCGCTACGGCGCTTGTCGAACGGGCGCACCTCGTCACGCGTGAGCGAGCGCAGCGCGTCGAAGCCTCGCATCACGAAGCGGCAGAGGATGTCATAGCCCCCCGCGACGACCAGATCGGCCTGGCCCTGGCGCAGCATGTCGGCGCCGATACCGAGTGCGGTGGCGCCCGACGCGCATGCGGTGGACACGGTGAGCGCCGGCCCGCGCGCGCCCAGCCAGCGCGCGAGATTGTCCCCCGGCGAATCGTAGAGGGCTCCGCGGAGCCGGCGCCGCGGTCCCTCGCCCGCGAGCGCGCGCTCGCCCTCTTCCACGCCGCCCAGCGCGGTGCCGACCACCACCGCGAGGCGCGCCGGTTCGACCACGGCGGGTCCCAGCGGCGCCTGCGCGATCAGCTCGTCGGCGGCGGAGACGAGCAGGCGCGTGGCGCGGCAGTCGGGCACCCGGTCCCAGCGCTTGATGCGGGTGAGCTTCTTGATCTCGCCGCCGCGGCCCACCCGGAGGTCAGCGACGGGAAAGCGCTCGATCGTGGAGATGCCGCTCGCGCCGGTGAGGAGCGAGGACCAGAAGGCGTCCAGATCCTGGCCGATCGGCGTCGTCACCCCGGCCGCGACCACCGCCACGCGCTCAAGCCGCGACACGGGGCGGGTTCCACACGTCGAAGAAGTTGAACCACTGCGTCGGATGGGCGCGGACCGCGCGCTCCAGCGTCGTCACCATGGTGGCGAGCGCGGCGGCTTCCTCACCCGGCTTCACCCAGATGGGCGGCTCGACGGAGATGCGATAGCGACGATCGTCGTCCATGGCGCAGTAGGCGGGCACCACCGGCGCGTTGGCCGCGCGCGCGAGCACGAAGGGGCCGATGGGGAAGGCGGCGGGCGCCCCGAAGAACTCGACGAGCATGTCGCCGCGCTCGCCGGTGGGCCGGTCGCCCTGCATCGCCACCGCCTCGTTGCGCCGGAGCGCCGCGAGCAAGCCCAGCGTGGAGGTGGCGTGGCGCCGCGTCACGAAGCGCAGCCGCCCGCCCTGGGGCCGGAGGTAACGCTCGAGGTCCGCGTCCTGTTCCCCGGCCAGCACGATGTGGGTGGGCCGGTCCAGCCGGGGCACGAGGAGACGCCCGCCGAACTCCCAGTTCCCCAGATGCGCGGTGAGCAGGATGACACCCCGGCCCGCCTCGCAGGCGAAGTCGACGTGCTCCTCGCCGATCCGCCGCGACACGTAGTCGCGCAGGCGGGCCGGCGACCCGCGATTGACGGTGAGAAAATCGCTGAAGCACGCGGCGAAGTTCGCGAACGTCTCCGCGACGGCGCGATCGAGCGCGCGCGTGTCCGCGTGCGGTAGGATGCGGGCCAGATTGCCCCGGACCCGCGCGCGCTCTTCGGGGAGACACCGGGCGGCCACGCGGCCCACGAGGCGCGCGACGCCGAGCCGCAGCCGTCGCGGCAGGAGCCCGGCGACGACACCGGCGACGCGATAGTAGACGAGGCGGTTCAGTCGGTGGGAGTACCAGGGTGGGCGTGCGACGGAATCGGCCGACATGCCCGCGCTCAGAGGAGGGGCCCGTAGTACATCCGGTACGCCCGGATCTTGCCCACCTCGGTGTCGAAGAGACGCGTCGCCACGAACCGCCGCGCCGCCGATTCGTACGTGATGATGCCGGGCGCGTACGGATCGTTCGGATCGTAGACGCGGAACTCGACGTCGCCCGCAGGAGCGAGACGATAGTCGTAGGCGATGACGGTGTGGTTCAGCTCCCAGCGGGGGAGATTGGTGACGAGCCACTGCACAGGGCGACGCGCGCGGATCTCGTCGAGCGTCTCGTAGGCGAGACTCTCTTGATGCCCGCCGGTGACCGGGAACACCACGCGCCAGTTCGTCCACTGCACCATCGTCCAGAACTTCCCCCCCAGCCCCTCCTTCACCGCCGCCTCCTGGTCCTGCGACAGCTCGTGCAGCGACGCGAAACCGGGGATCACCACACGCTCGTCGACGGGCAGCGGCTCGCGCCAGGGCGAATGCGACACGACCTCGCGCACTCGCTCGACGTAGCCGGCCTGGTCGAGGCGGGGCAGCCCAGGCTCGAAGCGCGCGAAACGCTGGAACTGGGTGACCGCGCGCGCCATCACGAAGCAGTAGTTCGCGTAGAGGTCGGGCTTGTCGCGGTTCTTGCTGAGGCTCTCGTTGGGGAAGGCGAACGTGTCCGCGCCGAAGACCAAGGCGGGCACCGGCGCGGGCGCGCTCGCCGCGTCCGGCCGCGCCACCGAGGCGCAACCAGCGGCCGCGAGGAGCAGACAGAGGACCAGAAGCCGCGCCGCCACGTTGGTCGCCAAGGTCTTGATGTTACCGCAGTTATCCCTGGATCGAATAGCCCCCATCGACCGGGATCGCGGTCCCGGTCACGAAGTCCGAGCCCGGCCCGGCGAGGAACACGGCCACGCCCGCCATATCTTCCATCACGCCCCATCGCCCGGCCGGCGTGCGGCGGAGCACCGAGTCGTGCAGGCCCTCGATCTGCTGCCGAGCGCCCCGGGTGAGCTCGGTGTCGATCCACCCCGGGAGCACCGCGTTGACCTGGATGTTGTCTACCGCCCACGCCGTCGCGAGGACCTTGGAGAGCTGGACGATGCCCCCCTTGGACGGGGCGTAGGCGGGCGAGAAGCGCACGCCGAAGATCGACATCATCGAGCCGATGTTGATGATCTTGCCGCCGCCGGCCTGCTTCAGGTGCGGATAAACCGCCTTCGACGTGAGGAACGCGCTGGTGAGGTTGACGTCCATGACCTTGTGCCACTCTTCAGGGGTGAGGTCCTGAGGTGGTTTACGAATGCTCATGCCGGCATTGTTGAAGAGGATGTCGATGCGTCCCAGGCCCTTTTTGGCCTCGTTGACAACCGCGGCCACCTGATCGGGTACGGAAACATCTGCGGTCAGGA
>Ga0075423_10002161_pt1 | contig 17723 bp, 14 predicted proteins | sample SoiMethybrSBSTD2_FD_80114 | JGI IMG/M metagenome (GOLD analysis project Ga0075423, IMG submission 80114) | Bulk soil microbial communities from a Populus tree surrounding site in Tennessee, USA - Soil MetaG P. TD hybrid SBSTD2 | ecosystem: Environmental > Terrestrial > Soil > Tree plantation...
GCCGAGAGTCTGCGGCCCTGCCTTCACTTTCAGCGGAAACTCGAGACGGATGTCGGGCGTCATCTTGACGCGCTCTTCGATGGGATCGGTCGGCTTCGGCTTCGCCGGGTGCGATCCGTTTGCCTCGCGCATGAAGAACATCGGCACTTCGTCGAGCTTGAACAGCTTGACGCGCTGACCGTTCAGCGTCACCTCGAGCTCTTCGCCTTCGGCGCCCTCGCCGAACACTTGACCGAAACTCAGTTTCAGCAGCGACAGCTTGATCTGATACTCACCGTCGACCGGGAAGTTGTGTTTGATCGTCGTCCCGCCGCGCGTGCCGAGCGGTTGGCCTTCGAGCGTCTGGTTTTGACTGAGATCGCCCTTGACCGTGTAGGTGACCTGCAGCGGTGCCGCGTCGCGTTCGCCGACGGCGAGCCTGCTGATCTTGGCGGCGGCGGCGACGTAGCGCTCGAGCAGCGACGGCGACACGCCCAACACGTCGGCGATGTTGTCGAAGCCGCGGCTCGAATCGTCTGCGGGCAGGAGGGTCGATGAATCGACTTCCAGCGACAGCAGATCGCGGATCGCGTTCGCGTACTCGGCGCGATTCATGCGATGCAGCGGCGCCTTCCCTGGATTCGGATTCCCCGCGGCGGTTCGGTCGATCGCGCTCTCGATCGATCCGGCGAAGGCATCGAGCGTGGCGCGGTCGGGTCGCTTGGCGCCGGCAGGAGGCATCAGGCCCGCGCGCACCTTGCGAATGACTTTCTCGAGCGTCTCGGCATCGACACCCGCGCGATCGATCGAGATGTGCTCGAGTGACAAGTTGCCTGTCTTCAGCTTGTCGTTGTGGCAGGAGACGCAGTATTGGTCGACGACCGCTTCGGGCCGCCTAAAGGCGGCCCCTACGTTGGCGGCCCCCACGTCGGGCGATGATGGCTGCTGGGCGACGAGAGCCGCCCATCCAATCGTCACGACGACGATCGCGCACGTAAAGAGTTGGCGCTTCATTTTGCCGAGGCCGATGTCGCCGCGGCCTGATTACCCAGCAGCCTCTTCAGCAGCGCGATCGCGTCCGGCTTCGCAACCGGCGGTCGGATCGCGAGGAACGTGCCTTCGGCAAACGTCATCGGCGTGCGGCCGCCGACGTCGGGCGTATCCAGTTTCGCGCCGTGGTCGGCGAGGATCTGAATGATCGACACCCACCCGCGATTGGCCGCACCATGGATGGCCGCGAGCTTGAGCGTGTTGGTGGCGTTCACGTCGGTGCCGCGCTCGAGACACAGCTTCACCGCCTCGACGTACTCCGCCTCCGAACGCGTGACGGTCTGACCCGGCATCCAGTTGATGCCAGCCGCCGCCATCAACGCCGTGGATCCCTGATTGGTCGCGATATTCGAATCGGCGCCGTGCTCGAGCAGCAGCCGCATCACGGCGACATCGCCCGAGAGGGCGGCGCGGATGAACGCTGTTTGGCCGTCGAAGTTCACCCACGACCCGTCGAACTGCATCAGCCCGTGCACGGGCGTCGTGTCAGTGCGGAGATTCGGATCGGCCCCCTTGTCGAGCAGCGCTTTGATCAGATCGAGCGGATCGCGTCCGTCGCTGTAGAGGAACGGATACTTCTCGTGATTGAAGTTGCGCAGCTCGATTGCCGCAAACAGTGCCGCCCGATGATAGTCGTCGGCAATATTGGGATTGGCGCCCTTCTCGAGCAGCTCGGTCGCCAGCGCCACCTGACCGTTCAGCAGTGCGATGAGCAGCGGCGACGTGTGGTTGCCGGATGTCTGATTGATATCGGCGCCAAGCTCCATCAGCAGCCGCGTCATCGCGACATTGCCGTCGCGGACCGCAAACAGCAGCGGCGTCATGCCGCCGTCCGCTTTCGGCAGCGCGCGCTGACGGATGATGCCGTTGCCCGAGGCACCGCCGGCGCGCGCCGCCACGTACTCACCCTTCGGGATGCTGACCGTCGTGTGAGCCTTGACATTCGCGCCGCGTGCAACCAGCAGCTTGACGACGTCGGGGTGGTTTTCGGTGACCGCCCACATGAGCGCCGTCTGTGCGTGGACGCTGTCTTGGGCGTCGACCTTGGCTTTGCGATCGAGGAGTAGCGTCACGACCTCGACATTGCCGGTCCGTGCGGCCGTCATCAGTGCCGTCTCGCCGCCAGGCGTTGCGGTGTTCGGGTCGGCTCCGGCATCGAGCAGCTTGCGCAGGATCGCCGCGTTGCCGTTCAACGCCGCGAGCCCAATCGGCGTCACGCCATATCGCGTCGTCGCCTTCACATCGGCGCCGCGCTTGATCAGCGTCTCGACGGTCTTGAGATCGTTTGCGCGTATCGCCTGGTGGAGTGGAGTCGACCCCTCGACGGTGTCGTTCGAGACGGTCTGTGTGCCAACGCGCGTGGCGGTCGCGGTCGCGAGGGCCACCATCAGGACGCCGAGGAGCACAGGGTGACCAGGGTTTTTGCAGCGCATCCGTACGCCCCTTGTCCGATCACTCGGGCCGCCTGAAGGCGGCCCCTACGTGAACTGACGTACTTTACCGGAAATTCTCCACCAGCATCAGGTCGTCGGTCGCCGAGTCGACGCGGGCGAACAGGATGATGCGGCCGTCGCGAGACGCGGAAAGACCCAAGGCGACATTGCCATCCCGCCCTCACCCAACTTCGACTCGATTCGGTAGCGATCGAGCGTCTGACCGATCACTTTCGTATCGTGCCGGTCACGCCTTCACGAGAGCAGTTGAACGGTTCGATCTTCAGCGCCGAGGCCGCGTATTCGTAGGTGGTGCGATCGAACGGGCGCGTGAAGTACTCGGGATCCGCGAGGTCGACTTCGACGACGAGACGCTGACGCGCGGCGTCGAGATGCAGGCGCTCGACCGATGTGAGCGCCGCCGAGTGGAGCAGTCCCTTCGTCGGCTGGCCGGGCTGCTCGACGTACTGATTGAGCACGCCGGCTGAATAGTTGGCGGTGTCGATGACCAGCGCATCGCCGTCCCATCGGCCGATCGAGTGACCGAGCGACCCGCGCTTGGCGTCCTTCGGGTGGTCTTTCATGTTCATGTGGACGACGCGGCGCACGTCCATCCACTCGTGATGCAGCACGACATCGTTGCCATCGCGCACGATCTCGAGCGGCGTGCCGGGCGCGCCCCACACGCGGCGCACCGCCACCGGATCGCAGCGGAACACCGGATCGTCCTTGAACGGATCGTATGCCGCCGTCGCCTTCGCACCTGCGGGCGTGAGGAACGTGATCATCGGCTGCGGTCCGCTGGTGCTGCGATTCGGAATCGGTGCCAACAGCCAGGTGCCGAAGATGTCTTTGCGGGCGGGCAACGTCGGCTCCGCCGGGCGCGCTGGACCGGTCGGTCCGTTCACGCTCAACTTGGTGCCGTCACCGATGGCGACGGTATCGAAGAAGCACATGTACGGACTGTGACGCGACAGCGATCCGGTCACCGTGATCTTGCTGCCGGTCTTGAGCAGCTGCGGCGTGATCCCGTTGCGCGTCAGCTGCGTGACGCCGTGCGACTCGCACACGTACTCGTGCGTCTTGCCGTTCTCGTCGACGGCGTTGATGTGGACGTAGCTGTGCGGGTTCTGGGCCTCGAACTTCGTCAGCGTCCCGGAGATGCTGACCGGCTTGCTGGAATCGAAGTGGGGAGCGAAACTGTGGTGCGCGAAGGCATCCGACCCCAGCAACAGGGCGCTGATGACGATGGTCCCGGGAACTGATCGCATGATGCGGAAGTATACGGCTTCATGGACCTGGTGACGCTCGGTCGTACGCTCGGCTTTTCGCTCGCCGCCGGCGTGAATCTCTATGCCACGGTCGCGATTCTGGGGCTTGCCGCGCGCTTTGGTTGGGTGGACCTGCCGCCGCAGTTCCAGGTCTTCAACAGCGATGTCGTGATCGGCGCCGCGATCGTGATGTATCTCGTCGAGTTCCTGGCCGACAAGATTCCGTACTTCGATTCGTTGTGGGACGGCATCCACACCCTGATTCGACCGATTGGCGGCGCCTTGATCGCCGTGAGCACGATCGGCGACGCGTCTCCCGCGGTGCAAGGCCTAGTCGCCCTCCTCGGCGGCACCGTCGCCGCCGGCAGTCATCTGTCGAAGACCAGCACCCGCGCCGTGGCGAACACCAGCCCCGAACCGATCACGAACTGGACGCTCAGCGTCGGCGAGGATGTGTTCGTCGTCGGGCTGGGCTATCTCGCACTGAAATACCCGGTCGCAGCCCTCGTGGTCACGGTAATCGCCTGCGCAGTCATCGTCTTTTTCCTGGCGGTGATCGTCAGAACCGTTCGTCGCTGGTTCCGCCGCTGGTTCTCTCGACCACTTGCACCTGCACCGAGACCTTTGCCCTGACCTTTGCCTTTTGCCTTTTGACCTTTGCCCTGCGCGCAGGTCTGCGTCACAATGCGCGAAGGAGGTCTCGTATGACGCGAGCAATCCGCGCCGCGCTCTGGACCGTCGTGCTGCTTGGTTCTGCCTCGGCCGCGTGGGCCCATCATTCGTTCGCGGCCGCGTTCGACATGAACAAGCCGGTCACCGTGCAGGGCACCATCGTCGAGATCCGTCTCGAGAACCCGCACTCGTGGTTCTTCCTCGACGTCAAAGATGCGTCGAGCGGCAAGGTGCAGCGCTGGGGCTTCGAGGCCGGCACGCCGAGCGGCATGGTGCGCAATGGCTTCAAGCCGGGCATCATCAAGAAGGGCGTTGACGTCACCATCAAAGGCTTCCATGCGAAAGATCCGTCGCAGAACATGGGGATGCTGCGCGAGCTGATTCTCGCCGACGGCACGTCGTACGGCATGTTCGGGTCGCAGCAGGGGCCGGCCGCGCAATGAAGCCGCGTCTCATTACGACGTTCGTCGCCGCCGCGTTGGTGGTTGCGTTTGCCATGGTCGCACCACCGGTCGAACGTGTGTCGGCGAGACAAGCCGAGACGCCGGCCGCACCTGCACCGCGGATGGCCGATGGCCATCCCGATCTCACCGGAGTGTGGTGGGGCGGCGCTGACGTCGGAGCGGCGCGAGGTCGCGGCGGCGCACGCGGTGGTGGACGCGGACCGCAGGGCGCGCGCGGCACGCCGCCGCCCACGTTCATGAGTTTGTACAAGCCGGAGTGGGCTGCGAAAGCGAAGACGCTGAGCGACAAGGACGATCCGACTCTACGCTGCAGGCCCACCGCGTTCGGCACGCTCAACGTCAGCCTCTACGACGTCGGGGCAGTGGGACAGATCATCTCCACACCGAAGATGGTGGTGATGCTCACCGAGACGTATCACGGATTCCGTCTGGTGCCGACAGATGGGCGGGCGCATCCCGATGATGTGCCGCCGTCGTACCGCGGCGACTCCATCGGTCACTGGGATGGCGACGTGTTCGTCGTCGATACCAAGAACTTCACCGAGAACACGTGGATGTCGGCCGAAGGACGCGTGTCGCCGCATTCCGACGCCTTGCACGTCGTCGAACGCTATCGTCGCGTCGACGCCAACACGTTGGAGATCGAAGCGAAGGTCGAAGATCCCGAAGCGCTGACCGCGCCGTGGAACGCACCGAAACAGACGCTGGTGCTGGCGCCGTTCGATCGCATCATGTCGCTGAATTGTTCGGGCATCGAAACGCAGGCGCTGATGGACGCCGCCGCGAAGCAATCTGAAGCCAAATGAAGTGCAGTCTGCAATGCTCTAATGGAGCCTCGCCTGGTAGGCGCTGCGTACGAGCGTCTCGACGTCGTCCATGTCGAACGGCTTGCCGATCACCCTATGGGCGCCGAGCCGCAGCGCGCCTTGCGCCAACTCCGGTGTGCCAAACGATGTCATCAGGATGATGGCGCTCTGCGGCATGCGGCGTCGTACTTCCGCCAACAGCTTCAGATCGTCCGAGTCCGGAAGGCGCAGGTCGAGCAGCACCACATCGATGGGCTCCGTCAGATCTGTCATCACCGCGCGAGCACCGCTCGCGCTCGGAGCCTCTACGACGGTGTGCCCACGGTGATTGAGGATCTCGGCGATCGACCATCGAATCAGCGGCTCGTCGTCGACCACGAGTACACGCAACGAGTGGTGCGTCGGCGTCATTGAAATATTCCCCATCTGCCGCGAACTTTCACGCAGGCGACAACCTTCCGGTCGCGAAAGACCATTGAATCGCGCTGCAGGCCACGCGTGACGCATGACGGGGCTACACAGGATCAAGAACCGAGCCAGCGCCTGGAATCGACGATGGTGACGAGGCCAACGGCAGCTGCACGGTGACGAGGGTGCCACCCTCAGGCGGGCAGTCGATGGCAATGGTGCCGTTGTGGGCTTCGATCAGCCGCTTGGCGGTTGGCAGTCCCAGCCCGCTGCCGCGCGACTTGGTGGTGAAGAACGGAACGAAGACCTTGTCGCGAATGTCGGCCGGGATGCCCGAACCGTGGTCGCGAATCGTGACCCGGCACCACGACGCTGGCGAGTCGATCGCGACCTCGATGCGTCCACTGCCGTGCATCGCGTGCGCGCCGTTGATCAAGAGATTCGAGAACACCAGCTTGAGCAGATCGGGATCGGCAACGATCGGCGGCGCAGAGCCATTTACGTCTACCTGTACTCCGGTCAGCGCTGGATCCTGACGGAGCAGCGATGCGGTCATCGCCAGCAACGGCGACACATCGAGCGGAACGGGCTTGGGCCGCGGCGGCCGCGCGAAGAGCAGCAGATCCTGAATCAAGCCGTTGAGCCCGTCGATCCGCGACACGATCTCGCGCAGGATGGCGACGTCCTTGTTGTCGGACGGCAGGCGGCTGCCAATCACCTGGATGGCGCCGCGAATGCCCGCCAACGGGTTCTTCACTTCGTGGGCAATCACCGCCGCCATCTCGCCGATGCGCGCCAGCGACGCATGCTCGCGCAGCTGCTCTTCGATGCGGAGGCGCGCACTCAAGTCGTGAAGGATGCCGGTGAACTTCCGCTCGCCGCCCAGCGAGGTTTCGCCGACGGAGAGATGCAGCGGGAAGTCGGTGCCGTCCCGCCGCCGTCCGGTGACTTCGCGTCCGGTGCCGATGACGCGCGCCTCCGACGTGGAGAGATAGCGCGCCAGATACGAATCGTGCTCGTGGTGATACGGCGGCGGCATGAGCATCGAGACGTTGCGCCCGACGACCTCCGACTCCTGATAGCCGAAGAGCCGTTCCGCGGCGTGATTGAAGGCCTCGATGCGACCGGCCGTGTCGATGACGATGATGCCGTCGACCGCCGATTCCACGATCGCGCGCCAGCGTGCTTCGCTGGCGCGAAGCTGTTCTTCGAGCCGCACGCGGGCCGTGAGATCGTGGACGATGCCGGTGAACTTGCGTTCGCTGCCGATCGACATCTCGCCGACCGAGAGATGCAGCGGGAACACCGATCCGTCGCGACGCCGCCCCTGCACTTCGCGGCCGATGCCGATGATGCGTGCGTCGCCGGTCTGGATATATCGAGCGAGGTACCAATCGTGCTCGTCGCGGTATGGCGACGGCATCAACATCGTCACGTTGCGGCCGATCACCTCTGCGGCGGGATACCCGAACAGGCGTTCGGCTGCCGGATTGAACGACTCGATGCGGCCGCGCGAGTCGATGACGATGATGCCGTCGACCGCCGTCGCGACGATCGCGGCGAGCACCTGTGCGGCGGGGTGATCTGATTGCAGCGGATCCATACCGGTGTAACGGGAGCATAAAGCAGGGGCCGGCGCGTCGCAAAGATTGGGAAGGCTCTGGTCTGAAGAACGGGGCGGGTCTGAAGACCCGCCCCTACGGACGTTGTGGACTGCGTGCGAGCGTTCTTACTTGCAGCGATCGGCCACCTTCCGCCAGCTGAGTACGTTCAGCATCGCTAGGTCTTTCACCTTTTTCGTGCCCTCGCTCGAGGCCTTCACGACGTAGCCGGTCACCGCGATCTGCTGTCCGACGGCGGGCTGTACGTCGCCTTCGAGCTTGCCGGTGAGGCTGTAGCTGTCGATGTTGCTCCCGCGGTTGTCGATCGGCTTGAGCGTTTCGGCGTTGACCGTCTTCGCCGATCGCAGCATGAACTCGTTGGCGACGCCGACGCCGGTGTTTGCGGTGCCTCCCTTGCCCTCGTTGTTCTGTGCGCGATAGGCGCTTTCCTTCTGCACGCAGCCGAGCACGGTGACGATATCCTCGCCGCCGCTCGACTTGCCGCGAGCCTGATCTTTCTTCTCCTGCGCCGCGGTCAGCGAGACGAGCATGCACGCGATTGCCGCCGTCGACCACATCTTGGATCTCATCGTTGCCTCCCTGTTGATGTTCCGACGATGTGCTTGCACGAAGTGCAAGTCGGAAACCAGTCGGCGAAGACGAGGCGATGAGGGAGTTTGCGAGGATGAGGCACGCGCAATGGCCGAGGCGGGGAATGTAGATCCTGCTCAGGAGTTGGGCTCGCGTGCGGGCGCTCGCTGGCGCTTGCGGTGCGGGGCTCGCTGATGCTCGCGTGCGAGGCCTCGCTGGCGCTCGCGTGCGGGCGAGGTCGTAGCAGCTCTAGATCGCGAACCTCGGTCGGGTCATGAGGCCGTGCTTCCGCCGTTGGCAAGTCGCACGCGAGCGCAGCGAGTCTCGCACGCGAGCGCAAGCGAGCCCCGCACCGCGAGCGAGAGCGAGCGCCCGCACGGCGAGCGAGAGCGAGCCCCCCCACCGCGAGCGCAGCGAGCGCCTCTATTTGCCGTCGACAGTGAACGCGAGCAGCACGTTGCCGGGCATGCCGCCGACGAAGGCGTAGCCCGAATTCACGAACAGCATGCCGCCGCTGACCACCGGGCCCGGGCCATCGATCGAACCGCCGTTGGCGGCGACGCCGTTCACCGTTGCGAATTTCTGCGCGGTGTCGGCGTCCCAGACAATCGTGCCTGTGTCGCTGGCATATGCGCGCAGATGTCCATCGAGACCGCCCGACAAGACAATGCCGGGAATCGCGGTGACTGCGGCCGATTGAGCGGGGCTGCATCCGAGTCGATCGCCGCAACCGGGATGCGGCGTCTTCCAGACGATGTCGCCGTTCTGCGGATTGATCGCGAAGAGGCCGCCACCGGCGGTTGGACTCAAGCGCAGCGCTGGACCACCGAGAAAACCAGGCTGGCCGGTCGTGCCCGGCGGTGCCGGCTCCGGCTGCACGTCTGACAGCGCTGCGTACACGCGCGTGCCATCGAAGGCCGTGCCCCATTGGACGCCGCCGAGCGCGCTGCCTTTTCCGATCTGCGTCTGCCACAGGATCTCGCCACCCCGATCGGGATCGACCGCGTGCACGACACCGGACTTCTGTCCCGCGATGAGCGCGCGGCGCTTGTTCGGGAGATCGACCAGCATCGGCGACGATCCGAAATCGAAGTCGGGGCCCTTCGCTTGCGGACAATTCGTCTGGGCAGCGGCCGGCAGACCGCAGTCGACCGTGAACGCATCGTTTGGAGTGGTCTGCCGCGACCAGAGCAGCTTGCCCGTCTTCAGTTCGAACGCGATGAACGAATCCGACGTGCTCGCTGGAGGATCGGAATAGCTGTCGCCCGTCGTGACGTAGACCACGCCGCGCTGGAGATCGACGGCAGGAGACGACCACACCCCCGCGCCCGACGGTCCCCAGAGCTGCACGTCTTGTTTGTTCTTGCGCACCGGCTTCGGCTCTTCGGGAATTGTGTAGCTCTTCCACCGGACTGCGCCCGTTGCCGCATCGATCGCCGAGACGCTGCCTCGGAACTTGCAGCACTCGTACTTCGGCTGCGCCCCGAGCACTTCTTCTGCCGACGATGTGCCCACGTAGAGCGCGTCGCCGGCGAGCGTCGGCGAGCTGGTGATCGTCGCGCCGAGGAAGTCGTCGATGCGGCGTTTCCAGATCAGTTCACCACTGAGCGCGTCCACCGCGTACAGCGTGGCGCGTTGGTCGGCGAAGTAGGCCGCCCAGCGACGCGTACCTGCGGTCGTGATGGTGCCGACGGTGACCGCCGCGCGGACCGGAGCCTCAGTCTTGAACGCCCAGTACTGACAACCGTTCTCGGCACTGAGCGAGTAGACAAGGGGACCCGCACTGCCAACGAACACACGTCCGCCGACCACGGTGGGCTGGGCGAACGCGCGATTCACGCCAGGAAATCCGAACGCCCATTTCACTTTCAACCGCGGCACGTCTCTCGCGGCGAGCTGCGCCATTGCGGCGGGCTGGAAGCGGTGCTGCGCGGGCGTCACGCCCCATCCATTCCATCGAGGCCGATCGAGGGGATCGGTGAACGGCGTCGCCGCGGTGCACGTGGCCGCCGTACTCGTCGTTGTCGGTGCGGTGGTTCCAAGCAAGCGAGCGATCGAATCGATCTCCGCAGGTGTGAGCCCGGTTGCCTGCGTGCGCATGCTGCCGCTCGTCAGCGCTTGTCGGATCAGATCGACCGACAGTCGGGAGAGGGTCTGACGATTGGCCGCGCGAGCGACGCCCGCGTCGTGACACATCGCGCATCGCGCCGTGTAGAGCCCTTCTGCCTGTTGATTGCCGCCCTGCGCCGACTGTGCAGACGGTGCTGCCGCCAGAACCGAGGAGAGGATGAGCGCTGTGAGCATGTTGTTCAATACGCCTCCCGCGCATCGATAAGTTCCCGTCCGTACGTGGGGTCCGCCTTCAGGCGGACCTACAACCATCCTGCTGCCAGCTGCTTGTTGTGCGCAGCGATCGCGTTGCGCATGAACATCGCGACCGTTACGGGCCCTACGCCACCAGGCACAGGCGTCACCCAACTGGCAATTTCCTTCACGCTGTCGGTATCGACGTCGCCCACGATCATCGTCTCGCCGTTCGGGCCGGTGACCTGATTGATGCCGATATCGATCACCGCCGCTCCCGGCTTTACCATGTCGGCGTGCAGGAACTTCGGCTTCCCGACGGCGACGAGCACCGCGTCGGCGCGCCGTGAGTGCGCCGCGACCGATCGCGTCATGTGGTGACACACCGTGACGGTTGCGCCTTCAGCCATGAGCATGAATGCGGCGGGCTTGCCGACGATCTCGGAGTGGCCGACCATCACCACCTCGAGCCCATGGAGCGTCAAGCCGGTGGCTTTGATCAACTCCACTGATGCGGCAGCGGTGCACGGCGCGAGCGCCAGCTCGTTGTAGACGATGTTGCCGATCGAGGCGGGGTTCATGCCCTCGATGTCCTTGAACGGATGGATCGCCGACGCCAGCGAGCGGCCATGAATGTGCGCCGGCACGGGCCGCTGCAGGATGACGCCGAGGACGTCGGCATCGTCGTTCATCTTGACGAGACGGGTCTTGCATTCTTCCTGCGTGAGCGTGCTGGGCCACACCTGGTCCTCGAAGCGGAGCCCGACTTTCGTCGCCGCGTTCGCCTGACCGCGCACGTAGACCGCGGCCGCTTTCAACTCGCCGATGCTGATCGAGACGAGGCGCCCGATGGCGTGCGTCTTCTCCGCGGTGCGCACATGCGCGGCGACCTCACCGAGAATGCGATCGCGCACCGCGCGGCCGTCCAGGAGCCGGTTGTCCTTCACATGTGTGCTGGCGTTCATGGTCATCGACCTATGTACTCTGAAATGCGGCGGCGATCCAGACTGTCGGGAGCAATGGAGAGCAACGGAGAGCAACGGAGAAAGACATCATCGCAGAGATCGCGGAGGCGCGGAGCACGCAGAGGGCGACGGGTGGCCCGCGCGACGCGCGGGTGGATCGAGCGGAAGCTGCGATCACGAACGTCCGCCTCTCTCTGAGACGCTCGTGATCGCAGCTTCCGCTCGATCCATCCGCCGGCCGAAGGCCGGCGACCACCCGTCGCCTCCGCGATCTCTGCCCCTCGGCGGATCTTTGCGATGAGCTTCTTCTCCGCGCCCTCTGCTCCCTCTCAGCCGCGCTACACTTACGTCCGCCCATGAAGCGCCTGACGGGACATCTGTATTTTTGGGTATTGCTGGCGATTGTGGCCGGCGCGGTGCTCGGCTACGCGAAGCCCGCCACCGCGGTGGCACTGCGACCGCTCGGCGACGGCTTCATCGCCCTGGTCAAAATGCTGATCAGCCCGATCATCTTCTGCACCGTGGTGCTCGGCATCGCCGGCGCCGGGGACATGAAGAAGGTGGGGCGCGTCGGCGGCAAGGCGCTGATCTACTTTGAGGTCGTGTCCACGATCGCGCTGATCATCGGCCTGATCGTGATCAGCGTGGTGAAGCCGGGCGTCGGCTTCAACGTCGATCCCGCGACGCTCGACGCGAATGCGGTGGCCGATTACGCCAAACGGGCGACGACGCAGACGACCACGGCGTTCGTGCTCGGCATCATTCCCGCCACCTTCTTCGATGCGTTCACCGGATCGGGCAACCTGCTGCAGGTGCTGTTCGTCGCCATCCTGTTCGGCTACGCGATGACGCACATGGGCTCGCGCGGCGCGGTGGTGCATCAATTCATCGAGGCGTGCTCGCACGTCTTCTTCGCGATGATGAACGCGCTCATGAAGCTGGCGCCGATCGGCGCCGGCGGCGCGATGGCGTTCACGATCGGGCGCTACGGCATCGATTCGCTCAAGCCGCTCGCCGCGCTGATGGGCAGCTTCTACCTGACCTGCTTCCTGTTCGTGCTGGTCGTCCTCGGCACGATCGCCGCTTTCACCGGCTTCAACATCCTGCGCTTCATCGCCTACATCAAGGACGAGATCCTCACGGTGCTCGGGACGGCGTCATCGGAATCCGCGCTCGTGCCGTTGATGCAGAAGCTCGAGCGGTTGGGCTGTTCGAAATCGGTGGTCGGCCTGGTTGTGCCGTCCGGCTATTCGTTCAATCTGGATGGCACGAACATCTATCTGACGATGGCGGCGATCTTCGTCGCGCAGGCGCTGAATATCGAGCTGACGCTGCGGCAGCAGCTCACCGTACTCGGAGTAGCGATGCTCACGTCCAAAGGCGCATCGGGCGTCACCGGGGCGGGCTTTATCACCCTTGCGGCTACATTGACCGTTGTGCCGTCGATACCGGTGGCCGGATTGGCGCTCATCCTCGGCATCGATCGCTTCATGTCGGAAATGAGGTCGATCACCAACTTCATCGGCAACGGCGTTGCCGCCATCGTTGTCGCCAAGTGGGAGCGCGAGCTGGACATGGTGCGCTTGTCACAGGAACTCAATGGTCAGCGTGTAGTATCGGCTCCGATCGCGGCGGCGTTGGCCCGCGACGCACAGCAGGAGCAGCAGCCGTGAGAAGGCACATCGGCGTCTGTTTGGGTCTCTCATTGTCCGCGTTGATATCCGTTGTCGCGTTTGCCCAGTCGGATGCCGTCGAAAACGGCGGCCCGCTCAGCGGACCGCCACCGTTGAACGCGCCGTTCAGCGCGGACGCCACCACCACCGTGATGCAGCGACTGAACGATGGCGCCCGCGTCGAGCGAAAGATGACGGCTCGCTACTTCCGCGACGCGGCCGGCCGTGTCCGCGTCGAGCAGGCGACTTCGAATGGCAATCTCAGGATTACGGTATTCCCTAATCCCGCGATGAACGCGGGCTATTGGCTCGATGCGTCGTCACGACACGCGAGGGTGATCGCGCGCTCGATTGAGGACGTCGCGGTCGGCGGCGGGCATGACTTTGCAGCGCCGCTTGGTGGAGTCAGGTTCATCAGCTTCGATCGCAGTCCCGCGGCGTATTTGGAGAGCATTGGTCCTCCAGTTACCGATACCCTCTCCGATGAGGCATTGGGCAGCCGGCAGATTTCCGGCGTCGAGACGACCGGACGCCGCGTCACGAAGGTCGTGCACGTTGGAGTCCTCGGCAACGACAAACCGATCGAAATCGTCGACGAGCGATGGGAGTCGCCGAAGTTGAAGCTGCTGATCTACTCGCGCTTCTCCAACTCGAGTACGGGCGACATCGAGTATCTGCTGACCAATATCCGTCGCCTCGAACCAGCGTCAGCACTGTTCGAAGTGCCGGCCGACTACACGGTCCGCACGATATTGTCGACCTCGGATCCGTTGCTGAGTCTCGTCCCACCGCAACACCGTTACGCGCAGTCGAGATAAGTGCTCGCAGCAGGCCGCCTGAAGGCGGCCTCTACGTACGCGGACCTAGGTACCTAGTTCGTCGAGCAGCTTCTGCCGCCACGTGACGGTGGCAGCCACTTGATTCATCGTGAACACGTGCAGGGCGACGACGTTGGCGCGCGGATCGGCAAGCGTCGGTGCGAGGTCGTTGAGGAAGGCGTCCGGTCCAAACGATCCCAGCTGCGCGAGGTGACCAAGCAGGCCGCGGTGCTTCATGAGATACCGCGCGGAGTCTGCGACCCCGATGCGCGCCGCGATCGCGGTGAGCTTGCGAAGACCCACCGCACCTGGAATGCCGAGATGGATCGGCAGCGCGATGCCTTCGCGTCGCACGCGAGTGATCCACGCACCGACCGCACCGGGATTGAACGACATCTGCGTCGTCATCCACTGCGCGAGCGGCTGCTTCTTGCGGAGATCATCGAGCAGCACATCATCCGGAATCGTCGGGTGGCCTTCCGGGTAGGCGGGGACTCCGATCTCTTTAAAGCGATGTCCGACGTCGTGCATCGCGCGAATGAGCGAGAGGCCATCTGTGATGTCGCCGACCGGCGCCGCATCGCCACCGACGACGAAGACCTTACGGACGTTGGCGCGTCGGAGCCGCGCGATGATGTCGCTGACGTGCGCGCGATCTCTGACGAGCCTCGCGGCGATGTGAGGCGCAACATCGTGGCCGCGTGCGGCGAGCCACTCGGCCAGGCTCAACGTCGCATCGAGACCGAGTCGCGTCGAGGTCGTGATGGTCACGCGCGCTGACGCCGGCAGTGCAGCGGAATCGTCGCGTGCGGTGCCGAGTGGAATCAGCTCATAGATCGGATGTGCGACCAGCGCTGCGATCGCGTGGCGCTGCTCAGATGAGACCATGCCGCAATGCAATCACGGGACGATACCGTCCATTCGCCGGTGCGATGAGATCATCGTGACACGATGTAATCATCTGGCAGCAACTCTATCGCGACCGCCTCACCGTCGCTTGTACCTTGCGCCGGTGCGCCTGGCTTTGGGCGATACGTCGCAAACACCCGTTGCGGCATGGGCAACGCGCCGCAGGTGACCGAGCCGCCTTGATCGGTGCGATAGGTGATGAAGTCGATCTCGCTCAGTAGCTTCGCTTCCATCCGGACGATCCGGCCGTCGACGTCGACGACCAGAATCACGCCCGCCTGTTGGCACTCGATGGCGCGGAACATGCCGAGCACGCGCGTCTCGCCGTCCTTCACCGGGCGCAGATCGAGCCTGATGATCGTGCGCGGCGGACCGATGGGGGTCGGCAGCGTGACGTCGGCCACTGCGTTCAACGCGAGAAGGCCGCTGCCTGATGGTCGGCCCGTTCCTGGCGCGCTCTGGGAGCCGCGGTTGCCGGCCTCGGCCAGCAAGCGGCGGGCATCATTGCGGACCTCGGCGCTGCTGCCGCGCGCGAGGAGCGGCCCGAGATAGTCGGTGGCGCGTTTCAACTCGCCCTGCAGAATCAGCGCCTGCGCGAGGAACAGGCGGTACTGCTCGCGCGAGGGCGCGAGCTGCGATGCGCGCTCGAGCATCGACACGGCGTGGGCCATGTTCGCCCCTTCGACGAGCTCCACATATCCCAGCAGGCCGGCAGCGTAGGCGGACGTGGCATCGGCCTCGACCGCCCGCGACAACGTGTCGCGCGCTTTGGCCAGTGTGGCAGTCCTGTCGTCGAGCGCAGGGATGTCGTTCAGGGTTGCGGTCAGCGCGCGGCCGAGCGCGGTTTGCACGAAGGCGTCCTTGGGGTCCTGTCCGGCGGCGCGCTCGAGGATGGGCAGCGCTTCCGTGAATCGCCGTGCTCGATAGTCGATCAGCCCGAGCGCCGTCGACGCTCGGGCCGCGTCCGGCTTGCGTGTGAGGACCGCTTGCAGGCGAGTGCGCGCCTTCTTTTCGCGGCCGACCCTGGCCTGAAGATCGCCGACGTAGATCTCCGCGTCCAGATCATCGAGCGTCGTGCCGCGCTCGGCCTCGCCGGTGATCTTTTGGTTGAACTGCAGCCGCAGCGCCGGAAATGCCACCTGCCTCACGTATTCGAACAGCTCGCGATCGAGCATCGATGTGTCGGCGCCGAAGGCCTCGTTGAACGCGGTGCCGCCGTCGACGCCGCTCCGCAGTGCGAGCAGGTATTTCGTGAATTGGGGCGCGCGCTCACGATTTCCAAGCGTGAGGTAGTGGGTGAGCGCCCAGGACTCGGCGTAGAAGACGCCTCGTCTGCTGCCTTCGTTGTAGACCGGCGAATCGTGGTCGATCGACAGCAGCTGCTTGATCGGCATCAGCGTGCTGCTTTTCAGCAGGTCGACATGCTGCGCGGGCGCGCGCCCGATCACGACCGCCTTGCCGGCTTCCAACCCTTGCATGGCCTCGTAGAATTCGGCCAGGCCCTCATTCACCCACACCGGGACACGCCCGAGCGTGTCGCCGACGAGCGCGTGTGCGTACTCATGGAAGATCGTCAGCAGCGCCTGATCGGTGTACTCGCCGTTCAGCGCGATGTAGTTGAGATCCTCGCCGGACTGATAGTAGCCGGCCACGTCGATCGTGCTGCCTCGGAACAGCGGCTTCACGGGTGTCAGCGCGCGATCGGTCGAGAACACGAGGACGATGGTCGGCACCGGCGACACGGCGGTGGCGCCGGGCAAAGCACGCACCATCACTTCGCGGAACTGTTCGAGCTTCTCGGCGACTTCGCGGATCTGACCGGCCGGTGCATCGCCAATGAACTGGAAATGCGCTGTACGCAACCGCGTCCAGCGTGCCGCGGCCTCGGTTGGCAACGACAGGGCGATGGCCATTGCGAGCAGTAATCGAGGAGCAGTCGACACGAGAGCCTTCCTGCGGACGGACTGCCCCGTACCGACGGACAATCCTCGCTACCTCGCCATATCGGATCGAGCTTGGGAAAACCTCACGCGTTGCTCAACGCAGTGCAGCCGGGAAGCGGAAGTCCGCCATGTTGGCATCGAGCTGCACGCCGGCGCTGTTGATGGCCATCGAGGTCGATCGGTAGCCGCCGACGGCAATCAGGACGTCGAGCATCTGCTTGGTGTCGAGTCCCTTGGCGAGCGCGGCCCACGTGTCGTCGGCGACGCGATCATCTCGATACAGGTCGTCGGTCGCGCGTATCAGCGCGATCTCGAGCGGCTCGCCTCCACCGCTATCAGGCCCGGCGATGATGCGGGCGACATCGGCGTCGGTCATGCCGGCGCGTCGTCCGAGGCGCGAGTGCGCGGCCCACTCGTATTCGGATCGGCACAGCACGCCAATGCGCATCAGCAGCGTTTCGCGCTGGCGCACTGACAGCGTCGTGGAGTTGAGAATGTGCTGGTTGATCGGCCCTCGTATGCGATCGGCCGCTGGATTGCGCACGAAGGTCACGAACACGTTTGCCGCACGCTGGCCGGTGCCGTTTGGATCGAAGCGCGTGCGCTGCTCGGGCGTCCATTCGCGGGGCTCGAGCGGGGGGATGCGGGCTTCCTTGTCAACGAGGCGCAGGTTGGTCCGCTTGGCCGCGACGGAGTAGGGGAGTGCGGGCAGACGTTCGGTCGCGTTCGACTCGATCTCGACGCCGAGCGAGTTGATCGCGCCAGCCTGCATCGTCAGCGTGCCGACGGTGTCGACGAGATCGACGAGCTGGTTGGTGTTATAGCGTGCGCTCAAA
>Ga0075423_10002163_pt1 | contig 17716 bp, 16 predicted proteins | sample SoiMethybrSBSTD2_FD_80114 | JGI IMG/M metagenome (GOLD analysis project Ga0075423, IMG submission 80114) | Bulk soil microbial communities from a Populus tree surrounding site in Tennessee, USA - Soil MetaG P. TD hybrid SBSTD2 | ecosystem: Environmental > Terrestrial > Soil > Tree plantation...
AGCAGCACGAGCACGATCAGGCGCGCGCGGTTGAGCATTCGCTCGGCGCGGTCGCGCTGGCGGTCCAGCACCGCGCGTGCGGAATCGACGGGCGCGGTGAGCGCGCGCGGGGCTGAGGCGCCAGGCTCCGAATCCATGACCTATTCTATAACGGGGGACTGGGGACTGGGGACTGGGGACTAGGGACTGGGGATTGGGGACTCGGCTGGAAGCCTTCGCTTGGCGCGGAGACCTCCCGGCGCTAATAGCATCCCGGCCGAGTCCCCAGTCCCGGTGTCCCCGGCCTAGCTATCGTCGGACCGCGACGGTCTCGAGCAGCGACTGCCTGACCGAGTCCACCTTCCCCGCCCGCGCGAGCGCGGCCCACAGGCGCGCTACGGTGTCCTCGTCCACCAGGCCCGGCGGCGAGCCTAACGTGGGACCCGAGAGATGCTCAGCCGATCGGAACGCGTCGACGGCCGCGACCGCCTCAGGGGTGTAGAGCAGCGCGTCGGGAACGTCACGCCGGAGCTCCTTCTCGTTAGGCCTGAACAGGCCCAGCGCGTTGAGCATCACCTTGAGCTGCCAGATGTCGTTGCCGGTGAACTGCTCGAGCTGCCGGAATCCCAGCGTCTGCGAGATCGTGTTGTAGATGCGACGCAGCTCGGCGACGGGGTTGGGGTTCTCGCAGACGTTGATGTTCACGGTGACCCCATCGGCGCGGCGCGAGCGGCCGGGGCGCGCATCGGCGACGATCACCGCGGCGGACTGCGTGCGGCCCTTGCGCGCATCGCCACCCTTCGCGTGACCGGCGGCGATCGCATCGATGAGACGGTCCGCGAGATGTCGCGGCGTGCCCTCGCTGGCCTCGAACGATGCCGCGACGGCGTCGACGACCTCGGGTCCCACGAGCAGGTTGCCCTGCGTCACGTAGTCCTTGCCGGCGCGCCCTCCGGCCCACGGGCTGTTGCTCGTGCCGGTGTGCTGGGCAGTCTTGCCGCTCACCGCGATCACGCCGATCTGGCGCGACACCGCCTGCGAATCAGCCGCGAGTGCGCGCTCCAGCGCTTTGGCCGGCTCCTCTCCCTTCGCGAGGGCGTCGAGCAGGATCTGCCCGTACTCGGTTCGCGTATTCGCCTGAGTCGCGACGGCGCCGACTCCGGCGCGGACCCAGGGCACGCCATTGCCCACGCAGGGGACTCTGGTCGTGACGGCGACGCCGACCTCACCGGTCCGGGGGTCGATCGCAGCTATCGAAAAGGTGTGGAACTCGAGCGGTTCGCGTCCGCTAACCCCCCACGCCACCGGCTCTTGCGCGACTAGCGGGGAGTGTGTGAGAAGGAGAGCCAGGCACCCGGCCCGAAGCACGGTAACGCGTTTGGGGCGCATAACGAGGCGGTTGGGAGTGGGGGGGGAAAAGCGCGACCACGATGGACCCGCCCGGTGGCGGGCGGAAGGCCATTTCCGCCACAGATCACCGACTTTTTGTGATGAATCCCACATTTTGCTGCTGGACCGCTTGGTCGGAAGGACGTAGAGTAGTGCCGCCTAATCTGCCGGTATTTCGCCGTCCAACCCTCCTGGAGGAATCATGCGCAAGTACGCGGTCCTGGCTTCCGTGATGTTGGCGGTTGCCGCGTGTCAGGACTCCACGTCGCCGGCTCCGGCGACGCTCGTGCCAAGTCGCGCGAACGCTGCCATGGCGCCCGCTCCGAACGACTACATCATCACGTTCCGCGATGATGAGTCGGATCCTGAAGGCCAGGCCAACGGCCTCGTGAAGGCGCACGGCGGGTCGCTGAGGCACGTGTACCGAAACGTGCTCAAGGGGTTCGCGGTGTCGAATCTTCCCGATGCCGCGGTCGAAGCGCTGCAGCGCAACCCGCGCGTCGCGCGCATCGAGCGCGATGGCATCGTGACGGTCGACGGCACGCAGACGCCGGCTCCGTCGTGGGGGCTCGATCGCATCGATGCGAGGGGTGGAATCGACGGGAGCTACACCTACCCTAACGATGGCACCGGCGTCACGGCATACATCATCGACACCGGCATCAATTCGGGGAGCTCCGATTTCACGGGTCGCATCGGCACGGGTATGGATTTCGTGGATGGCGGTCTGCCTGACGACTGCCACGGCCACGGCACGCACGTCGCTGGTACGGTGGGAGGGACGAAGTACGGCGTGGCGAAGAACGTGACGATCGTTGCCGTCCGCGTGCTCAACTGCCAGGGCAGCGGGACGGACGCCGGTGTGATCGCCGGCATCGACTGGGCCGCCGGACGCTCCGCTCGGCCCGCGGTCGCGAACATGAGCCTCGGCGGCGGCTTGTCGCTAAGCCTGAACGACGCTGTCCAGCGTGCGACCAATGCCGGTATCGTCATGGCGGTGGCGGCAGGCAACAGTGCGGCCAGCGCGTGCAACTACTCACCGTCCAGTGCGGGCAGTGCGATCACGGTCGGCGCGACAACGTCTTCGAACACGCTGGCGTCCTACTCCAACGTCGGGGATTGCGTCGACATCCTCGCACCGGGGTCGGGCATCACGTCCGACTGGATTGGCGGCGCGACCGCGACGAACACGATCAGCGGTACCTCGATGGCGTCGCCTCACGTGGCAGGCGCGGCGGCGCTTTATCTCTCGGCCAATCCGAGTGCGGGCGTAGCGGAGGTGACGACCGCACTGGTCGGGAACGCGACAAGCAACGCGATCGGCGGAAACCTTCCGTCTGGAACGCCTAACAAGCTGCTGTATGTCGGCTTCATTGGCGCAAGCGCAGGTGGGGGCGGGGGCGGCGAGCCGCCGCCAAGTGTCGATGCGAGCTTCACCGTGAACTGCTCCGGCGGCTTTAACTGCGTCTTCACTGCGGCGACACAGGGAGCGTCGTCATACCTGTGGAATTTCGGCGACGGCAGTCCATCCCTTGTCAGCGGGTCATCCACGACTCACGACTACGCGCGAAAGGGTGGCAGCTACACGGCTACGCTCACCATCAGCGGCGTGTCATCCACAAAGACGATTTCCTGCAATCCAAAGAAAGGGTGTAAGTAGTCGCGTCGGCGCATAGCGCCTAACGGATCCAAAGAATCAAAGGGGTCAGAGTGCTTTGATTTTCAAACGACTCTGACCCCTTTGACTTCCTTGGCCTGGAAGCGGGTCATGCGGAACATATCGAGATCGAATCTCGGCTTCACGTCCGCCAACAGGTCCGAGACGATCTCGCCGACCGCCGTTGCAAACTTGAACCCGTGCCCCGAGCAGGCGCTCACCACCACGACCCGATCGGCGTGAGCCGGATGCCGGTCGATGATGAAGTGCAGGTCGGGCGTGTTCGTGTAGAGACACACCTGCGACTCCCGCATCTGCGCGTTCGCATTCGGCATGAACCGCCGCAGGAGCTCTGCTACGCGCGCCACCTCCTCCGGCGACGTCCGGCGGTCCACGTGGTCGGGATCGACCACCTGCCCCTCATAGTGCACCGCCGCCTTCACGCCATCCCCGAAGTCCGGCAGCGTGTAGAACGTCCGATCGGGAGCATACTCCCAGAGCGTCACCGGGCACCGCGCGGCCGAGTAGTCCTCGGAATGCGAACCAGGGAGGAACCAGTGAATGGGCTGCCTCTCCACAGTGAGCGTCCCGGCCAGCTCGGGCACGAGTCGTGGCATCCAGGCCCCGCCCGCGATGACCAGCCGCGCTGCGCGATAATCACCCGCCGTTGTGCGGACGATGACACCGTCGTCCTTCGCTTCCCATGACAGCACGGTCTCTTCACGCCGCAGCTCGGCGCCGGCCCGCTCCGCGACCTCGAGCATCGCGGCGATGCAGTGCTCGGGAAAGAGTACGCCCGCTCGATCCTCGAGCACGCCGACCATGGTGTCGAGCGGCCGCAGCGCCGGGAAGCTGCGTGTCACCTCGGCCGCCGACAGCACGCGATGCGGCACCCCGAACTGCTCGGCGCTCGCGCGCGCGCCGCGCACCAGCATCCCATCCGCCGCACCTAACGTGATCCCGTGCGTCCTGGTGTATAGAGTGCGACCCACTGCCTGCTCGAGCTCACGCCAGAGATCGAACGCGCGGCGCACGATCGGAACATACGCCGGGTGCTCGAAGTACGCCTCGCGGATGATGCGCGTGCGCCCGTGCGACGAGCCGAGCGCGTGCGGGGGCGAGAAGCGGTCGATGCCTAACACACGGCGCTGGCGTGCCTGCGATCGGGTGAGCGCGTACACCGACGCGCTCCCCATCGCGCCAAGACCGGCGACGATGACGTCGTACCGCTGGTCGCGCAGGGTCATAACGTGAAATGAATGCCGACGCCGATCTGCTGCACGTCGCTTCGGAAGAACTGGCCGTACGGCGACGGACCCTTGTAGGCCTCGAACAGCAGGCCCCACCGTCTGCCCGGCGGATCGGTGTCGCGCGGACGGTCGAACTCGAATCCGGTGCGGACGCTCACCGACGGCTTCCAGTCCTGCTCCTCGGACGCCTTGAGGTCGCCGGCGGCTACGAATCGCACGCCCGCAACCGTGCCGAATCGTACGAGTCGACGAGCGGGGCGCCATTCCAGTCCGCCGTGCGCGACGTAGCGCTCCAGGTCTTTCGGGTCGCGGCGCAGGAGGTATTCCCCTCCCGCGTAAACGCGGAACGGCCCACCGTCGAGCGAGAGGATCATCTCCGCCGCCTCGAACGAGATGTTCTCGCGCTGGAACTTCGGGTTGTTCTCGCTCAGCAAGAATTCGTCGCCCAGGTGAGAGCTCTGATGGTAGAGCCGCACGCGCGCGGAGAACGCGCCGGTTCGCATCGTGACCGGAAGCCCGATGATGTAATCGGCGTTGATCAGATCGTAGGACGACTCGTCGAGATCGAACTGGGCGAACACGCTGCCCTGGAGGCTCATCTGAAAGCCGTCGCCGGCCTTCGAGCCGCCGACTCGAAAGAGGCCGAACGCATCGCTGATGCCGACGGAGGCGAGGTCCATGTCGGCATCATCGCTCGACTCGTGCAGGTAGCTCACGAACGATCGCTGGCCCTTGGGGTCCGCGAGCAGCGGGCAGAATACGTCGCCTCGTGGCAGCGGGACGTACCCCGACGCTTCGCTCGCCGGGATCCCGACGGCGCATCGAGTGGGCGCGGGAATTTGCGCGGCGCCGGCGGTGGCACCCCCAGCCAATCCTGCCACGATGGCGAGCGACGCGCCGGCCCATCGACGAAAGCACATCCGTTGTCCTCTACGCCTGTCGTTAGGTTCCCGGTCCGCGGTCACGCGGCGGGCCCGCTCGATGGAGCATTCGGTGGGCCATCGACGCGCCGAACGCGCTTGCGGGCGACCCAGATCGCGACTGCCAGACCCACGCCCACGCATCCGAACACGAAGAACAGCGCTGCGGACACGGCTCGGCCGACCTGAACGAGCCGGTAGGCGGCGTAGAGGTAGTAAACCCCGAACACAAGCGAGAACGCCGCGAGGAACGGGAGGAGAACCAGTGAGAAGCGACGCATCACGAAAGCCGGTTCATGGTGACGGTAACGTACCGTCGGCTCAGGCGGATGGCGATCATCCCCTGACGTCATCCGTCGAGACGTCAGGGTCCACGACGACGGTCGGCGCCGGCTTCGCGTCCACTCCGGGCGCATCCGCTTTCGCGCCGGTCGCGCCCTTGTCATCACGCTTCTCGCCGCCGATCTCGTCGAGCGCGTCGGACGCGATCCAGCCGTGCATGGCGGCGTGTCGCGCGACCGCGAGCGTGTCGTCGGCGAGCACGAGCGTCGAACCCGCCTCGGCTACTTCGCGAGCGAGCGCCCGAATGCGCTCGCTCCGCTCGGGGTTCGTGCTCACGTTGCGGATGTACACTGCCTTGACGCGACCCGGTCGCTCGCGCACGAGTTCCGCGTAGATCTCGGGATCTTCCTGCCCGCTGTCGCCCACGAGCAGGAATGGCAACTCGGGATAGGTATCGAAGATTTCGCGAATGACGACGCCTTTGTGGCGCGCGTGTTGCTCGGTGAGCTTTCCGAAATCCCAATCGCGTAGCAGCAGCGGCCCCTTTGGGATCCGCTGTGCCTCGAGAAAACCGTCGATCACGTCATACAGGTTCCAGGGACTGCTCGACACGTAGAAGATCGGATTGGCCTCGGCCCCCGTGGCTCCCCGGTCGAGCGCGCGGTAGAACGCGGCGACTCCCGGGAACGGGAGCCGGGTGAGCGCGTTCTCGAGGAGCACCATCCGCGCGGCGCGCAGGAAGCTCGTTACTTCGGACTGAAGGACTGTGTCGTCCATGTCGCTCACGACGCCGAACGTTGCGGTGGGTGCGGGCGCGAGGACCTGAGCGGTGGTGCGCACCGCTTGCCCGTTAGGCGGATCGGCGAGATCGAGCGCGACGGTATGCCACCCCGGCGGGGTCAACGACTGGGGCGCCGAGAGCCAATGGCGAATGAAGCCTTCATCATCGGCGACTATCTCGGCGTGGGCTGCGTCTCGCGCGTCGGGCAGCTTCGCTCGCACGCGGGCGAACGGCAGTGGGTCGCTCTCGATGCGCCGCAGCGTCGCGAGCAGGTTGCGCCACCGCGACTGCGCGGCTTGCGGCGCGCGAATGCCTTCGTCCTGAAGGACGCGCCCGAGGACGAGCGCGCGGTCCGCGGTCCCGTATCCCCGGTAGCCGACGATCTGAACGGGATCGCGGTCGATCGCGCGCCCGATCGCGCCGGCGGTGCGCCGCGCCTGCCAGGCGAGCTCGCCGAAGATTCCGAGTAGGTCGTCTCGCCAATTCATCAGGACTGTCGGGGACGGGGGACAGGCGACGGGGCGGCTGGCGGCCTGCGACTGGCGGCGGGCGGCTGGCTACTGCATCACTCATTTACTTCAAAAACCGGCAGGGCGAGCTCCCATCGGATAGCAGCGAATCGAACAGCTGCAATCAGTGCCATCCCGGTCAGCGACGCCGTCTGGCGCGCGATGCCGATCGACTCGAGTGCAAGGTACGCCGTAATGCCAACAATAACCGTGCTCGCATAGAGATTCCCCCGCCGGAGCACGAACGGAATCTCAGCGCTGAGCACGTCCCGGATCACGCCGCCACCCACGCCAGTCACGGTACCAAGGACCACGACGGCGGTTGCAGGCACACCCGCATTCTCCGCGATCTGCGCACCGGCGACGCTGAACAACGCGAGCCCCAGCGCATCGGCCACGAGCAGCGAAGCGAGCGGGGGACGACGCCATCGGACGTACGCGAACGTGATCGCGACGGCCACGCTGATCACGATGAGGTACGTTGCGTCGGTCAACCAGACAGGGGACCGGTCCAGCAGCAGGTCGCGAATGGTTCCGCCGCCGATCGCCGTCACCGACGCCAGCACGAACACCCCGAGCAGATCGAGCCGCTTTCGCCCGGCGGCAAGCGCGCCACTCACTGCGAAGACGCCGATGCCGGTGAGGTCCAGAATACGAACGAGCGTCATCGCCGGCCAGAGCACCCGACGCGGCCGGCGATGGTCGCTCGCAACGTCACCCTCGCAGGGCGCCGGCCAGCGTCGGGAGCGCGCCGACGAGCCACACGATCGCCGCGGCGATCGCGGCCTTGCCTCGGCTGATCTTTCCTGTCACGGCGAGTCCGATCGCGATCAGCACCGTGACCCAGATCGTGAACACGTCAATGCGCCCGATGAGCCCGAGCAGGAACGGCGACGTCGTGTCGGGATCGAAGAAGCGGCCAAGCCCGAGCGTTAGGCTGTAGCGGCTGTTGAGATTGGACGGGTCGATGAGGAGGCCCTCGACACGGTTCACGACGCCTTCGACCACGCGCGGGACGTACGAGAACACGGCGACCACGATTGCGGCGTTCACGGTCTGCTTCGCGTCGACGAACTTGCCGACCATCCAGATCACGACCCCGAGCACCAGCATCACGAGGGGTGGTCCGGCGAACGCGGCGATCATGCCGAATGTTCCGGCGATCTTGCGGCCGGCGGCCATCTGCTCAGCGGTCATCTGCTGGGCCTGTGGATTCTTGGCCATCGCGCGCGCGAACTCCGCTTCCATGATCGGGTCGAACAGGTCGCGATTGGCCAGGAAGATGACACCGAGGAGAACAGAGATGATCGCCAGCGGGATCCAGAAGTTCGCGTTCGCTCGACGCGCGAACACAGCGGACGGCGCGTAGAAGATGTCCATGAAGTCATCGAGCAGCGACGACTTCTCGGGCTTCTTCGGCTCTACGGTGGAGGGCGCGTCATATTCGGCGCCGCTCCCGGACGTTGTTGGCTGGGTCATGAGGGGGCAGAAGGTCCCGGCGAAGATGGGACCTTCGCCGGGCCGTGTCCACCCTTACTGTCGCGTCGTGAGTCGGTAGGCGCTCAGGTCCGCTCGCAGGGCGTAGCCGCCGCTTGCTCCCGCGGCGACCTGGCGCACCTCCGTCGTGTACGCACCTCCGGCGTCCACGCCGCGAACCGTGAGCGAGCCGATCGGCCCGCTCGTGAGATCGCCGCGGACGAGCATCGTGCGCGTCGTTTGCCCGTTCGCGGTGCTGGTGCCGGTTTCGGTCATCTCCAGCCCCGATCGAGCCGTGACGCCAAGAATGCTCGGCCCGGCAACCGTGAAGAGCATCGCCTCGTCTCCGGCGTTAGGCGTCATGAGCATGAGGGTGAGCGTCGCATCCGCCGGCGTCGGGCTCGGCGGCAGCGAGGCGCCCTCGCCGCCACCGCAGCCGGTGACTGTTGCCATCGAGGCGACCATCGCCACCAGGCTCGTGCCGAGCCGGATCGTACTCGGGATACGCATTACGGAGCCCTCCGCGTTGTCCGCACAGCCGTGGGAGCTGGTCGGGCCGCCATTGCAGCGGCGGCGTCAGTGGACGTGAGCTTCTGTCCGGTCCGGTCGAGGTACGCGAGCAGGTCGCCCAGGTCGTACCCGCCATTCCGGTTGCCGAGCCGGTCGAATCCTTCACGTTCGTTAGGCGTGAGCGTGAACCCGCCAGTCAGCGCGAGCGCAAGATCAAGCACCGAATGCGGCGAGATGAAGTTCACCGAGACCGTTGTCGCGGCCGAGATCGTGAACGTGCAGGTCAGGGCCGTGCCCGTGCAAGCGTCACCCCCCCATCCGCCGAACGTGCTGCCGAACTGCGGGCTCGCCGTGAGCGTCACCTGCGTGGACTGCGCATACGAGACCGAGCAGGCATCGCCCGCCACGACGCCCGTGAATGTGCACTGGGTGCTCCCCGGTGCGACCGCCACGATTCCGCGGCCGGTCCCCACGCCAGCGACCATCAGGGCAATCGGGCTCGCGCTGGCCGGCTCGAATCGCGCGCTGACGTTGTGCACCTGGTCCATCGTGACCGTGCAGCTGCCCGCGCCGGTGCAGTCCCCTCCCCATTCGACGAAGCGACTCCCGGCCGCCGGCTCTGGCGTCAGCGTTAGGTTCGTGCCGGTCGCGAACGACGTCGCGCAGTTCCCGCTGAAGTTCCCGTCCAGCCGCGTGCACACGATGCCGGCGGGCGTGGACCGCACCGTTCCGGACCCGGTGCCGGCCATGGTGACGGTGATTGGGAACTCTGTCGGCGCCTGGAGCTCGAAGCGAGCGACGAGCTGCGTGTTAGGCGGGAAGTCGCCGCTCGTCGAGCACGCCTGGATCCCGGTGCACAAACCACTGTATCCAGCGAACACGCTCCCGAAGTCCGGGATCGGGGTGAAGTTCGCCGTCTTTGCGACGTTCATGTCGAACACTATCGAGCACGATCCGGACAAGCCCCCAGGCGTGATCGTGCAGTTGAGCCCGGTCACACCCGTATCGACGACGCGCCCGGTCCCGTTTCCGGCACCTACAATGTTGATCTCGGGTGCCGTAAACGTCGTGTTCAGAGTGAACGGACCGGTGACCGTACACGCGGACGTCACGCACGTCGTTTGGTCTGCCGTGGCCTTCGAGCTGCCCATGGGAATGAGCGAAAGGCGCAATGACGATCCAAACGGATACATCACGGTGCATTGGCCGTCGACCACGCCCCGCGTCACCCTGCACCTTATGGCATCTATCAGGCCTACGTCGAGGTTGGGAAAATCCCAGACGCTTCCCGAGCCATTACCTGTAGCAGTAACCGTGACCGGAAACTTGGCCGGATCGAGCTGCACGGTCGTGCTCCGATCGTGGTACATGATCACCGTGCAAGTCGTAGCCTGGGACGCACAGTCTCCGGTGAAGCCAAGCACCTTGGTGCCGTCGCGCGGTGTTGCCGTCAGCACCACGGTGGTACCGAAGGGGAAATTCGCCACGCACGTCCCCGTTCCGCTGAGGCTGAGCTTCCCCGGAACCGAGAAATCGCAGTCGATGCCCGAGGGGCTCGACGTCACGTGGCCGCGGCCGGAACCGCCGTTCCCGCTGACCGCGAGCTTGAAGGTTTGTTCGGGGAGCAACTCGAAGCGCGCCAGGGCCTCGGGGACGTTGGGCGGAAAGTCCGGGAAGAGGGTGCACGGGTCGGACGTGCACGCACCCGACCATCCGACGAAACGACTGCCTTCGCCGGGCGTCGCGACGAGGGTGACCAGTCCGGGCGTGTCGCTGGTGTAGATCTTCCCGCATACGCCGGTCGCGGCGGCACCCGTGATCGTGCAGTTGATCTGCGCATTCCCGCCCGTGCTCGTGACCGTTCCCGTCCCGTTGCCGCCGGCACTCCTCACCCGGAGCTCGTTGGCAACGATGGTTGCCGTGATCGTGGTCCCGAACCTGATAACTGCGTTGCAGGGACCAGGGGGCTGGATCGAGCACGCCGAGCTGTACGCTCGAAGCAGGTTGGTGCCGGCGACGTTAGTCTCGAATTCGAGCTGAACCACCGAGTTGTAAGCGACTGTGGTCGTGCACCGAGAATCCACCGCCTCGCCGTTGCGAATCGTGCATATAATTGGCGGGTCGCCGAATGCTCCCCCCAGGGGTTCGTGGAGCGTGCCCGTACCATTCCCGGCCCCGACGATCGTGACCTGATAGCGCGTGGCGATGAAGTTTGGCCGGACCTCGATGTTGTCCTGGTCCACCGTCACCTGGCAGTCGCCCGTCCCAGTACAGCCGCCACCAGACCAGCCCCCGAACGTGTTCTGCTCACCAGGGACGGCGGTAAGGGTCACGACCGTGCCTGCCGCGAACGTCGCGCTGCAGGGACCGACCGGGTTGTACTTCGCCGTCGTGCAACTGATGCCGGCGGGATTCGAGGTCACCTTGCCCGTACCGTCCACGAACCCGAATACCCGCAACGTGAACGTCTGCGCCTGCGCCTGCCCGGTCGTTGGTGCCAGGACCGCCAGCGCCACCGCGAACACGGACAACACCCGACCGCCTGACCACCTAACGCCGAAGCACACGCGAACCTCCCGTCATGGAAGGAGCAGCGCTGACATGCCGGAGTCCGCGGCGCGGACCGGTGTGAGCGGACGTCAATAATGGGAGGAGGGCAGCGGTCCGTCCAGACTGCCCTCCTCTCCTTGTGGTGCTGCAAGCGTTAGGCCGAGCCCGTTAGGGTACCGCGCGGACTACCGTACTCCCAACGAGAGAATCGAATGCCACCCGACCGACCGGTGCCTGGAAAAAAATCAGTGCGTCGCGGTCAGTCATCGTACCACCGTCCCTCACCGCCGTTCGCAGGAACGTGAAGCGCTCGATTCTCATCGCCGCGTGGGCGACCGACACGCGCGGTGCAACGCCAGCGAGAACGGCGAGCGAGCACACGCTCGCCGCGAGCGCCACACGCGACGTCAGCGCATGCGGAGCCCTGCGCCCGCCCAGGATGCGCCCCACTCGGCGAACGAGCGGCGAGCCGTCCGACTCCACCATCGCCGACATCGGATGCAGCCGCGGTCTGGTCATCGCGGGTGCGCGCCCGACCCACTCCGCGACGGCCGCCAGGCACTTCGCCAGCATCACCGGCCGGCTGGTACGCGCGACAGCCCAGTCATCGCACAGATACTCCGCCACTTCCTGCATCCGGCGCCTGGCCAGGTGATTGAGCGGCTGGAAGAAGAACACCATCTCGATCGCCCGCGCGAGGACGAGCCATTGCGGGTCGCGCCGCACGAGATGCGCGATCTCGTGTGCGAGCATGCTGTCCTGCTCTTCGGGCTCGAGCTCGAGCATTGCTCGCCTCGGGAGGCACACTTCGTCGCCGGGCAACGCAACCGGGCTCGCGATGGCCGACGAGCATGTGAGCTCGACGGATCGGTCTACGCCCGCGCGTTCGAGCAGCCAGCGGAGCCGGTGCCCGATCGGCGTGTCATCGAGTGGCGTGCGCGATCCCAGCGCGCGAAGCGTTCGCGCGTGGCCTAACGTCACCCACAGCAGCCCGCTTCCCGCCGTCACGAGCCAGAACACCACGAGCGGATTCGTCCACCGGGTTCCCCTCGACCGCATCACAAGGAACCGAGGGGCTGCGTCGGGGATGTCCTGTCGGACCTCGACGCGGAGCGCCGGCACCTGAGGACCGGCAGTCCGCGGCGCGAGACGCAGCTGCCCGCCGAGCGGCTCGCGAGTGATGGCGGTTTGTATCGTGGCGGTCACGATCCCGCCAACAAGCGCGGACTTCCACAGAATCTCGCGGACGGTGTCGCTCACGACTCGTCGCAATGCGATGAGCCACACCGCGCCAAGAATAACCGTGCTGTGGACGAGGTACGTGAGCAGCCACCCGGCGGTGGCGTCGGTCAGCCGGACGACTGTCTCCAGGTCATGCAGCATCATCGCTGCCCTCGCGCCGAGCCGACTCGAAGACCGCCACCCCGCTGTGCGGTCTCCCTGTCTCCGCCTCGGCGATCATGCGCTTGACTCGATCGAGGTCACCCGGGGCAATCTCGCGAGACCGCAGCAGATGGGTCATGAGCGCCTCGGGGCGCCCGTCGAAGAGCAGCGTCGTGAGCTCCGAGACCATTGAGCGACGGACTTCCTGCTCGGTCACAAGCGGCCGATACACGAACTGACGGCCGTCCAGCCGATGTTGCACGACGCCCCGCTTCTCGAGCCGCGACAGCAGCGTCGCGATGGTGGTCTGCGCGAGATCGCGCTCCGGTCTGAGGCGGTTCTGGACCTCAAGCACAGTGGCTTCCGCGCGGTCCCAGAGCACGCGCATGATGGCCAGCTGGAGGTCGGTGAGTGAGGTCGTCACAGGTGAGAGGGATGAGGAGTTCCGAGCGTTTAGCGACTGGAATGGCCGCGCCTTGTCGTCCTGCCTTTCAGTGAGACAAGCGCTGGGCGTTTGGGGTTGCCGGGCGGGGGCCAGCCGCTCGTCGCCGGGATTACGGCAAAGGGTTGCGGCGGCCGAAGCGACCCCCATGTTGTCCAGGTTCATCCACGCCAGAACAACCCGATCGGTCGGCGCGGCGCGAGTCTGACACCGCTCCAGACAGATCGGTCCAATCCCCCCCATTCCTTTATATGAGGACCTCCTTCTCAATGAGTCGGTTTTCCAACCCCTTAGCGGCGTCCGCGGCCGGGATCGCGGCCCTGTTCATGTTGGCCGGCTGCGCGAAGTCGGACACTCAGTCCGCCGATACGGCCGCCAAGGCAGCCGCGGGAGCCCCGGCGCCGGCCGCTGCGGCGACGCCCAACATGGTCAGCTTCACCGCCAGGGAGTTTGCGTTCGAGGGGCCGGACACGATTCCGGCGGGCCTGACGATGATCCATCTGACCGATACGGGTAAGGAGCTCCATCACGTCCAGCTGATCAAGCTGGAAGGGGGGAAGACGTTCGCCGACTTCCAGGCTGCGGCGAAGGACATGGCGAAGGGTCCTCCGCCGTCGTGGATTGTCTTTTACGGCGGCGTGAATCCGCCGGCCCCGGGCGCCACCACCACCGCTATGCAGGTGCTCGAGCCGGGCAATTACGCGGTGGTCTGTGTTGTCGAAGGCGCGGACCACGTGCCGCACATGGCCAAGGGGATGATGCGTTCCCTCACCGTGACGCCGTCGTCGAATCCCACGACCGAGCCCACCGCGGACGTCACGCTGACGCTCAGCGACTACACGTTCACGCTGTCCAAGCCGCTCGCTGCGGGGCGGCAAATGATCAAGGTCGAGAATACCGCGTCGCAGCCGCACGAGGTCGTGCTGGTGCAGCTGGCGCCCGGCAAGACCATCGAGGACGTTGGCAAGTGGGTGTTCGACATGAAGGGCCCGCCGCCGGGGAAGCCGATCGGGGGGATTCCCGCGTTCGTGAATGGGAAAAACTCGTTCTTCGAGGCGGACCTGACGCCGGGAGAGTATGGCATGATCTGCTTCGTGCCTGACGCGAAGGACGGGAAGCCGCACGTCCAGCATGGAATGACGACGCAGTTCAAGGTCAGCTGAACGGCGTTAGGTGTGCGCAGCAACCGATGACCAATCACCATCCCGGTTGCTGCCTCTACTTCTTCGTCGGCTTCGGAGGCGTTAGGCTCGCCTTCCACGCGGTTTCCAGCCCCGGCACGTCATGCGGCAGCGACACCGTCTCCGCGAGCACCGCACTCAACGGCTCGCCGCGCCGGGTGCGGTCCGCGATCCTCCGAACGATCCCGCGACCCTCACGCGCCCACATGAATTCCAGCAGACTCGCGGCCTGGAGGGCCGCGAGGTTTTCGCGCGGCAGTTTTTTCGGCGGCGGCGCCTGGACCGGTCGGCCGCGCTGGTCGGTATGCTGCATGCCTCCCAGTCCCACATCGCTCGACATACCGGACGGGATCGCGGTCTCGCTGATCGACATCCGGGCGAGCGTATCGATCGGTATCAGGTCGTTGAGCTGCGAAGCCAGCTGCGCGTTGCGCGCTGACGCCGACGGGAAGCCCGTCACGAGCTGCGTCACGCCAGCGATGATCCAGTCCGGGATCGGCGGTTGTCCCACCGACGTGTCTGCCGCCAACACCCACGCACGCGCCACCTTGTTGCGCACGTTCGCGACCAGGAAGCGCGCGATAGGCAGCGGGTTCCCGGCTCTATCGCGCGGGATCTGCACGTGCTCCCAGACCACGATCGGCGCCTTGGCCGCGTGAATGACGCTGTCCATCGCCACGCTGTCGGCGGGCTGGATGAGCAGCCCGACCGCGGTACGCGGCGGCAGCCGCTGAAAATACCGGCGATAGGGGAGCTGCGCGTCGTCGATCAACAGGAAGATGCCGCCAAGCAGCGAGCGGTCGCGTGAGGCAACCACGACATCGTTGCTGTCGATCACCGAGAAGTGATCGTTCGGTCCGATCGGGAGCGTCTTGAACGTGGGCTCGAATCCCGGTATCCCCGACGTCTCGGGCGGTGGGCCAGAGGAGCACGCCCAGGCGAATGTCGCCGCGAGTACTATTGCGGCCACCATCGTCGCGCGGGCTATGGGATGGTGCACCGCGTTCTTCGGGGTTCGCGTCATTCGAGTTTTTCGTTCGTTCGCTGGTCGTGGAGCCGGTCAGTTCGTGTACTCCCGCCGTGGCCGTCGGTTCCTGCCGGGCCTGGCGAAGTCTAGCGCTTCGGAATCAATGCGACGACCCGGACCGGGCCACCTGATCCGCCTTCGATCTTCATGGGAAGCGCGAACAGCAGCGCCCCCGTCGGCGGCAGCTGGTTGAGGTTCGTCAGGTTCTCGATCCCCGGGACATCGGCAGCGGCCGCGATGCGGTGCACCATGAAGTCCGCCGAGGGCCCGTAGTCGATCGAGGCCACGTCTACGCCGATCGCGGCGACCCGTCGTTCCTGGATCAGCAGCCGCGCTGCTTCGACGCCGTAGCTCGGGAAATGAAGCTTGGTGGCATCGTTCGGCGTGTCATCGCCCAGGTACGTCTTCTTGTCGGGCCAGCGCGAGCTCCAGCCCGTTCTCAGCAGCACGATCGTCCCCGGCGCGATCTTTCCGTTCGCGCGCTCGAACGCCAGCACGTCATCACTCGTTAGGCGGTAGTCCTGGTCCGCTTTCGTCTTCGCGGTGACATCGATGACCACGGCGGGCGCGATCAGGCGTTCGAGCGGGACGCGGTCGACCGTCAGGTGCCCTTCGCCGAAGTGGATCGGCGCGTCGAGGTGCGTTCCGCCATGCTCCGGCGCGGAAAACGCGAACGATGAGTAGAACCAGCCACCGGGCGTGGGCCCGTACGAGAGCGAGTCGAGCTTGAACGTTGTGGGCGAGGTCGGCCAGTACAGCGTCTTCGCGTTGAGTGGATGGGTGAGATCGACAAGGCGGTACTGACGCAGGTCGAGCGCCTGCGCTCCCGCCACACTCGCGTTCAATGCAGCAACGGCACACAACGCAGCAAGCGTCTTCATCTGACCTCCGATCGCGAAGAGCCAACCCTGACGAGCCCGCCACCGGCGACGTGAGAGCGCCGCCCGCGTGCGAGAATTCTCCGGCGGTTCATGCAAGCCTGCAACGTAAGGTCGGCAACGGCGTTCGATATGCGCCGAGCGGCACCGCGAAGCAAGTCGGCGATTGTGGACACTCCGCAAGCTCTGCCTCGCGCCATGGGTGTTCACTGGTTTGGCACCCAAGTGGACCACGGCTTGCGAAACCGCGCCCGTCCGCGCCGGTACGATCGCGCGTTGAAGTCGCGCCGGGCGTCCGGACCGTTTCGTCTCGCAGTCGGGAGGTCCCTTGAAATCATGCGCTACCGCTGCCATGCTCGCGCTCGCCAGTACAGTGACTCTGACCGCCTGCAGCGACAGCGACAATCCGCTCACCACCACGAACGACAACACGACAGTTCGCTTCTTCAACGCCACCACCGGCAGCCTGGCGCTGGACATTGCGCAGAACGGCACCGTGGAAAATGGAAACGGCAACATCCCGTTCGGAGCCGCCAGCGAGTGCATGAGGGTGAACGACGCGAACCCGCAGCTCTCGGTACGCCCGGCCGGCAGCACGACAGCCCTGACCGGCTTCACGCCGTCGCTCGCGGCCGGCAATACCTACACGGTGCTCGTGACCGGCACGCAAGCGGCTCCGGTCTTCACGACGCTGAATGATCAGTTCACGGCGTCGGGCGCGACCAGCGCGGGCGTTCGCATCGTCAATGCGACGACGAGCGCGACCGCGGGCGCCAGCACCTGGGACATCTACGTCAATCCCACCGCGACGCTCGGCACGCCTAACGCGACGGCGTTGCGCCGGAATTCCGCGTCGTCGTTTCTCACGGTCCCGGCAGGACAGGCGAACGTGATCCGGCTCACAAACGCCGGCCAGACGGCGCGGCTGCAGGACATCACCGTGCCGAGTCTGATCCCGGGGATGGCGACGACGATCGTGGTGACGGACGCGGCGACGCCGGGCGGAACGACGCTGCAGGCCTTCACGTTGCCGGCATGTTCTACCTAACGACCCGCGAGCCCGGGAAGTCGCGAAACGACCTGGTTGCCTGGCGGCCTGTGGGACGGCGGAATGCAGCGAACTGCTCACTGCCCACTTCTTGCTGTTGGTTTTCTCGACTGCCGCGATTGCGCATACCACGACAGCCAACCCCGAAGGCAGATAACCATGACCAGCGATGAATTCGGCGACCTGAAAAGCTCGACCGACGAGCCGACGCGTGTCGCGCCGGGCCTGGCCTACCTGCGCGACCGCATGGTGAACGTCGCGTTCATCGGCTCGTCCGACGGGCGCGACGAGGCGTGGATTCTGGTCGACACCGGTCTTCCAGGAGCGGCGTCGCGCATCATCAACGCGGCCGAGCTTCTTTACGGCAGTGATGCGCCGCCCGAGGCCATCGTGCTTACCCATGGGCATTTCGACCACGTCGGCGCCGTCCGCGAGCTCGTGAGACGCTGGCGGG
>Ga0075423_10002164_pt1 | contig 17712 bp, 17 predicted proteins | sample SoiMethybrSBSTD2_FD_80114 | JGI IMG/M metagenome (GOLD analysis project Ga0075423, IMG submission 80114) | Bulk soil microbial communities from a Populus tree surrounding site in Tennessee, USA - Soil MetaG P. TD hybrid SBSTD2 | ecosystem: Environmental > Terrestrial > Soil > Tree plantation...
ATGAGCACACATTTCGGCTGGCGACTACTGGAAGGGACCTACCGGTTTCTGTTCAACTACCGACCGGTCCTTTGCTGCAATTGCGCCAAGGTCGTTCTGGTCAAGAACTCATGCCCCAGGCGGACGCCAGAGGGTCTTCCACTGCCCCGCTGGCGGTTCTACTGTCGGAGGTGTGCGGATTTCCTTTGACAAATTCCTGGCACCGTCGGCGCGAGTCATTTCTCCGCGCGGATCTTCTGTGCAGTGTTAGGAACCTGCGGTTAGAGTGCTTGCAGACTGGCTAAAAACGTTGTTCACTGCCTTACCAAGTGTGGGCAGGACGGCAATGGCAGCCAAAGCTAAGAAAACGAGCAGGAGAGCATACTCGACCAGGTCCTGGCCAGATTCATCCTTCATAATGTCCTTCAGCATAGTTGTCGCTAACTTAAGCATGGGTCTTATCCTCCTGGTGATTATTTTGGGTCTCCAGATCGGCTCAAATCGCCCAAACAATGAGCTAATTCTAACACAAGGCGTCAGACCATTCCTTTCACCACTGCTTTGACCTTCCAGAGAATTGTGCATTCTTGTAATCACACCTAGCTGCAGCGCCGATAAGTGGGGTATCCCTGAGAGGAGAAGCTCTCCGATGAGAAACACAAACGCCATTGTCTACCATGGGTTTCCGGTTCGTGGAGAGAAGTTTCTACTTCCGCCCGATACCACGAGTCTGGACCCGAAAACCAAGCGAGAGGTAACGATCTGTAATCTGTTCATCAACCACAAGCTGTCGGTCAACGAAATCATCCGAGTCTTGGATGAAGATTACGGGCACATCGTCAACGTGCTCCTGAACAGTCGCGTCGTCGACGACCGGCGCCAAAGGCACGATGGGCCGCCAGAGGGGATCGAACGGCGGAGATCGGGGGAACTAGCCCGACGCTTGGTACCGCGCCCGCGCTTCTATCCTTCGACAAAACTTTAATTGCCATCTCCTAGGGACTGAATATATCATTCCGAGCGTTCTCCCCCTGTTCTTCCAAGTAGCGACATCAAAGAATGGTCGTCTGTAAGTCTTGCGGCAACTGGAACCCTGAAGGAACTGTGTTTTGTCCTCGCTGTGGCATGCACCCCTTTGTAGGCTAGGCTGATTAACAGAAGCCTCAACTGGCGGCTCCTCATTGCTTGCGGCATATTGCTCCTGGTCCTGGTCTACCGTGGGGCTCTGTGACGAAAAAGGGTCCGCCAGCTTCCAATGAGCCTGACAAACTATCACTAGCGTTGGATCTGCTTAAGAAGATTTTGGAGCAGGGAACAAACCACAATAGACGGTACTGTACGTATTGCAAAGTCTCAATGAGGGTACCTATTGAACTTCACAAGGAAGATTGCGCGCGGCGGCGAGCTTGGAAGCTAGTAAATGAGAAAAAGGTGTAAATCGCGATTAGATGGGCCGTACAAGTAAGAGAACCAAATAGGGAGAATCAGCAGTCGTTCCGTCTTCAGAGTGACCTCAGTCGCGCGTTTCAGTGATAGCGACATCGCCGGAAAGGATTCTATATGACTATCGGTTTGAGCCTAATACTCCGCGTCGCCGGATTGATCTGCTTGCTCTGCGCTGCAGTTGGAGTGTCCGTAAGACGCCTTAATCTGCAGGCCGCAGGCCTTTTCCTCTGGTTCGCCTCAGCCCTCTGAGATGCGATTCGAAGCAGCATTCACGTCGCAAGTCCCCTCAGCGGCGAGAAAATCACAAAATCACTGGACTCGACCAACTGGGAAATCGCGCAAGATCGATGACATTGGAGAACCGGGTGCGAAACGCTCCGCTGTGCTTGATGAGACCGGCCAGGTCACGATGAGCGGATCCCGAGATGCGGCTGCAAACGCCCATTTCCTGTAACCTCGGAAAGTGTCGCGCGGGCCAGAGCACATGGGCGACCATAATCCGCCTCCGTCTTGGGACCTCCCAACTCGCCAGATGCTTCTCCACCTCGGGAAACAGCGTGCTATCGAAGAAGTGGTTCTCGCGAAAAGACGTCTGTCATCTTTCCTTTCCTTGGCCGGTCATCAACTGACTCGTGGGAGGCTTTGCTGGTTTGGCATTGTCGCTGGAAGGGAGGCTCATCATTGCGTATGAAATCTTGGTAGACTGAATGCTGTCGCCAAGCCTAAGATGATCAGGTTTTCATCTTTCTTTCCTGGACTCTGACTCCTACGGCGAGTGCGAGGGCTAACACCGGTGCAGACTTCCCCACAGCTTTGGTGACATGACAGGCTCAATTCTGAATACTTGTGGTCTGTGCTTGGCAAACGGTCGGAACCGTCATTCTGCAGACCTGCTTTCAATGTCCAGCACCTCCGAAGAGATCTGTAGGAAAGAGTTCTAAAGAATCAGAAGCAGCATGAAGCGCCGCGCTATCTTCCAATTGATTAACTGGCGGTTGCTCTTCCAGCGCTTGAGCTTTGCTTCGATGCTGGCTGGCTTGGCGCTTTATGCTGTCTGGCCGTGGATCCCGGGGGTCCGGACAACTCCGCCTCGCACCCTGGTGATATACGGGTTTAGCATACTGGGCGAAATGATGAACGAGGGTATCGCCCCGGCGTTTCAAGCGCAGTGGCAAAGGCAACGAGGGGAATCGGTTCAGTTCATTTCCTCATTTGCCGGATCAGGAACGATTACGAACCAATTGGTGCTAGGAGTTCCTGCAGAAGTTGCCATTCTGTCGCTGGAACTGGACGCAATTCGGCTGGTCGAGGCAGGCGTGTTATCCAGCGAAACCTGGCGCCGCCTGCCCCACTCCGGGGTCCTTAACCGCACCCCTTTCGTCATCCTGGTTCGGCCCGGAAATCCGAAGGGCATTCACGATTTCGCTGATCTCGCCCGTTCCAATATCGGAGTGGTCCATCCGGATCCGCTCACGTCTGGTGGGGCGAATTGGGCTATCCTTGCCGAGTATGGCGCTGGCGCTCGTCACAGTTCTGCTCCCGCAGAGGCAGGTTACCAACTGCTGTTGGGAATCTGGCGTAATGTCGTTGCCCAAGCTGCTTCGGCCAGAGCTGCACGAACGCAATTCGAGAACGGATTTGGCGATGCCCTGATCACCTACGAGCAGGAAGCCCTACGGGACTCGGCGAGCCGTAGATTGCAGGCGGAGATTGTTTACCCCTCGAGCACAATTTTCAGTGAGCATACCGTTGTTACTGTGGATAAGAATATAGCTGCAACGCAACGTGAACTTGTCGACGCCTTTGTCACCTTCTTATGGAGTGACCAGGCACAATCGATTTTCGTCAAATATGGCTTTAGAAGCGTAAACGAGGTCTTCAACCATGCCAATTCCTCGTTTGGGCGTATCAATGACCCTTTCCTGGTCAGCGATTTCGGCGGCTGGCCAAGAGCGAAGCGAGAGATCGTGGATGCGATCTGGAAGAGACGTGTGCTGAAAGAGATTGGTCAATGACAACAAACACTCAAGGAAATTCATCGCGGACATCCGGGCTTCTGCCAGTGTCCTTTCTATTGATGGTGCTACTGCCGTTACTGCTCATGCCTTTGGGAGCCATCTACGTCTTCGCGGTACGGGGCGGCTTAAGTGGTTTCCTGGCTACTCTCCGGCAGCCCGACGCCCAGTTTGCGTTGCGTTTCTCGTTGCTGATTGCCTTCAGTACTTCTCTTCTGAACGGTGTGCTCGGAACCTTTACCGCATATGTTCTTGCCAAACATCGATTCCAGGGGCGTGAAGCTCTAAGCGTGATCGTCAATCTGCCAGTGGCCATTCCTACCGTGGTTGTCGGAACCTCTCTGCTGCTGCTCTGGGGACCCATTGGTTTGCTGGGACAGTTTCTGGATCCGGTGGGGATCCAACCAATGTTTGCCCCTTTCGGAGTCCTCTTGGCGCATTTGTTTGTTACTTTTCCGTACATGCTTGGTGCGGTGAAACCGGTGCTGGATGAGCTGGAGGTGACTTACGAAGAAGCAGCCTACACAATAGGCGCCAACCGCTGGCAAGCTTTTCGCTTTGTCATTCTGCCTGCGCTTCGTGGAGGCCTGTTCTCAGGGAGTCTTCTTACCTTTGCCCATTCCCTTGGAGAGTTTGGTGCAACCGTCATGGTGAGTGGCAACCTTCGTTTACGAACTCAAACGGCACCATTGTATATTTTTGCGCAGTTCGAAGCCGGCAACATTGCAACGGCTAACTCCGTCGCCGCTATCCTAGCGACACTGTCTTTTGTTCTTTTCTTTGTTTTGCTGCGCTTTACCGAACGACGCAGCCAGAGGCTGACCTGATGTCGATCGTCATAACCAAATTGACCAAGCGATTCGGCAAGAACCTCGTTGTTAACAACCTCTCCGCAGAAGTGAACGATGGCGAACTCTTTGTGCTACTGGGCGGCAGTGGCAGCGGCAAGAGCACCATTCTGCGGATTATTGCCGGCCTTACCCAGCCCAACACGGGAACAATCGTCTTGAACGGAAAGGACGTGACAGCTTTGCCTCCCCAGGCTCGGGGAACTGGCTTTGTTTTCCAGAATTATTCGATCTTCCGCCACATGACCGCCGCTGAGAATATCCAGTTTGGCCTGCGGATTCGAAGGATTCCTGGTGCCCAGCGGCGACAGCGGAGTGAAGAGCTGTTGGACCTGGTTGGACTCGCCGGACTGGGAGCGCGCTTTCCAGATCAGCTGTCGGGCGGACAACAGCAGCGAGTGGCTTTAGCGCGTGCCCTGGCTTATCAGCCGGCCGTCCTCTTGTTGGACGAACCCTTCGGAGCATTGGACGTTAAGATTCGAGCGCAACTGCGAAGGACTCTGAAAGACATTCAAAGACGGCTCAAGGTGACAACCATTCTGGTGACCCATGATCAGGAAGAGGCTTTTGAGCTGGCTGATCAGATTGGGGTAATCGAACGCGGCAGCTTGATCGAAACGGGCAGCCCTGAAGACCTGTATCATCGTCCTCGTACTGAATTCGTGGCGAACTTCATCGGCGGAAGTAATGTTCTGACGGCACAAACTCACGGGGACAGAATGAGAATCGGATCAGCCGACTTGCCTTTACCTCAAGGAAGCAGACGAAACGGAAGCCAGATGCCAGTTCGAATATTGTTCCGGCCCGAAACAGTCCTGCTACAGGCAGAGCCTTTCGCCGTCGATAGCGGTGTCATCGTTCTAGGGCAGGGACGGATCACCGAACGGGTTTTTGCAGGTTCCCAACAACGTATTCGCCTGGAACTCGAGGGATTGCAAGGCGATCGACCTTTGGTTGGGGAAAGACATTATGGTCAGCGGGCAGCGCAGATCGAGGCAGTGCGGCCCAGTGAGCTCCATCCACAGTTTCATTTCGTTAAGGGCCAAAAACTCTGGGTGGGGCTTACTCAGTATCACATTCTAGAAGCTAGCGGTTTCAAAATCTTGATCTGTAGCGAAGAAGGCCGTGGCGACGAAGCCATTGCCGAGTTTGGGTTTCGGCTGGCTGAGACAGCTGGAGGACGTAGCACGATTTTGACCGTGGTGGATTCAGCGGCATCAGAGTCGAGCACCCGAGAGAAACTGGAGCGCCTGCGCGGACTGTGGTTGGAGCGATTGGGGGATCTTGAACTTCGTATCCGTCAGGGTACTCCCATCGAGGAGATTCTGCTTGAAGTTCAAGAATCACACTACGACTTGGTGATCTTAGGAAGGCATGCCCGCTCTCACGAAACCATGGGTTTGGGAAAGACGGTGCGGCACCTTTTGGAACAGTTGAGAATGCCGGTACTCATTGTTCAAAAGCCGCGGTCGACTCTAGCACGGATACTCATTTGCAGTGCTGTCGGAGAACCGGGCAAGGCTGACGTCCACATTGGCGGGCGTCTGGCGAGCCTGACGGGTGCCTTAGCGACGGTTTTGCACGTCGGTCACCCGGGGGAAACCCCTGAACAACGGAGACGCGCCGAACAGCACCTCCATGCGGCCCTCTCGACCCTCGAGGCCATGGGTGTCACAAGCGAAAGTAAGATCCGTGAAGAGCCGGCCCTCGAACACATTCTGCGAGAAGTCGAAGAAGGAGAATACGATTTGGTCGTGATAGGTGCGCCTGCACCTCGAGCAACTCGGCGCCTGCGTTGGCATGATCTAGCCGAGCAGATAGTCAAGGGGGCTCACCGGCCTGTTCTGGTAGTGCCAATGGTTGAGTGAAACCATCGGAGCGGACATGTTTGATCCCGATGGTGCACGGTGGTCTGTAGCTCTGGTTCTTTCCACGACCTTGTTGATGAGAGTGCGGATTATCTCCAGTCAGGCTATTGCTGCTTGAGCGAGTCGTGAAATGAGTACTCCTTCTGCCATCGTTGTTGGGGGAGGCCTTGCCGGCATGGTTATTGCCCGTGAGCTGGCGTTGCGCCGCAGGCGGGTGATTCTTCTCGAGTGTTCCAAGCGTCTGGGAGGCAAGGCCGGGTCCGATATCAAGCACGGACGGTTGGTAGAGCACGGCTATCATGTCTTCCCTCAGTGGTATCCTAACGTCCGGGCTATCGTCGACCGCATCGGCGTGCGCCTGATAGATTTCGATCGCTACCACTACCTGCTGCCCGGACAGTATCCCCGAAGGATCACCGTGCGCGGGCCTTCGGGTCTGGCCGCCATGTGGCACAACACCTTTAACGGTCTTCTACCCTGGTACCATAACATCCTGTTTTTCTATTCCGTGCTGGACATGATCAGCCGACCGCTCTCCGAGAAGCGTTTCCTGGACCGCGTGAGTCAAATCGGTCTGATGCGTGGGAAGTGGTACATCAGCGAGTCGGTGGCAGAGCTCAGCCAGGAGAACGTTCTCAAGGCGTCCGCCATTCCCGCCTATGACCTCAGCGCCATGACCGCCAAACGAATCAGCAGTTACTGGCTGCGGGGGCCCAGTCCATTCTTGTCAGTACTGCCGGGAGATCTGCAAACGGTTTTCATCGATCCGCAGGTACGTGAGCTCGAAGCCTTGGGCGTCGAGATTCGATATGACTCCGAGGTGAGTGGTGTAGTGATGCATGAGGGCGGCCTCGCTGCTATTGCTCTGCGCGATGGGACCGAGGTCTCCGCCGATGTGTACGTCCTTTGTACCCCCTTTGAAGTCACTCGGACCTGGCTCCATGACAGCCTCTACGAAGCTGATCCTGAACTGGGCAATATGCATTTTCTTCAATCTCAGCCAATGGCCGCCTTGCACCTTTGCCTGCGTCGAGAAGTGCCTGATCTGCCACGGGAGCACGTCTTTTTTCAGGGCGGCCTGTACGCGCTTTCACTCATCGATGTTTCCCGCCTCTGGAACGGACTCGATGGCAACCCCCAGCTTTCGTTCATAGCGAGTAACTACGGACCCTTGAGCCAGGTGAGCGAGGAAAGCGCGAAAGATCTCCTCCTGGAGGAGATCGGCGAGTACCTTCCCATTACGCCCGCCGACGTGGGAAGCTGGGAACTGAATTCCAACACTCGAATCCCACTGTTCATCAATACCATCGGAGCCTGGCCAAACCGGCCACGACCGAAATCAAGGGTCAAAAACCTTTACCTGGCAGGAGACTTCGTGAAGAACGGCATCGACTTGGCGTGCATGGAGGGAGCCGTTTCTGCGGCATTGGAGGCAGCCAGTCAAATCCTCAGTGATCAGGGAGAGACGGAATCGCTTCCGGTTGCTAAGGTGCCGCCGGTGTGGCCGCGGGCGTGGATGGTGCTCGCCCGTATCGTCCTGATCCCGGTAGTGGCTGTGGCGCGGGTAATCGCTTGGCTCGAAGAAAAACTCTCACCGCATCAGCCCGACGCTTCGGGTGTCCGCCGCAGGGCGACGCCAAAGCTGCAGATGGACGCGCGCCCTCCACGGAAGCGGTGAATGCTTGGCGGAGCCGCTAACCTAAATCAACGACGACGTCAAACCGAACAGAACGTGGCACCGGTCGTAATCCGCAGCTGAAACGCAAAGCGTTCTGGCTTATCAGTGAAGCGCTCACGCGCTTTAACCGGCACGGCTTCCGAAATGTCCAGGAGCGGGATATTGGCTTGGGGAAACCGTTGTAAATAGGGAGAGCAATCCGGTCCCGACACCGAGATCAAGGATACGGAGCATCCCATGTTTTTTGAATTGCGTTGAGGAGAGCCTCATAGAAAACATCGAAGCATGGAACAATCCGGCGACGAGCGGCGGCGGGTCAGGTTAGTGCCTTTTCGTGACTGATGGTCGAACGGGTCCTATCGTCGCGACGCCGCTCTTTAATTAATTGTGACTTTGAAACCGTCGCCGGATCTGGCAGAATTAGAACCGTTGGCGAATCTATATGGAATTTGTACGCAAAGGCGAGCTGACAGACGTCGATTTCAGAGACGGCGTTCCAATCATTACGGCTGTGATGAACGCGATTGAGGCCCTCGTCATTGTCCTCGATATCGAAGCGCGCATTGTGCTATTCAATCACCGCTGCCAGAAAACAACCGGCTATTCATTCGACGACGCGAAAGAGATGTATCTATGGGATTTGCTTCTCCCCACTGAATTGGAACAAGTACGTTCTGTCTTTAACGAGCTTGTTGCCGGGCAGTTCCCGAATAAGCACGAGAATTACTGGGTGACCAAAGATGGGGACCGCCGGCTCATCAGATGGTCGAGCACAGCCGTCCTCGACGCTTCCGGAGCTGTGAAGTACATCATCGGTACCGGCTTTGACATTACGGAGTTCACAAGCAAACCATGAGGAAGATGTTCGGCGGCTGCATCGACCCTTTCGGATACACAACCCACCTGACAGGGACAGCCTTCGAATACCTCGAAGCAACCACTCCACGCGATACACGGTGTCTTCTGCTCTAGATGCTTAAAGCGCATCCAGATTGATCAAAGTCTAGATTTCTCCCGCCCCGCCGCAGTCCCCGGAGCGAAGCCATTCAAATACCAAATAGGCGGTCCAGACCGCGACCTTTCTTTTCATACGGAATAGCAGGCCTGCCTTGTGTCCCTTGGTAGAATGACTTTGATGCATCCGCTCCAGAGGTTATTATGAAAATATTCTGGGATGTGAACGGGTAACCAAACCCCCTAACAAAGAGGATAAGGTCATGGCCAGCTTTGGAGAGAAAAAGGAATCAGGAGCTTCCCGACCTTCTCTGCGTCTTCGTCCAACCGTTTTGGTGGCACTCGCGCTAATCCTCACCGCAGGCCTGGCAGTCTCTCTGTATATCAATCGCACACAAAGCAAGGCGCTGCAACAAGAGCTCGTAGCTTTGCACCAACGTGTGGAGCAAATTGATAGCAAAGCGGAAGCCGCAAAGGCCCGTGCGAGTGAGGCAGAACAAAGCGCGCGGCAGTCCGCCGCCCTAAAACAGCAGGCAGAAAGTTCCAGAGATGCAGCTCAAGCCGAAACGAAGCAGGCTGTTCAGAGAGCCGAGGAAGCTCGGCAGCGGGCAGATTCCGCTGAAAAAGAGAAGCAGGCTGCTGTTGCCGAGGCGGAGCGAGTCCGGAAAGAGCGGGAGGAGGAACTGGGTCGATTACAGGAAGCTCTGCAAAAGATTGCTGAAACTCGACGTACTGCGATGGGGCTCGTGATGAATCTGGATAGCAACGCCATTCAGTTTGAATTCAACAAAGCCGCACTGCTATCCGTGAACCGCGAGGTGTTGAGCCGCATTGCAGGCATTCTTCTCACTTCGAAGGGGTATTCTATAACGGTTTACGGCCATACCGATGACGTGGGTTCAGAAGCCTACAACCAGGAGCTCTCGGAAAAGCGGGCGCAGGCCGTGCGGGACTACCTGGTGGAAGCAGGCATTGGACCGGAGATCATTACCACGAAGGGTTTCGGCAAGACCAAACCTTTGGTGGCGGGGAAAACTCCTGAAGCGCGAGCCAAGAACCGGCGTGTCGAGGTCGAGATCGTCGATACAATCCTCAACTATAATCTTCCAAAGTAGTCTTGCGTCACAACCCTGGCAACTTAGGCATGAGAGATGTCGGAAAACTTACATGATATTTTTTGCTGATCTGGGAATAGCCCATATGGGTAACCATGCACCATGGGTACGGGCCGTGCTCGGGGCAGCTCCGATGTTCTATTCATCTGGAGCGGATCTCGTTCATATTGCCAGCGGCACATGATTGCCGGTGACCATCTCTCCTCCGTGCTATTTTGAGATTTCAGGATGCCTGTTGCGAGTCGTTGTCAATCGGCAGCATCTGGCCCGAGATGGACTTTGCGGCATCCGAAGCGAGAAACAGTGCCAGGGTTGCAATGTCGCGCGGATCAACAAATCTTTGGAATGACTGGATCGACAGCGCCGTCTTCTTCTCTTCTTCGATCGACTTGCCGCTCAGTTTAGCCCGGCCCTCCAGAACTCTCTCTATCCTCGGACCCTCAACCGCGCCAGGCAGAATCGCGTTGGCGCGTATTCCGAATGCGCCAAGCTCGATGGACAGAGTCTTGGTAAATCCGATGATGCCCCATTTCGTGGCAGAATAGGCGCTACGGTTGGCATAGCCAAGCCTGCCGGCAAGCGAGGACATGTTGATTATCACGCCCGCGGGAGACTTCTTCAGATGCGGAATGGCCAGCCGCGTGACATTGAACGTGCCGTTGAGATTGACCTGAACTACTTTGTCCCAATCGTCAGGATCGAATTCTTCTACAGGCGCCGTCGGACCTGAAATGCCGGCATTGTTAACCAACACGTCCAGCCCACCCAGGGCCGAGACTGCCGCATTCATCATGTGTTCAACGTCGTCACGCTTCGAGACGTCGCAAACAACCGTCATCACACCGGGAATTTCCTGAACCAAGATCTCAAGCCCTTTGGCATCTATGTCGCCAACAAATACTTTGGCGCCGTTGGCTCGGAAGGCCCGCGCAATTTCCCGTCCGATACCGGACGCGCCTGCCGTGACTAAAACGCGTTGGTTCATCTTGGAGTCTATTAGCTCAGAGTTTCACGCGTCGCAATCGCAAAGCGTTAGCGATGACCGACACGGAACTGAAGCTCATCGCGGCACCCGCGACAACCGGACTCAGCAACAGGCCGAAAAAAGGATAGAGCAACCCGGCGGCCACGGGAATCCCCAGGGCATTATAGATGAAGGCGAAGAACAAGTTCTGCCGGATGTTTCGCATCATGGAGCGGCTCAACCAGACGGCTTTGACAATGCCGCGCAAATCTCCTTTCACTAGGGTGATGCCGGCGCTCTCAATGGCCACGTCAGTGCCGGTACCCATCGCAATGCCGACGTCGGCGGCTGCCAGTGCCGGAGCGTCATTGATGCCGTCACCAGCCATGGCAACGATGTGTCCCTGTTTTCTGAGCAGTTGAACACGCTCCTGTTTGTGTTGCGGTTCAACTCCGGCTTCTACCTCGTCGAGTCCGAGTTTCTTGGCCACGGCGTTCGCAGTCCGTTCATTGTCACCGGTGAGCATGATGATTTTGAGTCCGAGTTTATGAAGTTGCGCTATAGCTTCCGGTGTGGACGCTTTGATGGGATCGGAGACCGAAAGCAGCCCGGCGGCTTTTCCATTGATGGCCACGAACATGGAGGTTTGTCCTTCGGACTGCAAATCGGCAGCCGGTTTTTCGACCGTTTGCAATCCGGCCACGCGGCGTTCTTGGAGAAATTTTGGCTTGCCGACCATGATTTCCTGCCCATCCAGCTTCCCAATTACTCCGCCACCCGTGACGGAGGAAAAGGAGTCCACCGATTGCGTTTTCACGCCGCGATCCCTCGCGCCTTGAACAATCGCCGCCGCCAGCGGATGCTCACTGTTCTGCTCGACTGATGCAGCGGCGATCAACAAGCCATCGTCGGTTAGGCCGTTTGCCGGAAGAACCCGCGTGAGACGCGGCTTGCCTTCAGTAAGTGTGCCGGTCTTGTCCACAACGAGGGTTGTGACCTTTTCCATGATTTCGATGGCTTCAGCATTCCGAATGAGCACGCCTGTCTGCGCTCCGCGTCCGACGCCTACCATCACGGACATCGGCGTGGCCAAGCCAAGCGCGCAGGGGCAGGCGATGATCAGCACAGCCACGGCGTTCGCGATCGCGTAGGCCAGACGTGGCTGAGGTCCGAATACTACCCAAGCGAGGAAAGTGAACACTGCGGCAGCAATCACAGCCGGCACGAAGTACCCGGCCACTTTGTCGGCGAGTCCCTGAATCGGTGCACGACTACGCTGGGCCTCTCCAACCACTTCGACGATTTGGGCGAGCAACGTTTCCTTGCCGACACGTGTGGCTTCCATGATAAAGCTACCCGTGCCATTCACCGTGCCGCCGGTGACTTTGTCGCCAACGGATTTCTCGACGGGAATCGGTTCACCGGTAATCATGGATTCATCCACGCTGCTGTGGCCTTCGACCACCGTGCCATCCACCGGCACTTTGTCACCCGGTCGCACGCGCAAGCGGTCGCGGACTTTCACTGAGTCCAACGGCACCTCCTGCTCTTCACCATTTCGAAGCACCCGGGCCATACGCGGGGCCAGATCCAGCAGAGCCCGAATGGCGCTGCCGGTGCGTTTGCGAGCGCGGAGCTCGAGCACCTGCCCGAGCAGGACGAGAACCACAATCACTGCGGCCGCTTCAAAGTAGATATCTACTTGGCCGTGCTGCGCGAAAGACGCCGGGAAGACACCGGGAAACAACATTGCCAGCGCGCTGAAAAGATAGGCAGCGCCCACTCCCATCGCGATGAGGGTGAACATATTCAGGTGCCGGTTCATCAGCGACCGCCAGCCGCGCTGGAAGAACGGCCAGCCTGCCCACAGGACAACGGGCGTCGAAAGGATAAATTGTGTCCAGCGCGCTACGGTGCCCGATACCCACTCTGAGTGTTCCCAGGCGGGAACAAGATGGGCCATTGCCGGCAGGAAGATTGGTAATGTCAGCGCGACACCAATCCAGAACCGTAGGGTCATGCCGCGTAGCTCGCTGTCACGCTCCTCGGCCCCGGCGACGACAGTCTTTGGTTCGAGCGCCATGCCGCACTTGGGACAGGTCCCGGGATGATCCTGCTCCACCTCGGGGTGCATGGGGCAGATATAGATGACTTTCTCCGCCGGCTTCCAGGCAGGATTCAGCTCCAAAGCCATTCCGCACTTGGGGCAATCGGCAGGCCGGTCTGATTCCACGTCCGGACACATCGGGCAGAAGTATTTGGCGTTGGAAGAAGGTCTAAGCGGATCGGTGCCCTCATGCTGATGATGAGCGTGTTCGTGCCCCGCGTGACAACATGAACCCTCATCGGAAGGTCTGACGGGTTCGACGTAGCGTGCCGGATCAGCGTTGAACTTCGCTTTACAGCCCAAAGAGCAAAAGAAGTATTCCTTGTCCTGGAAGACGCTTTTCCCTGCAGCCTTTTGCGGTTCTACCTGCATCCCGCAAATTGGGTCGCGCACGGTTGTAGATGCGTTCATGAGAGGTGCCAAAAGACCGCGAACAAATTATTTGAAGGCTTCCCGCATCATAGGAGTTGACGACGAAACACCCCGGTGCTTGGAACTAAGTCGAGCGCGGGCGCACGGTGGTGAAATTCTGGTAATTGATTGCGTGCATCGCACTCACCAGGCCCTCTGCGCAGCAGTCCTCCCGCCTTTGCTGCCACCGGGAATGATGACTTTGTATTGTTCTGGTGACATTCAGTAGCCGACACTGAATCGCTCGTCACCGTAGCTCGGTGTCCTCGGGTCCATCTTAGCATAGCGCTGGCAGAGTCCCGTCAGGCAACAGTTGAATATAGTCATTCGCGCGAAAGTTGAGCCCTTACCTGGGCCAACCTGGCGACGATCTCTTCGGAGTTGGGCATCAGAGCGTCGGCCTGTTCCAGCAGCTCCTTTGCTCTTCTCAAATCCTTGCTCTTGACCAGAACTTCAGAGGTAAGCATAAGCTGGTGAGCCAGCAGTTTTCGCGCCTCTTCATCGCCGGGACGAAGCTCGTGAGCATGAGTTAGAACGCGGATGGCCTCGTTGTCTTGTGCTGTCAGATAAAGGATGGTTCCATACAGCATGTTCGCTTCAAAGAAATCGGGACGCAGTTGAACAGCGGCGGCGGCAGACTGACTGGCCTCTGGCAGGTTCTTCAAGTGATAGGCGGTTAAGGCGAGGTTGTAGTTGATTTCTGGCGAATCCGGATCCAGACGGACTGCGCGTTTCCAGATTTCAAAGGCATGTTCGTATTGCCCCGATTTCCCGAATACCATTCCCAGGCCGACCAGCTTGTCCACATCATCCGTTTCGAGCAGCGGCCGGCACTTCTCCCATGCTTCTCCAGACTTTCCTTCGGACAATAGCGACCGGCATGCGGCAATGGCCACTGTACCTTGAAGGTAGTAGTCGTGAAGCCTTTGAGTCTCCGCGAAAGCCTGTTCGGCTTTTTGGGTCTGTCCCAGTTTCTGATAGACTCGAGCCAGGAACTGCTGGATGCGATAGTCGCGCGGATTGTCCGCAACGGCGCGGCTAAGTGCGTTCAACGCCTCGGAGAATTTTGCCTGTTTGAAGTAGACGACGCCAAGGTAATATAACTCGTCGCGAAATGGCTCTGGGCCGGGCAGCGCACGAAAGTGTCTGACGGCTCCATCGAAGTCTTGCTCGATGAGATCGAGGCGGCCGAGATAGTAAGTGGCCAATGTGGAACTCTCGTTGGACTCGATCATTTTTTGGAATAACTGGCGAGCCTCCGAATACTGACGCAGCTCAAAGCGGCAAATAGCCAGCTGCTGCCGCGCTTCAGACAGGGCAGGGCTTTCAGCCAGAGCCCGCTGAAACTCCTCTGCGGCCTCCTGGAACCGCTCCATTTGCATCAGCCTTTGGCCATTGCCCAGATGGGCTCCAGTTGAGGAAAGCGTCTGATCAGCTTCGCTAACGCCCGATAGGATCAGGCATAACGCCAGAGTCAGCATGGGAAAATTCTATGCAGCTCCAGGTGATTTGCACAAGAGAAAGATGGTCGGATTCATAAGTCTCCTTGTTTTCATCGCTCCTTTGGCGTCAGCGCAGACGCCTTCAGCACAGGAGCAGCAGTATCTTTTCTCGGTCTTGCCGCTGATCCAAAAGGGGGCTCTGGCAGAGGCCGAGCAGAAGCTGTCGGAGGGTCTTAAGCTCTATCCCGGTTCTGCCATATTGAACAACGCTCTCGGGATGGTCTTTGAGCAGCAAGAGAAGATTGAGGCCGCAATCAAGTCGTACCAGGATGCGCTCGAGGCCTTGCCCCACTTTACCGCTGCGCAACTTCACCTGGCGTTGCTCTATCAGCGCCAGGATAAGAAAAAGGAGGCGGCAGAGCTATTCAACCTGGCTGCCTCCACGACTTCCGATTTTGATGCCCTCTCCAGCGCCGGCTTAGGGCTGGCTCAGTGTGAGGACTATGCCGGAGCCGTTCGAACTTTGGAGAAAGCCCGATCACTTCGCCCGGACTCTGTCGCACTGACCTACAATCTTGCTTTGGCTCACTTCAAGAGAGGAGAGTTTCGTGCTGCCCGGAAGGTTCTTGAAGCCCTGCGGCCCGGGACTGAGGATGCCGACCTGATCTTCTTGCGCGGTCAGATCAAGCAGGCGCTGAATGAGGACGGCGTCGAGGAAATGGCCCAGGGCTGCCGTCTGAATCCGGCATCGGAACGCTTCTGCACGGAGGCAGCTCTGGCCTTGATCCGAAAGGAGCGACTCAACGAAGCACAAACTCTCTTACAGGCATCTTTGGAAAAATCGGGACCATCATCCAGTTTACTGTCAACACTTGGACTGGCGCAGTTCCGTCTGGGAAAGTATGCTGACGCGATCGACAGTTACCAGCGGGTCCTGGCGAAAAATCCTGGAGCTGATGAGGCGCGAGAGGGACTAGCTTTCCTTCTTTACATGAAGGGCGACTTAGCGGAGGCGCGTCGTGCCGCCGAAGAAGGCTTGAAGCGTCCTGGGTCGGATTTCTATCTGTCTCAAATTCATGCCATGATCCTGTTTCGTCTGTTGCCTGGAGACTGGCCCGAGGCGCTGGCTTCGGTGAACCGGGCCTTAGAGAAGAATTCACAGTTTGCCGCTTCGTACTTTCTGCGGGGTAAGATTGCGATGGAACAGGGACGGCCGGAAGCGGCACTGCACGACTTCGAGAAAGCGGCACGCTTGGATTCCAAGTACGCGCTGCCTCACTATAAGATTGCCCAGATCCTCCTTCGTCTGGGCAAACCTGCCGAAGCCGAGGAGGCCAGAAAGAAATTCTTTGAATTGGGCCAAATGCGTGAAGAAGAGATTCTCGTCAGGCAAACCCAGGATGTCTTGATGCGCAAGGCTTCCGGACCAACTGAGTAGCTATTGTCTTTCGTCGCGTCGACTGCCCAAGCAGTCCAAGTTTCCATTGCCAAAGGAGCGCTTATGACCACCCGTGCAAATCAAGAGTACCGTTACGAAAAGCTCACCTGGCCTGAAATCAATGACGCTGTTGAGATGGGGAAAGTGTGCGTCGTGCCCTGTGGGGCCGTAGAGCAGCACGGACCTCATTTGCCTCTGGACGTGGATCTCATCTGTCCGACGGAAATCGCCCGGGGCGCCGGACGCCAAGTACCTCAGAAGCTGTTGGTGCTCCCGACCGTCAGCTACGGTTACACGGGCCATGTGATCGATTTTCCAGGGACCATCAACAATGACTTCGAGCATTTCATGCACCACGTCCTCGACATTACGAAATCTCTGGCCTACCACGGCTTCAAGAAAATCATTCTGTTGAATGGCCACGGCTCCAACATGCCGAATCTCGATCTGGTGGCCCGCCGGACTAATCTCGAGACTGATGCCGAGTGCGTGCTCGCTGCCTGGTGGAACCTGCTCACGGTTGACAAAGAATTTCTGCCCCGCTGGCGGGAGAGCAAATTTCCAGGCGGGTGTGCGCATGCTTGTGAATTGGAGACGTCGCTATACTTGTATCTCGACGGCGACAACGTCCGCAAGGACAAGATCAAGAATGGAGTCATCAGCTTCAACGAGGAGAACAGCCCATTTTGTTGGGTCGATTTATTTGCGGCCGGCCCGGCAACCGTTATCTCATGGACGAGCAGTTACTCCGAGACCGGAGTTTTGGGTGAACCGGAACTGGCTACCGCGGAAAAAGGGCGGGAGGTTTACGAAGAGGCAGTCAAGCAGCTCGCGACCTTCGTCACGTGGTTCAAGGACCGCCCCAAAGATCGACGCCAGGACCATCATCGCAAGACGCCCACGATACCGACGCCCTGGAATCAAACGGCTCTCTGAGGTTTGTTGAGAGGGAGAGCCACCTCCGGGCATGCTGGAAGCGTGCGCGGGAGTTTCTACATTTTTCTGCTTCATTTTCGTCAGCTACCCGAAACAAGACAGCTGCTGTGTAGCCCCCGGAGGGGGGCGGAGGATTCCTAGCTCAGGGTGAAGCAGAGGCGCTGGGGCGCCGCCGCGCAACCCTGGGGGACAATGGTCACAACCGCTCTCAACCCTGGAGGGGTGACGGATACGCCCGGGAGGTATCTCATGGCCCAGTCCTTTACCTGCCTTCTCTATCACCTTGTCTTTTCTACTAAGGACCGGGAACCCTGGCTCCAGGGCGAATTACAGCCCCGTTTGTGGGAATATTTGAGCGGTGCGATTCGCAGTGAAGGTGGCTTTTGTGTCCTCGCCAACGGCGTCGCAGACCATGTTCATCTCTTAGCTCGTTTGCGGCAAGACAAAGCAATCTCGGAGGTGCTGCGCTCGATCAAAGCGAATTCTTCAGGTTGGATTCACGATGGTTTCC
>Ga0075423_10002167_pt1 | contig 17698 bp, 17 predicted proteins | sample SoiMethybrSBSTD2_FD_80114 | JGI IMG/M metagenome (GOLD analysis project Ga0075423, IMG submission 80114) | Bulk soil microbial communities from a Populus tree surrounding site in Tennessee, USA - Soil MetaG P. TD hybrid SBSTD2 | ecosystem: Environmental > Terrestrial > Soil > Tree plantation...
GCACAGCCGCGGCTCGGCCACCGTGCTCTGCGCGAAGATCTGGCCGAGGTCGCCGTACACGTTCTTGACGCCGTACTTGCCTGGAACGTCGGCGAGGTCGCTGACCCAGTCGACGCGGCCCGTCTTCTCGAATTGCTCCCAGCCGTTGTTCCACTCGCCGCCGGTGAAGCGAAATGCCGAGTGGTAGATGATGAAGTTGAGCTGCGGCCAGTCCTTCGCGGCCTTGCCGACGTCGCGCACGTCGGCGTACTGGACCAGGTCCGGGAAGCTCTTCGTGGTCGAGTACGGATAGAGCCCCTTGTGCACGCAGACGTTGACCAGCCCCGCCTTGGCCAGCTTCTCGTAGAGCGGATAGAGGAGCTTCTCGTCGTCCATGCGCCAGGGGTGCTTCGAGAGCTGCTTGTTGGTGTTGTCGCCGACGGTGTAGCCCTTGAACGAATCGGGCTTGAGCTCGGCGATCGCCTTGTCGGCCGACTCCAGCCAGCCCGGCATGCCCGGCATGAAGATCGCGTGCGAGAACATGCGCCGCGACCCCGTGAGCTGGTTCACCTTGGCGCGCGCCTCGGCCTTCATCTCGTTGGTGAGGAACCAGTCGCGCGGCTCCTCGGAGCCCGAGCCCGACAGCAGCGCCACCTTCGTGTCGCTGTCGAAATAGATCTCTTTGAAGTAGTTCGCGAACTTGAGATCGTCGATCGTCTGCGGCTTGCCGCCCAGGGCCGGATTCCAGCCCGCCTTGCCGACGGCCTCGCGCTGGCGCACGAAGCCCTCGAGCCGCGTGTCGTCCCGCAGGAAGTGCGTATGCATGTCCATGATGAACTGGCCGGAGAGCGCCTTTGCCCGATCGTTGGCCATGTCCGGGTTCTGCGCCTCGGCCGGCGTCACGCCGAAGATCGGACCGTAGACGTCGTTCATCACGACGAACGCCGCGGCCATCCCGGCGGCGGTCTGGAAGAACTTCCGGCGGCTCACGCCCTGGTGCCGGGCGAGTCGGTTGCCGAGGCCCTTGATGCGGGCCTCGACCTCGCGCTGCCTGGGCGTCTGCGGCAGCGGCGTGAACTCGTCGCTGGAGACGAACTGCGTCGGGATCGGCGACGCGAACGACGATGTTTCCGCGGGCAGCAGCTCCATGAGCTCTCCTCCGGCGGTTATAGGCGGCTCACTTCATCGGTGAGAAAGCCGTGGGACGCAGGATCATGTTGCGCACTTGCTTGACGATCGGACCGTTCTTCTCGCTCTCCGCGAACACGCGGGCGCGCTCGGGGTCCTTGCCGAAACCGTCGAACTTGGACATGCGCTCGTCGAGGCTCTCCCAGGCCAGCAAGTAGATGAGCTCGTTGCTGTTGCCGCCGAACACGTTGTGCCAGTAGCCGACCTGACGGAAGCCGTGCTTCTTGAACGCGGCGCAGGTGAAGTTGCCGAAGCGGTCGGTGATGTTCTGGATCTTGCCGGGCATCGCCTGGTACTCGCGGAGCTCGAAGAGATACGGGCTGCGGCTTGCCGCGTCGGGACCATACGGCTCGCCGCGGTCGAGCTGCGAATAGGCTGTGGGCTCCATCAGCTGGTTCTCGACGAGGTTCACGAGCGGGCCGTCCTTCTCGGTCTCTGCCCACTTCTTGGCCCGCTCGGGATCGGCGCGCCAGGCGGCGCTCTTCTTGGTCCGCTCCTCGAGGCTCTCCCAGCCCCAGATGTAGACCAGCTGGTTGCTCTTCTCGGCCACAGCCGGCGTCCAGAAGCCGATCAGCCTGAAGCCGTATTCCTTCCACTTGTGAACCGTGAAGCTGCCGAAGCGGTCGACGAGCGCGGGAAGCTTACCAGCGGCGACATCGTAGCGGCGAAGCTCGTAGAACATTCTGCACCTCGCGAGGGGGATTCGAACGGCGCCTAGGATACCACCGTCGATCCCCGTCCCGGAGGCGCCGGACTAGTCGCGCCGGCGGGCGCCGGCCTTCTCGACGAGCTGCACCAGCACTTCGTAGGGCTGGGCGCCGACGACGCCGTAGCCGCCCGCCACGAACGTCGGCACCGCGGTCACGCCCAGGTGCCGTGACTTCGCCCAGTCGGCGTCGACCGCATCCTTGAATCGGCGCTCCTTCAGGACGTCGCGCGCCGTCTCGGTGTCGAGCCCGACCGACTTCACGACGTCGATCATCACCTCGGTGTCGCCGATGTTCGTGGCGCCGACGAAGTAGGCACGATAGAAGGCGTCGTGGATCGCCGCGCCGCCGGGCTGCGTGTCGGCCCACTTGCCGAGCTCCTGCGCGAGCCGGCTGTTGTAGGTGTGGCTGCGCCGGCTATAGGGCAGCCCTTCCCGGTCCATCAGACCCTTCATCCGCGCGTAGGCGGCCTCGGGGTCGATGCCGCGTTCCGCGTAGAACGTCGCCATGTCACGACCCTCGGCCGGCGTCTCCGGGTGCAGCGGGAAGTGCACGAGCACGGGCTCGATGTCGTAGCTCTGCTGGAGCTTCTCAATACGCACGGTACTGAGATAGCACCAGGGTCAGACGTAGTCGGTGAAGATCTCGAATTTCGTCGGCTCGCTCATCGCTTTCCTCCCGCGCGTGGCCTTGGATACCCGTCCTTATCTTACGCCCGGGGTGCGGGCGGGGACGACGGGTTGCGGCGCGCCTCCTGGATCGCGCGCCAGACGCGCTCGGAGGTGGCCGGCATCTCGATGTGCTCGACGCCGAGCTCGGCGAGCGCGTCCACGATCGCGTTGACCACCGCGCCGAGCGCCGGCGTCGTGCCGCCCTCGCCGCCGCCGCGCAGGCCGAGCGGATGCGCCGTGGAGGGCACCTCGCTGATCTCGGTGGTGAACGACGGCAGCATGTCCGCGCGCGGCATTGCGTAGTCCATCATCGTCGACGAGAGCAGCTGACCGGTCGATGCATCATAGGCGCAGGCTTCCCAGAGCGCCTGTCCCACACCCTGCGCGATGCCGCCGTGCGTCTGGCCATGCAGGATCATTGGATTGACGGCGCGCCCGCAGTCGTCCACGGTGGTGTAGCGCACCAGCGAAACCTCGCCGGTGTCCGGATCGACCTCGACCTCGCACACCGCGGTGCCGTAGGGATACGACGGGAGCGGCATGGTCTCGTCGCTCAGGCCATCGAGCGGCCCGCGGGCGTCGGCGGGCGCATCGGCGCGCGCGGCCGCACGGGCGACGTCGAAGAGATCGACCGAGCGATCGGTCCCCTTCACCCTGAACCGGCGCGCGGAGAACTCGACGTCGTCCGCCGCCGCCTCGAGCATCCACGCAGCGACGCGCCGGCCCTTCTCGACGATCTGATCCGACGCCTTCGCCATTACGACGGCCGCGAGCCTGAGCGCGCGCGCCGAGTGCGCGCCGCCGCCGACCACGGTGACGTCGGTGTCGCCCGTGATCAGCCGTACCTCGCCGAGCTCGACGCCGAGCCACTCGACCAGCAGCTGGGCGAAGCTCGTCGCGTGCCCCTGCCCCGACGAGAGCGTGCCAAGCACGAGGTCGACGACACCGTCGGGCCTGACGGTGATGTGCGCGCGCTCGCGCGGGAAGCCCGTGTTGAGCTCGATGTAGTTGGCCGCGCCGATCCCGCGGTAGCGCCCGCGACGGCGCGCCTCGGCGCGTCGGCCCTCGAAGCCCTTCCAGTCGGCGAGCTCGACCGCGCGATCGAACGCGGCCCGATAGTCACCGCTGTCGTAGACCAGGCCCATCGGATTCGTGTACGGCATCGCGGTCGGCGGCACGAGGTTGCGCCGCCGGAGCTCGAGCCGATCGAACCCGTGGCGCCGCGCGGCCAGATCGATCAGCCGCTCCATGATGAACATGATCTCGGGCCGGCCGGCGCTTCGATACGGCGTCGTTGGCGTCGTGTTGGTGACGACGCCGCGCCCGTGTATCGACACGACCGGCATGCGATAGACGGTCGCGGTCAACGCCATGCCCTTGTTGAGCGGATGGAACGACACGGCGTGCGCGCCGACGTTGCTAGTATTGGCGCCGCGCAACGCGACGAAGTTGCCCTCGCGATCGAGCGCGAGCTCGGCGCGGGCCGTGAGATCCCGGCCGCCGTAGTCGGCCATGAACGCTTCGCGCCGCTCGCCGGTCCACTTCACCGGACGCCCGAGGCGCCGCGACGCCCACGCGACCAGCGCGAACTCGGGATAGCTGCTATTGCGCGTGCCGAAGTTGCCGCCGACGTCGCGCGCGGTGACGCGCACCGCGCTCTCGGGCACGCCGAGCGCGCCTGCGACAGCCGTCTGCGTGCGGCCGAGGCCGCCGGCACCGGCGTGCACGGTGTAGCGGCCGGTCGCGGGATCCCACTCGCCGATCGCCGCGCGCGGCTCCATCGGCACGCCGGTGACCCGGTGTACCCAGGTATCCAGGCGGACGACGTGCGCGGCCCGCGAGAAGGCGAGCGCGACGGCGGCATCGTCACCGATGCTCCGGTCGACGCACACGTTGGAGGCGGTGCCGTCGTAGAGGATCGGCGCGCCCGGTTGAGCGGCCGCCGTGCTGGCGGTCACCGCGGGCAGCGGCGTCCACGAAACTTCGACGCACTCGGCGCCATCCCGCGCCGCGCCTGGCGTCGCGGCGATCACCATCGCCACGATCTCCCCGACGAAGCGCACGCGATCGGCCGGCATCGGCGGGTGCGGCGCGATGAAGGCCACAGACCGGCTCGGCAGCATGTCCTCGTGCGGGTTGCCGGGCATCGGACTGTGCGTTAGCGGCTTTACCCCATCCGCGGCGGCGTCAGCGCCCGTGAGCACGGCGATCACACCGGGCGTGGCGCGAGCGGCCGCGGTGTCGATGTGCCCCACGCGGGCATGGGCGTGGGGCGAGCGCACGAAGCACGCGTACGCCTGGCCGGGCACGTTGACGTCGTCGCTGTAGCAGCCGCCACCGACCAGCAGGCGCGCGTCTTCTTTGCGCAAGATCGGCTTGCCGAAGCCTTCGCGCGCGAGGCGGGTTCGCGACTGGAGAAAGGACATAGCGGCAGGATCGTTGCTCGGTGTCGGGACGGCTGTCAAGCTTGACAGGGTCACGATTCGGGCGGATGGTGCGCGCGTCGGGTTAGGTCGGACCGGGCGCGTCGCGAAGGAACCTCAAACCGCGAGGTAGACCGACATGATGACTCTACGCTGGATCTGCTCGGGCGCGGTCCTCCTCATCGTCGCCGTCATCGCGTCCACCTGGCCCGCCGCCAGGCCAGCGGCCCAACCGAGCCCGGGTGCCACGGTGCAGATCGACAACGACGACATCGGCGGCATGGTCACCGGCAAGAACGGGCCCGAAGCCGGCGTCTGGGTCATCGCCGAGACGAGCGATCTCGGCACCAGGTTCGCGAAGATGGTGGTCACCGACGACCGTGGGCGCTACGTGATCCCCGACCTGCCGCAGGCGAACTACAACATGTGGGTGCGCGGATACGGGCTGGTCGACTCGCCGAAGGTCCGAGCGCAACGCGGCCAGACCGTGAATCTGACGGCCGTGCCGGCACCGAGCGCCGCGGCGGCGGCCGAATACTATCCCGCGATCTATTGGTTCTCGATCCTAAAGATCCCGGACAAGAGCCTCTTTCCCGGCACCGGGCCCGATGGCAACGGCATGCCGGTCGCGTTCCGGAGTCAGGAACAGTGGCTCAACGCCGTTCAGCTCAACGGGTGCGGTAACTGCCACCAGCTCGGCGACAAGGCAACGCGCGAATTCCCGGCGGCGCTCGAAGCCTCGAAGAGCTCGTCGATCGACGCGTGGACTCGCCGGCTCCAGTCGGGGCCGGGCGGCGGCACGATGGTGAGGACGATCGGGACGTTCAACACGTCGGACGGCGGCCACATCAAGCGCCTGGCCGAGTGGACCGATCGCATCCGCGCCGGCGAGATACCGCATGCGGTCCCGCCGCGCCCCAATGGCGTCGAGCGCAATCTCGTGGTGACCGTGTACGACTGGCTCTCGCCGAAGTACTACATTCACGACCTGGCGCTCACCGATCGGCGCAAGCCGACCGTCAACGCGTTCGGCCCGATCTACGGCGCCGCCGAGCTCAGCACCGACGACTTACCGATTCTGGACCCGGTCAAGATCACCAAGACCACGATGAAGGTCCCGGTGCGCGAGCCGAACGCGCCCAGCTCGGCGCTGGCGAATCCGGTCGTGGCGCCCTCACCGTACTTCGGGACCGAGCAGGTGTGGGACTCGAAGGTCAACGCGCACAACCCAATGATGGATCAGGACGGCCGCGTCTATTACACGGCTCAGTCGCGCTCGCCGAAGAATCCGCCGCGCTATTGCTTCGCCGACTCCGGTCACCCGGCGGCGAAAGTCTATCCGCTCGGGGGCACGCCCGACGGCTTCGTGCAGAACTCGCGACAGGTCACGGTGTACGAGCCGAAGACGAAGGAGTTCACGTTCATCGATACTTGCTTCGGCACGCATCACCTGAATTTCGGCGAAGACGCCAATCACACGTTGTGGCTCAGCAACAATCTGCAGAACGAGCTCGCCATCGTCGGCTGGGTCAACACGAAGCTGTTCTGGCAGACGCGCGACGCGGGCAAGTCGCAAGGCTGGACGCCGCTCATCGTCGACACGAACGCCAACGGCAAGCGCGACGCGTGGGTCGAGCCGAATCAGCCCGACGATCCCGCGAAGGACAAGCGCATCGGACTCGGCTTCTATGGCATCGCGTACAACCCGGTCGACGGCTCGATCTGGGGCTCGAACATCGGCCATCCCGGCTACGTCCTGCGACTGCAGCCCGGATCGAACCCGCCGGAGACCGCGCTCACGGAGGTGTATCGAGTGCCGCCGCCTGGCTACGGCATGCGCGGATTCGACATCGACCGCCGCGGCGTCGCGTGGGTCACGCTCGCGAGCGGTCACATCGCGAGCTTCGATCGCGCGAAGTGCAGGGGGCGCCTGAACGGGCCGGGCGCGGCCGAGGGTAACTTGTGCCCCGAGGGCTGGACGTTCTATCCGCTACCGGGTCCGTCGTTTGCCGGACGCGACGGCGCCGCGGAGGCGCCGTACTACACGTGGGTCGACCAGCACGACATCCTGGGCCTGGGCGCGAATACACCGATCGGCACTGGCAACTTCTCTGATTCGCTTCACGCGCTCGCGTACGGCAAGGTCGTCGAGCTGCGCGTCCCCTACCCGATGGGCTTTTTCGCCAAGGGGGTGGACGGGCGCATCGACGATGCGAAAACCGGGTGGAAGGGCCGCGGGCTCTGGGTGACGTCGGGCAACCGCACACCGATGCACATCGAAGGCGTCGACGCGCCGAGTGCGGGGGCGCCCGGAAAGACGTTGTCGAGCCCGCTGGTCGTGCATTTTCAACTGCGACCGGATCCGCTGGCGCATTGATAGGGTTGCGCGACCTGTAGATGTGTCGTCCGGGAGGCTCGGGCTCTCTGCTCGCCTCAGTGGTTATCCAGGTCTGGATATCGCGCTGTGCATGGAGTTCTGCGACGGACAAAACTCGTCACAACGTGGCGATTCGTCATTGGCTCGAGGCGCACCGTTCGAGATATGGTGCGGGATATGCTACAGGCAGCCGACGGCGGGCCGGGCCCGCCGCGGCTGATACGGCGCGTTAGGCTCACCGACGGAGGTCCCCATGGCCTCAGAGGACAGAGCACAAGGGGCACTGCAGCCGCCACCGGCGGCAGGGCTGAGTCAACTCCTTCGAGGCTCCTTGGTGACGCAATTGATTTTCGTGGCGGCTACGCTCGGCGTCGCAGACCTTCTACGCGGCGGTCCGAAGAGTAGCCACGAACTCGCTGAGGCCCTCGCGGTCGATCCAGAGGCGCTCTATCGGGTGCTACGCGCTCTCGCGAGTATCGGCATATTCGCGGAGACCGATCCCCACTGCTTTGCGCTCACGCCGCTGGCCCAGCCACTGCAGACCGACGCGCCGGGCTCGCTACGAGCATCGGCCATGTTGTATGGGGAGCCGTGGTGGTGGCAGGCTTGTGGAGATCTGCTCCACAGTGTTCGGACCGGCCGACCCGCCTTCGACCATGTACACGGCGAGTCGCTCTTCGCCTACCTTCGTCACGCCGCCGACGCCGCGGCGCTGTTCAATGACCATCAGAGCAACATGACTCGGCAGGACGCCGCTGCTGTCGTCAATGCCTATGGTTTCAGGGAGTGTGCGAGGGTCGTCGACGTCGGCGGTGGGCATGGCGCGTTGACCGCGGCCATCCTCAAGGCCTGCTCTTGGACAACCGCCATCCTCTTCGATCAACCTGCGGTGATCGAAGGCGCGAAGCAGCGCTTGTGCGCGGAAGGCTTAACTGACCGCTGTGACTGTGTCGCTGGCGATTTCTTCGAGTCCGTGCCGGTGGGCGGCGATGCGTATGTGTTGAAGGATATAGTGCACGACTGGGACGATAATCGGGCCACGGCAATTCTGCGCAAATGCCGGCGGGCGATGGCCTCGGAGTCCTCCGCCAAACTGCTCGTCGTCGAAAAGGTCATTCCCCCTGGCAACACGCCATTCGCCGGCAAGCTCACAGATATCACGATGCTGCTCGTCGCTGGAGGGCGTGAGCGCACAGCGAACGAGTACGAAACGCTCTTGAATGCGGCGGGCTTCGCGCTGACACGCATAGTTCCAACGTCATCGCCCGCAAGCGTCATCGAAGCAATTCCGGCGTAGGGCGCGTGGATCCTCGATCATGGTGGCGTCGAAAGCCGAGCCTAACAAGCGTATGAAGCCGACGGCGCCCCGCGACGCGGCTTATCCGCAGCGTTGGGCGGACTCGCGGAACTCGCGACGGTCGGGGTTTGAGAGGCGGCGGCATCGTGTGGTGAGGACGAGAGATGTTCACCGGCATCGTTGAAGAGATTGGCGAGGTCGTCGAGGCCGGCGCCGGGGTGCTGCGCGTGCGCGCGCCACAGGTGCTCAGCGATGCGCGTCTCGGTGACTCCATCGCGATCAACGGCGTGGACCTGACCATCGCGGAAATCGTGGGTGACACGTTCGCGGCCCACGTGATGCCGGAGACCTACCGGCGGTCAGATTTGAGTGGCCTCGAGCCGGGAGAGCATGTGAACCTCGAGCGATCCCTACGACCAACCGATCGCCTTAGTGGTCATATCGTGCGCGGCGTCGTCGAGGGCATCGCCACGATCGAGTCGTTCACTCCGGAAGGCAACGCCCTCATCGCGCGGTTCCGGACCTCCCAAGAGCTCCTGCGCTATGTGGTCGTGAAAGGGCCGGTGTGCGTCGATGGCGTCAGCCTCACCGTCACCGAGAAGGGTGCCGAGACCTTTGCCGTCTCGCTGGTCCAGTACACGCGAGAACACACGAATCTACTCGACAGACTTCCCGGCGACTCAGTCAACATCGAGACGGACATCATCGCGCGTTATGTCGAAAGCATCCTTGCCGCCCGCTAATGGCGAGCCCGACCCGTCAGGAGTGGTGTACGAGCGTTTCACCTGACGCCGGCCTCGCTCCCTGCAGTCGCTCGCTCCGGCGCAGATGAACCACGCTTTCTATTACTATCGCCCGCAAGATCTCGCTGGCGCGCTGCGCCCGATACTGCGTCGCTTCGCGCACCAGTGAAGTCGTACAGGACATCGGGCACGCTAGCTTCCGGATGCCGGCCGCAGCTCGCGTCGCTCGCTGCGTCGGCTGATCCGGGGCATTAGCCGCTCGCCGCAACGGACATCTCGCTCAGGAGGATTCGAATGAGTATCGCAGCTGAGCTCTTGCTACGACACATCCAGACACTGGTCGACGATCACCAGCAATGGCAAAAACTGATCGCCGACAACATTTTGTGGGAACTAGCTTACGCGCCCGCCATGGGCCATCCGGCAAAGCTCTCGGGCCGCCACGAGGTGCTTCGTCACGTTAGATGGTTCCTGGGGGCGGTCGAAAACTTTCGTTTTATCGATCCAAAGGTCTACGAGTTCACAGACCCGCAAGCCGCCGTCGCACAAGTCAGAGCCGAAGCTTTGATCAAGCCCACCGGCCGCATTTACCGTCAAGAGTACGTCGTGTTCCTGCGTGCCGCAGGCGATAAGATCGTATACCTCCGAGAATATTTTGACCCGACGCGGGCCGCCAAATCGATGGATGCTACGATTCTCGATCTTGAACCGTGGTTCTAAGCCGCGCCAGACAATGGCGACGTTCCGGGCCGCCTGGCCCCCGCGTAGTCAGGTTGTGCGGAACCCTCGCACAAGGGTTCGGTCCTGAGCTCGCCTATGCTCGACCCCTCCATTCTTCCCGTCTTCTTGCTCGCGGTGCTCGCGTTGGCGGTCATCCCTGGCCCGGATCTGGCGTTGATCGTTTCTCATGCGCTCGCGCGCGGCGTCCGGGCCGGCGTGTGGTGTTCCGTAGGCATCGCCGTGGCCGGATTCCTTCAGACGGCCTTGGTCGCGCTGGGCTTGGGGCACCTCATGCAACGCATGCCGGTCATTGCCGACGCCGTGCGGTTGGTTGGCGCGGCGTATCTGTTGTGGATCGGGATCGGCCTGCTCACGAAGCCGAGACATCTGAGCGAGGTGGCCGCTGAGGCGCAGCGGGCGATCGATCGCGAGACGCCATATGGCTGGCTGTGGCGGGGTCTGGTCAACAATCTGCTCAATCCCAAGGCGCTGCTCTTTTTCAGTCTGTTCCTTCCTCAGTTCGCCACGGCGCAGGCAGAAGAGGTGCCATTGCAGATCGCAATGCTGGGAGTGATCCTCACGGTCACCGTGATGATGGTGAATGTAGGCGTTGCGTGGGGAGCAGGGTCCTTACGGCGCGCGTTCAACCCGAGCGGCAGATTCGAACACATAGCCACGGGTGTCCTCGGACTTGTGTTTGTCGGCCTTGCGCTTCGCATGATATTCCAGGAGGCTCGCACCCGCTGACGGGTGGGAGCCACTGGTGCGCTGGCGGTTCCTTCAAGCAGACACGGGGCGAAAGGTGGGCAAGAACAGGCTCGAGGCATTCAGCGACGGCGTCCTCGCGATCATCATCACGATCATGGTGCTCGAGATGAAGGTCCCGCCTGGGGACAGTCTCGGAACGCTCGCGCCACTTGCCCCGGTGTTCATGAGCTACGTACTCAGTTTCATTTACCTCGGCATCTACTGGAACAATCATCACCACATGCTTCACACCTGCAGCCGGGTAACGGGAGGCATTCTCTGGGCGAACCTGCATCTACTCTTCTGGCTCTCACTGTTTCCGTTTGTCACCGGATGGATGGGTGCGAATCTCCTCGCGGCCGTGCCTACGGCGCTTTACGGCGGAGTGCTCCTTGCGGCCGCCATCGCTTACTTGATTCTCCAGCAAACGATCATTGCCACGCAGGGGTCAGCGTCGCCACTGAAGGCGGCGATCGGCGGCGACTGGAAGGGCAAGCTTTCTTCCGTCCTGTACGTGCTCGGAATCATTTCCACGTTCCGGTGGCCCTGGGTGGCGCAGGCACTCTATGTGTTAGCGGCCCTTATGTGGCTGGTGCCTGATCGCCGAATTGAGAAATCTTTGCATCGTGATGTCCCCTAAGAACTGTCAACGTGGGGACGCGTTCAGGTGATATTGCGTAGCAGGTTCGCGCTCGCCGTAGTCCTCGCTCTCACGTTCTTCGCCCGACCGTCGGTGGTCGAGGCGCCGAAGACAGGTAACGTAGCACGCGTCGGCTTTCTCTACTTCGGTTCGCGCGAACCCGGCCTCGGGGCCGCGCGGTACGCGGCGTTTCTGGAGGGATTGCGCGAACTGGGCTATGTCGAAGGGAAAAGGCCTCATTCTCGAGGCCCGCTTCGCGGAGTCCGCGTTGTCGCTGGCCACGTCGAGCCCGGCGAATCCGTCACTCAAGCGGCGCTGCGGGAGGCTCGCGAGGAAGTTGGTGGGTCACTGTCCAGCGATCGGCTCCGAGTGGTCGGCGTCATGCATCGCAGGTCACGAGAGGAGCGCGTTGACTTCTTTCTAGCGTACGCGCTCGAGAACAACGCAGAGGCTCCACGCAACTTGGAGCCCGAGAACTGCTCCGAGCTCGTGTGGGCCAACCTGCTGCACCTTCCCGACAATACGATTCCGTACGTTCGCGCCGTGATCGACGGCTTCAGAAGCGGTGTGTGGTTTCAAGAGTTCGGCTGGGAGCCATGAACATTCCTTACCGGCTTTGGCTCGATCAGCGGTGGCCGCGCGACGCATTCAACATCACCGCCGCGCGGATCAGCGCCTTCAGCGCCCTCTCGTCGATCCTCTCACCCTCGTGAATGTCGATGGCGCGCCGGGTATTGCCCTCCAGACTGGAGTTGAAGAGGCCCGATGGGTCCCCGAGTGCGGCGCCCCTGGCGAAGGTCATCTTCACGACGTTCTTGTAGGTCTCGCCGGTGCAGATGATTCCGTCGTGAGACCACACCGGCACGCCTCTCCACTTCCACTCCTCGACCACCTCGGGGTCGGCCTGCTTGACCAACGCGCGAACCAGGGAGAGCATCTTGCCCCGCCAGTCGGCCAGCTCCTTGATCCTCTCGTCGATCATCCGAGACGGAGACTTGCTGTTCGGAGATCCCTTTGGTTTTTTGCGGCTCACGTTACGCATCACAGCGCCTCGACAAAATGGTAATCACGCCCTACGGGCTGATTGTACGCCCGGCATACGCAACGCCTCAGCGCGGCGGACAATCGCGCTAGCCACGCACATGGCCTTTCTCGCCGTCCTCATCGTCTGGCCTTTTCTGGCACTCGTACCGGCACTCGTCTTCGCGTGGCTCTTCGGCCGATACCGGCGTCCTCTCGTCCTGGTAGCTTCGCTGGCGTGGCTCGCGTACTTTCCCTATGAGCTCGCGATGAAGCTCCGCATCCTCTGCTCGGGCGAGTGCAACATCCGCGTCGACCTGCTGCTCTTGTACCCGCTGCTGGCCGTCCTGTCGGCTCTGGCCATCTACGCGTCTGCCACGTCCCCGCGCTCGCCCAGGCGCACATAACCGAGGAGTTGCGATAGGCTGTTCAACGACCACGATGACAATCGATCTCGACGGTTTCTGTCAGAACGGCTTTCTCGCCGTGCGCGGCGCGGTGGCGCCCGATATCGTGCGGGCCTGCGTGAGCGCTCTCGAGCACGAGCTGCGCGTGCGAGCAGTCGAGCCACGCGATGCGGCGACCTGGAGGGCGCCCGTCGTGCGCTTCAATTGCCCCGAGGGCCCCGCGTTCGGCGCGGCCGGCACGTCGGCCGCGCTCCTCGAGGTCTACGACGCGCTCCTCGGACCGAACTGCTGGATTCCGCGTGACGGGGTCGGCGGAACTGTTCCCGTTCGATTTCCCAGCACGACGGATCCCGGGGACGCCGGCTGGCACATCGACGGCAGCTATGACGTCGGCGGCCAGTGGTGGGTCAACGTGCGAAGTCGCGGTCGCGGTCTCCTGGCGCTGTTCCTGTTCACGGATGTCGGGGATGCCGACGCGCCGACCGAGATCCTCGTCGGATCACACCTCGATGTACCGCCGGTGTTAGCGCCGTTCGACGATCGCGGAGTATTCTTCGGCGAGGTGGCCAACCGCCTGCCCGCATCGACGTTCCTGCGACAGCGTGCGCACGCCACTGGGCGTGCCGGCGACGTGTACGTCTGTCATCCGTTCCTCGTTCATCGCGCGACGTGGCCCCATACCGGTGCCGGGCCCCGCATGATCGCGCAGCCAGCCATCCCGCAGCGTCAGCCGTTCGCGCTCCGCGACGATAACGACGTGTGCGTTGTCGAGCGGGCAATTCTGCGCGGGCTCCAGGCACGCGGCCCGGCGGCGGCGAGCGCGAGTGAGGTGCCCCGATGGTGACGTGGAAAGAGTTCGCCGTGGCGGAGCCGGAAATGGCCGAGGTCGGGCGGACGCTACTGTTTCAGTTCGGCGTCGGCCTGGCGTTCCTCGCTACCGTACGCGGAGACGGCGGGCCGCGACTGCACCCCGTGTGTCCCGTACTGTCGCGCGACCGTCTGTTCGTGCTCATCACGCCTGGCTCGCCGAAGCGACACGATCTCGTGCGGGATGGCAGGTTCGCGCTCCAGAGCTTTCCCCAGCCGAAGCCGGGAAGCGACGAGTTCTATCTGACCGGCAGGGCCGAGATCGTCGACGACAAGGCGGCGCGGGCCGACATTCTTAAGGACGCGAAGCACATGGCCGACGTGTCCGAGGTCGCGTTCGAGTTGCGGATCGACCGCGTCATGCACACGCGATGGGAGCACGTGCGCACGCCCCAGATGCGCTCGGTCCACCGGAAGTGGCGCGCGCCCGGCGCCTGACTCACGCCACCTTGATCTTGAACACCTCGTACGGGCGATTCACGCGCGGCGCCTGCGAGTTGGGAAAGTAGTAGAACCCGTCGGGTCCGAGGCTGCCCTCGTTGGGGCCGCTGATGCGCTCGTCGCGGATCACTGTCTGGAGCCGGCCATCGCGTCCGAGCTTGAGCACGCCGTCCTCGGTCAGCGCAGAGAGGTAGAGATCGCCCGCTGCGTCGGCCGTGATGCCCGTCACGGGCGGGATCCGCACGACCGCCTCGACGTGCTTACCGACCTCCTTGCTCGTCAGGCGCGCATCCTGTAAACACTTCGTCGGCACGCGCCAGAGCGTCGGGCCGAACAGCGGCGTGAAGTACATCCACGCTTCATCCGGGCTCAGCTCCAGATGCGAGAGATTGATCACCGGCACCCGGCCATCGGGATGCATGAGCGGCTTGCCGTGGATCATCGGCGTGATCGTCCGATCTGCGCGCGAACACGGCTCGCCCTCGAGCACGCGATGGCCGCGCCCGGTCTCGCGATCGATGACGACGATGACACCGAAGCCGGAGTCGGTCACGTACAGGAAACGCGCGTCGACCCGCATGTGGCTCAGCACCGCGCCGGGCGGCGCGAGATCCTTGCCGAGGGCGTAGACGCGACTCACGCGGTTGGTCGCGAGATCGATCTCGACGAGCTTCGCGCCGCCCTCGACCATGGCGCCGTGATGCGGTGAGGCGTCGTCGATGACCCACAGATTGTTCTCGCGATCGGCGTAGAGGCCGTGGGTGCACACGAAGCGATCACCGGGAGGCAGGCCCGGCCGCCACTCGTTCCAGCCACCGCCTGGGAACGGCCTGAATCCGCCCTCGGGCGTGGCTTCGCCGACCGACGGCGTCGGTACTTCGGTCCAGCGCGGGAAATTTCCGAAGAGACGGCCCTCGGGCGAGACCGCCGCGTTGGTCAACATGACGTTGCCCGACGAGGCGACGGTGATCAGCTCCATCCCGCGACCGCCTCGAGCTAGACCGTCTGCAGAATCTCCGCCGACGCCATCTCCGGCGTCAAGATCTCGCGCCAATCGGCGTCGCGCGGCACCACGCCCTCGGAGGCGCGCAGCGGATAGTAAGTCGAATTGATCCCGCGCGGCGTGCCGCCCTCGCGCACCGTCTTCACCGCGGCGAGCAGCAGGCGACGCGCCTGGATGATCGCCTTGTCGGCCGGACCGAGGTGCTCCTTGCTGCGATCGACGATACGGCCCATGCTCTCCTGGATCCCGCGATCCTGCGTGTTGATGCCGTCGATCCCGGTGAACGTCTCGGTCTTCTGTACCTGGCGATCCAGCAGATAGTCGTTCTGGCGGTTCGCCTTGGAGCGGAACGTCTTCTGATCGACGTGGTCGGGACCGTTGCCCGAGCGCCGCTCGAGACGGTCTTCTTCGTTCAGCGGCTCTTCGGTGGTGCTGTAGTGCCAGTTGTAGACCATGCAGCTGTGGTCGTCCATCGGCACCCAGATGTGACCGGCGACCGCGGGGAAACCCTTGTCCGTCAGGTACGGCCGGATCTGATGGAACGGCATCACGAAGTGATAGGTTCGGATGTGGATCTCGCTCTTGCCCAGCGGCCGGATGCCGGAGTACTGGTAGCCCCAGTCCGTCAGGTCGACGACGAGCTTCGGCGCCTTGCCGCGCACGAACGCGGTCGTGGGGTTGAGCCCGCCGCGCTTGGAAGTCGGGACGAGCAGCCGGTGCAGGATCGGCGCGTGCGAGGTGTCGATGCCGCCCTCGAGCGCCTGCAGCCAGTTGCACTCCTCGATCACCTTCGACACGTGGCGGTGCGTCGGCGCCGCCTGGGTCCAGGCGAACTTCGGCAGCGGCGGCTGCAAATCGGGCGGCCCCATGTACGCCCAGATGACGCCGCCCATCTCGACCGTCGGATACGCGGGCTGGCGGATCTTGTTCTTGAACGAGAGCTCCTCGGGCTCGTTCATCATGTCCACGCAGCGGCCGGTCACATCGAACTTCCAGCCGTGATAGACGCAGCGCAGCCCGCATTCCTCGTTGCGTCCGAAGAACAACGACGCGCGCCGGTGCGGGCAGAGCTCCTCGAGCAGGCCGATGCGGCCCTCGGTGTCGCGGAAGGCGACGAGCTCCTCGCCCAGGAGCTTCACGCGCACGGGCGGGCAGTCGGGCTCGGGCAATTCCCATGCGAGCAGCGCCGGAATCCAGTAGCGCCGCAAGGTGTCGCCCATAGGAGTGCCGGAAGCGATTCGGGTGATGAGCTCGTTCTCTTCGTGGGTCAGCATGGTGTCCCTCCCGCCGAACGCGTCAGGGTCGAGCGCCCGCTACAACCTGGCCGATTATACTGCGGTCCGTGCCCAGATCGCCCGCCCTCGCCCTATCGCTCGCGCGCGTCGCCACGCGGGACGGTGTCTGGCTCGACGGCGTGGTCGCCGAGCCCCGGCGGCGGGGCCGTGCGGCCCTCATCTGGATGCACGGGCTCGGGTCGGTGTTCTCGTCGGGTCAGCCGCTCACGCGGGAGCTCGCGACGCGCCTCAACGCGGCCGGCGTCGCGTTCTTCAAGTTCAACAACCGCGGCCACGACGTGGTCTCCGGCCGTGGCCGGCACCTGGCCGGCGCGGCGTTCGAGCGCTTCCGCCAGAGCGTCGAGGACATCAGGGCGCTGGTCGCGTTCGCCCGGCGGCGCGGATATCGCCGCGTTTTCCTGGCCGGGCACTCGACGGGCGCCAACAAGGTGCTCTTCTATGGCGCACGCGTCAGAGATCGACGGGTCGCCGGGATCATCCTGGTCGGCCCGGTCTCGGACGTCGCGGCCGAGGCCAAGCGCCTCGGTGCGCGCGAGCTGCGCCGCCGGGTCGCCGCGGCCGAGCGCCTCGCCCGGCGCGATCCCCAGGCGCTCGTGCCCCGCGCATGGGGCTTCTGGAGCGCGCAGCGCTACGTGAGCCTCTACAAACCCGGGCAAGACGAGGACGTCTTCCCCTACTACCGGCCGAACGCGCGCTGGACGGCCTTTCGATCGGTGCGCCTGCCCCTGGCCGCCATCCTCGGAAGCGGCGACGAGTATCTCGACCGCCCGGCGCGAACTGTCATCGACGCCTTTCGCCGGAACGCCGTACGCGCGCGCTCCTTCACCGGCATGGTCGTTCCTCGGGCGCGGCACGGCTTTCAAGGTCACGAGCGCGAGCTGGCCGAGCTCATCGTTCGCTGGATCGTCGGCCGACGAAGCACGTAACGATTACCGGGTAAATCTGGCTCACCCGGTAACTCACCCGCGTTCGCGGGCGGGCGCTCTCGCCCGCATCACGATCACACCGTGTCGAGAGCGCACGAAAAGCCGACGCGATCAGCATCACGCGGCGGACCATCTCGACGGCACGCGCCTTGCCTCAGTCGTCTCCGGTCGAATCAGACCGAGTCGTCGATTCAGGAGGAATCATGAAAAACGAACAGATCGCCGAGCTACTCTATCAGGCGTTGGC
>Ga0075423_10002168_pt1 | contig 17695 bp, 9 predicted proteins | sample SoiMethybrSBSTD2_FD_80114 | JGI IMG/M metagenome (GOLD analysis project Ga0075423, IMG submission 80114) | Bulk soil microbial communities from a Populus tree surrounding site in Tennessee, USA - Soil MetaG P. TD hybrid SBSTD2 | ecosystem: Environmental > Terrestrial > Soil > Tree plantation...
AGCGGGGACATCTGGGAAATCCAGGCTCCCGCGGATCGGACGGCCGTACCGGGTTCCATCGTGGCATTCGTCAACGGCGTTCACGTCATGGTGGTCGACGGCGACCAGATCTATGCATGACGACGCTGGCGACGAAGAGCGGCACGAACGGCGGCCGCACGATCACGTTTCCCAGCGGGCTCACCGCGGACATGGTGTCCAGCGGGCAGGGCGCGGAGCTGCGGTTCTCGAGCGGCGAACGCGTCCTCGTCCATGAGCGGCAGTGAGCGAGGAGCCCATGACGATGCCCACCTCACATTCGCGCGGCGCGGTCACCACTGTCGTCTGCTGGTCGGCCGCCTTGCTGCTCGTCACGCTCGCGGCGCTATCGGCGCAATCCGACGGCTTCGACGATGAGACCGCGGCATTGACCTATCACAAAGTGACCGGCGATCGACTCGATACGCAGGCGGTGGCGTCGCGCACGCCGGCGGCATTGCGCGCGACGAGCTTCGATCGTCCCGATGTCGTTGCCGCCGAGCAGAAGCGGCTGGACGCGCAGTTGGCCTCGATGGATGCGTCGCGCGAATTCACTCTTACCATCGACGATCGCATCACCGATTACGACCACGCCAACAGCCAGTTCGCGATCGAACTGTTCACGCCTGGCTCCTACATCCCCTTCCGGGCGTTCGGCCAGGAGTACCGGCTCGTCTTCGCGAACGCGGCCAGCGCCCGCGCGATACCAATGCCGAAAGAGCAGGCGCGCGAGTTCGATGCGCAGCTCAACTCGTTCGGACGGCAAATCAAGAACGAGGTCCACTTCAAGATCATCGGCAAAGGCGATCCGACTGGCGCGGTCAACGGTGGATTCGTGATCCGAGCCGAGATCACGTCGGCGCGCGCGCTCGATCGGTCGGGGCAAGTGCTGTTCACGCCGAAGGTCGTGGCCGCTGGAGCGGGTCCGAAGTTCGCCGGGTTCGATGCCTCGAAGACCGACGTCGCCGGCTTACGCGTCGGCGGCAGCAAGAAGGATATGGAAGCGACGCTCACGAGACTGTTCGGCAAGGTCACTCCCGGCCACATGAGTGCAAGCCCGAAGGGCTTTGCCGGAGCGATCGAAGTGAACAGCCTCGGCTGCCGCAGCGGAATGACGAACCGCAAGACGCGGCCGCAGCCGGGAGCGGTGTGCGTCACGGCGTATTACGACGCCGGCGAGACGATTCGCATGGTGCGCGTCGAGCGGATGTTCCCGCCGAACTTCGACGTCACTGTGTTCCAGAAGGCGCTGGTGCAGAAATACGGACCGCCATCTGGCGGGCGCGGCGGCCTGAGTTGGGGGCCGGGCGTCCCGGGCACGGTGTTCAACAACGCCGATTCGGTCGTCGACGCGCTCACCGGAACCGTCGCCTACGACGAGGACATCTCCAGTATCGGTGGCAATCGGCTCGAGAACGCGATCGCGTCGCTGCAGCTCCTCGACGCGGCCTGGGCGGAAAAGGTTTCGAAGTAGAGGGACACATCATGCAGCGTAGATTCCTGATTCGAGTTATTGGTGTCGCGTCAATCTTCCTGCTGCCTGCAGCCGCGAGCGCTCAGGCCGCCGGCCTTTCCCAGACGGGTTGGCTCAGTAACGCCGACCATGAGGAGCCAAGCCCGGTCATCACGTCGCTGAAAGGGGCGGGCACCGCGAACGCGTCAGCAGAAGCGCGCATGATGCCCAAGGACCTGAATGCTTACTGCTCCGATCACGAGCAGTACTACACGAGCGCGGCCGCGTGTCTGAAGCAGAAGAACACCCAGTACGCCAACACGATCTTTCGCGCCAGCGCCGACTGCACCGCGGGGAAGATCACGACGACCGAGGATCAGGCGTACGCGCTCGACGGTCTGTGGGCGGCCAACGACATCGGCGCCGGACGCACGCGCTGGCGCGATTCGGAGGGCAAGGTGGTTCCCACCAACCTTGCCGATAACGGCCTCTACATCTCGGATCAGTGGGAGACACTGTGTCCCGCTCCAGTGACGCCGGCGTTGATTGCCAGGGCCAAGGGCGCACCAGCGGCCGCGGCGCAGAACGCGCGCGGTGCCGCGCCGGCACCGGCAGCAGCACGACCGCCCTCGTTGTGCGCGCCCAATCAGCCTGGCTGCGATGACGTTGGCGGATTCGCGGCTCGCGTCACCGACTTCCGCACCAGTCAGTACAACCAGAACACGAAAGTCGTCAGCGCGACGATCCGATTCGTGAACAAGACGACGCGGCCGCTGATTCTCGGATATGTGCGCAATTCCGCGATCGCGATCAACGAAGCCGGAAACCGCTACGCCGCCAGCTCGCCGGACAACGTGCGTGGGATGAGCGAGATCGCCGGCGCGCAGTTCGATCCGAAGTTCACGGTGCAGCCGGGACAGGCGTCGGACACGCGAGTCGAGATGGCCTGGCGCTGGGATGGTCGCGAAATCATCGGACAGCGCACCTGGAACATGGACATGACGGTTCGTGAGGTCAGCGAGGTCGCGCCCGGACAGTACCGCTTCGGTCAGGAGCACGCGCTGCAGTTCAAGGCGCTCGTGCCCGGTGGCGCAGGCGTCGCGACGCCGGCAGGTGGGGCGCTCTCGCAGGTACCAGCTGGTGGCGCACCCGCTCCCGCCGCCTCGGCCACGCCGGCAGCGGCGACACCGGCCGCGGCTCCCGCACAGGTCGCTGCGAACTTGCCCGATGCCTGCGGCGGTAAAGCCGGCTGCTACGACGCCGGTCCGTTCGTCGCTGAAATCGTCAACACCGTCGCCACGCGAGAACAGGCGGCGCGTCCCTGGCACACGGTGCGGCTGAACCTTCGCTTCCGCAACAAAACCAATGAGCCGGTCATCCTCGGCTACATGTCCGGCACCGCCGTCCTCATCGACGATCTCGGAAACCGCTACGCGCCATCGACAGCGCCGGAGGACGCGAAAGGCATTGGCAAAGTCGCCGCGCGAAGCGCCGATCCACAGTTCGCCCTGCGTCCTGGTGAAGCGCGCAACGCCACGTTCGGGCAGGCTCGCGTCATGCGCGGCACGCCGAACGCTGCCATCGTCGGCACGAAATACACCTTCGACATTTCGATCGCGCAGCTCGAGGTGCTCTCTAACGGGCAACAGATTCGCACCGTGCGCGAACACTCGCTGTCGTTCCCGAGCTTTACCGTCGGCGGCGCGCCAGCCGGTAAGTAGGCGCGCAGGGTTCGATTGGTGAGGAGGTCATCATGTCAGCCGGTATAGCGACACGCGTGCGAGGCACGATCATCAAGGTGCCCGATGCCACTGCGGGATTGTTGATCGCAAACGGACGGCAGACGGTGTTCACGCTCGAGGGCCGCTGGCAGTCGCCGGTAGCGCCGCAGCCGAACATGGCAGTCGAAGTCGACCTCGATCCGTCAGGCAATGTGATGAGCATCGCTGTCGTCGACGCACAGCAGCTCGCGAAAGAGCGGCTCAATCAACTCGGCGGCGTCGCGCAGCAGCAGGGCAAGGTGGCTGCGGAGATGGCGCGTCAGGGGATCGGTGCCCTTGCCGCGCGCATGGGTACCGTGACGCTTGGCGCTGTGATCGTGCTCTGGGTCGCGTGGTTCTTTCTCCCCGCCGCGAGCATCAGCATTCTCTTCGGCTCGCGATCGTTCACGTTCTGGGACTTCCTCGGCTTCAGCATGGGCAACTTGAGCAACGGCGTTCAAAGCAGCCACGGACTGTTCAGCCTGATCGGTCTGCTCGCGATCGCGGCGCCGTTCGCAGCGCCGTATCTCTCGGACTTGCGTGCGAAGTACCTGAACGCCGCACCGCTCGCCTTTTTGGTGCTCACGCCGATTGCCACATGGTGGGACATCAGGCGAACGATCGGCCCGACGGGCGGCATCTTTCGCGACGTGGCCGAGAATGCAACCAGCGAGATCCTCGACGCCATCTCGATCGGCGGTGGCGGATACCTGATCATCGCCGCATCGCTGTTCCTCGCCTTGAAGGCGTTCCGCAAGTCCTAAGTCACGCTCACCGACTGCGAGACCGCCGGCGATCCGGTGGTCTCGAACCACGTCATCCCTTCGGCAACGAGATCGATCTTGAATCCGTACTGACCGGTCGTGGCAGGCGTTGGACACTCGAAGGTCAACGTGATCGTCCCGCCTGGGTCGACCGCGCGCGGCAGCGGCACGCGCAGGTAGTCGCGGGCAACGAGGCGCATCGATCCATCGAGCAGCTGGACGCCGCACGTGACGTGTCCGATGCCCGATGGTGTCGACGGTCTCCACGCCGCGGCGCCGGTGTTGCGCGCGTGGACGGTGACGGGCAACGCGGCGCCGGCCTTGACGCGATCGGCGGTCTCCACTCGAAGCTCTGCGCACCACCTGATGGAGTCGCGCTGCGTGGCTGTGGATTTCGCTGCGACGATGACGGGATGGCGCTCGATGATCGGCCGCAATGTGCGCACGAGCGACAGCGCAAGCGTGTCCTCGAACAGCGCGCCTCGTTTGCCGAGGCCGACGAGCTCGGTCAAGGCGCGGCCGATCTTTGCGAGCGCGCGCTGCGGGCGTTTGGACGCGGCCAGCCGCGTCCAGTCGTCCCATGCCTCGAGCGTCACATCGAAGCCGGGCACCGTATACGCCAGCGGCTTCACGCGCACGTCGGCAAAGCCGGCGTCGCGACAGGCACGCACGAAATCGCCGACGAGAATCTCCTGCTCGAGCACGCCGAAGTCGCGCATCGCCGCGGTGGCCACGGGGGCATCGGCATGACCCTTCCCTGGTTCGGAGAACAGCGCCACGCCGTTCGAGTCGAGCACGCGCGCGATCTCACGCACCGCGGAGCGAATGTTCGGTACGTGATGGATGGCGCTCATGCAGATCGCCTGCTGGAAGACGCCCGACTTGAACGGCAGCGATTCCATGTCTCCCGCGACGGCGCGAATCGCGGGGCCGGGGCGGGCGCGACCAGCGGCGAGCATGTCGTGCGAGATGTCGACGGCCACAGCCGATCGATTCAATCGCCCGAGGAGATCCGAACACCAGCATGCACCCGCGCCGAGATCGAGAATCAGATCGTCGGGCGACGGCTTCAGCGTCAACATCGCTGCCGCGAAATCGTGCAGGATGTGCGCGCTGTCATCGAGCGTGTCGGATCCGGGAGGCGAGAACGGCTTCATCCGCTCCCACGCGTCCGATCCGGTGCGCTTCAGATATTCCTTTTCGGATTGTTTCGTGTCTGGCACGAGCGGTCGATTATCTGTGCCGGAGCACACAGAGACAAGCAGGCGTGCTGAGAAGATCTCACGCAGAGATCGCAGAGGTGCAGAGATCGCGGAGGGCCGGGTGGACGCCGGCGTCCCGACGGCGTATGGATCGCGAGGAAACCCCGAAAACGAACGCCATCCGAATTCGACGGCGCTCGTTTTCGGGGTTTCCTCGTGATCCATCCCGCGCGTAGCGCGGGCCACCCGGCCCGCAGCCTCTGCGTGCTCCGCACCTCGGCGATCTCTGCGTGATTCTGCTCTGCGCTCTCTACGTCCTTCGCGATCTCAATTGCCCAGCGGCTGATTGCCTCTCCAATCGGGCACCGCTCTCACCCGCAGATTAGTGGTGCCCGGTAATCGGTTGGCGAGCACCCTCAGCGCGATACCGATCGTGTGTGCATCGAAGTCGCGCGTGTTGTTCGCGGCGCCGAACGCACTCAGATGCACGTGCGGCGCGATGCGGTATTCGAGACGCGCGGTGACGTTGTACGTCGCTCCTTTGCGATGCTGATCGTCATACATCTGCGTCGCAAGTGACACGACTGGCGCCGAGCCGATGCCGATCGGATAGAACGGCGCGGCGTCGGCGGTGAAGTACTGAAAGCCGGGGCTCGCCTGCATCTCGTAGAAGACGCGACTGTGCCGGATCGACCACGACAACGGGATCGATCCCTGAAGGAACCGTTGGGGGCTGAAGTAGCCGCCGTGCCCGAGCGAGAAGAAGCTCAGGTTCTTGTTGTAGTGCATCGCCGTGCCTGCGACGCCAAGCGTCAGCGACGTCGGCCCGCCAGTGCCCACCGACCAGTACGCGCCGGCGCTCGCCTCGGCGTTCCAGTTGTTGGCCACGTTCTCGCCGCGGAGCAACCCGCCACCAAGCGTCAGATACTGCCCGTCGCCTTCGTTGTCGTGGCTCGCCTGAAGAGACACCGCATTCGACACCACGCCGCCCCACACGAGACCGCTGCCGGGATCGCGCTCGCCGGCATAGGAGAGCAGGCTGTCTTTCATTCGCTCTCGTACCGCGATGAGCCGTATTGGCCCAGTCGCCGGACCGAGACGCAGGCCGCCGGTCCATGTCTTCGTGAGGAATTCACTGGCCGGCGTGCCTATCGACGCACCGACGTGCGTGCCGGCCACCTGCACTTCAGCGGTGTAGCCGTTGGCCTGCTGTTCGACGAATCGCGCGCCGAGCGGCAGCGTGCCGAAGCGATATCCCGAGAGCCCGTCCGGCGTTCCGCTCGTCAACGTGAGCGAGTGCACATCAATGCCGACGCGCACCGAGTTGCCGAACGTGACCGAACCGCCCGGCGTGACATCGCGGACCATCAAGCGACTGAGCCCCGGATCGCCCGCGCGTCCGCTGAACACAAACCCGCCCGACGCAAACGGCGTGTTGCGGTTCTTGACGACGTCGATGTCGTCTTCGATCTCGTCGGTCCGGTCGTTCTGCGGCGTCCGCTGCGGATCCGCCGCCGAATCCGCCGGTGCGACCGGGTCTGCGGTGGGCGGCGCGGTCGTGGCCGGCGTCGGCGTTTGCGGTGTCTGCGCCGGAGGAGCAGGCGCCGGAGAGGTCTGCGCAGGGGCGGTTTGACGCAGGCTCGCGAGGACGATCCGCGGTCTCGATGGCATCACCCCTCTCACGCCCGAGGGCGTCGCACGCGTCACCTCCTGTGTGCACGCACGCTCAGGAGACTGGCCGCGCGGTGCTGGTGGCGCAGGCGCGCGCGTCTGCACGCTCGCCGCTGGTGTGGGCTTCGCCGCCAGCGCCGCCGTCAACAACTTCTCGGCGTCACGATAATCGCCACGCGACACGGCCTGTCTGCCGTTCATGCGCAGCAGATCGCGGTCGCTTGGGAATTGCTTCAAACCTTCCTGCAGCAGCCGGTCGGCGGTGATCGTGTCGTGCTGGGCGAGCGCCGTGCCCGCCGCCGCGCGGTAGTCGTCGGCATTGGCCCCTTGCAATCCCCACGTCTGATACACCTCGAGTGCGCGGGCACGGTCGCCTTTCTTGAGATGAATCGCCGCCAAGGCCGACGGGATCTTGGGGTTCTTCGGCGCTTCACGCCACGCGTTGCTGAGGAGAACGATCGCGCCCTCGGTATCGTCGCGCTTCATCGACGCATCGACGCGCGTGAGAATCGACGTCAGCCACAACTCGTCGAGCGTGGCACGTTGATCCGGCGTGAGATCGGTGCGCTGACGCGCGCGAGCGACGAGATCGCCGACGAGATTCGCTCGCGACGTCTTGAGCATGGCCCACCCGAGCTGCAGATCGAACTCGGGAGGCGGCACTTTCCCGCTGGCCTGGTAGACGCCGCGGGCGTCTTCGAGCAGAGCGACGCTCTGGTCGTACTCACCCGCATCCGCATGGGCGCCGGCAATGAGCGTGGTGAAGCCGGGGTCCTTTGCGAGCTCGGCGCGCACGGCCATGGGAATCCGCCGCGATTCGGCGAGCATCGTGCGATCGTCGTTCCGGTTGTGCAGCGCGGTGATGTACCCACGCCACGCATCGATGGAGCGGGGATCGGCGGCGATGACGGCGCGGAACGCTTCGGCGGCCTTGTCATAGCGCGCCTGCCGCATCCAGATGTCGGCGAGCTGCAACTGCGTACTCGGCGACTGCGCGCGGCCGGCCCCGCGCTCGAGATCGAGCGAACGCGTCAACAGGTTCTCGGCCTCGCCACATCGTCCGGCCGCGGCATACCCCGCGGCGACGACGTTGAGGAACCCGGGATTCCGGCTGGCGAGATCGTAGGTCGCTCGCGGCATCATCCGCACCGCGTTCATCGCCCGATCGAAGTCGCGCCGAACGGCATAGGCGGCGATCAGCCCCTGCCACGCGATGACGTTGCTCGGATTGAGGTCGGTCGCCTGCGAGTAGATGCGAAGCGCTCGATCATCGTGGCCTTGCTGCATCAGCACGTCGGCCAGCTGCAGGCGCGCCGCGAGCGCATCGTCGCTGTCGTCGCGACCGGCGGCGTCGAGTGCCTGCTGCAGCACCTGTTGCCCGTCGGACTCACGGCCGGTGGCGTAGAGGACGAGCGCGAGCTGCGCGAGATAGTCCGCGCGCGAGTCGACCTTCGCGCGCATGGAGTCAGGCAGGCGCTGGAACGTCCGGATCGCCCCGGCGTTATCCTTCGATGCCACCTGCAGACGAATCAGCCCGAGCCACGCCCGCACTTCATCGGGAGCGGCTTTCGTGAGACGGTCGTACGCATCGAGGGCGACCGGCTGATTGCGCACGCCTTCGGCAGCTCCGGCCAGACCGAGCAGCGCGTCGCGCGAGGCCGGATCGATCGTGAGCGCCTGCTGGAAGCCCTTCATCGCGGCGTCCGCTCGACCCTGCTCGAGGGCTGCTGACGCCTCGGTCATCACGCCCCAGAACATGGCCGTGCGATAGCCGTCCTCGACCTCGCGACGATTCGGCGTGAGCGTACGCGCCTTGCCGAGCAGATTGACCGCTTCCGTGAAGTTCCGCTGCTTCAGACGAACGAACCCGAGACCGGTGATCGCGTCGGCGTTGGACGGCGATCGCTTCAACACCTGCTCGAATCGCGACGCGGCTTCGGGCAGATTCTCGCGCTGCAGCAGGATCTGCGCGATGGCGAGCACCGGCCCCTGCTCGTCCGGATGAATGGCCAGCGCGGCTTGATAGGCCGCAATCGCCGCGTCCGCATCGCGCGTCTCCAAGGCCTGACCGCGTTGCATCGCCGACCAGTACTGCGCGTTCTCATACCCCTCGGTGATGTCGGCCCGTCGGGGCGCCAGTGCGCGAGCCTTGTCGAACAGATCGAGGGCGTCGGCGAATCGCTTCTGATCGAGCCGGACGAAGGCGAGCCCGGCGAGCGCGTTCACATCCTTCGGCGATCGCCGCAGCACGTCTTCGAACTGCCGCTCGGCGGTGCCCATGTCCTTCTGGCGCAGCGCGAGAAAACCGCGCTGCCGGCTGGCGTCCTGCTGCTCCCGATCGCGATGTTCCTGCAGCCGCGCGGCGGCAGTATTGAGCTCGGGATCGGGATACCGTTTGAGATACGCGTCAACGGACGACTGCACCGCGGGATTCTCCTTCTCCCACACCAGCGCCTGACGCCAGACCGGGCGCGCCTGTTCAGCGGCACCGGAATCACGGATCGATTCGAGCAGCCGCAGGGCCTCGATTCGCGTCGTCGGCTCGTAGCTGAGGATCCGGGCGAGCCAGAACCGGTAGACCTCGTTGCCTGGATCGCGCGCGGTCATCGTGCGCAACTGCGCGATCGCGTCGGTGCGGCCCGAGGCCGTCGCCGCTTGCGTCTGATAGAACGACTCGGCGTACTTGCCCGATGGCGGATCGCTGCCGAACACCTCGCGATAGATCTTCATCGCCTCGTCGGGCCGCTTCGCGCCGGCGAGCCGCACCGCCTCGTCGAGCCGCGCGCGATCTTGGGTGGTGAGCACGCGCATTCGTTCCACGGCGGCAATCGCCGGATCGCGTGGATTCGCCTTTCGCAAGCGATCGAGGTAGGTGCGAAGACCCGCGGCGTCGCCGTTCTGCTTCGCGTATCGCGCCAGACCGGCGAGCGCTTCGGTCTGAGTGGGATTGACCAGCAATACCTGATTCCAGTTCTGGGCGGCGAGGTCCATGCGTCCTCGCGCCTCGAGCGAGCGCGCCTTGCCGAGCAGAATGTCCACCCCCTCACCGCTCTGAGCGGCGACGAGTACGGTGGCAACGACCGCCAACACGAATGGCCCAAGGGTGCGCCTCAGTGACGTCATCAGTTGGACTCCCTGGTTTGAAAAGACTCAGATTCGACTCAGATTCGCCCGGCAGCCAGCCGCCGCGCCGCGATGCGTTCTGTGCTCGCGTAGACCGCGCCGCCGATCATCCCGGCGACGATGAGCACCACTCCTGGAATGAGCCAGTAGTGCTCTAGAACCAGCACGAACACCTGTTGATACCGATCGCTGCGGCCCGAGTGATACGCCGTGACTCCCAGGAGAAACGATTCGAACCGTCCGTTGCGAGCCACCGACACACCGCCGTAGATGGGCCCCTTGCGTGCGTTGGTAAACGCAGCTGCCGCGGTCGAGCCTCCTTCGTCTCCAGGGACGATGACGACCACCGAGCGGTCTCGACGATACGGCGAGACGAAATGCTCGAGCACCGCGTCGAAGGTGTACCCGGCACCGATGAGACGCGCCAGGCGTTCGCGGTCTTCGTGGCGGAACGGCCACTGCGGATGCAGCCACAGCTCTGACGGAGTTGCGCTGTTGATCACCGATTCATCGCGCATGAGTCCGAGGGCCATGTACGGCGCCCACGTCGGCAGCAGCGGCTGCGTCGACGGCCTGCCGAGCACCACGAGGTCCTTGTTGCGCGCCTCGTCCACGCGCGCAGCGTCGAGCACGGTGAGGCCGGTGACGGTGGCGCCGGTCTGCGCCCCGAAGAAGCCCACCATGTTCAACACCGTCTCGTATTCACCAGCGTTCGGCGTATCCGACAGCACGACGGCAGTGCCTGACAGATCGGGCCATGCGGTAAACGGATATCCCGCATCCACCACCAGCTCGAGTCGCGGCAGCACGACCGAGTGTGGGAGCCCGCGGAGATCGATGGACGACTCGCGATCGAACGAGGCGAACTGCGCCACACCCATAGGCGCACTGACGCGTCCGAAGTCGACGTCGATCGTCAACTCGTTGGCGTACGGCCGAAGCCGACCGGTCGGAAGCCGCACGATCTCGTCGCGTTTCGTCAACCGAGCCGCCGGCGCGAGGCGAATGCTGTCGACGTCCTGGGCGTTGAGTCGCACGTGCACCGCTGCCTTCGCATCGGCACCGACGCCCGCATAGGTGAAACGCAGCCGCAGCGGCACCGACTGTCGAGCCGAGAGATAGAGGTCCGGCGGTAATCGGAAGTACACGTTGATCGATCCGGAGCCCACCAGCCTCATGCGATCAGCGCTCGTGTACAAACCGATGGGGGCTGGCTTGCTCGCGCCCAACCAGCGTGGGGCGCCGTATTGAGGGCGGCGCGGCAGGCTGATTGGCTGCACGGCAAGCGCATCGACGTGCAGCGTGCGTGTGAAGTCGTGGGTCACCAGGGTATTAGCCCCGGCAAGCAGATCCTCGGTCGTGTCGCCGGCAATCACGAGCAGCTTGCCGTAGACGTCGCGTGGGTTGTCGCGAATCGCCACGAGCGTGCGAGGCGCCGGCGGAAGCGACAGCATCGCGTCGACCTCGGCGCCGCGTTTAGCAAGCACCACGGCATTGCCCGCGGGCAGCTCACCAATCGTTACCGGGAACCGGACGCCCCGCACGTCCGAGACGACGCCGAACCACGACGCGACCACGGACGCGGCCTTCACCTCGTCGACACCGGGCGGCGACAAGAAGACCACCGGCAACTGCCACGGACGACGCGATTCCGGATCGAAGAACGGGATCGGAAGCAGCGCCAGATCGTTCGCGAGCGGCAATCGGGTGCCGCCGATGGTGAGCCGGCTTCGCGTATCGACGACGACCCACGGCAGTTGCGCGCGGACGCATGCATCGCATCGGCCCTCGAGCCTGATCGACAGGGTGTTGTCGGTCGTGAGCAGATCGGCAGGAAGCGGCACGTCGGCCTCGACGTCGCGGCCAGCCGTCACCGCGAACGATCCCACACGCGATCCGTTCAGCAGCAGCTCGAGCCGCATGTCGCCCGGCGTTGCCCGCGGCGCGGCATAGCGCAGGGCCAGCGACGCTTCGCTGATGATCTTGGTCACCGGCACGCCGAAGAAGAAGTTGAGCGATGAGCCGTCGCGTTGCAGCGCGGTTGCCGTCTGCCCTCCGATCTCGCGAAGCTCGTAGGCATCGTGAAACATCACGGGTGGCGCTTCGCGCCCGGCCTGGCGTGGCCCCTGGGCGATGCTCAACTCCGGGGTCAGCACGACCACCGCAAACATCGAGGCCGCGGCGGCGTGCGCGCGCTTGCGGCTCCGGCGCGGCCCAGCCTCCTTGTGTCCGTGACGCGGCAGCGTGAACATGCCGGTGATGACCACGAGCAGGCCGCGCACGGAAAGCCAGATGACGCGCCAGAGACTTCGCAGCGGCGAATCGTCACGTCGTCCGGCGTCCCACCCCAGCCACGCTTCGGGTCGCGAGTAGATCGCGTCGACCAGGAATCGCTCCTGAATGGTGGTCAAGCGCGGAAACAGCATGTGCACTTCGCGACCGCCTCGCACCGACACCACACGCGCGTCGATCTCGCATCGCGAGTCGCGCGCGCCGAGCACCAGCGTGACCTGCGCGCGCATCGGCGAGGTGAGGGGCGCGTTGAGCCATCCAGTGGTGCCATGCCGCGAGAGCTGCGAGGCCACGCCGGAGACCCAGCGGCCGTCCGACAGGACGAGCGTCAGCGGCACGCGCACGTCGACGCGGACATCGCTGCGCCGCTGACGACGCTCGCGCGCGACGGACGCGCCCACCGACAGAATCACGATGTTGTAGACCGTCCATATCGCGTTCATGATGACGGTGTCGTGATGCGCCGGATCGCTGACGAACCGCTGGTGCGCAACAACGAGCCCGGCCACATTCAGTCCGAGCAGGAGGATGAACGGCAACGCGACGCGGTGATCGAAATACGATCGCGCGACGATTCCGCCTTTGGCGGTGACGTTGAACTTGCCGAGGCGCGGGCTGATCAGCGCGAGCAGCGTCGGGAACAGGATGTACGGCGCGAGTACCGCTTCGTAGATCTCATTCCAGAACGCCGAGCGGAAGCCGCGTTGGATGCGCGCGTTGGTCACGTGTGCGAGCACGAGGTGCGGGAGCGCGTAGGCAAACACGTTCAGCGAGTAGCCGTAGATGTTCACCATCCCCAGCAGCAGGTAGGTCAGCGGAACGCTCAGGAAGATCAGCCGCGGCACCGCGAACAGGAAGTGCGTGGTGGCGTTGAAGTAACAGAGGCGCTGCGCCAGCGACAGCCCGCGGCAGAACAGCGGGTTCTCGAGACGAAGGATCTGTACCATGCCTCGCGCCCATCGCACCCGTTGGCCGATGTGCGCCGACAGGCTCTCGGTGGCCAGCCCCGCCGCCTGCGGCACGTTGATGTACGCGGTGTTCCAGCCGCGACACTGCATGCGCAGCGCCGTGTGAGCGTCTTCGGTGACCGTCTCCACGGCGATGCCGCCAATCTCGTCGAGCGCTTCGCGCCGCAGCACGGCGCACGACCCGCAGAAGAAGCTCGCGTTCCACAAGTCGTTGCCGTCCTGCACCAGACGATGGAACAACGCCCCTTCGTTGGGCACCTTGCGAAACTGGCCGAGATTGCGCTCGAACGGATCGGGTGAATAGAAATGGTGTGGCGTCTGCACCAGCCCCAGCTTCCGATCGCGCAGGAACCACCCGACCGTCATCCGCAGGAACGACTTCGTCGGCACGTGATCGGAATCGAAGATGGCGACGAGATCGCCGCCGGTCCGCTTCAGCGCCGCATTGATGTTGCCCGCCTTGGCGTGCGCGTTGTCGCCGCGGATCATGTAGCCGGCGCCGACATGCTCGGCCCACTCGCGAAATTCCTTGCGACGTCCGTCGTCGAGGACGACGACCTTGAACTTGTCGGCGGGATAGTCGAGCGCGAGCGCGCCAAGCACCGTCGCGCGCACCACATCGAGCGGTTCGTTGTAGGTCGGGATGAACACATCGACGGTTGGCCACGTCTCAGGCGGCGTGGTCAAGGGCAGCGGAGGGCGACGAAGCGGCCGGAGGGTCTGGAAGTATCCGAGGGCCAGCGTGGCGAAGGCGTAGAACTCCGCGCCCAGCAGCATGACGACGAACACCGTGTCCCACTCGTGGAGGTGGCCGGCACTGGTCACCCCCTCCCACGTCTGCACCGCACGCCAGTAGCCATAGCGCAGCGTCGCGAACATCGACACCGCCATCAACGCCATGGTGACGGTGGGCGATCGCGACAGCCGCGACAGGACGATGGCACCGGCGATCAGGATCGATCCGGCAATCGCCTGCTCACGCCATCCCAGCGGGATGACGAGCAGCACACCGAGTACACAGGCGAGGACGAACGCCAAGATGGAGAGCGCGACGATCGCGAACCTTCCGCGACGGCGGTACAGCCGCGGATGCGGAGGCCGGAGCCCATCGCTACGAAAGTCGACGTCGCCGGTCGAGCGTCCACGATCCAGGATGAGGTCACCCACATCTACACGATCGTCGTGTACGCGTCGGGAATTGAAGTCGCGGCTCGCGTGCATCGCGCTCACCGGCGACCCTGCCTAGCAATATCGATGCTCGGGATGCCCGGCTCAGGTGGGTCGGGTTGTGCAGCAGATTTGCATCAGGGTGCTTCCGAGAGGAGCCGCGACATGGGGAACGCGGGAACACCTCGGTGCTATCACGTCTGGTCATGAGCCTCGCCGTCGTCGGCGCGCTGGCGAGTTGCGGCCCAGGTGAGTGGCCTCGTCTGTGGAGCCACTACTCGAGTTCGTTCATGGACGGTCAGATTCGCGTGATCGATCGCGACTCTGGAGATCGCACGACGTCGGAAGGCCAGGCGTATGCGATGTTCTTCACGCTCGTTGCCAACGATCGCACGCGCTTCGACAAGCTGCTGCGATGGACGGAATTGAACCTTGCCGCGGGTTCGCTCGCCGAGCGTCTTCCCGCGTGGCTCTGGGGTCGCAGCGCGGATGGCGACTGGCGTGTGCTCGACGCCAACTCCGCGTCAGATGCCGATGTGTGGATGGCGTACTCGTTGTTCGAGGCTGGCTCCGCGTGGAGCGAGCCGCGGTACACACGTCTCGCCGAACAGCTGGCCGCACGCATCGCCGACGAGGAAGTCGCCGACGTTCCGCGCATCGGCCGCATGCTGCTGCCTGGGCCACGAGGATTTCATGGCGACGGCAAATACCGCCTGAATGTGAGCTATCTCCCTCTGCAGTTGTTCGTCGCGCTGGGCGAATGGCATCGCGACGGTCCGTGGAAGGAGATCGCTGAGCAGATCCCCGCGCTCGTACGCGCTTCATCGCCCAACGGCTTCGCGACCGACTGGATTGACGTGAGTGAAGACGGCGGCGTTACTCCCTCGTCACATGGCAGCTACGATGCGATTCGCGCCTACTTGTGGGCAGGCATGCTCGATCCGGAGTCGCCATCGCGCGCTGAGATGCTGCAGGCAATGCCGGGCATGGCGCGCATCGTCCGCACCGTGCGCACGCCACCGGCCAAGGTCACAGCAGCGGGCGTTGTCGATGATCCCAAAGGCCCTGTGGGATTCTCCGCCGCATTGCTGCCGTATCTCGATGCGCTCGGCGAGCGAGGTCTCGCGCGCGAGCAGTGGTCGCGCACGCGATCGTCGATCGACGTCGACAGCGGGCTGCTCGGGCGCCCGCCGAAGTACTACGATCAGAACCTCGCACTCTTCGCACTGGGCGCGCGCGAAGGACTGTTCTGGTTCGACGCTCGAGGTCGGCTGCGCACGAAGTGGACCGCGCAATGAGCACGCTGGCGCCACCTAAGGTTGTGTTTACCAGCGATACAGCCCCCCTCGCTTTCTACCGGGCTACACGGTCTGCGACTGACGAGCCGCTCGCACCCTGCGCGCGCTCCAATGCGATGGTTCATACGCTCATTCGCGGCGTTCCTGGATTCTCAATGCAGAGTCGTTGATTGGTACGGTGGTTGCCAAGTCCGGGCGAGGAGGCAACACATGCAAGGTAGTCAACGTGTATTCGTCAGTCTCGCTTCACTGGCGTTTGTCGCCATCTTCGGCGTGCAGACGTCACGCGCACAGCAGGACGGCCCCGCGGCGGGTGCGCCCTCTCAGCAGCCGCCTTCGACGAGTGCTCCGTCTCCGACCTCTCCGAGATCGCCCAGCCCCTCGTCGCCGGCGCTCGGTTCGTCGCAGGCCGCAACCGTGGCGATCGGAGAGATCACCGACGTCGATGCGAAATCGAAGACCATTAGCGTGAAGACCTCGAGCGGATCGGAGATGAAGTTCAAGTACGACGACGACACGAAAGTGAGTGGCTCGTCGAAGAACGTCGCCGGTCTGGCAACCGCGACCGGTTCGCAGGTGACGATCAACTACAAGAAGGACGGCCAGAGCAACATGGCCACCAGCATTGACGTCAGCGCGAAGTCGTCGCCGTCGCCATCGTCGCCGAGCTCACCGCGGTCGCCGGGAGCCCCGACGTCGCCGGGATCGCCCGACCCGACGTCGCCGCGTGATCCCACTTCACCGCGGACACCTGGTGCCCCCGATGGACCAGCGTCTCCCGGGTCACCCCGTCCTTAAGACGCGCCTTGATACCGCTGTGCAAGATCTCACCGGGATGCCGATCCCTGTGAGGTCTTGCCAGGGTGGCTGGCGAGGAGAGGCATGATCGTCAGACGACACACACTGACCGCCGCTCTCGCAGCGATCGTCATCACCGCGTCGGCGGCGTTCGCCAATCCGAACGATCCATTTCTCTGGCCCTACAACCAGCCGACGAGCATCACGTTCGATCCGGCGCGGCTGTCGCAGGCGTGGCAGGAGTGGAAGTCGGCGCAGATCACCAGCAACAACGCTGGCGGCAACCGACGTCTGCGGGTGATGGGCGGCGTCGACAACACGTCGACGGTCTCGGAAGGACAGGGCTACGGCATCCTGCTCGCCTCGATCTTCGATGACCAGACCACGCTCGATGGCTTGTGGCTGTTCACATCAGACCATCTCAACTGGCGCGGTCTGATGGATTGGCACATCGGCAATCCCGGTCAACGCTTGGGGACGGGATCGGCAACTGATGGCGACGAAGACATCGCGCTCGGTCTGTTGAACGCCTGCATCAAAGTGCAGCACGGATCGTGGCCGGCAAGCGGTGCCGGCATCAACTACTGCGCCCAGGCCACCGCGGTCATCGGCGCGATCTACCAGTACGAGATCGACAAAGCCGGCGGAAGTCCCGCGGCGGGACTCTCCAACAACACCGGCGGCGAGGTGCTGCCAGGTGATTCATGGACGCTCGCCATCGATTACCCACAAGGCATCATCAACCTCTCGTACTTTTCACCCGGCTACTACACCGCCTTCGGAAAGTACACGAGTACTCAAAGCGCATGGTCCGCCGTCAACGCGCGCAACTACGCAGTCGTGAACCTCGCGCAGGGTCAACCTGGCAACTGTTCGAAGCTCGTGCCGAATTGGGTTCGCTATGACGGCGCAGCGCAGTCGGTGCCATGGCAGCCGACCAACTACGCGTGGTGGAGCTACGATGCCGGACGTCTCGCGTGGCGCGCCGCGGTCGATCGCGCGTGGTACGGCACCGCCGACGCCCGAGCGACGATGAACGAGATCGGCAGCTTCTTCAGCAGCGTCGGTCTGAGCAACATTGGCGAACACAGCATGAACGGGCAGCGCACCGGCGGCGGTCCGTGGCCGTTCTTCGTCGCCAACGCGGGGGCAGCCATTTGGGCCGCCGATTCGCTTGCTCC
>Ga0075423_10002169_pt1 | contig 17692 bp, 11 predicted proteins | sample SoiMethybrSBSTD2_FD_80114 | JGI IMG/M metagenome (GOLD analysis project Ga0075423, IMG submission 80114) | Bulk soil microbial communities from a Populus tree surrounding site in Tennessee, USA - Soil MetaG P. TD hybrid SBSTD2 | ecosystem: Environmental > Terrestrial > Soil > Tree plantation...
ATGAGCGCGATCGCCGCAGCGATCGACCAGAGCGGCGAGCGGCACAGCTTCGCGGCCGACTCAGTCAGCTGGTACGCTCCGATCCCGCGGCCGTCGAAGAATGTGTTCTGCCTCGGACTCAACTACGCCGCGCACGCCAGGGAAAGCTCCCAGGCGCGCGGCCGCGAGATGAAGATTCCGACGGTGCCGGTGATCTTCACGAAAGCGCCGACGACCGTGAGCGGGCCGTTCGACGATGTGCTCGTCGATCGGAATGCGACGCAACAGGTCGACTGGGAAGTGGAGCTCGGCGTCGTGATCGGCACGACCGGACGCAACATCGCCCGAGCCGATGCGCTGCGACATGTGTTCGGGTACACCGTGATCAACGATCTCAGCGCGCGCGATCTGCAGCAGCAGCACATGCAGTGGTTCAAGGGCAAGAGCCTCGACGGCTTCTGCCCGATGGGCCCGGTCATCGTGACCGCCGACGAGTTCGGCGATCCGCAGAACAAGCGGCTGCAGCTGCGCGTCAACGGCACGACGAAGCAGGACGGCCATACCTCGAACATGATCTTCCCGGTCGACGTGATCATCGAGTGGCTGTCGAAGGGATTGACGCTCGAGCCAGGCGACGTGATCGCGACGGGCACGCCCGAGGGCGTTGGGATGGGGAGAACTCCGCAGGAGTTCTTAGTCGATGGCGACGTGATCGAGACCGAGGTTGAAGGGATCGGGGTTCTGCGCAATCGCATCGTCGATCGATAAACGTGCCGGCGGGTCCAGAGACCCGGCGAGCATAACGCCGCGAATTACCCGAATGAAGAAATGAATTCAGACGCACTCGCAATCCGTGAGGTCATCGAGAACTGGGCCCTCTGGCGCGACGCCGGCGACTGGGATCGCTTCGCGACCGTGTGGCACGACGACGCCTGGATGACGGCGACCTGGTTTCAGGGGCCAGCGAGCAAATTCATCGAGGTCAGCCGCGCCGGGTTCGAGCGCGGCGTGAGCATCCTCCACTTTCTCGGCGGCTTCACGTGTGATGTCGTCGGCTCGCGCGCGATCGCGCAGACGAAGATGACGATCAACCAGCGCGCGGCGGTCGATGGGCTCGAAGTCGATGTCGTGTGCACCGGTCGCTTCTACGACTTCCTCGAAAAGAGAGCGCCTCGAGGGTGGGGGATCGTGCGCCGGCAGCCGATCTACGAAAAAGATCGGATGGACCCGGTCGAGCCGTCCCGCCGCTTGATGCTGGATGTGACCTTGCTGAACAAGTTCCCCGAAGGCTACCGGCACCTCGCGTATCTCCAGTCGAGGAACGGCTTCACGATCAAGGATGGACTGCCCGGGCTGCGCGGCGAAGCGGTGGAACGGTTGTATGCCGAGGGCCGCGCGTGGCTCGAAGGATCGGAGCAGCCGGGAAAGCCTCTGTAATACGCTAAGCGGATGGACACTCGGAAGCTCGGTCCGTTTACGGTCTCTACCATCGGCCTCGGCTGCATGTGCTTGTCGCATGCGTACGGCACGCCGCCCGATGCCGACACCGCCGCGCGCGTCCTCCATCGCGCGCTCGACCTCGGTTACACGCATCTCGATTCTGCAGCGCTCTACGGGTTCGGCGCCAACGAGACACTGATCGGCAACGCCATCAAGGGCCGTCGTCGCGAGTACGTGCTCGCCTCGAAGGGCGGCATGTTCCGCAACGCGCAAGGCCAGCGCGAGATCGACGGCCGCCCGGAGATGATCCGGAAGAACTGCGAGGAGAGCCTCCAGCGGTTGCAGACCGATGTGATCGACCTCTACTACCTCCATCGCTGGGACAAGCGGCGCCCGATCGAAGAGAGCATCGGCGCGGTTGCCGATCTGGTGAAGGAAGGCAAGGTCACGGCGATCGGCCTGAGCGAAGTGTCGGCGGCGACGATCCGCAAGGCGCACAAGGTACATCCGCTGACGGCGGTGCAAACCGATTACTCGGTATGGACGCGCAATGCGGAAGTGGCCGTGCTCGAGACGTGTCGAGAACTGGGCATTGCGTTCGTGGCGTTCAGTCCTCTCGCACGCGGCTTCCTCACGGGCGAGCTGCGTGACGCATCGACGCTGCCGGCCAAGGACATCCGCCTCGGGATGCCGCGCTTTCAACGTGATCACTTCCCCGCGAACCTGAAGCTGCTCGATGGCCTCGCTCCGCTCGCTCGCGAACAGGGCTGCACCATGGGCCAGCTCGCGCTCGCCTGGGTGCTTGCGCAGGGATCGCACATCATTCCGATCCCTGGCACGACGAGCCTCGCGCATCTCGAGGAGAACGTCGGCGCCAGTCGCATCACGCTGTCGCGCGACATGCAGAATCGGCTCAGCGCGCTGATCACTCCACGAACGGTATCGGGCGCGCGCTACGCTCCCGCCGTTCAAGCCGAAATCGACACCGAAGAACTGACGACCGTCACGACGACGACATGACGTTTACAGTTACGCCCGGCTGGCTCACGTACCACCCGAACCCGACGAAGCCGTCGTTCAAAGTGCCGCCGGGATCGGTCGACGCGCATTGCCATGTGTTCGGCCCTGGCGAGGTGTTTCCCTATGCGCCCGAGCGCAAGTACACGCCGGTCGACGCCTCGAAGGAACAGCTCTTCGCGCTCCGCGACTTCCTTGGCTTCGACAAGAACGTCATCGTCCAGGCCACGTGTCATGGCACCGACAATCGCGCGCTCGTCGACGCGCTCCGCGCATCGAACGGCCGCGCCCGCGGCGTCGCGACTGTCGATCGCAACGTGACCGATGGCGAACTGCGCGAGATGCACGAGGCCGGCGTTCGGGGCACACGCTTCAACTTCGTGAAGAGGCTCGTCGACTTCACGCCGCGCGAGGTACTCACCGAGATCGCCCATCGCATCGCGCCGCTCGGCTGGCACGTCGTCATCTATTTCGAAGCGGTGGATCTGCCGGAGCTGTGGGACTTCTTCACGTCGCTGCCGACAACCGTCGTCGTCGATCACATGGGGCGACCCGATGTAAGCAAGCCGGTGGACGGACCAGAGTTCGAGCTGTTCGTGCGGATGATGCGCGAGCACGAGAACGTCTGGTCGAAGGTCAGCTGCCCAGAGCGTCTCAGCGTGTCTGGGCCTCCGGCGTTGAACGGCGAGCAACACGCGTATCGCGACGTCGTCCCGTTTGCGAGGCGGCTCGTCGACACGTTCCCCGATCGCGTGCTGTGGGGCACTGACTGGCCGCATCCGAATTTGAAGAACCACATGCCGGACGACGGCCTGCTGGTGGATTACATTCCTCAGATCGCCACAACATCGGAGCTGCAACGTATGCTGCTCGTAGACAACCCGATGCGCCTGTATTGGAGCTGATGGTAGATTGACGGGCTGGGACAACGAACGTGGAGCGCAGGCTTGAGCCTGCGCGGATCCGCGGTGGCTGAAGCCACCGCTCTACGTGCGCAATCTGGAGGGTCGATGAAGATTTGCTTGGCGGGTACCGGCGCTATGGGCGAAATCCACGTCAAGGCGCTCGCGAAGATTCCGGATGTGGAGGTCGTGTCGATCGCGGCGCGCACCGAGCAGAGCGCGAAGGACTTCGCGTCGAAGTGGAATATTCCGTTCGGCTCGCCCGATCTGCGCGCGTGCATCGATCGCCCCGGCGTCGACGCGGTCATCCTGACGACGCCCTCGGATCAGCACTGCGAGCAGACACTGCTCGCGCTCTCCATGGGCAAGCACGTTCAGGTGGAGATCCCGATGGCGCTCGACCTGGCGGACTCGCAGCGCATGGTCGACGCGTCGAGAAAGGCCGGAAAAGTGTGCATGGTCACGCACACGCGGCGCTTCTCGAGTCCGCATCGCGAGATTCGGCGCCGCATCAAAGAGGGTTCGTTCCACCTCCATCACATGGTCGTCGAGACCTATTTCTTCCGCCGCACCAACCTGAACATGCACGGTCAGCAGCGATCGTGGGTCGACAACCTGCTTTGGCATCATGGTTGCCACTCGGTCGACCTGGCGCACTGGATCATGGACGACCCCGACTGGCAGGCGTGGGGACAGAAGGGGCCTGATCACGCCGAGCTCAAGATTCCGATGGACCTCTCCGTCGCCATGAAATCGAAGAAGGGACCGCTCTTCACCATGGCGATGTCGTTCAACAACAAGGGGCCGTTCGGTGGGTTCTATCGGTACATCGGCGAAGAAGAGACCTACAAGGTGTATCGCGACTCGATGACCGACAGCGAAGGCAAAGACGTGCAGCTCGACGGAGTGCCCGCCTTCGATCGCCAGGATGTCGAGTTCGTGAGCGCGATCCGCGAAGGACGGGAGCCGGAATCGAGCGCCACCAGCTGCGTCAAGACGATGGCGTTGTTGGATAAGATCGATCGAGCGATGAACGCGTAGGGACGTTCGTAGGGGGGTCTTGCTTTGTAGACCCGCCGGGCAGTGACGCTGGGTCCACAAAGCAGGGCCCGGCCTACAGGAGATCGAAATGGGTGAGATTGTTGCCGCCGTCGGAACCTGCCACACGCCGTACATGTTTACGCGGCCGCCGGACGAGGATCCGAACCAGCTCGAGCAGGCCGGTCGTGCGATGAACGAGCTCGGCAAGGTTCTCGACGAGACCAAGCCTGATGCGATCCTCTTCTTCGGCGCGGATCATGTCGAGACGTTCTCGGTCAGCTGCGTGCCGTCGTTCGCCATCGTCGCGGGCGACCGCGCCATCGCCCGGTTCGCCGGGCGCGAACACAACCTGCCGATCCATCGCGAGCTGGCCGAGGACATCCTCAACAAGCTCGTCGTCGAACACAACTTCGACATGGCGTATTCCGAAGACGCCGAGCTCGGTCACGCGTTCTCGATTCCGTTCGAGTACGTGATCGGCAAACGAAGCATCCCCGTCGTCCCATTCTTCACCAACGTCTACGTGCCGCCGCTGCCGACGCCGCGGCGCTGCGAAGCGCTCGGACAAGCGATCGCGAAGATCGTCAAAGGACGCAAGGAGCGGGTGGCGATCATCGCCAGCGGCGGCATGTCGCACTTCCCGGGCACCAGCAAGTATCTGAATCCGGAGTTCGACTTCGACCGCTGGCTGGTCTCGCAGTTCGAGGCGGGCAATGGCGATGCGCTGCTGGATATGACCGGCACACAGCTCGACGAGGTCGGCAACACGGAGATGCTCAGTTGGGCCGTCATGTTCGGCGCCATCGGGGCGTCGCTCGAAGGCGAACTGATCGACTACATCCCGACGTGGCACCACGGGCTCGGGCTGATGCGCTTCCTGCCACAGCGGGCACGCACCAATGCGCCCACCAAGGTGGCCGAGCAGTACGGCGGGTTCAAGTTCGTCAACCAGGGCTACATGTTCTACAAGCATCCGCCGTCAGAGGCCTACGGCTTGAACAAGCTGTTGTTCGAGTCGCGTCACAGCCAGGATCTGCGCAATCGCATCATCAACGACTTCGACAAGGTGTGCGACGAGTACGATCTGCACGGCAAGCAGCGCGAGGCGGCCAAGTCGATGATCAACGTCGGCAAGGGCGGCAAAGTCAGCGATCACGTTGGTCCGCTCGCCGAAGCCGGCTGTCATCCGCTGCAGGCCCTGATGGCGCTGCACGTGATCTTCTCCACCAGCCACGCCCGTGGGCAACAGGCGATGGCCGGCGCGCAGAAGCATTAAGGTGGATCGCAGCGTCGACAGCGCGGGCGCGACCATCAGCTACTCTGTCGAAGGACCGGCCACCGCGCCGGTCCTGCTCTTCATCAACTCGATCGGCACCACGCGCCAGCTGTGGTCGCGGCAGGTTGCCGCGCTGGCCGATCGCTATCGCGTGATCGTCTACGACACGCGCGGCCACGGCCGATCGTCGGTGCCTGAGGGGGCGTACACGATCGCGCAGCTGGGCGCCGACGCACTGGCGATCCTGGATGCCGAGCGCGTCGGGGCGGCGCACGTCTGCGGCATCTCACTCGGCGGGATCACGGCGCTGTGGCTCGGCGTGCATGCGCCCGATCGCGTGCGCACGTTGACCGCGGCGAATACAGCGGCGCGCATCGCCTCGACGCAGTTCTGGACCGAGCGCATCGCATTCGTGAAAGAAAAAGGGATGGCGACGCTCGCCGAGGTGACGATGCTGCGCTGGTTCACCGACGCGTTTCGCGCCCGCGACCCGCAGACTGTGGAGCAGTTCCGATCGATGCTGGCGTCATGCGCGCCAACGGGTTACTTGGGATGCTGCGCGGCGCTCCGCGATGAGGATCTTCGTGAATCGATCTCCGCGATTCAGCGTCCAGTGCTCACCATCGGCGGCCGCGTTGATGCAGCGACGCCACCCGAGGGCGTGGAGTTCATTCACCAACGCATCGCGGGATCGAAGCTGGTGATGCTCGACGCGGCTCACCTCACCAACGTCGAGGAACATCAGCAGTTCACGTCGGCTGTGCTGATGTTCCTCGAGAGACACGAACAAAGTGGAACAAGTGGAAGAAGTGGAAAAAGTGGAACAAGTCGAAGTGATTAAGTGCTCAAGTCGAAGAAGTACAGCCTGATGCACTTAACGACTTGGCCACTTATCGACCTTCACTTCTTCCACTTCTTCCACTTGTTCCACTTGTTCCACTTTTCCACTTGTTCCACTTTTCCACTTCTTCCACTTATTCTCCGGTCACCGTGATGTTGATGGTCTCGCACAGACCGGTGATCGTCGTGTGCTTGTCATCGCCGGCCTGGACGACCAGTGTGTGCGGCCCGGGCGTCAGCTGCATATCGATGGTGTTGTTGCCCATGCCGAAGTGAATCCACGGATCCGCTTTCGGGATCGCCGTGCCCACGGGCAGGCACTTGGTATCAGTGCCGAGATGATAGTGGCCGGTGTTGGCCCGCACTTCTTTCACCTCACCCTGCGGCACGGCAGCAATCGTGAACTGATCGCTCGCGAACACGACGTGCACGGGGCTCTTGACCATGGCGCCATTGGCCGGCTCGGCGAAGTAGACACGCGGCGCCCCGCTGGTCGCGGCGGGCGCTGCAGGCGCGGGAGCGGCAGCGGGTGCAGGCGTCGATGACGCGGGCTTCGACTCGGGTGAGCTCGAAGTGCACGCGGCGGTTGCCGCCAAAGCTGCTGTGAGAATGAAACCACCAACGACACGGAGAGACATATCGCGCGACTCCTTTCGAGGAACCTGCGAATTATAGGTGCGCCGAGAGGAATCGGGAATCAGGAATCAGGAATCAGGAATCGGGGCTGGGCCAGGCGGGATTCAGGCCTGAGCCCTAGCCCAAGCCTGAATCCTGACTCCTGAGTCCTGATTCCTAGAACGAGAGTGACATGCTGAACCGCATGAACCGCGGATTCACGAGCTGTGTGATGTCTCCCCACGTGTTCGTCTCGACCTGCGGTGTCGCCGGATCGTCGGAGACCCACTGGCCGGTGGTGGGAACATAAAACGCGGTGTAGGTCTGATTGTAGACCGTCGCCGCATCGCTGTTGAACACGTTGTAAACGTCGACGCCGAAGTTCAAGCGTTTTCCGGCGAAGCGCACGTTCTTCCGCAACGTGATGTCCCAGTTGTTGGTTCGCTCGCCATACAGATCGCCGGTGTCGAGCAGGTTGACAGTCTGTGTTTGCGTTGCAACCACACCGTTGAACTGCGATCCGGTGCGACTCGCGCTCGTCGGCTCCCAGACCGCAGCCGTGTAGGGCACGTTCAGGTTTGCGGCGATCGCGTTGCCCGGTCGCGACTGGAAGGCCACGCCAAGAAGGACGTCTACCCACGGAACGGTGTAGCTGCCACTGGCGCGCGCGTTCAACTGATAGGGATTGTGGATCACGCAGCCGCCGCCGTAGAGGTTTCCTTCACGCCCCTTGACGTTCGGGGTGTCGCCGTCCACCAGACAGGTATTCCGCAGCGACCGCCCTGTGCTCGTGCCACCCGAGATGCGCAGGCCGCCCTTGCCGCGATACACGAAGTTGGTGTCGACGCCCTGCCAGGAGTAATCCAGGACGTTCTGAATCGTCGTCACGTTGCCCGCCCCGGGCAGCGCGCCTGGGAGCTTCTGATTGGCCAGACCCTTGATCACATATCCGCCCCCGTTCGGAAGACGCGAATCCGTGGGAATCTTCACGCTGTAGAAGTCGAAGTTCGGGCTCTGGAAGTTCATGAGGTTGTTGAAACAGGCGGTCGGGTCGGCGCCAAGGAAGTAGTCGCACCCCAAGCCAACCGTGTCGCTGTCGGTCAGGTTGTGGTACTTCCTGTAGTTGTAAGTCACCTCGCCCGAGAGCCGCGGCAGAATCTCGTGCTGCACGCCGAGACCGAACTGCCACTCACTGCGACGTACGCCCTCCCCCGACAGCAGGTTCTGTCCCGACGCAGCGCAGTAATCCCGGTGCAACTGCGAGGAGTTCTCCGTGCGGCCGCAGAACGAGTTCGCCGTAAAGAGCTGTGCCGCTGTCGGCGGACGTCCGAACGTGTCGAATGCCGTGGTCGGCTGGCCGTTCGGCTGGAGAAGAGAGCCGCAGACATCGCCTGTCGGACCGGTGTGCGGCGCCGGGTTGAAGAAGTCGCACTCGACGATACGGTTGCCGTTGACGTCGTCCCACGCGCGGGTCAGCTGGTTCGTCGATCGGCGTGCCGAATTGTTGTCGGTGTACAAACCGCCGAAACCCGCAGCCTGCAGGTACTTTCCCTGGTTGTACTTGATCGACGTCTTGCCGTCGCCGGTCAGATCCCACGCAACCGCCCAGCGTGGCGTGATGTCGTTGTAACTGACGCCGTCGGCCGGGGCCGAGCACCAGGAGTTCTTGCCGTCGGCCTGAACGGGCACGAACCGGTCTGGCCCGATGCACGTTTCGCCGTATCGGCTCTGAGCGTGATCGTAACGAAGGGCACCGCTCGCGGTCACCCGCCTCAACGTCCACTGGTCCTGCACATAGAGCGCGTTGAACCAGACGCGCTCGTCGGCCGTTCCCAGGCCGGTGTTCATGTCGAACCCGATCGGCCGCGGACGCCTGAGCGTGTTGAACGGATCGGTGGCTCCCCACTGCAGCGTCATGTTGCCGCACGGGTAGGGATTGGCTGCCGTCGGAGTGGTGGTGAGGCACGACGCGTCTGGCGTCCCGTAGTGATACGAGAGACGCATGTCGTTGACGACGTTGGTCGTCTTTTCACCGAAGTACGCGCCCTCGTAGCCGACTTTGGCGTTGTGCGATCCGGTGACGTAGGAAGCAGTTGCTCGGCTGCGATACGTGGCGTCGTCGAGCTTCTGGATGCCGCTGGCGTTGTTGAACCCCTCGTTGATCGAGCCAGACACCATGGTGTTGAAGATGCTGCAGTTGCCCGCAGCTCCACCGGGGGCGGCACTGACGTTGTCGGTAATGGTGGTGTTCACCTTCGTGGCGGTCGAGTCCATGCCGGTTGTCGAACCTGCTTCGCAAATACGCGGAAGCTCGGAACGGTTCGTGTACTCACGATGGCGGGTCGAGTCTTGCACCGTGTTCACGGCCGTAATGCCGGCCTCGAACAGGATCTTGTTCGTGAACGGGTTCGTCCACGAGAGTGAGCGCAGACGGTTCGGCCGGTTCTGCAGCGAGAAGTAGCTCTCGGGAGAATCGACGATGTTGATCATGCCCTTGCAAGGGTTCGTGCACGCGTCCTGCTCGTCCCACGTGCCGTTGAATTTGTTTTTCTGCGAGGCCTGCGCCGTGAGCCGCAGGGCGAGGTTCTTCTGCTCGCTCGTATACGTGAGCCAGTAATCCTTGCTGCCATCGCCTCGCAGGGGCTGGTAGTTGTACGCGAACTTGCCCTCGTTGAGATTGGCGAACCCGCCCACTGTGCCGCCGTTGGGATATTTCTCCTCGCCTCTCTTGCGCCCCTGCACATAGAACCAGAGTCGATTCCGCTTGATGGGGCCGCCGAACCCCCCATTCGTGTCGTAGTCCTTGACCAGGTCCTGTGTGGCGGGGGTACTCGACAGCCGCGTGCCGCGGTTGCGATCGAAGAAGTTGTCATTGGTGTAGCTCGTGAAATACTGCCCGGCGAATCGGTTTCCACCGGTGCGCGGCACGATGGTGATGGACGCGCCGCCAGTCTCCGACTCACCAAGGGCTCCCGAGAGCGTGAAGCTCAGTTCCTGCACGTTGGCTGTGTCGAAGGCGATGCCGTTGGTCGAGCCGGTATTGAGATTGATGCCCTGAGGCGCGGCACCGCGGTTGATGGTCATGCCGTCTACGACAATGCGGCCCTGGTTCTGGCCGTCGGCGTCGTTCCCTGAAACGTGCGAGTTGAAGGCGGGGGCAATGCCGTTACAGAATGCCCCGACGCCGCCAACGCAATTCCCCTGGTTCGTTGTCACAGCGGGCACGAGGTTCAGGAGACCTCCGAGGTCACGCTCGGTCGGGAGATCGGCGATGTCGTCGCCTTTGAAGACGTACTGCACACGTGCATTCTGGACGTCGACGGCTGGGGATTCCGCGACGACGCTGACGGTCTCAGTCACGTTGCCCACTGCGAGCTGCACATTGACCGGCGCCGTGAAGTCGGACGTCAGCTGTACGTTCTCGCGTTCAACCGTGCTGAAACCTTGTAGTGAGAAGGTGATCTTGTAGGTGCCGACGGGCAGAACGGTGATCTGGTAGCGCCCATTGTCGTCGGTGACCGTGGAACGGACCTTTTCAATCAGTGCGGGACTGGTGACTGTGACAGTGACACCCGGTATCACACCCCCGGACGAGTCGTGGACGGTCCCGGCAATAGCGCCGACTTGGGCGTAGGCAATACCGGGAACGAACAAGGCCGCAGCGAGGAGCGGCAGCAGCAGTCTCAACGATCGACAGATCATGAACCCTCCAACTCGGTACCAGGGAACGGACATCCCCCGCGTTGTATACAGGACGTGCTGCTTGTACGACCGACCCAGCTCTGGTGTCAAGGAGATTGCGAAAAAATTCGGCAAAAGTCGGCGACCAGGTCGACGACGGAAATCCTCGAGCCGGAGTCGCTCATAAGTCTCACGTGCCAAGGCACTTTCCCTTGTGCGTCCGAGACGGGCGAGCACGTCCGCCAGCCGCCCGTGCACGTCGGCGACGCCATTCAGTTCCGCTGCCTTGACGAAATACTGAAGGCTTTCTTCGAGGGCGCCGGCTTTGACCAACGCCTCCGCCAGATCGAGGTGGTTCTGCGCCTCGTCCGGCTCGAGCGCGATCACGTTCTTCCAGGTCTCGACTGACTGGCGATGCTGCCCTGCGGCCGACTGGCGCATCGCCGCGCCTTTGATCGCGGCGATGTCCATCCCGCGCCGATCCCGTGCGATAGCCTCTGCGCGAAGTCTCTCGAACTCAGTCAGTTGCCGCTGTGCCTCGGCGCGTTTCCCGGCGCGCGTCAAGGCCTGTGCGAGCGCGTAGCGGGCCTCTCTCAGATTGGGTCCGATTGCCACTGCCCGCTCGAGCGCTTCAATGGCGTCGAGATCTCGGTGTGCGGCCATATGACTGTGACCGAGCGCGACGAGCGTGAGCGCTTCATCCGGATCGAGCCATGTGGCGATCGTCAATTCAGCGAACGCCTCGCCGTCACGGCCCTGCTTTGTATACAAGACCGCCAGATCTCGATGGGCCTCGGCATCATTGAGATTCACTCGGACACGGAAGTCGGACGCGTCGACGGCGCGCACGACGTCCTGTTGCGCGGTCGCCAATGCGGCCACGGACTGATGTACCAGTGCACGACCGGAGATTGGCACTCGTCGCTGCGCCTCGCTGTATTGCGCCAGTGCGTCTGCGTTCCGATCGAGCCTCACGAGGAGGCGTGCATATCTCCATCGCAGCCCGCCCGAGTTTGGTATCGCGGCAATCGCGGCCTCGAGCGTGCGGGCGGCCTCGCTGATCGATCCGGCGTCGACGCGCGCACGGGCAAGCGCCATCCACGACCGCTCGTCATCCGGACGGATCTTCAGGGCGGCCTCGAGATGGGCAACGCTTTTCGCCGTGTCGCCCGCAAGCGCCGCCGCAGTGCCGAGCATGCGCTGCGCTTCGGAGGAGCCTGGCGAGGACTTGACCGCTGTTTCGAGCGCTACCAGCGCCGTTCGGAGACGACCGCTTCGCAGTGCGACAGCCGCCTGCCGCATCTCCTCGGTCCTGGATGACTGGTCGGCGATCAGTGGATCGCTCGCGATCGCCTTCCGCATCTGCGCAACGAATTCGTCGAACTGACCCCGCATCGCCAGCGAGAGCGCATCGGCGTAGCGCGCCAGCGGAAATGCCGGATCACCGTTCGCGTCATCAGCGGGCGCAGCCGGTTGAAAAAACGGAGAACGAGCGCGCGGCCTGGCACCGCGGATCGCATCCTGCACGAGATGAAGCAGCGTGTCGCGGGCGCGGTTGCGATCCGCCTCGTCCAGCGACGATCGCGCGACCGCCATGTAGGCAGCGACCGGATTCTCAGGATCGAGTGTCCAGGCTTGACGGAACGCGGCGCCTGCGTCGGTGCTGCCCAGCGCCTCGTGCGCGAACCCTCGCAGAAGATGCGGTGCCCCCAGCGTGGGCGCGAGAGTACTGGCGCCTTGGAACTCGGCGATCGCATCGCCGAATCGGCTTCGCTCCAGATACAAGAAGCCCAGCGCCTCGTGCGCGGCCGCTGCTTGTTGCGGACTCCCTTCGATCTGGGGACGAAGCCTCATCTCGGTGTCACGAATCGATCGATCCCAATCCGCGATCGCTTGCGACAGCGCGTCGAGCTCACGGGCCACCTCCGCCCCTTCGTCGCCATACGTGCCCTCGAGAGCCACATTCAGATTCCCGAGCGCGCGAAACACGCGCTCGCTCTGCGCAGCTGAGTCGGGCGGCAGTCCGAGCGATGCGATGGATAGAAGAGTGATCAGGACGCCGGTGCGCAGCGATGCCGCCGAGCGCTCACCTCTGCTATCGAGTGAACGGCACACGGCGGATCTCTCCTTCGCCTTCTCGAACAGTGATGATGTGATTGGCGGGAAGGTTCTCGACGACATCGACTCGCCCGCTGGGCCACGCGATCTCGAGACGGTCGGCCTTCGTCGCAGATCCGAGGCCGAAGTGAACGCGCATGTCGTGCTGCGCGAGATAACTGGATCCGCTGCTGACCTGATCGACCAGCGTTCGCGATCCTACAGTCAGTCGAAGCCGCGCGCCGATGCCGTCGCGGTTACTTGCTCTGAGCGAAGTCGCAGGGCTTGCCCTGAGCGACGTCGAAGGGCTTTTCGTCCCAACGGTCCGCACGAGCAGCGCGTTGTTGCGGTTTCCTCCCTCATTCAGCAGTAACTGGACCGCGCCGCCGTTGTTGGTGATCAGCAGATCGACATCACCGTCGTTGTCGATATCACTTTTGGCGAGTCCGCGGCCCACTCTCTCGCTCGTAAAACCTGGCCCCGCCTGTTTGCTGACGTTCTGAAAACGATTGCCGACGTTGCGCAGGAGCAGGCTCGGCTGCGCGTGCTTCGCGCCTTTCCGGAACAGCGCGATGTTGTCGACGACGTTGCCGTTGACGATGGCGAGATCGTTGCGGGTGTCGTTATCGAAGTCGAGGAATGCAACGCCGAATCCGACGTACGGCAGCGTCAACGGCCCGAGCCCGCTCTCCTGCGTCACGTCAGTGAAGACGCTGCCGCCGAGACTGCGAAACAGGCTGTGCATCTCGAACTCGTGATTGGTCACGACGAGGTCCAACTTGCCGTCACCATCGAAGTCGCCAAACGCCGTGCCCATGCCGGCGCGCGCCTTGCTGTCGGCGGCAACCGAGACGCCAGCGAGCAGGCCGACTTCCTCGAACGTCCCCTTTCCTGTGTTGCGAAACAGAAAGTTCGGCATGCCATCGTTGGCCACCAAGACATCCGGCCAGCCGTCCTCGTCGACGTCGGTCACGGCAACGCCGAGGCCGTTGCCGCGATAGGCGGCGATGCCGGCCTTCGTGCTGACGTCCTCGAACGTGCCCTTTCCGGTGTTGTGATACAGCACGCTCGGCGATGGATCGTAGGCGAGCGGATGGCAGTAGCCCCTGATCCGCGGAGGCGTGTCCTTGCCGCAGAACTTGTTGTTCGTTCTCTCCGCCTTGACGTAGTTGGTCACGAAGAGATCGAGATACCCGTCCTTGTCCACGTCGGTGAACGCGCAACTCGTGCTCCAGAGCGTCGTCCCCGCACCGCCAGCGCCAAGAACCTCAGTGAAACGACCGTGGCCGGCGTTGTGATAGAGCACGTTGGGGCCATAGTTGGTGACGTACAGATCGATGGCGCCGTCGTTGTCGTAGTCTCCCGCGCACGCGCCCATTCCGTACTCGCGATGACGGATGCCGGATTGAGCCGTGACATCCTCGAACGTTCCGTTCCCGCGATTTCGATACAACCGGTGTCTGGCGGTCGCCGCCACGCGTGGGTCGGCGATCGATCCGCCGTCCACGAGAAAGATGTCGATCCAGCCGTCGTCGTCAAAATCGAAGAAGAGCCCTCCCGATCCCATGATCTCGGCGAAGTACTTGTCGGGACTCGCGCCATTGACGTGTGTGACGCCAAGGCCCGCCGCGGCCGCGATGTCGCGGAAGACGACCTCGGTCGAGGGAATGGTCTGCTGACGCGCTGCGGAAAACTCCGATGCGGCCAGGCACATCACGATCGCGACGCCGATCGGGACGAGCGATAGGGGGACCGGCCGGGCGCGTGGGATGTCGTGAGAAACCACCATGCCAGGCGTCGGCGCTACGGCATGCTGCCGTCAGCGGAGATGACGACCTTCGCGCCCTCGTGACCGAACAGCGCGACCGTCACGTTCTTCATCGGCCCCTTCGCCCCCGCCGCGCGATCCAGCACGACGCGATGCTGCGTCATCTGGCGGATGTAACGGGCGGAGACCGACTGGGCCAACTCGGGCAGGATCGTCGACATCAACGCGCTGGTGCCCGATCCGGTGACCGGCACGTATCGGCCGCGCGTGACCTCCTGAACGCCCTTCGCGATCTCAGCGTTCTGGCCCTCGTCTGCGTCGAGGACCGGAAGACCGCCTGCCGAGTTCGCGGCGCGCACCGGCGACACCATGATCATGTGCGTCCACACGAGATGCTGGCGCAGCGATGTCAGCATCTTCAGACTGGACTGACGTGTGACCGCGCTGCCGTCCTGGTGCGTCGTCGCAATCGAGACGAGAACCGGCAGATACGGCGGCATCTGCTCCCGCGATACCCGGCGGAACTCCTCGTCCAGGCGGTCGGCGTATTCGATGAGCGCATCGCTGAAACGCGCCAGCCCTTGGTCCGGCGCAATCAGGTTGACCGCGCGCTCGATCTGCACCGGGTCGGTCGCCTCGCGGATCAGCCAACGGGGGTTTGGAGCGGTCGCGATCAGCGACACGGGAACGGTCGTCGGGAGACCCGCAAAGAACTTCTTCAGCCCGGTTCGGTAATGCACGAGCGAATCGCCGGTGCGTGGACCGTTGTCGACGAGCACCGTGACCTTCAGCGGCCATCCGAAGCGGCGGACGCTCACGATGCTGGCGCGGCCGGCGTCTTCCTGAATCGCCAGATCGGATGGTGTGATCTCGAGCAGAGGAACGCCGGCGCGATCCACGGCAAAGACGAAGAGCGTGGCTTGCTCTTGACCGCGAAGCGCCACCACCGCCATCACCAGCGCGATGGCCACGAGCGATACGCCCGACCCTCGCCGCAAAACTGGACTCACGTCTCGCTACGGAATGAAGCGACCATCGAAGCTGACCGCGGCGTTGTGCCCGGGACGCGTCAATCGCAGACCGGGACTCACGAGCGGGCCGGTCGCGCCGTTTGGCCGTTCGATCACCGCGCGGTACTGGTTCGTCTGTCGCGTGTGCGAGAAGGCGATCTCCTTGCCCCACTCCGGGAGCAACGTGGCCAGGCGGCTGAAGGCGACCAGGGTCTCGAACTTTCCGCGGCTGGCCTTCACGATCGGCGTCGCAATGAGCACTTGTCGACCGTTCTTCAGTCCATCAACAGAGTCGGCGTCGGTTGGCTTGGTCGTGAACATGATGAGCGAGACCCGGGCGCCGCGCGTGAGCAGTGTTTTCAATGCCTTCTCAATGGTGTCGCGCTGCGCAGCGGAACTCTCGACCGCCGACGTCGACACGATCACGAGCATCGGTGCATACGTCAGCTTCTTGTCTTTGAAGTCCTTGTCGAGACGCTCGGCATATTCGACCAGCGCATCGCTGAATCGCGGCGCTTCGCTCGGCTCAACGCCGAAGCGCGAGATGCCGCGTGCAACCTGGGCGCGATCGGTCGTCGGCTTCACGAACACCGCCGGTTGCGGCGCGAGCGTGACGAGCGTCACCTCGATGTCGGGCGACAGTGCATCGACGAGACCGGTGAGCCCCTCACGAACCGTCGACAGCGCCGTCTGACTGTCCTTGCCGTTATCGATGACAATCGTGAGCTTGATCGGAAGGTTGAACCGATCGAGGCTGACTATCTTTCCTGGGGCGCCGTTTTCGGTCATCGCGATCTCCTCGGGCTTGAGATCGGTGACCGGAGCACCGTTGGCATCCACGGCGGAGATGAACGCCTGAAGCTGATTCTGCTGCGCGCCGATGGGGCTCGACGCGATCAACGCCGCGCCAACAGCCAAGCAGACACTCGCTCTTCTATGGCGCCACAGGGAGCGCATCATCCTCACCTCCGCGACATGGGCAGTCGCGGCAAAGTCTATCGCGTCCGGACCGAAAAGAAAGGGGCTGTGACTGGCCTACAATCCAGCGTATGCGGAGTCACGAGCTGAACTGCGCACTCGCGGCCATCGCTCTCGTCGCCGTCGTCGCGGGATGCTCGCGAACCACGGAACAGACGGAAAACGCTGCCGCGCGCGCGGTGACGTTCAACGGAAACATCGCTCCCATCCTCTTCGACAACTGCGCGAGCTGCCATCGTCCAATCGAAGACCCGCCTTCGCCGAAGGCTTCGGCGGGGCAGGCTCTGACGTCGCAGCAGGCCGTTGCCTCGGCGAGGGCGGACTCCCCAGATGATCCGATCTGCGTGGCTGGCGCGCCGTTCAGCGTGCTCGACTATGGCTCGGTTCGTCGCCACGCCCGCGCGATCGCGTCAGCCGTGCAGCGTCGCGCGATGCCGCCCTGGCTGCCCGAGCCCGGACACGGCGAGTTCGCTGGCGAACGGCGGCTCCGCGATGATCAGATCGCGCTCATCGCGAAGTGGGTCGAGAGCGGCACGCCCGAGGGAAATCCGGGCGACGCGCCAAAGCCGCCGATGTTTTCCGGCGGATGGCAACTTGGCACCCCCGATCTGGTGCTGACGTTGCCGGAGGCGTACGTGCTGCAGCCCTTCGACTCCGCTCCCGTCGACTCCGCTCAGGGCAAGCAGGGCAAGCAGGGCAAGCAGGGCAAGGCGCAGACGGCAACCCGCGACGTGTTCCGCAACTTCGTCATACCGGTACCGATCACCACGACGCGCTACGTGCGCGCCGTCGAGTTCCGCGCCGATCGCCCACAGGTGCTGCACCACGCGGACGTCGCCATCGATCTCGGGCGGACGTCGCGCGCGCTCGATCGCGCCGAGCCGGGTCCGGGTTTCGCAGCGATGGACGGCGCTCAGGTGTACAACGTGTACGGCTGGTCGCCGGGCAAAGTGCCGGTGATGGAGCCGTCCGATAACGCGTGGACGCTCGATCCCGGTGCCGACTTGATCCTGCTGCTCCACATGATCGCGGGTGCTCAGAGCGAAAC
>Ga0075423_10002171_pt1 | contig 17688 bp, 15 predicted proteins | sample SoiMethybrSBSTD2_FD_80114 | JGI IMG/M metagenome (GOLD analysis project Ga0075423, IMG submission 80114) | Bulk soil microbial communities from a Populus tree surrounding site in Tennessee, USA - Soil MetaG P. TD hybrid SBSTD2 | ecosystem: Environmental > Terrestrial > Soil > Tree plantation...
AGCGGACCAGCCGGATCCCCGGCGCGGTCAAGCCCGAGGACGAGACGGCCATGCGGCCGATCGTGTCCCGGGTCGAGGACATCCTGGTGGTCGCGGCGGGCGGCCGCGCCGGGACGTTCTCCTGCTACATCCCGGGGTGGGCGAGCCGCACCGCATCCACCGCGGTGACCCGCGTCATCAAGGAAGGGAGGGCATAGATGGCCTTCGAGATCCTCGACCCCACCGTCGAGCCCCGGAAGCAGCCGCTGACCTACGTGGCGCGCCCGGACTCGCTCAAGGGCAAGCGCATCGGGCTGGTGGAGAACACCAAGTACAACTCGGACCGGCTGCTGCAGAAGATCGGCGCCATCCTGGTGTCCGAGTACGGCGCCGCGGACGCGAAGATGTGGCGCAAGCACAACGCCAGCGTGCCCGCGCACGCCGAGATCATCGAGGAGGCCAAGCGCGCCGTCGACGTCATCGTCGCCGGCATCGGCGACTGAGGGTCGTGCTCGTCGGGCAGTGTGCTCGACGGAATCCTGTTCGAGAAGCACGGCGTCCCCGCGGCGTCCATCGTCACCGACGTGTTCCAGGCCACCGGCCGAGCCATGGCGCAGTCGTGGGGTCTGCCCGAGTACAAGTTCCTCGCGATGCCGCATCCCATCGCCAATCTCTCCGAGGCCCAGCTCGATCAGCGGGCGCGCGAGATCGCCCCGCAGGTCGTGAGGCTCATTCTCGAGGGCCAGGAGTAGCGGCGCCCTCGTCCGCGTGACCGCCGCCCCCGCCGACTACCGGCCCCCCTGGTGGCTGCGGGGGCGGCACCTGCAAAGCCTGTGGGGCCCGCTGCGGCGGCGCCCGCGCCGGCCCGCGTTCCGCCGCGAGCGGTGGGACACACCGGACGGCGACTTCATCGACCTCGACTGGCTGGCCGCCCCGGCCGCGCGCGCGGACGCCCCTTGCGTCGTCGTGCTCCACGGCCTCGAGGGCTCCTCCGAGTCGCACTACGCGCTGGGCCTGATGGGCCTGGTGGAGGACGCCGGCTGGCGCGGGGTCGTCGTCCACTTCCGCTCGTGCAGCGGCGAGCTCAACCGGCTGGGCCGGCTCTATCACTCGGGCGAGACCTCCGATCTCGATCTCGTGCTGCGGCGCCTGATCGAGGCGGCGCCCGGCGCCCCGATCGGCCTCGCCGGCGTGTCGCTGGGCGGCAACGTCATCCTCAAGTGGCTGGGCGAGGGAGGCGAGAAGGCACCCGACGAGGTCGCCGCCGCCGTCGCCATCTCCGTGCCCTTCGATCTCGCCGCGTGCGCGGCCGCCCTCGACCGTGGGCTGAACCGCCTCCTCTATACCGCGCACTTCCTCCGGACCATGAAGGCCAAGATCCGCGACAAGGCCGCCCTCTACGGCGAGCGCGTGGATGTGCGTGCCGCGATGCGCGCGCGGACCTTCCGCGTCTACGATCGCCTGGTGACGGCGCCGATCTTCGGCTTCGCCGACGAAGAGGACTACTGGCGCCGGTCCAGCAGCGGGCCCTATCTCTCGCGGATCTGCCGCCCCACGCTGCTGATCAACGCCGTCAACGATCCGTTCGTCCCGCCGGGGAGCTTGCCGCGCGCCGAGGTCGAGCGCTCGCCGTGGCTCGAGGCCGCGTTTCCCGCCGAGGGCGGCCATGCGGGCTTTCTCGAGCGCGGCGGTGCGGGTCCGTCGTGGGCGGAGCGACGGGCGGTGGAGTTCCTCGCGCGGCATCTCGGACCGTCTGCTAGGATGCCCGAGTGATCCGCGACGCGTACGGCCTCGAGCTGTCGACGGACTCACGCGCGGCCGCCGACGCCTACGACCGCGGCGTGCGGGCCCTGCTGGGCTTCGGGGCCGACACCGTCTCCTCGTTCGAGGCGGTGGTGGCCGCCGATCCCGGCTTCGCGCTGGGACGTGCCGGCCTCGCGGTGACGCTCTACCTCGACGAGCGCCTGCCCGAGGGACGCGCGGAGATGGAGCGCGCGGTGGCGGCGGCCGCGGCGTCCCCGCTCAGCCCGCGTGAGCGCGGCAGCGTGGACGCCCTCGCCCTCTGGGTGGCCGGGCGCGGCAATGACGCCATCCCCCTCATCCGCGCGCTGCTCATGGAGCACCCGCGTGACATGCTGCTGCTGCAGCGCCTCTACTTCATCCATTTCTGGCAGGGCCGCTCGGCCGCGATGCTCGAGCTGACGGACTCCACGCGGGGCGCCTTCACGGACGACTCGTTCATGATGGGGCTTCACGCCTTCAGCCTGGAGGAGAACGGCCGCTACGCGGAGGCCCTGCCCCTCGCCGAGCGCGCGATGGCGCTGAATCCGCGCGACGCCTGGGCGGTGCACGCGGCCGCCCACGTCTTCTACGAGACGGGAGAGAACGAGCGCGGGGTGGAGGCCCTGCCGCCGCGCATCCATCCGTGCGACCACCTCGGTTACTTCCGCAATCATCTCTTGTGGCACCTGGCCCTCATGCACCTCGCGGCCGGGCGCTATGAGCGGGCGGTTGCCCTCTTCGAGTCCGTGTTCGCCCGCATCCCGATCACGGTGGGCTCGGACCTCCAGGACTCGGTGGCCCTGGCCTGGCGTCTGGATCTCTTCGACCGCCCGGACCCCGCGCGGTGGCGGCATCTGGGTACGGCCGCCCTGCGCTGGCTCGACATGCCCTTGCTGCTCTTCCACGATCTCCACGTGGGCATGGCGCTGGCCGCGGCCGGGGACTGGCCACACGCGGAGCTCCAGCTCGAGCGCCTGCGCGCCCGCGCGAAGAAGACCCGCAACGCCACGCTGCCGGAGGTGGTGGTGCCGGTGCTGGAGGGGCTCCACGCGTTCGCGCGCGGTGAGCACGCCGACGCGGTGGCGCGCATCGCGCCCATCGAGGCGCGCATCGTGGAGGTCGGGGGGAGCCACGCCCAGCGCGAGGTCTTCCACGACACGCTGCTGGTCGCCGCGCTGCGGGCCAAGGACGTCGAGCGGAGCCAGGCGCTCCTCCGTCGTCGCCTCGCCAAGCGCCCCAATCCGGGCCACTACTGGAGCCAGCGCTGAGGCGCGCGGCGCGGACGCCGGCAAGGGCGCGGGGGGCGCGCGGCCGCGCGGGCCGCACCCTGTCCATCCGTCCCGGCACGGCGCGCGACGTTCCCACCATCCTCGCTCTCATCCGTGGCCTGGCCGACTACGAGCGGCTGCGCCATGAGTGCAAGGCCACGGCGGCGGCGGTACGGCGCCACGGCTTCGGCCGGCGCTCCTACTTCGAGACGCTGATCGCGCGCCGGGGCGGGCGGCCCGTGGGGTTCGCCCTCTACTTCTTCACGTTCTCCACCTTCCTCGCCAGGCCCACGCTCTATCTGGAAGATCTCTTCGTGCTGCCCGAGGAGCGCGGGCAGGGAGCCGGGCGGGCGCTGCTCGCCGCGCTCGCGCGCATCGCGGTGCGCCGCGGCTGCGGGCGGCTCGAGTGGGCGGTGCTCGATTGGAACCGCCCGGCCATCGGGTTCTACCGACGGCTGGGCGCGCGCTTCCGCCGCGAGTGGATCCTCACGCGCCTGACCGGCGCGCCTCTCGCGAAGCTGGGCCGGAGCGGCTAGCGCCGCGGAGGGGAATCAGCGCGTGGCCGATCGTTTCGCGACCCGGCTGGGGACCGAGATTCAGGGCTGGATCCGCGATGGACTCGTGTCCGCGGAGCAGGGCGCCCGCATCCTCGCCCGCTATCCGCCCGAGGCCGGGTGGCTCTCGCGCCCCGCCGCGCTGTTCGGGCTCATCGGCGGTGGCCTGGTTGCGGCCGGTCTCGCGCTCGTCGTCTCCCACAACTGGGAGTCCATTCACCGCTCGGTCAAGCTCGGTGGCGTGCTCGTACTCATGCTCGCCGCGCACTGGGGTGGGCTGCGGCTGCGCGATCGCGGCTACCCGCGGCTCGCGGAGGGGCCGACGGTGATCGGCGGCGCGCTGCTCCTCGTGGGCATCGCGCTCATCGGGCAGATCTACAATCTCTCCGGGCGGCCGGCGGATGCCGTCCAGCTCTGGTGGATGCTGCTGCTGCCCGCCGCCTACGCCCTGCCGAGCCTCGCCCTCGGCGCGCTCGCCTACGCGGGCGTCGTCACGTGGTTCGTCCTGCTGCTCGCCGATCGTGGGACCCTGCTCGGCGGCGCGGTGTACCGGGTGCCGCTGTTCTGGAGCGTGGCTCTCGGCGCGCTCGCCCTGGTGCTCCTGGGCCTCGGCATGCTCCACGGCGACGGCCCGTACCGCCGCCTGCGGCAGCTCCTCGAGCAGGCCGGGCTGGCGCTGGTCTTCCTCGTCTTCCTCGCCTTCGGCATGCCGCTCTACGACGGCGGGCATGCCGTGCCGTGCCGCTGCGCTTCGGTGCCGATCGGCGTGTCGACGCTGCTCGGAGTCGTCGCGCTCGTGGCGGGCGGGCGGCGGCTGCCCGACGCGCCGGAGGGCGCCCGGCGATCCTGCCTTGCCATGCTGCTGCTGCTTCCCCTCTGGCTTGCCGCGATCCAGGTGCTCGTGGCCACCGGCGCGCCCCTCTACGCATGGCATGCGGTCCGCTACGCGAGCTGGGTGCTCACGTTCGGTCTCTCGCTGGGTCTCGTGCTCTTCGGGGCGCGGTGGGGCCGGACCTCGTGGATCAACTGGGGCGTGGTCTCGCTGCTGGCGCAGGCCCTCGTCCGGTACCTCGACCTCTTCGGCACCATGCTCCAGACCAGCGTGCTCTTCTTCTCCTCGGGCGCGCTGGTTCTGGGCCTCGGCTGGGCGCTCGAGCGCATGCGCCGCCGTGTGACCGCGGAGGCGCTACGGCGCGAGGTCGCGGCATGACGCGCCGGCGGCTCTTCGTGGGCCTCGTGCTGCTGCACGCGATCGTGCTGCTGGGCTGGGCGGGGAGCCTCGAGCTGGCCCGCGCCCGTGCGACGCACGTTCGCCTGGAGATCCTGCTGCTGGACCCGCGGGACCTCCTGCGCGGGGACTTCATGGCGCTGCGCTACGCGATCTCCACGCTGACCGAAGGGCAGTTCGTGGGGCGCCGCCCCGAATGGAGCGACATCGGATATCCCGTCTACGTCGCGCTCGTGCCGAGGAACGGCCGCCACGTGGTGGCGGCGGCGAGCTTGGAGCGCTCGGCCCTGCCGCTCGGCGCCGGTCAGCGCCTCATCGTGGGCCGGCTGGCGTACGCGCCGCAGGTCGGGCGCGTGTCGGCCACACCCCTGGGCGTCGAGTACGGGATCGAGCGCTACTACGTCCCGGAGGGGAAGGGCACTCTCCCTCCGGGACGGCCGGAAGCGGAGGTCGCGCTCACCGACAACGGCCGCGCCTACCTGGTGCGGCTCCTCGTCGACGGCACACCGTATCCGTGACGGGTGAGCGGCGCGCCTACGAGATGTAGGAGCGGAGCATCCAGGCCATCTTCTCGTGCTTCTCCATGAGGCCGGTGAAGAAGTCGCAGGTGCCGGCGTCGCCGTACTTGTCCTGGGCGGTCTGGAGGTCCGCACGGAGCTCGCGGATGAGGCTCTCGTGGTCCGCGAGCAGGTTGGCCAGCATCTGCTTGGCGTCCGGCGTCTTCTTGGGATCTTCCTTCAAGCGCGTCCGCTGACTGAACTCGGCGAGCGTGCCGAGCGCGCGGCCGCCCAGGCTCCGGGCGCGCTCCGCGACCTCGTCGATGAACTCGTCGAGGGCCTCGTACTGGGCCTCGAAGAACTTGTGGAGGTCGTTGAACTGCAGGCCCTCCACGTTCCAGTGGTAGTTGCGCGTCTTGGTGTAGAGCACGTATTCGTCGGCGAGGACGGTGGAGAGCAGCTCCACCACGCCCTTGCGCATGTCGTCGGCGATTCCGATCTTGGGCTTCATGCGTGTCCCTCCCTTTCCCTTGAGTTGCGTGAGAACGCCGGCTGGTTGCGAGACGGGGACATTCTACTCCCCGGGGGAACGGCCGGACCATCCGACGGGGACGCCTACGATCTGGGCGATGCGGCGTCCGAGGGCGGCGGGTCCGGGGACGGATTCCGCTTGGCGCGCGCCTCGAGCGCGGACGCGCCTTCCGGGATCCTGATCTCGAATCGCGGCACGGGGACCTCGATGCCTGCCTGCTTGAAGGCGTCGAGCACGGCGAGGCCCAGCGAGTTCCGCAGCGTGATCGAGTCCTCGATGCGCGGGGTCCAGGCCCAGACGTTGAAGAGGAGGCCGTTGTCGGCGGCGCCGTTGAAGTACACGATGGGCGCGGGGTCCCGGAGCACGCCCGCGTGATTCGCGCAGACGTCCGTGAGGATCTGCAGCACGCGCTCCGGGTCGGCGCTGAACGGCACGCGCAGGGTGAGATCGACGCGGCGCATGCGGTCCGAGAGCGTCCAGTTGATGACGCGCTCGGTGGCGAGCATGCCGTTGGGCACGATGACATCGCCGCCCTCGCCGGTGCGCACCATGCTCGAGCGGATGCCGATGGACCGGACCTCGCCGGAGAGATCGCCCACCTGGATCATGTCGCCGACCTGGATGGAGCGCTCCACCAAGAGGATGAGGCCGGAGACGAAGTTGTTCACGACTGCCTGCAGACCGAAGCCGATGCCCACGCCGAGGGCGCTCACGAGGATAGTTACGCGGTTGAGATCCATGCCCATGGCGGCGATGGCGAGGATGAAGCCCACGAGGAGGATGCTGTAGTGAAGCAGCGTGGAGACCAGGTTCGGCACGCCGCGGGCCAGGCGCACGCGCGGATACACGTCCTCCTCGAGGATGAAGCGGATCAGGCGCGAGACGAGGAAGGACAGCCACACCGTGAGGACGAACGCGGTGATGTCGCCCACGGAGAGGCTGAGATTCCCGCGGGTGATGGTCAGGCCGAACACGGCCACGACCAGGGCCTGCGCCGGCCAGATGAGCCCGAGATTGAGCAGGACGGCGAGCACCCAGCCCATCACCGACAGCCACCACAGGATGCGCCCCAGACGTCGCTCGATGAGGAGCCGGTTCCGCTGCACGAGGCGCAGGTACGTGAGCGGGCCGACGCGGAAGGCATAGGCGAGCAGCGCCAGCGTCACGCGCAGCAGGGCCTGGAGCAGCATCGCGTAGTACCCGACGGACAATGCGCCGGAGCCGAGCAGCCGCCCCAGACGCGTGTACCCGATGGCGCCGAGGAGGAGGCCGCCCGCCATGGCCGCGAGCATGAGCAGGCCGAGGGCGCGCGCGAGGTGCACGGGCCGCTCGTCCGCGTGCCGGCGGTACGAGAAGAGGAGCGCGACGACGAACGCGATGGCCAGGAGCATCTCGGCCAGGAACACGAGTTGGCTGAAGAGGGGCACCACCTCGGCGACGTCGTCGAGGCGCTCGATCACGAAGAATGCGGTGAGGGCGACGAAGCTCGACCCCAGCGCGCGCGGTGCGAGCACGGTATAGACCCGGAGCACGGGGAAGACGCCGATGAGGTACACCAGGTTGCGGACGGGCCGTGGCAGGACGCCATAGAGCCACGGCGAGAAGAACAGGGCCACGAGCAGGGCCATCGCCAGGGGATACCGGAACAGCTGCCGGGCTTCCACGAGACTCGGGGCGGCCGCGACCTCGGCGGGCACCTTGCGGCGTAGCATGTAGAAGGTCACGGACAGCACGATCCAGATCATCAGGTGGATGACGAGCTGTGCCCCGTGGGCCTGGGCGAAGCGGCGGAAGATCGCCGCGTCCGCCTCCACCCACTCGCGGGCCCGCGCCGGGACCTCGCGGAGCGAATCGAGGTTCCGCGCCGCTTGCCAGATCGGCGGGCTATCGCGCGAGAGCAGCTGGCGATCCGAGGCCTCCCGCGCCGCCGCGATCCGCGCGAGCAGGTCCTCGATGGTCTCTGTCTCGTGCGAGACGCGGTCCTGCAGCGAGAGCAGGTGCGCCCGGCGGCTCTTCAGGTCCGCCTCCGCTCCGCTGATCGCGCTGAGCGTGCCGTCGACCCGTCCGAGCACGGCGCCGGGGGGGCCCGTGCGCCGCGCTTCGGTGCGAGTCGCCTGCCACGCGGCGCGCTGCGTACCCAGGTCGGCGAGATCGCTCTCCACCTGTGTCGCGTGGCGGCTCAGGGTCGCCGCCCAGCCGGCGAGAAGGACCCGCGCCGCGAGGAGCGGGCTCACGAAATCGTCGAGCAACGCGGTCGGCGGCGAGTCGGCGAGCGCCTTGATCGTGGGCTCGACGCGGCTGCGCACGTCCTCGGCGACCGCGGGGAGTCGCCGCTCGATGGTCTCGATCTCGGCCCGCTGGGTCGGGCTCTCCTCGAGGCCGCGGAGCCGCGCCGCCACCTCCTCCGAGCGCCGGACGATGTCCGGGACGGAGATCGCCTGCGGTGCCGCCGGGGTCGCGGGTGCGGCCGTGGAGGGGGCGGGGGCGGGAGGCGTCGCGGGCGTCTGCGCGAGCGCGGGGCTCCACGGGAGCCCGGCCGCGAGCACGAGCAGGAAGATCAGCGTGGCGCGCATGACCAGGGACGATCGCGAGGCGGACACGGCGTCAGAGGTGACTCCGGCGCGACATAGGCCCGATCATACCGCCCGGTCCGCGCGCGCGGGAACGGGAGATGCGCGTGCGCCTGTCTAGAGCCGGGCCGCCACCACCGGCGGGATGCGGTCCCGCCACGGCGCCGCCGCCTCGAAGGCGGCGGCCGCGCGCAGGACGGCCGCTTCCCCGCGCCGCCGGCCCACGATCTGCAGGCCCACCGGCAGGCCCGCGGCGGTGAAGCCGCACGGCACCGAGATCGCGGGGAGGCCGGTCACGGTGATGCCATAGGTGAGGAAGAACCACTGCGTGTAGTTGTCGAGGGGCTTGCCGTTGATCTCGGTCGGGTAGGGCTGCTCGACCGGGAAGGGCGGGACCGCGACGGTGGGGAGGATGAGGAGGTCGCGCGTCTCCATGAACGCGCGCACACGGTGCCAGAGCGCGGTCCGCGCGGTCTGCGCGTACGCGATGGCCCGAGGCGTCAGGGCCAGCCCCTGCTCGATGTTCCACAGGAGGCCCTTCTGCAGCTTGTCGCGCCACTGGGGCAGCTTGTCGGCGTGGCGCGCGACCATCGAGATGCCGCGGGTGCCGAGCACGATGTCGTTGACCTCGGAGAAGTCGGGACTCCCGTTCTCGACGCGGGCGCCCAGGCTCCGGAACACGCGCGTGGCGCCGTGAGCGATGCGGGCAACCTCGGCGTCCACGGGGATCAGGCCGTTCAGATCCGGCGTCCACGCGATCCGCCACCCCTTGACGGAGGGCGACGTGAGGACGCGCAGGAACTCGCGCGTGTCCACCGCGTAGGACAGGGGGGCGCGGTCATCGGGGCCCGCCATGGTCGAGAGCATGAGCGCGACGTCGCGCACCGTGCGCGCCATCGGCCCCGTCACCGACAGCGAGTCCCAGGCGAGCGAGGTCGGGTACTCGGGGATGAGGCCCGGCGTGGTGCGGAAGCCCACCACGCCGCAGAAGGCGGCGGGCGTCCGCAGGGAGCCGCCCAGGTCCGAGCCCTGCGCGAGGGGGCCCATGCCGGTGGCGAGGGCGACGGCGGCGCCGCCGCTGGAGCCGCCGCAGGTGAGGGCGGGATCCCAGGGATTCCGCGTCGCGCCGAACACGGCGTTGAACGTGTTGCCGCCCGCGCCGAACTCGGGCGTGTTGGTCTTCGCGAACACGATGGCCCCGGCCGCCTTCAGCCGCTCCACTACCAGCGAGTCTTCCGTTGGCACGTCGTGCTCGTGCACCTTGGAGCCCCACGTGGTGCGAATGCCCTTGGTGGGCGTGAGGTCCTTGATGGAGACGGGGACGCCGTGAAGCGGGGACAAGGCACGGCCGCGCCTGAGTCCCGTGGTGGCGCGCCGCGCCTCCGCGAGCGCCGACTCCCGCGCCACCGTGACGCAGGCGTTCACCGCGGGGTTCACCGAGTCCAGGCGCGCCAGCACCGCCTGCATGACCTCGAGCGGCGAGACCGCGCGGCTCTTGTAGAGGCGGACCAGCTCGGCGGCGGGGGTGTAGCAGAGATCGCGTGCGCTCACGGGGTCGCTCCGGTCAAGAGAAGGGATGAAGACGCCGCCGTGGCCCGCGCGGCTCTAGAGGACCTTTCGGGGGTCGAGGGCGTCGCGGAGGCCGTCGCCGATGTAGTTGATCGACAGGACGGTGAGGAAGATCGCGGTGCCCGGGAAGAGCGCCCAGTGGGGCGCGAAGTCCAGGTTGTCCTTGGCGTCGAAGAGGATGCGGCCCCAGGTGGGGATGTCCGGCGGGAAGCCGAGTCCGAGGAACGACAGCGACGACTCCGCGATGATGGCAGCGGCCACGTCGATCGTGCCCGCCACGATGACCGGACCGACCGAGTTCGGCAGGATGTGACGGAGCATCTGACGCAGGGGCGGGGCGCCGAGGCCCCGCGCCGCCTCCACGAACTCTTTCTCGCGTAGCGACAGGAACTGCGCGCGCACGAGCCGCGCCACCGGCATCCACCGGAGTCCGCCGATTACCGCCACGATCAGCACGAAGACGCCGACCTCGGGGCCGAGGGCCTTCTTCAGCGCGTCGCGGAAGAGATACACAATGAGGAGGAGCAGGGGCAGGCCGGGGAGGGAGAGGAAGAGGTCGGTGACGCGCATGAGCACGTGGTCGGCGCTGCCGCCCATGAACCCGGCCAGCGCGCCCACCGCGGTCCCCGCGATGATGGCGATGAGCATCGCGGACAGCCCCACCGCCAGCGAGATGCGCCCGCCGTAGAGCATGCGGGCGAGCACGTCCTGCCCGAGATCGTCGGTGCCGAGGGGATGCGCCCACGACGGGCCCTTGAGCTTGGCCTTGAAGTCGATCTCGTCGATGGGCACGCGGTACACGAGCGGACCCACCAGCACCGCCACCACCATGAACATCAGGATCACCGCGCCGAGGACGGCGAGTCGGTGGCGGCGGAAGCGGCGCCACGCCTCGGCGGTGAGCGAGGTCGCCGGCCGCCGCATGGGCGCGGCGGGCGCCCCGGTCAGCGCGCCCGCGCGACTATCGGTACGAGATGCGGGGATCGAGCCAGCCATAGAGGAGATCCGCGATCAGGCTGAAGATCACCACCAGCGCCGAGAAGACGAAGGTGATGGCCATGACCACCGGGGTGTCGTTGGCGAGGATCGAGCTGATGAGGAGCGAGCCGATGCCGGGCACGCGGAAGATCTGCTCGGTGATGAGCGCGCCCGCGAAGATCGAGGGGACCTGGAGCGAGATCAGCGTGACCACGGGGATGAGGGCGTTCCGCACCACGTGCTTCACGATCGTGATGCGCTCGGCGAGCCCCTTGGCGCGCGCCGTCCGCACGTAATCGAGCTGGATGACGTCGAGGACCGCGGAGCGCATGAAGCGGGTCATCGACGCGGCCTGGGCAAGACCGAGCACGGCCACCGGCATGATCGCCTGCCGAATGTGCTCCCACCACCAGCGCCAGCCCGAGGCGGTGATGTCCGCGCGGTAGATGAAGGGGAGCCAGTCCAGATAGATGCTGAAGAAGAGGATGAAGAGGAGGCCGGTGAAGAAGGTCGGCAGCGAGAAGCCCAGGAAGGCGGCGGTGGTCGCGATCTGATCGAACAGCGAGTACGGTCGCGTGGCCGAGTAGACGCCGATGGGGATGGCGATGAGGAGACCGAGGAGCTGGGCGGAGCCGATCACCGCGATGGTGGTGGGCAGCCGCTGCATGATCAGCGTGACCACGTTGACGCGGCTGACGAACGAGAAGCCCCAGTCCCCCTTGAGCATCGCGGTGAACCAGCGCAGGTAGCGCACCGCGATGGGATCGTCGAGGCCGAACTGCGCCCGGAGGTTCATTCGCACCTCGGGCGGCACGTTGGGATTGGTGGCGAGCTCCTCGAAGGGGTCGCCCGGGGCCAGCGCCAGGATCGTGAACAGCACGAGGCTGATCCCCGCGAGCACCGGGATCAGGATCAAGAGGCGCCGGATGAAGTACTTGGACATCGATGCCGCGGGGGGCGGGCCCGGCCCACGGGGACCGAGCCCGCCGATGCCCGGTCTAGGCCTCGCGGTACCAGTTCTGCAGCGCCCAGAAGTCGGAGTCCCAGCCGCTCTGCTCCATCCGCACGGTGTTGGCCACCGCGGCCACGCGGGGACGGAACACGACGGGGATGACCACGACGTTCTGGATGACCAGCTCGTTCATCTTGATGAAAAGGGCCGCGCGCTTGACGGGATCCAGCTCGGACTCCGCGGCGCGGAAGAGCTTGTCATACTCCTCGCTCTTCCAGCGGGTGATGTTGCGGCCCTGCCACTTGTTCTCCTTGGCCGCGACTTCCCACGACGTGAACTGGAGCATGAAGAGCTCCGGGTCGGGCTGCGTCATGGTCGTCGTGAACATCTGGATGTCGGTGTAGAAATGCGCGTAGGTGTCGGGGTTGGCCACGTCCGAGGAGAAGAACACCGACGCGGTGACCGACTTGAGCTCCATGTCGATGCCGGCCTTGGCCGCGGCCTGCTTCACGATGGCCTGGGTCTTCTGCCGGGGCGAGTTGATCGAGGTCTGGTAGAGCACCTTCAGCTTCTTGCCGTCCTTCGCGCGGATCTTGTCGGGCCCCATCTTCCAGCCCGCTGCCTCGAGGATCTGGCTGGCCTTCTCCGCGTTGAACTCGAACTTCGTGGCCTTGGACGCGAATCGCGCGGGCTGGTTCAGGAAGTTGGCGGTGGCGATGCCGGTGCGCCCGTAGATCTGCTCCTGGACGGAGGCGCGGTCGACCAGCAGGTTGAGGGCCTGCCGCACCGCCGGATCGGTCAGGAACGGGTGAGGCGCCTTCACGCTGGAGCGCTCGCCGTCGACGTCCTTGTTGGGATCGGTGAAGTTGATCTGGATGTGCTCGATGTTGCCGCCGGCCACGATGTCGGCCTTGCCCTTGCCGCCCTGCTCCATGCGCTTGAGGATCTCGTCCTCGACCTGCATGTTCCACGCGTAGTCGAACTCGCCGGTCTGGATGACCGCGCGCGCCGCCGACACCGCGTCGCCGCCGCCCTTCATTTCGATGGTGTCGAAGTAGGGCCGGTTCGGCATGTGGTAGCCGGAGAAGAGCTCGCCCCGCACCATGTCGCCGGGCTTGAAGTCGACGTACTTGTAGGGCCCGGTGCCGATGGGCTTGAGGTTGGCCGGCGCCTCGCGGGACTTGTCGCCCTTGAAGGCCTCGAACACGTGCTTGGGGAGCACCATCCCGCCCACGCCCACGAAGGCGTCGGCCCAGAACGGGGTGGGCTTCTTGAACGAGATCTTGATCGTGTGGCTGTCGACCTTGTCGACCTTGAGGTCCTTGTAGGTGTTGATGTTCCGGGAGGCGGTGGCGGGATCGGCGACCCACTCCGCGGTGAACACACAGTCGTCCGCCGTGAAGGGCTTGCCGTCGTGCCAGACCACGCCCTTCTTGAGCTTCCAGGTCACCGAGCGGCCGTCCTTGGACACGCCGCCGTTCTGCAGCGTGGGGATCTCCGCGGCGAGGTTGGGCGAGAGGTTTCCGTCCGGATCCCAGGACGCCAGCGGCTCGTAGAAGATGCGCGAGCCGTCCTGGTCCTTGGTGCCGGTGGCGAAGTGGGGATTCAGCAGGGTGGCGCCCTGCCACCACAAGGTCTTCAGCGGGCCGCCTCCGCCGCGCTTGGTCGGCTTGTATGCCGCGGCCTTGGTCTGGGCCTGGGCCACGCCCGCGGAAGCCAGCAGCTGGCCGGCCATCGGCGCGGTGAGCCCGAGGCCCACCATCATCTGCACGAAGCTGCGCCGGCTGAGTCGGCCTGCCTTGACCTGACCGATCAGCTGTCGAAGATCACGCTCTTCCATCAAAGGTCCTCCTGGGTGGGTCGGCGGTGACCGGCCAAAGCGAGTCGGCCGGTCCCATCCTTATATGCTGCACGAGCGAAACTGTCAAGGGCGGCGGGGGGTTCCGCCGCCCTTGGAGTGGGTGAGAGGCGACGCTACGCCTCCTTGTGCCAGTAGGGCAGGCGCCACAGCGTGCCGTCCCAGCCGCTGAGGTCCATGCCGCGGAGCTTGGTGCTGGAGCCGGACACGCCGTTGCGCCAGAGCACGGTCATGACCGCCACGTTCTGGACGACGATGTCGTTCATGCGGATGAAGAGCGCGGCGCGCTTCACCGGATCGACCTCGCCCTCGGCCGCGCGGTAGGCGCGGTCGTACTCCTCGTTGCGGAAGCGGGTGATGTTCCGCCCCTGCCAGTTGTTGGCCTTCTGCGCCACCTCCCACGAGCAGAACTGGAGCATGAAGGGGGCGGGGTCGGGCGCGGTCATCGTCGTGTTGTACATCTGCAGATCCGCGTAGAAGTGCGGGTAGGTGTCGGGATTGCCCGGGTCGGAGGCGAAGAACACCGAGGCCACCACGGACTTCAGCTCGATCTCGATGCCGGCCTTCCCCGCGGCCTGCTTCACGATGGCCTGGGTCTTCTGCCGCGGGGCGTTGATCGACGTCTGGAACACGAACTTGAGTCGCTTGCCGTCCTTGGCACGGACGCCGTCCGCGCCCTTCTTCCAGCCCGCGGCCTCCAGGATCTGCGCGGCCTTGTCCGGGTTGAACTCCCACCGCATGTTCTTCGAGTGGAAGCGCGACGGCGCGTTGAGGAAGTTCGCGCTGGTCTGCCCGCCGCGGCCGTAGATCTGCTCGTGCACGGCGGCGCGATCGACGAGTAACGTGAGCGCCTGGCGGACCGCGGGGTCCGACAGGGTGGGATGCGTGGTCTTGATGCTGGAGCGTTCGCCGTCCACCTCCGTCCACGGGTCGGTGGTGTTGCACTGGATGTGCTCGGGATTGCCGGTGGACCAGATGTTCACGCGACCCCGGCCGCCCTGCTCCAGGCGCTTGAGGATGTCGTCCTCGACCTGGAGATTCCACGCGTAGTCGTACTCGCCGGTCTGGAGCACCGCCCGCGCCGCCGAGGCGGCGTCGCCGCCGCCCTTCGTCTCCAGCGCGTCGAAGAACGGGCGGTTGGGCACGTGGTAGTTCGGGTTCGCCTCCGCCCGCACCACGTCGCCGGGGCGGAAGTCGACGACGCGGTACGCGCCGGTGCCCACCGGCTTGAGGTTCGCCGGCGCTTCCTGGGCCTTGGCGCCGCGGTAGGGCTCGAACACGTGCTTGGGGATGACCATGCCCCGGACCCCGCAGAACGCGTCGGACCAGAAGGGCTGGGGCTTCTTGAACGTGAGCTTGACGGTGTGGCTGTCGAGCTTGTCGATCTTGCTGATCTCGGTGTAGGACCCCGTGGTGACGGTCTTGTTGGCGGGGTCCATCACGAACTCGTAGTTGAAGACGACGTCGTCGGCGGTGAAGGGCTTGCCGTCGTGCCACGTCACGCCCTTCTTGAGCCGCCACGTCACCGAGGTCAGGTCCTTGGCCAGCCCGCCGTTCTGCGTGCTGGGCAGCTCGGCCGCGAGCACCGGCACCACGTTGCCGTCCGGATCGAAGCCGGCGAGGGGCTCGTAGAAGATGCGGGAGGCGTCCTGATCCTTGGTGCCGGTGGCGAAGTGCGGGTTGAGCAGCGTCGGGGCTTGCCACCACAGCATCTTCAGCGTGCCTCCGCCGCCGCGCTTGGTGGGCACGAAGCCCGTGCCCTGCGCGTGCGCGCGCGGCACGCCCGCCGCGGCGAGCATCTGCGCGGCCAGCGGCGCGGTGAGCCCGAGGCCGACCATGGTCTGCACGAACGCTCGCCGGTTGAGCCGTCCGGCCTTCACGTCCGCGATCAGTGCGCGAAGGGCATGCTCGTCCATGTGGGAACCCCCTCCGGGTGGGTTACGCCCTTATACGGGGGACCCCCGATGGTGTCAAGAATCCCGCCCGCGCGACGGCGTTCAGGGCGCGAGCCAGTCGGCGAGGCCCGTGAGCGTGGGGAATTCCCGGAACGCTCGCGCCGCGCTCGACGACGCGCCGCTCTTCCGGTTGATCCACGCCGAAGGAATCCCGAGCGCCGCGCAGGGCGTGATGTCGTGGTAGTGGCTCTGCGCCGCGTGCAGCCACGGGACCCCGCCGATCAGGGCGCGCGCGGCCAGGAAATGGGGCGCCGTCGGTTTGTAGGATCGGACCTGCTGCGCGGTGACCACGACCTCGAAGTTCGCCGCGAGATGCCGCCGGCTCCACACCAGGAGATCGTCGTCCACGTTGGAGAGGATGCCGAGCCGATAGCCCGCGTCGCCGAGGCGGCGCAGCGCCGCGTTGGTGTCGGGGAACTGCGGCCACGCGGGCAGGCTCTCGGCGAGGAAGCCCGCGCGCTCGGCGGGGAGCGGCCAGCCGAGGCGCGCGGCCACCCGCCGCCCCGTCTCGGCCAGGATCTCACGATAGCGGCGATAGCCTTCGCGCTCCACCCCCGCCTCCACATCCACGTAGAGGTCCGCCGCCGCGCCGGTGTCCACGGGGTGACCGATCTTCACCGCCTCTGCCGCGAACGCGCGGCGGATGCCGCCCTCCCAGTCGATCAGGGTGCCGTAGCAGTCGAAGGTGATCACGTCGTAGGGACGTTCCGCCATGTCGCTCAGGCCTCCATCCGCCAGTGGGCGATGTTCCAGAGGTTGGACTCCCAGGGCGAGATCTCGACCCCGCGCAGCCGCGCGGACACCGCGGTCGCCTCGTTGCGCCACAGCACCGGGATGACCACTCCGTTCTGGATGACCAGGTCGTTCATCCTGATGAAGAGCGCCGCCCGCGTCGCCGGATCCATCTCGCCCTCGGCCGCGCGCCACAGACGGTCGTACTCGTCGCTCCGCCAGCGGCCGGAGTTGCTGAGCGACCACTTGTTCTCCTTGGCGGCGATCTGCCACGACGCGAACCGCTCCATGTAGAGCTGGGGGTCGGGCCGCCCCATGAGCTGCTGGTACATCTGCAGGTCCGCGTAGAAGTGCCGGACGGTGTCGGGATTGGCCGCGTCGGACGAGAAGTACGCGGAGGCGACCACGGATTTCAGCTCGATCTCGACGCCCGCCCGCGCGCACGCCTGCTTCACGATGGCCTGCGTCTTCTGCCGCGGGGCGTTGATGGAGGTCTGGAAGAGCAGCCGCAGCCGCCGGCCGTCCTTGGCGCGCACCCCGTCCGGCCCGCGCTTCCACCCCGCGGCCTCCAGCGCCGCGCTCGCGCGCTCCACGCTGAACTCCCAGCGCGTGTTCGGCGAGCGAAAGCGGGCCGGCGTCACCAGGAAGTTGGGCGTGGTCTCGCCCTGCCGGCCGTAGATCTCCTGCTGGATCGCGCCGCGGTCCACCAGCAGCGCGAGCGCGCCCCGCACGGCGGGATCGGAGAGCAGGGGATGCGTGGTTCGGGCGCTCGACCGCTCGCCGTCCACCTCCCGCGCCGGGTCGGAAAAATTCAGTTCAATGAATTCGGTGCTGGTGCTCGGCGTGAAGAGCACCTTGCCCTTGGCCTTGACCTCGAGGCGGCGGAGCAGCTCGTCCTCCACCTGCAGGTTCCACGCGAAGTCGTACTCGCCGGTCTGGAGCACGGCGCGGGCGGCAGAGGCGGCGTCGCCGCCGCCCTTCATCTCCACCGCGTCGAACGACGGCCGTCCCGCCCCGTGGTAGCCCGGGAAGCGCTCCGCGCGCACGCTGTCGCCGGGGCGGAAGTCGCTCGCGCGGAACGGGCCCGTTCCCACCGGCTTGAGATTGGCCGGGGCCTCGCGCGAGGCGCCGCCGCGGTGACGCTCGAAGACATGCCGCGGCAGCACCATGCCGGCGGTGCCGCAGAACGGGATGGCCCAGAAGGGCATCGGGCGCTTGAAGAGCACCCGGATCG
>Ga0075423_10002173_pt1 | contig 17677 bp, 12 predicted proteins | sample SoiMethybrSBSTD2_FD_80114 | JGI IMG/M metagenome (GOLD analysis project Ga0075423, IMG submission 80114) | Bulk soil microbial communities from a Populus tree surrounding site in Tennessee, USA - Soil MetaG P. TD hybrid SBSTD2 | ecosystem: Environmental > Terrestrial > Soil > Tree plantation...
GCCCTCGTGCTCGTCCACGTCGTGGATCGTGCAGATGTTGGGGTGCTGCAGGGAGGACGCCGCCCGGGCTTCGCGCTGGAGGCGTTCGAGGGCCTGGGCATCGGCGGCGAGCTCCTCCGGGAGGAACTTCAGCGCCACGTGCCGGCCGAGCTTCAGATCCTCGGCCTCGTAAACGACGCCCATGCCGCCGCCGCCGAGCTTCGAGAGTACGCGATAGTGCGAGACGGTCTGGCCGATCAGGACGAACCTCGCTTCGCGACGAACTCCTTCTGCCGCCGAAGAGCCTCCTCGCGAATCGCGGCGAACTCGGGGTCCTTTCGGATTGGGTCGAAAAGCACATTCCGGTCCATCGCCGGCACGCAGAGGTAATTGTCCTCGACCGCGCGCCGCAGGAGGCGGAGCGCCGCGTCGCGGTATCCGCAGCTCGCCAGCCAGAAAGCCATCGAGTAACGGTTCTCGGAGTCCCGCTCCCCGAGGGCTCGGGCCGTCAAGGTCTCTGCCGCACGGTCTCGGTCCGCCTGGGAGCCGGTCCGGGTGATGAGGCCGGCGACCGGCGTGAACCTCGGGCTGCCCTGCAGGATGCGCGCGGCGGCCTCCGATTTGTTCTCACGGAGCAGCAGCTGCGCCTCGTGGTTCCGGCGCCAGCCGGAGCTTGAGTCGTCGAGCTCGAAATAAGAGCGCGCCTTCGCGAAGTCCCCGAGCTGCGCGAACGCTTCGCCGCAGGAACGGAACTCGCGGTTCTGGGGGTCGAGAGCGCGGGCCGCGTCGCAGTGGCGCGCGGACTCCTCGAGCAGTCCCGCGTAACGCAGGACGTATGCCTGGGCGAACTGGGCGCGGGCGTCGTTCGGCCGCCTGCGGAGAAGCTCCTGGGCCCGCGCGTCGGCCTCCGCCAGCCTCCCGCCCTCGACCTCCAGCAGGATCGAGTACTCCGCGGCGTCCGAAAGGTTCGGATCGAGCGCGAGCGCATGATCGATCGCGGAACGCGCCTGGGCGTACGCCGCGCCGCTTCCCGAGCCGCCGACGTAGTAGTAGCGGTTGCCGAGCGCGGCCCAGGCCGGCGCGTAGTCGGGGTCGAGCCGGACCGCCCGCTCGAGCAGCGCGATGCCCTGCTGGTTTGGCTCCGGATCACTCGTCAGGGGAGCGCTGCGCAGGAACAGGTCGTAGGCCTCCGCGTTTTTGGGGCGGGTCGCCCCATCCGTAACCGCGGCCGAACCTCCAAGAAGCGGAAAAAGCCCTTTTCGCAGACGGCCCGAGATCTGCTCGCGCAGGCCGATCAAGTCGGCGGCGGTTGCGCTCGTCGTGTCGCGCCACAGCAGCCGGTTGTTCTCGGTGTCGACGACCTCCATCGTGACCCGGAGCTGATCGTTCTCCTTCTGGAAGTGCCCGGTCAGGACGTCCGCGACGCGCAGCTCGCGTCCGGCGGCCTGGGGATCGACGTCGCCCTTCGCGTACTTCTGCGTGGACGCAAACGGTCGGATCGCGAGCGTCGGAATGTACGACAGCGTCGTCACGATCTCGTCGGGCAGGGCGAGGCGCAGGTGATCCAGCGACGGGTCCGCGCCGAGGTTCTGGAAGGGCAGCACCGCGAGGGTGATCTGGCCGCCGGCGGCCGGCGAAGCGGACGGCGTCCTGCGCGAGAGCGACCAGACGACGACCGCGGCCACGGCCAGGGCCGCCGCGATTGCGACAGGAGCCCTCCATCGATCGACCCGGCTGCTTCGAACGGGCGCCGCGGCGGCGGTCTTCCCGCTCGCCGCCGACTCCGAGTCGCGCTTCAGGCGCTTGAGCTCGCTCTTGAGCTCGGCCGCGCTCTGGTAGCGCAGATCGCGATCCTTTTCGAGCGCGATGTTGACGATGCGGGTCAGCTCCTCGGGCAGGGACGGGTTGAGCTTCACCGGTGGCACCGGAGCCCGGTTCAGGATCGCCTCGAAGATCACGGCAGAGGTGTTGCCGGTGAACGGCTGGCGGCCGGTCGCCATCTCGTAAAGGACGGCGCCGCAGGAGAAGACGTCGCTCCTCGCGTCGAGCGTCTCGCCGCGCGCCTGCTCGGGGGACATGTAGGCCACGGTGCCCAGGGCCGAGCCGGGGTTCGTCAGGTGCACCTCGGGCATCGCCGTCGCTGCCTCCGTGTTTTCGCCGCCGGTCCCGGTCTCGGCTTGCTTGGCCAGACCGAAATCCAGCAGCTTGGCCTGTCCCCGTTTGGTGACGAAGATGTTGGCCGGCTTGATGTCGCGGTGAAGGATCCCGCGAGCGTGCGCGACTTCGAGCGCATCCGCGATCTGGATGCCCAAATCCAGCAGCGCGTCGAGCCTCAGCGGCCCCGGCCCGAGTCGGTCCCGCAGCGTCTCGCCCTCGAGCAGCTCCATCGCGATGAACGGGCGCCCCTCGTGCTCGTCCACGTCGTAGATCGTGCAGATGTTGGGATGCTGGAGCGAAGAGGCGGCCCGGGCCTCGCGCTTGAGGCGCTCCATCGCCTGCTGGTCGGCGCCGAGCTCTTCGGGCAGGAACTTCAGGGCGACGCGCCGCCCGAGCTTCAGATCCTCGGCCTCGTAGACGACGCCCATGCCTCCGCCGCCCAGCTTCGCGAGGACCCGGTAGTGCGAGACTGTCTGGCCAATCATCGAGGGTTGTCGGGCGATTCTATCCGCTATACTCGGGGCTCCACTCCTTTCCAGCGAGGTCGCCTATGTCGAAGTCGCTGCTCCGTCTTTCCGGCGTGCTGGTGGTTCTCTGTCTCTCCGCACCGCTTCCCGCTCAGACCTGCGGAGAGTGGAGCTGGGTCAATCCTCTCCCCCAGGGCAACTCGCTGTCGGCGGTCGCGTACGGCGCCGGCCAGTACGTCGCCGTGGGTCGCGCCGGCACGATCGTCGCGCGCCGCGACGGAGGCGCGTGGGAGGTGCGCACTTCCGCGCTGACGTCCGATGACCTGTCCGACGTGATCTGGAACGGTGCGACGTTTCTGGCCGTCGGCTCCAACGGCAACGTCCTGATGAGCGCGGACGGCGCGAATTGGTCGACGCGCTTCACCAACTCGACGGCGTCGCTGACGCGCGCGGCCTGGAGCGGGTCGCGATTCGTGGCGGTGGGCGAAGGGGGCGCCATCCTGTCGAGCACGGACGGCCAGACCTGGGCCGCACACTCGGCCGGCACCGACGCCAGCTGGAACGACGTGGCCTGGAACGGACGGCAGTTCGTCGCCGTCGGACAGCCCGGGGCCGTCGCAACGAGCCCGAACGGGATCGCGTGGACGCGCCACGACACGAATTCCGTCGATCTCCTCTACGGACTCGCCTGGAATGGTTCGCGCTGGATCGCCATGGGCACGAGCTTCCCGTACGTCCAGACAGTCTGGGAGAGCCCGGACGGCGTGGCGTGGAGCGCCGAACGGCTTCCGCAGGGAAAGAGCCTGCGCCGGATCACCTGGACCGGCAGCGAGCTCGTGGGCGTCGGCGATTCCGGCGCGCTCGCGTCGAGCACCGACGCGCGGCAGTGGCAGGAGCTCGACTCCGGGACGGCCTCGACGCTGCGCGGTCTCGCCCGGGGGGCACAGGACTTCGTCGCCGTGGGCGACCGCGGCACGATCCTCGGGAGCACCGACGCCACGGTGTGGACCTCGGAAGCCCCGGGCCCGCGCTCCGGGGTCTCGGACGCGGCGTCCAACGGCACGACGTTCGTGGCCGTCGGTGCGCAGGGCTTCATCGCGACGGGAACGCCCGAATCGGGCTGGACGCGGCGCGACTCGGGAACCTTCCGGTGGCTGCTCGGCGTGGCCTGGAGCGGGCGCCTCTTCGTGGCCGTCGGCGAGACCGGGACGATCCTGACGAGCCCCGACGGCGCTTCCTGGACGCCGCGCGCCTCCGGCCTGACAGAGACTCTCTACGCGGTGATCTGGGACGGCTCGCGGTTCCTCGTCGTCGGCAGCGACGCGATCGTCCTGACCAGCCCCGACGGAGCGGCCTGGACCTACCGCAAGGTCGGGCCCAACAGGAGCCTGCGATCAGTCGCCTTCAACGGCTCGCGCTACGTCGCGGTCGGAGGGGCGACGGGAATCGCTATCTACTCGAGCGACGACGGGAACACGTGGACGCGGCGTGACCAGGGAGACGCGCCGGCGCTGGCGCACGTGGTCTGGAACGGGAACGTGTTCCTCGCCGTCGGGAACCAGGGCTCGGTGCGGGCGAGCACGGATGGCGAGACCTGGCGCGGGGGCAACGTGGGTATCGACGCGAACCTTTCTTCCGTCACGTGGACGGGAGCAGTGTTCGAGGCGGTCGGCGACGGCGGCGTGGCGCTCGAGAGCGTCGACGGCGGGCGCTGGGATCGCCGGGAGTCCGGTACCGTCAACGACCTCTACGGCGTGGTCTGGACCGGAGGGAGACTCCTCGGCCTCGGCCGCGGCGGGACGATCCTGGACGGAGGATGCCGGGCCGAGCCGGCGCGGATGCCGCACAAGCTCGAACGGTAGACGGTAGACGGTAGACGGTAGACTCTAGACGGGCTGTCGTCCCGTCTTCGGTCTCGCGTCTTCCGCTTATACTCCCCGCCCGGTGCCCAAGCGGGACGACATTCGATCGATCCTCGTCATCGGGTCGGGACCGATCGTCATCGGCCAGGCCTGCGAGTTCGACTACTCCGGTACGCAGGCCGTTCGCGCGCTCCGCAGCGAGGGCTACCGCGTCGTACTCGTCAACTCCAATCCCGCGACGATCATGACGGACCCCGAGCTCGCCGACGCGACGTACGTCGAGCCCCTGACGCCCGAGTTCCTGGAGCGGATCATCGAGAAGGAGAGGCCCGATGCGATCCTGCCGACGGTGGGTGGCCAGACCGCGCTCAACCTCGCGCTGGCGCTGGCCGAGCGCGGGACCCTCGAGAAGCGCAACGTCCGCCTGATCGGGGCCAACGAGCGCTCCATGCGCCTGGCGGAGGACCGGGAGCTCTTCAAGCAGGCGATGCTCGAGATCGGCGCCGAGGTGCCACGGTCGGGCCGGGCCCGTACGCTGGCCGAGGCCGAAAAGATCGTGCGCGAGATCGGCCTGCCGGTGGTCGTCCGGCCCTCCTTCACCCTCGGCGGGTCGGGGGGAGGCGCGGCGAAGACGCAGACCGAATTCCGCCAGATCGTCCAGAACGGCCTGCGCGAGTCGCCCGCCCACGAGGTCCTGATCGAGGAGTCGGTCGAAGGCTGGAAAGAGTTTGAGCTCGAAGTCATGCGGGACACCGCGGACAACGTCATCATCGTCTGCTCGATCGAGAACTTCGACGCGATGGGCGTCCACACCGGAGACTCGATCACGGTCGCTCCGCAGATGACGCTGTCGGACCGGCAGTATCAGGCCATGCGCGACGAGGCGAAAGCCGTCATCCGCAAGGTCGGCGTCGACACCGGCGGGTCCAACATCCAGTTCGCGGTGGACCCGAAGACCGGCCGCCGCGTCGTCATCGAGATGAACCCGCGCGTGTCCCGCTCCTCGGCGCTGGCGTCCAAGGCGACAGGGTTCCCGATCGCGAAGATCGCGGCGCTGCTTGCCGTCGGGTACCATCTCGACGAGATCCCGAACGACATCACCAAGAAGACGCCGGCGTCGTTCGAGCCGTCGCTCGACTACGTCGTCGTGAAGATTCCCCGATGGACGTTCGAGAAGTTCCCGCGCGCCGACGCCCGCCTGACGATCCAGATGAAGTCGGTCGGCGAGGCCATGGCGATCGGGCGCACGTTCCCCGAGGCCCTCGGCAAGGCGATCCGCTCGCTGGAGATCGGCCGCGACGGGCTCGACGACGGGCGCGGGCCATTGCCGAAAGAGGAGCTTCTCGCGAAGCTCCAGGAGCCCACGGCCGAGCGTCTCTTCCACCTTCGCCGGGCGTTCGTCGCGGGAATGACCGTGGACGACGTGGCCGCGGCGACGAAGATCGATCCGTGGTTCTTAGACGGCGTGCGTCGGATGGTCGAGACGGAAGAATCCTTCGCCGGCCGGGCGCTCGCGTCGGTCTCGCGCGACGAGCTGCGGGACGCCAAACGACTGGGTCTCTCCGACCGATCGCTCGCCAAGAAGCTTTCCTGCGAGGAAGCCGACGTGCGCGCCCGCCGCGAGGAGCTCGGAGTCGTCCCCGTGTCCAAGACGATCGACACGTGCGCCGCCGAGTTCGAGGCGCAGACGCCGTACTTCTACTCGACCTACGAGGACGAGAACGAGTCGATCCGCACCGAGAGACCCAAGGTCGCGATCCTCGGCGGAGGGCCCAACCGCATCGGCCAGGGGATCGAGTTCGACTACTGCTGCGTCCACGCCTGCTACGCGCTCGAAGAGGCCGGCTTCGAGACGATCATGATCAACTGCAATCCCGAGACGGTCTCGACCGACTACGACACGTCCGACCGCCTCTACTTCGAGCCTCTGACGTTCGAGGACGTCTCGGCGGTCCTCGACAACGAAAAGCCGGACGGCGTGCTCATCCAGTTCGGCGGTCAGACGCCGCTGAAGCTGGCGCGAGCGCTCGAGGCGGCGGGGTATCCCATCTGGGGCACTTCGCCCGAGTCCATCGACCTGGCCGAGGACCGCGGCCGCTTCGGGCGGCTGCTCTCGGACATCGGCCTGGCCGCGCCGCCGCACGCCGAGGCCCGCAGCGCCGAGGAGGCGATCGCCGCCGCCCGCCGCATCGGCTACCCGCTGGTCGTGCGGCCGTCCTACGTGCTCGGCGGCCGCGCGATGGCGATCGTTTTCGACGAGGCCCGCCTCTCGAGCTACATCGCCGAGGCCGTCAGGAGCTCGGGGGAGCATCCGGTCTTGATCGACCGCTTCCTCGACGATGCCGTCGAGCTCGACGTGGACGCCCTCTGCGACGGGACGACGACCTGGATCGGCGGCATCCAGCAGCACATCGAGGAGGCCGGCATCCACTCGGGCGACTCCTTCTCGGTCCTGCCGCCGTGGCGGGTGTCGCCGAACCTCCTCGACGAAATCCGAACGGCCACGCGGCGCCTGGCGGAGTCTCTCTCGGTGCGGGGGCTCGTCAACATCCAGTTCGCGATCCAGCACGGCAAGCTCTACGTGCTCGAGGTCAACCCGCGCGCCTCGCGCACCGTGCCGTTCGTCTCGAAGGCGATCGGAGTTCCCATGGCGCGCGCCGCCGCCCTGCTGACGGTGCCGGGCCGCACCCTCGCGTCGCTGAACCTGCCGCCCGAGCGGGATCCGGTCGACTTCTTCATCAAGGCGCCGGTCTTCCCGTTCCGCAAGTTCCCGGGAGAAGACGTGCTTCTGGGCCCCGAGATGAAGTCGACGGGAGAGGTCATGGGCATCTCGCCTCGGTTCGGGGACGCGTTCGCCAAGGCCTGCGAGGCCGTAGGGACGCGGCTCCCGCTTTCGGGTCGGGCGTTTCTGACGGTCAATCCGTACGACAAGACGGCGGTCATCCCCGTGGGCCGGGAGCTCGCGAGCCTGGGCTTCGCCCTCTGCGCCACGGAGGGCACGCGCGAGGCGCTCAAGGAGGCCGGAGTGGAGTCCGAGCGCGTCTTCAAGGTCAACGAGGGCAGCCCCAACGCCGTGGACCGCATGGAAGCGGGCGAGATCCAGCTCGTCATCAACACGCCGCTGGGAAAAGAGTCGCGCTTCGACGAGGCGGCGATCCGGGCCGCGGCTCTGCGCCTCTCCATTCCGTGCATCACGACGCTCTCCGCGGCGACAGCGGCCGTCGAGGGCATCCGCGCCCGCCAGGAAGAGGCCACGGGAGTCGCGCCGCTCCAGGAGTACCACCGGGAATGAGGCCCGCGTGAACGACCAGCCGCCGCGCCGGCCGGGGAGCGCGGCGCGGCTCCTGCTGCTGGCGGCGACGGCGGCCGGGTTCTTCGCCGTCTTCACCGTCGGGTTTCCGCCGGCCTCGCGGGACCGACTGCCCGTGCTCGTCCTCGCGCTGGGACTGGCGCTGCTGGCGGCGTGGAGCCCGAATCGCGGCCTCGTCGCCTTCGCGTTCCTCGTTCCCCTCGCCGGCGCCGCGGACCGGGCCCTCGGGGGCGCCGACGCGGTCGCCTGGCCGATCCTGCTCTTTGCGGGATTCGCAGGCGGATGGACGTTCCGCTTCCTCTACGACTTCGAGAACGTTCCCGATCCCTCGCGGGTCGACGGCGCGTTGCGCGCGGTCCTCGGGATCTGGCTCGCCGCCGCGCTGCTTGCGTTCGTTCGCGCCAGAACGCTCTGGGCGCTGACGCGCGGGCTCCGGCTGCGCGCCGTCAACGTCGAGGGCCTGCCGGACGCCGACGCCGTGCGCGACAGCGTGCTGACCTTCGCGGCGCTCGCCGTCGGCGCCGCGTTCTTCTTCATCCTGCGCCGTTCGGGCGCCGCCGTCCGGGCGCGCGCGCTGTCCGCCGTGCTTCTCGGGTGCGCATTCTCGGGTGCGCTCGCCGTGCTCGAAAAGCTGGGGCTCGCTCCCGGGGAGGTCAACGAATTCTGGAAGCTGACCGGACGGCTGTCGGGGGGAGCGATCGACCCCAACGCTCTCGGCATCCTCTGCGCTATGGGACTCGTGGTGTCCGCGTCCGAACTGGCCGGTTCGCGAGGCGGAGCCGTCCGGTGGATCGTCGCCGCCGCGGCCCTGTCGGCGGGGCTGGTGCTCTCGGGATCGCGCAGCGCCGTGGTCCTGCTCGCCGCGGCGCTGCTGGCGCTTCTCGCGGCGCCGGGAATCCCGGCGCGCCGCCGGATCGCCCTGGCTCTGGCGGGGCTCGCGATCCTGATCGTCTTCGCGGGTCTGTTCGCGCGGACGACTCGGGGAAGTGTGGCTTCGCGCGTCGCGCTGTTCTTCGATCCCACCGTCTCGGCCGAGTCGCGCGTATCGACGCGCACAGTCCTGTGGCAGAGCGCCTGGCGGCTGTTCGAGAAGCACCCGATCTCCGGGGCGGGCCTGGGCGCTTTCCCCTGGCAGCTCCCGAACCTGCTCGCCGAAGAAGGACGGGCGCTGCCGCTGCGCGACAATCCCGGAAACGCGTATCTCCAGGTGCTCGCGGAGACCGGAATCCTCGGATTCGCCATGACGATGGTGCTCGTGTTCTCGTTCGCGCGCGAGGCGTTCGCGGCGCTCCGACGAGCCTCCGCTCCCTTACCCGGCATCGGCGCGGCGATCCTGGGATTCCTGGTGGCTCTCTTCTTCGGCAGCCACTGGCTGGCTCCCGACGTATCGCTGTTCTTCTTTCTGCTCGCCGCGGTGGCGTCGAGAACTCCCGAGAGGGCGCCCTCTCCCGTGGCGGTCCGCGCTCGCCGGCTGGCCGTCGGCACATACGTCGCCGCGGCGGGCGTCACGGCGTTGGCGACGGTGTCGCCGGACGAGGCGTTCCGCTACCGCCAGGCCATCGGGTTCCACGGAAAGGAAACCGGAAAGGCGGGACCCTTCTACTGGACCCGGCGACGCTTCGCGATTCGCGTGGAACCGGGAGGAAGCATGCGGATCGGACTGGCGCACTTCACACCGGAGGGCAAGCCTGTCGAGCTCGTGGCCGTCAGCGACGGACGCGAGGTGCTCCGACGGACGCTGGCGCCGGGCGAGGGAAGGACGCTCGTCCTTTCCGCGGACGGCACGCGCCCGCGGGTCGTCGAGTTCGCGCTCTCGCGCGCCTTCGTGCCGAGGCGCCTGGGACTGTCGTCGGACCGCCGGGAGCTGGGATTGGTGTCCGTCTTTCCGGGCCAGGCCCCATAATCGCAATCGGTACTCATGGAGTTCCAGTTCCATCCGGCCTCGCCGCGAGGCCAGGTTCGAAGCCTCGTCTTAAAGAGCCGCGGCGAGAAGGCCGTCATTCTCGTGACCGCCGCGGCGGCGCTGGCTCTGGCCTCGCTGTGGGTCACGGTTCCGATCGCGGCCGTCCGCTCGCTGCGCCGCGACCGGTCCGCTTCTCTCGCACAGGACGTCGAAGAGGCGCGGCGAGACCGGCGGGACCTCGAGCGGCGCGCCCAGGGGCTGCGCGATCGGACCCGGGAGGCTTCGGACCTTCTCTCGCGCATCGCGTTTCTGTATCGCGTCGAGCCGAAGCAGTGGCCCAGAACGCTCTCTCCCGAGGCCGGGGCGCTTTCGCCCGATGGCCTCGACCGCCTGGCATCCGGGCTCGAGCGCTCGCTCGAGTCCCTCGAACGCGGACGCGCGATTCTCGAGGCCCGGGAATCCGCGGATCCGGGTCTGCCCGGCCGCACCCCGGCGAGGCTCCCGCTCGCGGGCGAGGCCGTGGAGCCCGCGGCGCTCTTCGGTCCCCGCATTTCTCCGTGGACGGGCTCGGAGGAGTTCTTCACGGGTCTCGACCTCGCGGCGCCGGCCGGCACGGCCGTCGTGGCCCCGGCGGCCGGGACAGTCGTGTTCACCGGCAAGGTCGCTCCGTCGCTGCGCTCTCCCTATTCGCGCTTCGGCAATCTGGTCGTGATCTCTCACGGCGTCGCCGGCGCGACGCTCTTCGGGCATCTCGGCAAAATCGAGGTCGGCCAAGGCGCGCGCGTGCGCGCGGGACAGCGGCTGGGAACCGTCGGCTCGAGCGGCTGGGCCGCGTCGCCGGTGCTCCACTACGAGTACTGGCGGGGCCGCGGCGATGCGCTGGCGCCTACGGACCCGCGGTTCGCGGTCCTGGACCGGCGAATGGGCCCGCCCGGCGTGTCGCTGGAGGCGATGGAGGCGACCTCGGCCCCCGGACTCAAGGAGAGACCGCCGGGACTCTGAATTTCAGGTCGTTGCGGTATCCTCAGGAGGCCGTGACCGAAACCTTCGACATCGCGGCGATGGCGTACGCCCGCTGGACGCGCGCCGTAGATCTGCTGGTGCGTGAAGTCGTTCGCCGGCGACAGAGCCGGCTGGCCGCCGAGGAGCGCGCCCGGACCGAGCAGCGCGTGAAGAACCTGCGCCGCATCGTGCGCCGGGCCCTCTCCGAGTACAGCCGGATCCAGATCGCCAGACAGTAACAACTGTCATCCCGAGCGAAGCGAGGGATCCCGGACTCGACGAGAGGCGCCGGCAATCAAGCTCGGGATCCCTCGTCGCTTACGCTCCTCGGGATGACGGCGTAAGGCGGACCGCGCGCGGCGCCGCGAGCCGCGCGTCCAGGTCGAACGGCTCGGGCTTCCCGACCCGGATCTTTCGGAAGTCGGCGTGCGCCGGATTGAGCAGGAAGTTGGCTTCTCGCGGCACCAGCGCCGAGGGCACGGACAGGACCGCGGTCTCGAGGCTCTCGACCCAATCGCCGCCGATGCCGGCGAGGGCTTCCGGCGCGGGGTGGCGGCGCCAGCCTCGCGGCAGCTTCTCCGGCTGGATCCGCCGCACCCGGACCGTCTCGGGGACGTCGGCCTCGATCGCCACGAGGTCATCGGGCAGGAGCGCCGGGTCGGCGTGGACCAGCAGCTCCAGGGCGGCGAGGGAAAGCGTCTCGGAGGCATAGACGACGGCGACGCCGCGGGGATTCCAGCGCCCGCCCGCCTTGCGCGCGCCCTCGCCGTCGAAGTCCGCGTGCGCGCGCTTGCAGATGCGCCAGACCTTCAAGTTCAGCCGACGACGCCGTGGGCGAGACGGAGCAGGACTTCCTCGACACGTTCCGCTCCGAGATCGGTGTCGAGCTGTGACAGGGGAGCCGCGCCGCCCAGGCCGCGATTGGCGGCATGGAGCCAGCGGTTGGCTTTCTCGCGGCTGCCGAGGACGTCCTCGGCCAGAGCGCCGATGCGCCCCAGCCGGAACAGCCGGTCGGACTCCTCGGGCGAGAGCCGGCGTTCCCGCTTGCGGCGCGCGAGCGTGCGGGCGGGGATCCGGAGGATCGAAACCACTTCCGCGCCGTCGAGCGAGAACCCGGATGCGACCGCCGAAAGGGAGGCGTAGGGAAGCCCGGCGCGCACCAGGTCGCGCAGCTCCTCGACGGTCCGGGCCGGCACGAGCCGGGGGCCGCCGAGGGTCCGCACCAGGTCGGCGATGCCGCTCACGGGTCTTCCTGCCACATGGCAGTACTCATTATGCCATATGGCAGAAGCAGCCGGTAGGGCGGCGAGGGCAGCGGTCATGGAAGAAGGATCCGCCGTCGGGCGGACAGATGAGGTCCCGGCCGAAGCCCTTGCCCTACTTCGACTTCGGGTATCGCCCGACGCGCTCGCGGTGGGCCTTCAGCCGAGCGACGACGTCGTCCATGCGATCGTTGCCGGTCGTCTCGAGCAGGGCGTCGGCGAGGACGAACGCGAGCATGGCTTCACAGATCACGCCGCACGCGGGCACGGCGGTGACGTCGCTGCGCTCGTAGGCGGATCGCGAGGCCTCGCCGGTCTCCAGATCCACCGAGTCGAGGCCTCGCGCGAGGGTCGAGATCGGTTTCATGTACGCGACGGCGATGAGCTCTTCGCCGTTCGTCACGCCCGCCTCGAGACCCCCGGCCCGGTTGGTCCGCCGTCGCAGCGTCCCTTTCGCGCCTTTCTCGATCTCGTCGTGCGCGCGCGAGCCGGGTCCGCGCGAGGCCTCGATGGCGGATCCGAACTCCACCGCCTTGACCGCCGGAACCGAGAGGAACGCCTGTCCGATGCGGCCGTCGAGCTTGCGATCCCAGGACGCGTATGCGCCGAGGCCCGCCGGTACGCCCCGAGCGCCGACGAGGATCGCGCCGCCGAGAGTCTCGCCGTCCTTCTTCGCGGCATCCACGGCCGCGACCATCTTCGCTTCGAGCTTCGCGTCCACTGCGCGCAGGGGGGAATCCTCGCGGACCTTTTCGAGGGACGCGAAAGAGCGAGGCGCGTCAGCGATGACGCCGCCGAGCTCGAGGACTCCGCTGCGAATCTCGATCCCGCACTTCTTCAGCAGCAGCTTGCAGATCGCTCCGGCCGCGACGCGGGCCGCTGACTCCCGGGCCGACGCTCGCTCCAGTACGTCGCGGAGATCGCCGGCGCCGTACTTCATGCCGCCCGCCAGGTCCGCGTGGCCCGGCCGGGGGCGCGTGAGCCGCTTTCCGGCCACCGCCTCGGGATCCACGGACAGAGGACCCATGACGTCTTTCCAGTTGGCGTAGTCGGCGTTGACGATGCCGATCGCGATCGGGGAGCCCAGCGTGACACCGCCGCGGATGCCGCCCTCGAAGGCCGCGGTGTCTTTCTCGATCTTCATGCGTCCGCCGCGGCCGTAGCCGTGCTGGCGGCGGGCGAGCTCCCGCGCCACGAACTCCGCGTCGATCGAAAGCCCCGCGGGAATCCCGTCCAGGATCGCGGTCAGACGAGGGCCGTGGGATTCACCGGCGGTGAGAAGGCGGAGCGGCACCCGCGCAGTCTATTTCGAACTGCCGCCTCGGCTAGCCGTCCTGCCGCAGCCACCTCTCGAAGGCTTCCTGCCGCTTCTGCGCGCGGTCGCCGCGCCGGGTCCGGAGGGTCAGCGCCTTCTCCTGCTGGTCCGGCGTCAGGAGAGGCCAGATCTCGGAGCGAATCTTCGCGCGGAGAACCGCGCCGTCGGCGCGGACCTCGCCGAGTCTGCGGGCGCTGTCCCGGATCGCGTTCTCGTCCAGAGGCTGTGAGAGCTGAGCGGCGTGGAGCGCACGCCGACTGTCGGCTCCCGCCTTTCGCTGCGCCAGGATCTCGTCGGCGTGGTTCTTGAGGATTCCCCGGATCTTCGTCTGCTGATCGGGTGTGAGCGCGAGCATGCGAACGGCCCGGCGGTACGGGCGCGGCGCCCAGCCGCTTACGTCCGGCCCGCCGCCGGTCTCGTGCGCCACGAGATATCCGGCGAGCGACAACCCGGTCAGGGCCGCGACGCCGGCGACGAGCAAGAAGATGCGGCGAGGCATTCCGATCGACATCTGAGTGGTCCTCCTGTGTTCCTCCCTAGAAACGAACACGGACCGTCCGAGGATTACGTCGGGGAGGGCTAAACTTCAGGCGTGGAACGCAAGTACGTTCTGAAGTCTCCATCGCGGCTGAAGTCCTACCGCGTCGATTACGACCGCGAGTTGAACGACGAGCAGCGCGAAGTGGTGCTGGCGGGCCGCGGACCGATCCTGGTCATCGCCGGGGCGGGCTCGGGCAAGACACGCACGCTCGTTTACCGCGTGGCGCGGCTGATCGAGTCGGGCCTGGACCCCTCGAAGATCCTGCTCCTGACCTTCACGAACAAGGCCGCGCGCGAGATGCTGCGCCGGGTCGAGACGCTTCTCTCGGTGGACATGCGCCGTCTCACCGGGGGAACGTTTCACTCGGTCGGGAACCGGCTCCTGCGGCGTTTCGGCTCCCGGCTGGGACTCGGTACGAACTTCTCGATCCTGGATCCCGAGGACGCGCGGGAAATGCTGGAGGCCGCCACCAGCGACAAGAACATCCCCACGCTCGACCGCCGCTTCCCGAAGGGCGACGTGCTCCAGGACCTGTACTCGTTCACGGTCAACACCGGCCGGCCGTTCACGGAGGTCCTCGCCGAGCACGCGCCGCACTTCCTGCAGCTCGAGAACGAGATCGTCTCGGTCTTCCACCGGTACCGGGAGCGCAAGCGTCTCGGAAACGCCTGCGACTACGACGATCTGCTGCTTCTCTGGAAGCGTCTCCTCGACGAGTTCCCCGACGCCGCGGCGGAGCTCGGCCGTTCCTTCGAGCACGTCCTGGTGGACGAGTACCAGGACACCAATCGACTCCAGGGCGAGATCGTGGACGGCATGGCGAAGGTCAAGCGCAACGTGACGGTGGTGGGCGACGACGCCCAGGCGATCTATTCGTTCCGCGGCGCGTCGTTCGAGAACATCCTGGGCTTCCCGCAGAGGTATCCCGACACACAGACCTATCGGCTGACGCGCAACTACCGGTCCACGCCCGAGATCCTGGCGCTCGCCAACGCCTCAATCTCGAACAACCAACGCCAGTTTCCCAAGGAGCTCGAAGCGTCGCGGCCGCCGGGTGCGATGCCCGCGGTGGTCGCCTTGCCCGACATCCCGGACCAGGCGAGCTTTGTGGGACAGCGGCTCCTCGAGTGGCACGACGAAGGGGAGAAGCTCGCCGACCTCGCCGTCCTCTACCGCGCCCATTTCCAGGCGCTCGAGCTCCAGATCGAGCTGACCCGCCGCGGCATCCCGTACGAGATCCGCTCCGGCACGCGCTTCTTCGAGCAGCGCCACGTCAAGGACGTCCTGGCGTTCCTGCGGATCGTGGTCAATCCCAAGGACGAGCTGTCGTGGAAGCGGGCGCTCAAGCTCTTTCCGCGCGTCGGCGAGCGCTCGGCTAAGGCGGTGTGGGAGGCGATCGGGTCCATGCCCGATCCGCTGGCGGCGTTTCGTGCGCTCGACCCGAAAACCATCGAGCTCGGGCGCGCGGAAGGGGCGCTGCGCCCTTTGCGCTCGCTGCTGTCGCGCCTGGACTCTCCGGCCGTGCGCTCCTCGCCGGCGGAAGCGATCCGGTCGGTCGTCGAGGACGTCTACCGCGACTACGCGCGAGCCAAGTTTCCCAACGGCGACGCGCGCCTGGACGATCTGGAGCAGTTCGCCCAGTTCGCCCAGACGTACGACTCGGTACCGTCGTTTCTCGAGGAGGTCACGCTCTTCAACGAGCTCTCGGGCGAGGACGTCGTGCCGGGAGAGCCGGACGACGATCGCGTCGTGCTCTCCTCAATCCACCAGGCCAAGGGGCTGGAGTGGAGCCGGGTGATCGTCATGGGTCTTTCGGAAGGCCGCTTTCCCAACTACCGCTCCACGGCGACGGAAGAGGGACTCGAGGAGGAGCGGCGCCTTTTCTATGTGGCCGTCACGCGCGCCAAGAACGAGGTCGCTCTGGTCTACCCGATGCTCGCGCGCGACCGCTACGGCGTGGATGTGATTTTGGAACCATCCCGTTTCGTCACGGAATTGCCCGATTCCGTCTACGAGAGGTGGACGATCGAGCGGGAGGCCTCTGAAGAGGACGCCGAGGACGCTCGTGAGGACGAACACGCCGCGGAAGAACCCGTGAACTGAGCCTGTTGTGCGAAAATGGAGGCAACGGGCCCATGAGGGACGACATCTATTCCGCGATCTGCCGCGAGGCTCTCGAGTCTCGCCAGCGGGACGTCATGTCGTTCGTGGACAACGGTATGGCGGGAATGTCCACGCGTCTGGAAAAGACGCTTCTGCGCCTGCCTTCCGGATACTTTCTCCTGGGCCTGGGCCCCTACAACGCGGGCCTCGTCAAGCTCGACTTCGACGAGCTCCTGATCGGCCGCGAGGTGCCCGAGTTCATCGGCGTCGGGATGCCGGTCTCCGGATTCCGCGTTTCGTCGCCCGACGCGTTCTTGAACGTCGAAGTCTCGCGCCTGCACGCCAAGGTCGTTCGGCACGCTGAGGGGAATCACCTCCTGTATCGCCTGATCGACATGCGCTCGACGTGCGGGACCTACCTGAACGGGGACCCGATTCCCGTGCCCGACGATCTCGGCGGCTCCTCGGAGGAGGAGTGCGCGCGCGCGCTGAAGTCGGGCGACTTCTTCTCCCTCGGCCCCTCGGCCGTCAACCTGTTCCTGTTCTTCCAGAAGTGAGCCCGGCCCGGGTCTTCCGGAACTCGGGAGCCCGGACCGCCGCCGTCATCGGGCTCGCGGCGGCATTCGTCGTCGCCGTCGACCTCGCGCGCTGGATCGGGCCGTGGCTCCTTCTCGATCCCGATCGATCCTGGGCGCTTCCGCGCATCGCGCTGGGCCTGGCCGTCTTCGCCGCGGCGGCCGCTGCCGGCGTTCTCGCCGCCTCCGCGTTCCGGGCGTTCCTCCGCTCAGACCTCGCCGCGCAGCCGCTCGAGCCGCTGCCGCTATCGCGGCGAGCTCTCGCGGTCGTGGCCGCGGCCGCGCTCGTGGTCGGGATCGCGGCGCGAGCGGTCTGCATCGGAACGCTGCCGTTTCCTTTTCTCGAAGACGAGGTCAACCTCGTCACCCCCGCGCTCGCTCTCACGGGGGCGCCGCACGACTTCGCGGACGCGATCTTCCCGATTCCGCTGGGAAGACCCGACCCGCACGAGATGATCGGTGTCGCTTATCTGGAGCTGTTGCGCGCAAGCCTGCACGTCTTCGGAACGACCATCACCGGATTGAGATTTCCGTCGCTCCTGGCGGGATGCCTGTCGCTTCTGACGGCGGGCCTGCTCGTGCGTGCGCTGCTGCCTGAAGGAGGCGGCATGGCCGCGATCCTCGTTCTCGCGGGTCTGCGGTGGCACGCGATCCTTTCGCTGTCGGGATGGCACGCGATCCTGATCGCTCCCGTCGTGGACTTGGCGACGCTTCTGCTGCTTCGCGCGCGCCGCCGAAGCCAATGGGGAGCCGCCGTCGCCTCGGGAGCCGTGATGGGGATCGGTCCGCATTTCTACCTCGCCTCCTGGGCGGCCGCCGCGGCGCTCGCGGCGTTCGCCGTCTGGCCGCCGGCTCCGGCGCCGCGCCGGCGGCTGCTCGCGTTCCTGGCGGGTTTCGCGCTGACCGTGGCGCCGCTGTTCGTCTTCGCGCAAGGCCGCCGCGTGCCGTACTTCGGCCGGTCTTCGCGGCACAACCTGCTCCGGGAAATTCGCTATCAGAAGTCGCTTCTTCCGGCGTTCTCCGTCGTCGCCGACGCGCTGCCGGCGCCGTGGCTGATCCACGAGCCGCAGGCCCGGCACGATCTGACGGACCGCTCCCGCCTCGGCACGATCGTGGGCGCCCTCCTGGCCGTCGGCCTCGCTCGAGCGCTGGCGCGGCCTCGCGAGGAGCTCTCGGCGCTCCTGCTGCTGCACGCGGGAAC
>Ga0075423_10002174_pt1 | contig 17675 bp, 12 predicted proteins | sample SoiMethybrSBSTD2_FD_80114 | JGI IMG/M metagenome (GOLD analysis project Ga0075423, IMG submission 80114) | Bulk soil microbial communities from a Populus tree surrounding site in Tennessee, USA - Soil MetaG P. TD hybrid SBSTD2 | ecosystem: Environmental > Terrestrial > Soil > Tree plantation...
AGCGTGATCGCGGCCCACGACGCCCTCCGCCGCCACAGCACCCTCCACCCAATCGCATGCGGAAACGTCGGCTCGCCTGTGGCAGTCACGACTGCGCGGCGCATCCGCTGCGCGGCGACATCGGAGAGCGGGCCTTCGTCGACCACCGGGTCGGCGCTCTTCAACCGTTCCGCGAGGGTCCGGCTAAAGCCGGACACTACGTGTTCGCGCCGGTCGTTCATGGCTCGGCTCCTTCACCCCGAATGATCGCCGCCAGCTGCCGCCGCCCTCTCGACAGATGCCATCGCACGGTCACCGCCGTCACGCCGAGCAGGCGCGCGATGGCGTCGATCGGTTCGCCATCGAGCTCGTGCATCACGATCACCGCTCGCCGTCGCGGATCGAGCGTCGCGAGTGCGCGCCACACGACCGATCGAGCGACGACGGCCGCCTCGGGATCGACCGCCGCGGTCGCGAATGATCGGTCCGTCGATGTGTCGAGACGCCGGCGCGTATGCGACTGCCGCCATCGATCGCGACACAGGTTCACGAGTACTCGCACGAGCCACGCTTCGTCGTGCGGCGATTCGCGCGGCACCGACGCCGGCGCACGAGCGGCGCGGAGGAACGTCTCCTGCACCAGGTCGCGGGCATCGTCGGCATTGCGCGACAGCCGTCGCGCCAACCGATAGAGACGCTGATGATGCGCGTCGAACAGCACCCCCAGACGATCGGACGCGAGATCGCTGGTCTCTGGGGCAGCCAATGCCGCCTCGCCGGTCATCACAGACATAGACGAATAGGGGCTAACGTCTGTTGGTGCTGTTGCAGTTCGAACGTCGAACCTCGAACGTCGAACATCGAACGATAGGTTCACTTCCATACCAGCTTCGGCGGCTCAAACGGCGCCCAGCAGCGCGGGGGCATGTCGAACACGGGCAGTTCCACCGTTTCGATCGTGGCCCCAGGGGCGAGACCGAAATCGAAGAACAGCTTGTTGCCGAAACGGAAAACGGGAGGTCCCTCCAGCACGGCGGCGAGGTTCTGCCCTCTGAAGCGGTTGACCGCCGACACTCGCTCCATCTCGTCCAGCAGCGCGTAGGCGTGCACGCCGCGCGCGGCCATCCACGCAACCGCGCGGTCCAGCCACTCCGGCGGCAGAAGATCCCATCGCAACGTCACGCGTCCGGCGTAGAACCGAAGACTGCCGCTGTGCTCGCTCGCGAATACGACGCTGTTCTCTGGCGTCGCTGTCCGGACGTGGTCGGCCACATCGACGAGCTTTCCCTCGAGATAGCGCTGTCCGAGGATGCCCCATTCCGGCACGAGCGCGAGGCCTCTGCCGATCACGACGAGCACGAGAACGGCGGCGATGATCGGACCGGCGACGCGATGGACGCGGCCGAGCGCCATCGCCACGCTCGCCAGACCGAGCATGATGAACGGGTAGCAGACCAGAAAGAAACGCAGATACGAGTTGTTGTCGAGCACCAGATACGCGAGGAACTCCGCGATGACGACACCGGTGATGAGCGCGAACGCCATCACTGCCGATCGATCCGGCACTGCCGGCCATAACGCCCTCACCGGAAGCGCCAGCGCCATCAACCCGAGCCACGCGATCGGCGTGTGGACCTCGCTGAACCACCGCGCGTAGTTGTGTGCGTTGGGGACGATATGACTCATCGAAAAGTAGAGCGCGGTCGTCCCATATCCCGACTCGAACGGCGTTCCATACTCAATCCAGTAGATCGCGCTCGTGACAATCGCGGCTGACGCGATCCCACCGAGCACGACGATCGCTCTCCACATGTGGCGCCGTCGCTCCGTCGGGTGCGACGTCATCCGCCATCCCAGCCACAGCACGAAGATCGGCACTACCGGCTGGAGATTCGGTCGAATCAGCAACGCGACAGCAAGCGCGACCGCCGCGCCGAACGCCGATCGCATCGTCGTGCCCATCACGCACCAGCACGCCAGTGCCAACGCCGCAGCAACCGGCACGTCGGTCATATTGACGAAGAGCATCAGCAGAAACGGCGGGCTCGCGGCCACGAGCAGCGCCGCGACGAGTCCGAGCGTCGAGGATCCGAGACGCAGGCCGATCAGGTACGTCGAGAGCACAAGCAGCGCGCCACCGAGTGGGGCGAACACGAACGGACCACACAACCCACCCACCGCTTTACCGAGCGCCATCAGCATCGGAAGACCGGGGGAGTACGTCGGCACGATGGCCCAGCGATCCTGTTCGGCGGGCGAGTAGCCGCCAAGCGTGAACCGGACGGGCCGCGACGGCGTGTAGCCAAGCGGCGCGAACGACCAGGTGGCATTGGGCCACGGCACGTCCTTGACCCACGGTTGATCGATCGACAGCCGTCCGCGCAGAAGCGATTCCGCCTGACTGAGATATCCGTACGAGTCGGCGCCGCCGCCCGTCGTCGATCCGTACGCGACACCGACGACGAACAGGAAGATGCTCAGTGCGGCTGTGAGCGCAAGGTGCGCGGTGCTGCTGGCCAGCGCACGCGGACGAAGATGTCTTGCACCATCCGCAAGCAGCGCGCCACCACCCGTGAACAGAAACACCGCGATCGAGATCGCGCACAGAAGCAGCGGACGAATCGGATCGTGAGAGCGAATGAGAACGCCGAACAGCGTGACGGCTCCGCCGCTCGAGACGACGAGCCAGATCCACCAGATGCCGGCAAGCGTCGCGATCGCGCCGCTTGCGCGCCGGACAGCGGTGCGCGCGTCCATGCTCAGGTGACGCGGATCACTGTCGCGGATCGTCGAGCATGTACTCGAGCTCGGGCAGCAGGAACGCGCGGAAGTCGCGATAGTTCTCGATCATCGGAAAGTGCCCCATACCCGGCATGATCACGAGCCGCGATCCCGCAATCGCCGCGGCCACCTGCCGCGTCATCTCCGGCGTGCACGAGTAGTCGTACTCGCCGGTCAGCAGCGAGACCTTGCAGTGGCGCGTATCGATCTGACCAATCGTCTTCCGGCCGTCCCAATCGAGACTATAGAAGTAGACGTCGCCGGCATACACACCCGGCCCGGCCTGGCTGTAGATCCACCAGTTCTCACGCGTGCTCGACTCGGGACTCTGGGGCGCACACAGCGCGTAGGTGTAGGTCGCGCCGAGCTCGCCGCCGTGAATGCCAGGATGATGCAAAAACTCGTTGAAGCGCCCCGGCGCAAACGCACTGCTCTCCAGTCCGACGATGCCGCGCAGCTCTCGCTGATATTCCGCCGCGACCGCGAGCACGATGGCGCCGCCTATCGAACATCCCATGACGACCGGCCGCTCCAGCGACAGCGCCTGCCACACGGCTCGGACCATCGCCAGATAGTCGGCCGTCGTCAGCCGGTACTTTTGGAGCCACCAGCCATCGGGCGGATTCGAGCGGCCGTGGTACGGCATGTCGAACGCGATCACGCGGTAGCGTGACGTGATCGCTGAATCGCTCATGACGTGGCGGTACTGACGGCTGTCGGCACCGGCGGTGTGCAGACACAACAGCGGCACACCGCTTCCGGCTTCCTCGAAATAGATCCGGTAGCTGGAGCCGCCCACTTCGAGATTGAGATAACGCCCAACAATCGGCTCGATCGACATAGGTCAGGACGGCGAGACGGTGCGCATGACGCGCATGGCGCGATGCAACGCACGGGCGTGCTGCATCGCGACGAGCGTGTCGCCCTCCAGCACGAAGCCGGGTACGCGCATCAACATCGCAAAGATGTCGTGATAGAGCGGCTCGGGCGGATCGGCGAAGAAGCGGCGCCAGATGTCGGCGCTGGCGCGGAAGCCGAACGCGCATGGGGTATCGAGTCGTGGCATGGCGATCGTCTGGACCAGCCGACCGCGCTCGAAGCGAAGCACGCAGCGCTCGTCGCCGCAGCTCAACGACATCGCGACCGTGAACCAGTCGCCGATGACAGCCATCTCGGCATCGTCATTGAGCCGGGTTTGGAATTGCGTGAGCCAGTCGGACGAGAACATCGACGCGGGCTATGGTAACCGGGGATGAGCCCTTCTCACCTCCGGATCAATCGCAGCACGGTCATGGAGCGTTCGCGCTCGGCAAGGGCGACGCGTGTGGCGTGCGGCGACAGCTTCTGCAGCACCTCGGGCCTGGTCCACTCGCCGATTTGATTGCTCTGAATCGCGTCGACCGCCACGACCCAGTATTCACCAGGCGGCAGGCCGGCCACTTCGAAGCCGCCGTCTTCCGCTGGACGCGCGAACTTCACCACGCTCGAATCAACGGACCACGTCTTGCGATCGGTCGGGAAGACAATCACTGAGTAGGTGTCGATGGGCGCCGCGTGCGCGTCGGTGACGTGCCCGGCGATCGAGCCGCCGACGTTCGATCGCACCGCTCCGTTGGCGGTGACAGTCTGCGCCGCGACGGCGAACGACACCCCGCTTGCGACCGACCCGATCAGCAGTCCGACGACGATTAGCTTCATGGCGCGATCACGCTGGGCAAGATTGTAGCGTCGACCGCGTGGCGTCACAGCGCGCGCGTTTTCTGCGTACTTCCGCCGCTTGCCCGTACTCAGAATGCTCATCGTTCGGGGGTATCCGGAATCGATTACCTCAGAATTCAACCGGGAGCGACGTTTGCTCTTTCTACAGCATGCTCGTCGAAGCCGCTGTCAACCTCACAACTAGCCAGATCATTGGCGCCGCAATCGAAGTGCACCGAATCCTGGGCCCAGGTCTTCTGGAATCGACCTACACCGAGTGCCTCAAGACCGAATTCGACGATCGCGAACTGCGCTACGTAAGTGAACTCTCGATTCCGATCGTCTACAAAGGCGCGACTCTCAACTCTGCTTACCGGATCGACTTGATAGTCGAGGATCGCGTGGTCGTCGAAGTGAAATCTGTCGCGACGGTGCTTCCAGTGCACGAAGCGCAATTGCTGACGTACCTGAAACTGACTGCATGCCCTCTGGGACTTCTGATCAACTTCAACGAAGCGAAGGTCGTCAACGGAGTGCATCGCATCGTGAAGGTCGGCCGGAGGCCGATGCATGGGGCGAGAGGCACTCACGAAAACAAGCACCACTGGATCATGCGGAGCTTGTTTTTGTGGGTGCCTCTCGTCCCATCCGCGCGCGAAGCGCGCGGCCCCGCTCGCGGCAGAATCGCTCGCAGCGGATTCCTCTGTTTGAAGCTCTGTTTCTCTGTTGCTCTGTGTCGAGGACAGCCTCTGTTTGCTCTGTGCTTGAGTTGTCATGGACGCCGAAGCAGACGAAGACTGACCGTGGCGATCTGGCCTTCCTCCACCGTCACTCGAGTTGCACCTTGCACGAGGGCGTCGAGCACGTCGGGCGTCTGCCAGTCGTCCGACTCGAGGCGATCGACCGCCGTCACCCAATAGTCGCCGGGAGCGAGGCCGCTGATCGTGAACGATCCGTTGGCGTCGGCCCGGCCCTTCTTCACGAAGCGCGATCCGGCGAACCACGTGGCGCGCGATCTCGAGAATGCCACCACCGCAAACGCCGATGCGCGCGTGCGCGATCCATCCTCCACCGAACCCGACACAGTCGCTCCGGACGGCGAGAACACGACCTCTGCATCGGTGAATGTCTGCTCGCTCGAGCCGAAGTCGAACGGCTGATCGGTGAGGTCGAAGCCGCCGATCGAGATCGATTTGAGATACCAGCCGCCTGGCAGCTCGCCGGCGGTGAGCCGCATTGACCCGCGCAACCCACTCAACGAGAACTTGCCTTCGTCGAAGATCGCGAGACCGTCGGGACCGCGCCCTTCCAGCGGCGCGCGATCGAAGTCGCTCGGCGCCGCGTGCAGGTTCATGAACCGCATGGCCATCGATCGTCCGCCATCGACGATGAAGCGGCCCTGCAGCGTCGCCCCCACCGACGTCGTGATTTTCACCGGATCGGGATCCAGATCGCCGATGGTGACGTAGTCGAAGCCGAACTCGTCGCGGTGGCCTGGATTGGTGCCCACGGCTTGCAGCACATAGTCTCCGGTCGGCACACTCGGGAACACGAACTTGCCGTCCCAGTCGACGCGCTCGATCAGCGGATCGATGGCCACCGCTCCGGATCGTTGGCTCGAGATGAGCCGCACCTGTCCGACGAGCGGATCTCCAGTTCGATCGACTGCGGTACCCGACACGCGCCCGGAGCGCGTCGGCGCAAACGACAGATCGACGCCGCTCGTCTCGCGACCGTTCTCCACGCTCACGATCTGGGCGCTCTCGAGCCCTGGCGTACCCGGGTAGTAGGCCTTCGTGAACCCATATCCGCGTTCGCGATCGAGGCCCGAGGCGGTCGCTGTCGTCGATGCGACAACGAGGTACGGGCCGGGCGACAAGCCGTACAGTCGAAAACGGCCGCGATCGTCGGTCGCACGCTGGCCGCCCGGTTCCGGATTCGACACGACCAGCCGTCCGTTCTCGCGCCGCAAACGAAGCGGCTGCACCTGAATACCTTGCAACGGCTCTCCCGCCTGATCGACCACCGTGCCGCTCATCACGGCAGTAAAGCGCTCTTGAGGCGTGTTGGTGCGACGGTACTGAAGACCGCCGTCGTTGTAAGTCGTTATCAGATTCGCTGGAAGCGCGGGAAGGAGCGCTGAATCGACTTGGAAGTCGAGCGGCCCGGCATCGTCGCCAGTGTGGAGATCGATCGACGACACAGGTTCAGGAGGAGCGTCGGGCACCCGCATGTCGGCAGGACCCGGGCATGGTGCGGCGGGCGCTGGACCGCACGTGATGATGCGTCTATTCTCGGTTGAGAGCGCGACCAGTTGTCTCAAGAACGGCTGCATGCCTTGCGGCGAGATCTCGTAGCGACCTGGCACAAGTCCGCTGATTCGATACTCACCGCGATCGTCGCTGATTCCGTAGGCAGTGCTCGCCGGATCTGCGGCCTTCGCCTCGGCATCGACGCGTCGAGCTGTTACGCGCGCGCCAGCAATCGCATCCCCTGAACTACGAGTGAGCCGACCGGACACCGCACTGCCTCTTGGCAACTGAATCGTGAGCTCGGTGCGCGCGGTTACGGTCTTGCGATTGACCTCGAGCGACGCCGGCGCGTATCCACCCTTCGATGCCACCAGCGTGATGACGCCGTCGCCGATCGCGATCTCGAAGCGTCCCTCATCATCAGTGAGCACGCCGCGTGGCTCCTCGGGCAAGAGTGCAGGGGTTTGCGGTGCGCGCGCCGGGAAAGACACACGCGCGCGGCGAAGAGGCTGTTTGTTTTCCGCCGCAATCACACGACCGCGAACGGTAGTCGTCTGCTGCGCGGACGCCGCCGGCGCAGCCATCACCACCATCACGACAACAGCGGCCAGGCGGATCATGTTCGTCAAGGCCGTCGAACCAGCCGCAAATCGGTCGAGAGAACTTGCCCTTCGAGCACGGTCACGCGCACCGCAGAAGGGACCAGCGCGTCCAGGTTGTCCGGCGTCAACCAGTTGCCTGGCTCGAGACGATCGACCGCCGCAACCCAGTAGTCTCCCGGGGGCAGCCCCTCGATCTTGAACGAGCTGTTCCCATCCGAGCGTTGCTGCTTCACCTGCCGCGAGCCGTTGGTCCACGACTCGCGGGAGGTCGAGAACGCGACAGCGACGAAGTTCGATGCCGGCGTGTTCGGACCGTCCGTCGCCACGCCTGCGATCGTCGCGCCCTTCGTCGACAACACGATCTCGGCGCCCTCCAGTGTTTGTGCGACCGAGCCGAAATCGAACGGCACGTCGGTCACATCGGCGCCGCCGATCGTCACCGACTTCAAATACCACCCGTCCGGAAGACTCGTTGCGCTGAATCGCATCGGGCCGTGCAGGCCGGTCAGATAGAAGCGCCCGTCATCGTGTACCGCCAGTCCGCTCGGTCCGCGTCCGGCACGCGGGCCACGGTCGAGATCGGCGGCGCTGGCGTGAATCGCCAGCGCGCGAAGCGGCGGATCGTCCGTCCCTTCGACGATGAACCGGCCTTCGAGCGTCGTGCCTGACGACGCTTGCACCGTGACCGCGGCTGGATCGCGATCGTCGACAACGACCGATGCGACGCCGAACTGTGGCCCCCGTCCAAACCCGCCCTCGCCGATCGCGTGAAGAACGTAAGTCCCAGGCGTCACGCCTGTCAGCTCGAACGTTCCGTCGTCATTGACGGGCGTCGTCACGGGCTCTGTCGTGACGGCACTCGCGTGCCGGCTGATCGTCATCTGCACGCGTCCGACCAGCGGCTCGCCGGCGCTGTCGAGCGCGCGCCCCGATACGCGGGCGGTGAACGTGGGAGCGATCGTCAGATCGAGTCCCGCGAGCTCGGCTCCCGCCTGCACCCGCACCGTCTGCGCGCCTTCGACGCTCGGCGTTCCTGGAAAGTAGGTCTGCGCGAATCCGCGGTGTTGCGCGCGGTCGATCCCTGACGACTCGGCACCCATCGAGGCCACGAGCACGTAGGAGCCCGACGGCAGTCCGAACAACCGATAGCGGCCGCGTTCGTCGGTCGTGCGATCCCAGCCAGTGGCGACGGCGACGAACTGACCGTAATCGCTGCGCAGCCGTAGCGCGCGCACGCGGACACCCTGAAGTGGCTCGCCAGCGGCATCGACAATAGTGCCGCTCACGACGCCGCCGCGCGCGAGCGCAAGGCGCACTTCCTCGGCTACGCCGTCGACGACTTTGACGCGCGCGGTAGAACGTGGCTCCGACCACGGCCGATCGTCTGCGGCGACATGCGCCGCCTTGTTCACCTCGACGTGATACTCGCCGTCGTCGAGCAACCCCACCGAGAAGCGACCGGAGGCGTCGGTCGTCGTGACTGCGCTCGTTCTGGTGGCGACGCTCTGTCCCGTCTCGACCACATTCGATCGGGTGGCTCGCACTTCAGCCCCGGCAATGGCGTCGCCGTTGGTCGTGACGACGACACCAGCGATCCGGCCTCTGGGCACCTGCTCTCGCCTGCGCTCGAGTAACGCCCTCAACTCGGGCGGGTCTCGATTGCTCCATGCCGACACGGTGAGATCGACCGCGGCGGCATCGTCGCCAGGCTGCAGATCGACGACGACGCGCGCGGCCGCATCTGTAGTAAAGCGAGTGCCCATCACCACCGCCGCGCCTGCTGGCCGCGCCGGCGCCGACGATTCGTACGCGGACTCGTCTGGGACGAACAGCCGCGCCGCGCCCAGTGAGAGTCCATATTTTCCCGCGCTCAAGCCACCGATTCGATACTCCCCGCGATCGTCGGTGTCGCCCTGTAATGTCCACGAGCGATCGGCATCAGCACCATCCAGGCGACGAGCCACGACCTGCACGCCGAGCACAGGTACGCCGTTGTGATCGCTCACGCGGCCGGAGATCGCCGCACTCTTCGACAATCGCACCTCGATCCGCCGATCGGACACTGGCTTGTTGCGTCGAAGGTCGACCACGGTGGACGCGTAGCCCGCTTTCGTCACGAGCAGCGGTTGCGACGTGTCTCGAATGACGAAGTCGAAGCGGCCCTCGTCATCGGTGAGAACAGAGCGGTCGAAGTCGCCCGTCGATGTGCTGATGCGCGCGCGTCGAAGCGGTTGGTCGTTGTCCGCGGCGATCACGCGGCCGCTGATCGTCACTGGCTGCTGCGCAGTCACACTGGTGGCTGCAATCGCAAGCACGACGATGATGGCGGCACCTCGACTCATCGGCGCTTCTCTCAGCGGCGATCAACGTTAGCGCAAAATGGACGACGGATTCAGCTCGGAAACGACGTCGGATCTCACGCAGAGCACGCAGAGGGGCAGAGAGCGCGGAGGGCGACGGGTGACCGGCGGCCTCGGCCGCCGGTTGGATCGAGAGGAAGTCGAGAAAACGAGCGCCCCGTGAAGCAAATGGCGTTCGTTTTCTCGGCTTCCTCTCGATCCAGCCCGCGCGTCGCGCGGGCCACCCGTCGCCTCAGCTCTGCGAGACTCTGCTTCTCTGCGATCTCTGCGTGAGCGGAATCGAGCCGACCGCCATGACGAGTGCGACTCCCAGTGCCGCATACGCCGCGAGGAATGCGTAGATGAACCAGCCCTCCGGAAAAAGCCCTTCGCGTTGCGGTCTTATGTGGGCTACGCCCCACGCGGTGGCAAATGTGCTCTTCCCCGGCTTTTGATCTCGTGAAGTCCACGTCGGACACTTCGTCCCACGAGGAGTACTGCAACTCCGGGGGCTATTCCGAAAAACAGCAGAATGAACAGAGTTCCGGGATGCGGCATGTGTGAGAACTTTCCGTTTCCCCCGTTTCCCCCGTGTGAGAAACTCCGCTCCCTCCGTAACCTCCGCTAGCTTCCATCCCGAATCACCCGGCACGACTCGATATCGAACGTCGCCTCGCCGATGGTGAGCCGCGTCTGATCGCGCAGTGTGGAGGCGAACTCATAGAAGCGCTGCGCGTCGGCGAAGTTGCTGGCGATGCCGAATGACACCCGCATGGCGCCGGCGCTCTTGCCGCCGCGATGCGTGATCATCTGCAGAAAGAGCGGCAGCGTGAGCCCGGGGTTGGCCTCGAGGCCGGCAACGATGTCCTCTTCGGTGATGTCCTCCGCGGTCTCGCCCGGTCCCGGATTGCAGAAGCAGCCGGTGCGCAGCGAGATGCCTTGCTGACCGGCCAGTTCTTCGACGCGCCGGTAATCCACCAGGTGGCCGGCGGGATCGTAGAAATTCATCGTGATGATGGCGCCGCGTCCTGCCGTCGTGATCGGACCGTAAATGCGCACCATCGGGCGGCCGTTGGAGTGGCACAGCGCCACGAGCTTCGACAGCAGCCAACCGGTGAGGCACATCACTCTCGTGTGAATCGCATCGATGCCGGCAGCGGCAAGATGACGCAGACCGATCTCGACGCCTGCGATCGACAGATAGTTCAGCGTGCCGTCTTCGAAGCCTGCCTCACCGGGCGAGAGCACATGGCGGTGTCCGCCGACCGTTGCGAAGTTCACCGTGCCGCCGGCAAACCACGGGCGCTTCAACTTCGGCAGGGTCTCGTTTCGCGCGAGCAGGCAGCCGACGCCCGTGGGATAGCCGAACATCTTGTAGAACGACACGCTGACGAAGTCGGGCTTCGCGGCCCTCAGATCGAGACGATTGCTGGGCACGAACGCGGCGGCATCGAGCAGCACATCCCATCCGTGATCGTGCGCGCGAGCGACGAGCTCGAGCGGATGCTGCACGCCGGTGAAGTTCGACTGCGCGGGAAACGCGAACAGGTTGGACGCGCCACGATCGCACTCGCCGAGCCGCGCATCGAGCCGCGCGGCGTCGAGCCGCAGCTCGGGCACCGTGAGCGGAGCATAGGCGACCGCCGCGCCATGGGCGCGCGCGAACTCGCGGATGCCGTTCACCGAATTGTGATTGTCGACCGAGAGCAGCAGCCGGCCACCCGGCGCGAATGGATACGACTCGCCGACGTGCTTCAGCGCGCCGGTCGCATTCGCTGTGAAGATCGCTGTATAGTCGCCGGCTGCATTGAACCATTCGAGCACCGCGCGACGAGCACCTTCCACCAGCGCGGTGCTGTTGAGCGACGCGGGACTTGCCGAGTGCGGGTTGCCAAGCACTCGCGACGCCAACAACGCGGCGTGTCTCAGGACCTGCGAGTCGGCGTGCAAGCAGGCGCCGGTGTAATCCAGATAGACGACACCGTGCGCATCGAGACGCAGGTAGTCGTTCGCCCGCAGCGCGTCGAGATGCGTCGTCGTTCGATACGCCGGATACTCCGCGAGAAACTCTTCGTACAACGCTAGCTCTTGACCCGAACGTGATAGTACTCGCCTGTCCGCTCGACGAGCATCGGCGCGCCAAACAACGCGCCGAGGTGCGCGGCGGTCAGCGCTTCTTCGGGTGTTCCATCGAACGCGACCTTGCCTTCGCGCAACAGCACGACGCGCCGCGTCTCGGGGATGATCTCGTCGACGTGATGCGTGACAAGGATGATCGTCGTCCCCTCGTGCGCCAGACGCCGCACGGTCTCCATGAACCGGTGGCGCGCCACGAGATCGAGTCCGGTGGTCGGCTCGTCGAGCACCAGCGCCTCGGGGCGCGACACCAAGGCCCGGGCGATGAGGACGCGGCGGCGCTCGCCGGCCGACATCTCATTCAGCGGCTTGATCGCCAGATACGGTGCGTCCACTCGTTCGAGCGCGATGCGTCCCTGCTCGCGCATTGCCGGCGTGACCTCGTGATGCGAGAAGACCCCGTGGCTGCCGAGGAGACCCGAGAGCGCGGCATCGAGACCCGACACCCGGCCGCGCGACGTGCTCTTGCCAAAGCTCGCGTCGAGCTCGCCAGTGACCACACCCAGTCGCGTGCGCAGCTCGACGACATCCCAGCGATCGCGGCCGAAAAGACGCAACGGCGCGGTGCCGTTACTTAATGCGCGCGGTCGATCCTCGAGCGTGAGCAATCGAATCAGCGACGTCTTGCCGGCGCCGTTCGGTCCGAGGATGACCGTATGTTCTCCGGCGCCGATGCTCAACGACACATCATCGAGCGCGCGCGTGCGTCCACGCACGAATGTGGCGTTCGTCAGCTGCAGGACAGGGGGCATGCGAAATGCTGAAGGATGATTGCAGGAAGTAGATTCATTGAATGAGTGCGGATTGCTGAATGCTGAATAGTGATGAGTCCTTCATTCGACAGTATTCATCACTCCGCACTCTGACTTCAGCACTGAATCTGCACTGTGCAGTCAACGATCAGCATTACACCGCCAGCGAGGCTGCTATTTCCTGTATTTGTTCGGTGTGGCGTCCCTCATGCGCAGCCATGAGCTCGATCCACTGATAGATCGTGAGCGTGCCGAAGAACGGATGATCGACGGTCACCTCGCCCAGGGCGAGGCCATCGGCGGCGCCGACGGCGGCCGATACGCGCTCGTGACCCTTCGCGAAAGCGGCCCACGCCGCTTCACAGGTGAGCGTGCCGGTGGGAAGCGCGGCCTCGACCGCGTTGCGTTTGTTGACGCGATCGGCCATCCGCGCCTCGATCGGATCGGGCAACTTCGCACGATCGGCACCCTCGCGATCGAGGCCCGCGGCCCGGTCCTGAATCGCCTTCTCGATCCGCTCACCAAAGATCCGCTCGACGATCGACAGATGCTCGACGACCTCGGCCGCCGACCAGCGATCGGGGGCAGGCCTGACTTCACGGGCATCGCTCGGCACGCGGTCGACCGCCGCCCGCAGCGCCGCGCGCGCGCGATCGAGGCGGGAGAACACATTTTCGAGGTGCGGATGCATGTATGTATCGTACAAGGAATCAGGAAGCAGGATTCAGGACGCAGGCATGGGCCAGGCTGCAGGTTTCGGCCCTGAAGCCTCAGGCCTAGCCCAGAGCTGGTTCCTGCTTCCTGATTCCTGATTCGTTCAGAAGCCCCGCACGTCGCTGCTGGTCCCGCCGGCGGCGGGGATGTACGCCTTCAGCACGTAGTCCATCACCATGCGATGGGCGCTGAAGCGCCAGCCGAGCGTGCGGATGGCGCGCTTCATCCGCGCGATCCACTCGCGCGGCAGGCCATCGCGATCGCGGTCGTAGTAGAGCGGCACCACCTCGTCCAACAGCACGCCGGCGAGCGACTGCGCATCGCGACCGTCGTGCAGTGAGGTATTGGTGTGCGTCTCGCCCCGGCCGATCGCGAAGCCGTTGAGACCGTCGTAGGCTTCGGCCCACCACCCGTCGAGCACCGACAGGTTGAGCGCGCCGTTCAGCACCACCTTCTGCCCGCTCGTGCCGCACGCCTCGAGCGGCCGGCGCGGCGTGTTCAGCCACACGTCGACGCCCTGCACGAGCGAGCGGCCGACGTCGATGTCGTAGTCCTCGATGAAGACGACTTTGCCGAGGAAGCGCGGATCGCGGGTGAGCCGGGCCACGTCCTGCAGCACCGTCTTGCCCGGGCCGTCCAGCGGATGCGCCTTGCCGGCGAAAATCAGCTGCACCGGCATCTGCGGGTGGTTGAGCAGCGAGGCCAGCGATTCGAGATCCTGCAGCAGCAGATTCGCGCGTTTGTAGGTGGCGAACCGCCGCGCGAAGCCGATGGTGAGCGCATCGCGGCTCAACACTCGCCGGAGCTGCGCCACCAGCGACGCCGGCTCGCCGCGCCGCTCGGCGTGCATCACCAGCCGCCGCCGCGTCAGGTCGATGAGGCTCGCCTTCAGCGCCTGGTGCGCCTCCCAGAGCTCGCCGTCATCGATCTCTTCGATCGCATCCCAGAGCACCGGGTCGCCGCTGCGCTCCAGCCAGTTGGCACCCAGATGACGGTCGTAGACCACGCGCATCTGCGGCGCCAACCACGTGCTGACGTGCACGCCATTGGTAACGTGGCCGATCGGAATCTGCTCGGCGCGCACGCCGGGAAACAGCGGCATCCACATCGTGCGCGACACCTGTCCATGGAGCGACGACACTGCGTTGGCGCGGTGCGAGCACTTCAACGCCAGCACCGTCATGCAGAAGCCTTCGTGCCGATCGGACGGGTTGACGCGCCCGAACCCCAGAAACGCATCGGTCGACAGGCCGAGGGCGTCGCGTATCGGACCGAGATGCTCCTCGACGAGATCGGCATCGAAGGTGTCGTGGCCGGCCGGCACTGGCGTGTGCGTGGTGAACACGATCTGCGCCGAGACGCGGCGCGCGGCTTCCTCCACACCGATGCCCTCGGTCTGCATGCGGCGGTGTACGAGCTCGAGGGCCGCAAAGGCGCTGTGCCCTTCGTTCAGATGAATCACACCCGGCGAGATCCCCAACGCGTCGAGCGCCCGAACGCCGCCGATCCCGAGCAGCAGCTCCTGCCGGATGCGGATGCGCTGATCGCCTCCGTACAAGCGCGCGGTGAGCTCGCGATCTTCAGGGCTGTTGCCGTCGACGTTGGAATCGAGCAGCAGCAGCGTCGTGCGCCCCACCGTGGTCTGCCACACTCGTGCCCCGATGCGGCCGGTGCGGGTGTCGATGTCGATGGTGACCGGCTCGCCATCCTGCATCGCCGGCTGCATCGGCAGCACCCGATGATCGACGTCGATGTACTCCTCTTGCTGCCAGGCATCGTGATCGAGATGCTGCCGGAAGTAGCCCTGGTCGTAGTAGAGGCCGACGCCGACGAGCGGGATGCCGAGATCCGACGCGCTCTTCAAGTGATCGCCGGCAAGAATGCCGAGACCGCCGGAGTAGATCGGCATCGACTCGTGCAGGCCGAATTCGGCCGAGAAATACGCCACCGGCCGCGCGCCCAGCACGCTCGCATGCCGTGCGCCCCAGGTGTGCGTCGATCGCAGATACTCCTGCATCCGGCGATACGCATGGTTGATGCGCCCATGCAGGGCCATCTGCGCGACGCGCTGCTCGAGCGCTTCGGCGTCGATCTGCTTCAGCAGCGCAATCGGGTTGTGCCCGCACGCCTGCCACTGCACCGGATCGAGATCGCGAAACAGACTGACGCTTTCGGCGTCCCAGCTCCACCAGAGATTGCGCGCGAGCGCACCCAGTCGCTGATGCACGGGCGCGACGAACTGCCCGACGGTGCGCGCTTCGCTCACCAGGGGCGCGAGCTGCGCGCCTGCCGTCGACAGCAGCCGCACATCGTCGTCGCCGAACGGACGCGGCTCGCGCGTCTGCACGACGAGGACGCCTTGCAGCACGCCGTGCTCCATCACCGGCACGCCCAGAAACGTGCGATAGGGTTCCTCGCCCGCGTTGCTGAAGTACTTGAAGCGCGGATGCGAGGTCGCGTCCGAGACCACCACCGGCCGCACTTTTTCCGCCACGAGGCCAGCGAGTCCTTCGGTGAGGTGCATGCGGACGTGGCCCACGCTCTCGGGCCGCAAGCCCACCGTGGCAGCGAGCACGAGGTTGGCGCGATCGGGCTCGAGCAGGTAGACCGAGCACACGTCCGTCGAGAAGCGCTGGCAGATCAAGTTGGCAATGTTGGTCAGCGTCTCGCCGGGGTTGCCGCTGCGCGAGACGAGCAGGCTGATTTCTTCAATCGTCCACAGGAGCGATGCAGACTCCGTGGTCGCAACGAACGAGGGCTCGATATTCACCTGGACTCCGCGTGCTTGGAAACCGTGCTGAGAGTAGCAAGAACGCTGCCCCGCCCGCACGTGGTTTCTCTTCGGCCGTGCACGAATCAATCGGACCGATTCAGACAAGAACGTCGGTGAATCAAATGAGTCCTACATGAACGTGCGAACCGTGCGTTGGTCCACACGCACGGTGTCCGCGGAATCGGCCCACAAACGATGCACTCGACGCCGATCGAGCGTTGGCTCGGACGTTGCTGTCTTCCTCGCTATGAGCTTTACTACCGTTGTAGACCGTGCGCGGGCCGACTTCATGGAGATGCCAGGTCTGGAGCTGACACTCCCTCAAGCCGTTCGACTGTGGGCGATCGGCTTGGACGATTGCCGATTCGTGATCGACACGCTCGTGGACACCGGTTTTCTGAAATGGACGACACGCCGGACCATCGTTCGCACGGGCGCCAACCCTCGAGGATGGAGCCTATGCGAGACGGCGGACATTCCTGTCAGGACGACGACAGCGGCGCACAATTCCGTGCGACAGCAGTCGTGACCGCCGCATCCTCGCCGCATGGCGTCATCACGGTGGGCGTGTGCGCACAGCCCGCCGAGCCCGCGACCTCACCTCAGACGCAGCAGCAGCAACAGCAACAGCAACAGCAGTAGGTTCGAAGACGTTCGCCCCTGAACGAGCGAGGAATCGCGACCGGACCTCTATGACTTGGAGGGCGCCAAACATGACGCGCCGGACACCCGTTGTCATTAGCGCACTTCTGCTGCTTGCAACTGGCTGGTCAGTTGGCCGCGCTCAGACTGCTGTCGCAGATTTCGAGATCAGCATTGATGCTCCGCGCGGAGAACACACGGGCAAATTACGCTGGGTCTTCCACGCTAGAGCGGTTTGCACTTGTACGTAGATGAACCATAGAGGAGCACACAGGTTTCCACACAGAGCCCACAGAGAGCACAGAGGCGCGTCGCGGATGGCCCGCGCTTCGCGCGGGATGGATCGAGAGGAGAGCGCGAACACGAACGCCGCCACATATCAGGGCGGTCGCGTTCGTGCTCTCCTCTCGATCCATTCGCCGGCCGAAGGCCGGCCCCAACCGCGACGCGCTCTGTGTTCTCTGTGGGCTCTGTGTGAAAACTCCGTGTCCTCCGGTGCGGCAGCAGTCGTGACCGAGCTCTACTTTCGTTTTTCCAGCTCGACCGAGGCGCTGTCGATCAAAGCGGCTTCGCGCTCCAATGCCTTCGACACTCGAGCGACCTCGCGCTCGGCTTCCGCGTAGGCCTTCTGTTCGATCCCCTCGCGTACGCCGGGCATCGTCTTGACGGCGTAGCCGGTGTAGTAGCCCGGCGCGTAGAGCAGATGTCGATACCACGGGCGCCGCGGCAGACCGTCGGCATCGATCAACTGGCGCTCGCTCTGAATGAGGCGGGCGTTCACGGCCGCGATCGTCTCAGCAGAGAGCCTGCCCTTCGACGCGTCGAGCGCTTTCTTGTAGCGATCGGCGGCGCGCGTCAACGCGTTTGCCGCGTTTTCGAGCGGGGCGAAGTTGATCGCCGGCGGCACCTCCTCCGCGATCGGCGCTTTCTGTGGGCGACGCGGATCGACGAGCGCCTGGAACACGCCCTCCTCGATCTGACGGTTGCGCTCGCGTGTGGAATCCTGC
>Ga0075423_10002175_pt1 | contig 17674 bp, 21 predicted proteins | sample SoiMethybrSBSTD2_FD_80114 | JGI IMG/M metagenome (GOLD analysis project Ga0075423, IMG submission 80114) | Bulk soil microbial communities from a Populus tree surrounding site in Tennessee, USA - Soil MetaG P. TD hybrid SBSTD2 | ecosystem: Environmental > Terrestrial > Soil > Tree plantation...
CACGCTCAGTAGCAGCTTGAGAAAATCGGGGAGGAGGGTCCGCTGGTTTCGATCCTTGTCGAGCCGGGAGCAGACCGCGCCCGACTCGAATCCTTCCTAGAGGAGGGATTTCTCGATAGCGAACGCGGCGGCCATTACAAAGCACAAGGGCTAGCCGAGAAGCTCGCACCTATTGGAGCGGAAGAGCTCGCCCCGGCGATCATCGAGGGCTCACCGCAGCGGCTGCAAGGCAACCAAGCGGGGGTGACCGAGGCTCACGCCAAGCGCCTGGTGGAGGCCGTCGTTCCTTTCGAGCACGACGCCGACGCAGACGTGACCGTACCGACGAGCGAGCTTGCCGAGCTCCTTCTCCTTCAGGAGCAACCGGTTGATGACATGGTGCGGATTCTCTCTGATGGCAAGCCAGTAGACCAGCTCTCCCCAGGTGGACGCAGTAGCGCGATGCTTCCGCTGATCGCTCTGTCTGACACGGCGCCGCTAATCATCGACCAGCCCGAGGACAACCTCGACAATCGCATGGTCGGCAACACCCTGTCCTCGATCCTTGCCCACCTCAAGGAGCGGCGCCAGATCATCGTCACTACCCACAATCCGAATATCGTCGTCGGCGGCGACGCTGAGCAAGTCGCCGTCCTGCGGGCAATCGATGATCGCTCCGCCGAACTAGAGTTGACGGGCAATATCGATGACGAGGACGTGATCGACGCGGTGATCAAGATCATGGAGGGCGGCCGTGAGGCATTCGAGGCGCGCGAGCGCCGCTACGAGCGCCATCTTGGGTAACCGCACTGTGGGAGAAGGCGACCTCAACCAGGCTGCCAATGCAATTGCCCAACTTGGCATTGGGGCTGAGTTGACTGCCACGATCCGTGCAATCGAGGCTTCGCTGACGGGCAAGCAGCGCCGTGCCGCCGAACGGACGCTTGCCGATTACGAGATTGGCGAGGCTGTACTCGAGGGCGCGCTCAAGATCAAGGATCTCGCCGGCCAGATACATGTCGTCATCCACGCGGTCGGCATTCTCGTCGTGCTCCCTCACATCCTGGCGCGAGACGAGCGCATCGAGTCGGTTTCGCTTGGCGCTGGCAACACCGGACGCGAGCACGATCTCGTAACCGATCGCCGTATCGCCGAGTTCAAGTTCATCCAGTGGCGGGGCGGCGCGGAGTCAATTCGCCAAAACAGCCTCTTCATCGACCTGTTCAACCTCGCATCGGCCGAGACGACCAAGCGCCGCTGCATGTATGTCGTCGACCGCGAGCACCCCGACCAATTCCTCGCCAACCGACGGGCGCTGTCCAGCGTGCTGAGTCGCAACGCAGCCGCTGCGGCCCGTTTCAAGGCCCTGTACGGCGAACGGTTCAAGACGGTTGCTGACTACGCCGACTACATCAAGGACCGCGTTGAGATAGTCGACCTGCGGGATGTCGTGCCGGTCTTCGCTCGCTCGGAAAGAAGCAGGGTTTCGCCGGGATCAGTTCCGGCAAGCTCCGGTCGAGAGTGACCGTGTAGAGCCCCCAGCGCGGGGGAGCCACTCAGGCGTCGATCACCTTCACCGCCATCAGGCTGCCGAACTCCTGCGGCCCAGATCCCCCAAGTCGCGGCATCCCGTTCCAGAGCAGCTCGCATAGCGGACCAGGATCCTCGGTCAGGAATACCTGCCGGTACTCGCTCAATAGCCGATAGGCACTCGACTCCGCCACATTCCAGCGCCCCGCGTACTCGCTGAGTGTTGGCTCACGCGCATCACTCTGGAGCACCTCGTCGCGTAGCAAGTCCCACTCCTCGATGAACGGAACCAGCCGTTGGCGGGCCAGCCGATCGGCCCCGAGCCGATCGTCTAGCCAGTCAATGAATCCGACACCCTTCTCGCCTTTGCGCGGCAGGCGAATGGGCAGCTCTCGGTCACTCACTTAGTCCCCCTACTACTCTCATTTTTGGGAATCTCAAAAATGAGAGTAGCAACCTCCGGACAACGTTCGCAACCGCGGAAGGCTGGCCGTTGGCAACCAACCGTCGCGCGTCATCGCCTTCGGCGTCGGCGCTGCGATCTCACGCGCCTCATCGAGCCACCCGGGCGAGGAGCTGAGCGAATCGTTCATTCGGCCTCGCTCGTAGCTGGCGCCGATGCGCGCCGCCGTCTCGTCGCGATAGCCCCGCCTACGGCAAACAGCGCCGCAGCGACCGCGAGCCTCGTCGTCGTCGGTCCTGCGGTGGCCGAGATCCGCGGCCAGGGTTGGGTCACGTGGCCGGTGAGGACCAAGGCGAGCGCGACGTTCTGCAAGAAGTCCGCTGCCGCAGCGAGGGGTCCGAGCCAGGCCATCACCGCCGCAGCGCGCTCGAGCCGGAGTCTTCCGGTGGCGCGAGCACGACGCGCCACCGCTGCGCAAGCCCCGGCGAGGAAGAGGCCATAGCCGATCAGGAATGGGGTGTCGAGCGCCAGCTGCCACCACATCGCGGCCTTGCCCGCCGAGCCCCATTCGGTGACGATCTCCTGGCTGCGCGAAACGCTGCCCGCGGACTCGAAGGCGATCAGCGAGGCGCCGTGGTCGGCCATCGTCCGCATCGCCGGCAGCATCGCCGCTCCGGACAGCAGCGTCAGCGCCGCAAGGCTCCACAGCCCGCGCTTGGTCCCGGCGAGGACAAACAGGCGGGGAAGTGGCGCCTTCTTCACAGTTGAATTAGTATCAACATTCAAGTTGGAGTTACAATCTGAATGACCCCGAAGCGAAAGAGGGAGACCCGCGCCAAGAGGCAGGCCCGCACCCGGGCAGAGCTGATCACGACTGCCGCCGAGGTCTTCGCCCGCCGCGGCTACAACGGTGCCTCGGTCGAGGAGATCGCCGAGCAGGCCGGCTACTCGCACGGCGCCGTCTACTCCAACTTCGAGGGCAAGGCCGACCTCTTCCTCGCCGTCTTCGAGGACTACATGGCCGAGCGGGCGCGGGAGCTGGCTGCGACGCAGGTCGATGTCGCCGAGGACGCACCCCTGAAGACGCGCGCCCGCGCGCTCGCCGACCAGTGGATGGATCGTCTGGAGCGCGACCGCGGGTCCGTCGTCCTGCACATGGAGTTCATCGCCCACGCCAGCCGCGACCCGGAGCTGGCCGCTCGCTTCGGCACCCGCTCGGCGGCGCTGCGCGAGGCCGTCGCCCATTACATCGCCGGCTATCAGAAGGAGGCCGGCGAGAAGTTTGCATTGCCGCCCGACGAGCTCGCCCTGATCCTGCGCGCACTTGGGATCGGCCTCGCCGTCGAAGCGCTGGTCAGCCCCGATGCGGTGCGCACGGACCTCTACGGCGACTTCGTCGAGCTGCTGGTCGAGATGTCGCGCCAGGGCGGCTCCGCGGAACCGCCTCGGGGCCGTCGCAAGGACGTCAAGCGATGAAGGCGCCCGCCTACGATCGCATGGGCGTCGACTACAGCGAGGTCCGCCGTGCCGATCCGCGCTTCGAGACGGCCATCTGGGAGGCGCTCGGCACCGCCCGGCGCGTCCTCAACATCGGTGCCGGCGCCGGCTCCTACGAGCCTCGCGATCGCGAGGTCGTCGCGGTCGAGCCCTCGCCGGTGATGATCGCTCAGCGCCGACCGGGTGCGGCCCCCGCGATCCAGGGTGTCGCCGAGGACATTCCTCTGGAGGATGAAAGCGTCGATGCCACGATGGGCGTCTTCACGATGCAGCACTGGGACGACGTCGACCGCGGCCTCGCCGAGGTTCTCCGGGTGACGCGAGACCGAGTGGTCCTCCTCACCCTCGACCTCGACGTGACGGCGGAGATGTGGCTCTGCCGGGACTACCTGCCGGAGATCGTTGAGCACGACCGCGAGACGTTCCCGACGATCACGCATCTCGAAGCCGTGCTGCCGGGCGTCCGCGTCGAGACGATCCCGGTGCCCTCGGACTGCACCGACGGCTTCTGCGTGGCGCTGTGGAGCCGACCGGAGGCTCACCTCGACCCGGACGTGCGCCGGTCGTCATCGATCTGGCACTTATTGCCTGCCGCGGTGGTCGAGCCCGCCCTGGACCGGCTCCGCCGCGACCTTGCGAGTGGCGAGTGGGACCGCCGCTACGGCCGACTGCGTGAGAAGGACTCACTTGACGTCGGCTTGCGCCTCGTTACCGCGGAGCTTCGTTGACGCCGATGCGCCCGTCTCCCGTAGAGCTGGTCGACGAACTACACGGCGATCTTGCGACGCCGTGACGGGAGCTGGCGCGACAGCGTCCACTACTCGCTCCTGCGTGAGGAGTGGCCTGCGGCAAGGGCGCGGCTGCGCGAACGGATCGCTGCGGCTGAGGCGAGATAACCGCGCGTCGAACCTCGTTCAATCCTCTACGTCTGTGACCTCGGCGCCGCAGCGCGAGCGGCCCCGCAGCGGGAGTCCACGCCGCCGGCAATATGTACTGGCCGGGCTGGACCGAAATCACTCGAGCTCCTGGGGAAGCATGCGGCGGACGCTCACCCGCGGATCGTACTCCGGCTGTTCAGTAGGTCGTGGCCAACGCCCCGTCGTCCACCCCTTGGTGATAGACAACCGCCCGTGCCACAGGACCAATGGACTGCGGTCGATGAGTACGTCGTGGAGCTTCTGGCCCCAAACGACGCCGTTCTAGTGCCGCGCTGACTGACGTCGTCGACCTGCGCGTCGGGCCGGCGCTCGATGTGCTGCCCGAGCTGCATGTCGAAGGGGCCGGTCCCTTCGACTTCACCTTCATCGACGCCGACAAGGAGAACAGCCCTGCCTACTTCACTTGGGCGCTGGACCACTCACAACCGGGCAGCCTGATCGTCGCCGACAACGTCATTCGCGACGGAACCCTCGCCGATGCCGAAAGCGACGATCCCAAGGTGCAGGCTCAGCGTCGGTTGCATGAGATCCTCGCCGCCGAGAATCGTGTCAGCGCGACGACGATCCAGACGGTGGGCGGCAAGGGCTATGACGGGTTCACCGTAGCCCTTGTCACGCAGTAGCGGGCGGTCCTCCGACCACTCGTCTGACACCTACCCCAACGCTAACCCGTTCTGCGGGCGTTCCCGGCATCAGCCTGCCCCCACGCCTGAGGGTCGCTTCGTCTCGCCGCGGAGTGCGCCAACAGTCGCTCGACGACCAGTACGTCACGCCAGTCACCGTCGAGCTGGCCGTGGCGACGGTGCAGCCCGACGGCGTCGAAACCGCAGCGCTCGACCAGGCGGATGCTCGCCAGGTTGTCGGTGAGGAGCTTGCCAATCAGCTTGTGAAATCCTCGGTCTTCGGCCGCCGCCGCGAGCGCCTCTGCGAGAGCAGTCCCTATGCCGCGCCCTCGTGCCCGGGCATCGACATAGACGCTTGCCTCGGCGATCCCCGCATAGCACTCGCGCGAGCTGTAGGAGGCGAGTCCGGCCCAGCCGAGCACCCGCTCCTCGGCGACGCCGACCAGGAACGGGAAGCGCGCAACGTCTATGCGTGCGTGGAAGTCCGCCGGGGATCGGGGCGCTGTCTCGAACGTGGAGCCGCGCTCCGCGATCGCCTCGTTGTAGATCGTGCAGATTTCACCAGCATCGTTGGCAACCGCGTCTCGCACCATGATGTCGTTGCTCACAACCCACATTCTCGACACTGGCTGTCGCAGGGCCAATGGCCGCGTGGCCAAAGCTGCTTGGCCGATGTGTCCCATTTACCTGCCTGGCCACGGCCCGCGGCCCTCTGATTCAGGTCGAAGCCGCCGATCGGCGCCATAGGATCCGCTCAGCTGTGGCCGTACCGTCCGCCAGTGTCACTGCCCCTGTCTCCCGGGAAACCTTTCGTTGGCCACCGGCATGGCTGACGCATGTCGGCGTCGTAATCGGCCTCGGCATCATCGTGCTTCTTTCCTCGATGGCGATCGGAGCGGCGGCGACCTCGATGACCGAACACGGGGTTTCGGTGGGCGACTTTCAGTTCGCCGGGACTTCAGCCAAGGCCGAACTGGCCTACAGCGAACTCGGTCACGATGGCCGCCGCGCAGCCTGGTGGTTTCTCGCGCTCGAGCTTCCCTTCCTCATCAGCTACGGCCTACTGCTCTGCGCAGGCTGCGCCTTCGCGTCTCTCAGACTCGCCGCGGCAGGAGCCGAGCGCCTCGCGCGGATCGCACGCTTTGCCGCGGTCTTCGGTCTGCTCGCCGCCGGCTCCGATCTGATTCAGAACTCCGCCCTCGCGATCGTTCTCACGGGCAGCTTCGCCCAGCCGGCCCCCCGCATCGCCGAGATCTTCGGTGATCTCACCTGGGTCTTCGGCATCTCGGCTGGGTTCGTCTTCGTCGCAGGGTGGATCTTCGCGGCGCTTCGGTCCAGGCAAATGGCGGCGCAATAAAGTCAGCCGCGCGCAACGTCGCGTTGTGATTCAAGCCGGTGGTTTCTACGTCCGCCCGACGAAAGTGGCTTTGGCCCGAGACCACCGAAGGCGACCCGGCTCTTCAGCCCCATCACCTGCACGAGGCGGAGCGCCGTCTGCGCGATCGCAAACCTTCCCGTCTCGCGGCTTCAGTACGACACCCTGTGCGCGGACGGTGTGGAGTTGATGGGAATGGTGAGTCAGAAACCGCGTTTGGCAGCGGAGAGGAAGGCGGATGCCTGAGCCCACCTGCGCTTAAGCCCCGATTCGACCTCCGAGGCGCAGGAGGCGTCGGCCAGGCAGTCGCCCCAGCGATTCGCGGCGGCAATGTAGGCGTTTTCATCTGAGTAGTGTAGAAATGCTCGATGCCGAGAGCGGGGAAGCTCGCGACGATCGCGGAGCAGCGCCCTCTGCTCACTACCGTGCTGGCGATGGTGTCGTCCTATGCCTGAACCCGTAAAGCGCGACCGGCGCTACATGCCAGGCCTCGACGGCCTGCGCGCGATCGCCGTGATCGGGGTGATGCTCTACCACCTCAAATTCGGCTGGGCCGAAGGCGGGCTGCTCGGCGTCGGTGTGTTCTTCACCCTCAGCGGCTACCTGATTACCGACATCCTGCTGAACCAGGTGAACCGCGGCGGGATGAAGCTGAAGTCGTTCTGGCTCGCCCGCGCCCGCCGCCTGCTGCCGGCCCTCTTCGCGATGCTGATCGTGGTGACGGCGTGGGTCACCCTGATCGGCCCCCACCAGCCCGCCGACTTCCGCAGCGCCGCGCTCAGCGCCGCCGCCTACGTCAACAACTGGTGGCTGATCTTCCACCACGTCTCCTACTTCGAACGCTTCGCCCCGACCTCGCCGCTGAACCACCTGTGGACGCTCTCGGTCGAGGAGCAGTTCTACATCTTCTGGCCGTTCCTGCTGCTGGCGGGGCTGCGCTTCGTCCCCGAGCTGAAGAACAGGACGGGGGTGCGGCCCCGCCTCGCCGGCGTGACGCTGGTCGTCGCGCTCCTCTCCGGCATCCTGATGGCGGTTCTGTACCACCCCTCACTCGACCCCTCGCGGGTCTACTACGGCACCGACACCCGCGCGCTCGAGCTGCTGCTCGGCGCCGCGCTGGCGATGATCTGGCCGAGCCGGCGGCTGCACGCGCGGATCGCGCCGCGGGCGCGCCGCACGATCGAGGCAGCCGGCCTGCTCGGCCTCGCGGTGATCGGCCTGATGTTCTGGCGCACCAGCGAGTTCTCGCCCTTCCTCTACAGGGGAGGCTTCGCCGTGCTCGGCCTCGGCTCGGTGCTCGCGGTCGCCTCGCTCACCCACCCCGCCTCGCGACTCGGGCCGATCGTCGGCTGCAAGCCGATGCGCTGGATCGGCGAACGCTCCTATGGCATCTACCTCTGGACGCTGCCGATCGTCGTCCTCACCTCCCCCCGGGGCGCGCACGGGCCCAGCATCCCGCGCGCGATCCTCCAAGTCGCGGCGATCCTCGCCGTGGCGGAGCTGTCCTGGCGCTACCTGGAGAATCCCATCCGCCACGGCGCCCTCGGCCGGCTGTGGGCGCAGTGGAGGGCCGGCAGGTGGCGGCGCGAGCGGGTGACGCGGCGCGGCTGGGCCGTGGTCACGGCAAGCGCCGCCGTCGTCGCGGTGGCCGTCGCCGGCCTGGCCGGGGTCGGTGTGTCCCACGAGAAAGCGATCGGCGCGGAAACCGTCGCCAAGACGGTCACCGCGAGGAACGTGCGAAGGGCGCCGCTGGCCACCTCCTGCAAAGAGGTCGTCCACATCGGCGACTCGACCTCGGAGGGACTCGTCTCCGAAGAATATCTGCCCGATCCCCAGCAGCTGATCAGCGCCCAGTACGCCCGCGTCGGCGCCACCACTCAGCACCTGGAGGTCGCCGGCGCGCGCTCGATCTACGAGAACTTCGAAGGCGAAGCGAACGCCCAGGAAGTCGCCGAAGCGTGGAAGAACGAAGGCTTCGAAGGCTGCTGGGTGCTGGCGATGGGGACCAACGAGGCGGCCAACGTCGCCGCCGGCTCGACCTTCACCTACGACGACCGGATCGCCAGCATGATGTCGACGATCGGAGACGAACCGGTGCTGTGGGTGAACGTGAAGTCACTGGTCCCCAACGGGCCCTATGCGGAGACGAACATGGCGGACTGGGACAAGGCGCTGCTCGACGCCTGCGACCGCTACCCGAGCATGCGGATCTACAACTGGGCCGCCGACGTCAAGGACCGGTGGTTCATCCCCGACGGCATCCACTTCACCTCCGAAGGCTACGCGGCGCGCGGCAGGCTGATCGCCGACGCCCTGCTCGAAGCCTTCCCCAACACCCACCCGCTGACGATGACCGACAAAGACAACTGCGTCGTCTCACCGCCGTCATGAGGACCCTCCCGCTCGCCCTGGCGTTGGTGTGCACGGCGGCCGGGTTCGCCGCCCAGGGAACCGCGGCCGAGGCGGTGCCCTGGGGCTACAGCTGCGTCCCCGCCTCGACCGAGACTCCGCGGACCAGCTCGACCTGCGGCGCGACCCTGCTCGACGGGCGCGCGATCGCGCCCCCGAACGCGCCGACGGCGGTGAAGGGGGCAGTCGCCGCCGCCAACCGGATCGCCGGCAAGCCCTACGTATGGGGCGGCGGCCACTTGAGCTGGTGGGACCGACGCGGCTACGACTGCTCCGGCGCGGTCGGCTACGCGCTGCACGGCGGCGGCCTGCTCGAGACGACGATGGTTTCGGGCCAGCTTTCCTACTGGGGCCTGGGCGGGCTGGGCCGCTGGATCACCGTCTACGCCAACGACGAGCACGTCTACATGGTCATCGCCGGACTGCGCTTCGACACCCGCGGCGACCTGCCCGGCATCACCGGCCCCCGCTGGCACGCCGATCGCGTCGAACCGCGCAACTTCGTCGCCCGCCACCCGGCGGGTCTTTAGCCTCCGTCCTCGTGTAAGCGGCCTGACCGGCTACAGCTGCGTGACGATGACCCCGATCAGGGCGACGATCACGCCGCCGCCGATCTGCAGCAGGGTTCGATTCAGGGCGGCGAATTCCCGGTGCATTTCCTCGCGCAGGGACCCAAGCTCTTGGTGCATTTCCTCGCGCAGGGACCCAAGCTCTTGGTGCATCTCATTGCGCAGGGACCCAAGCTCTTCGTGCATCTCCTTGCGCAGGGACCCGACCTCTTCGTGCAACTCCTTCCTAAGTGACCCGACCTCTTCGTGCAGTTCCTTGCGAAGCGCTCCGACTTCGCCGCGCAGCACCGCGATTTCGGACCGAACGCGTTCGAAGCCGTCGTCTAGTCGCTCGTCTGTCCAGCTGTTCCTCATCGCCTCCATGATGATCTCACTGTAGACAGGAAGATGCGCGCGGGTGGTGCGCGGAATCAAAATTCTTTGCAGCTCCTTGCGCACGAAAGCGTCGCTTCCCCCCCAACCGGGAAACTCGCTTAGCCGACCCTACGCCCCCGCGCTCAGGCGGCGGGCTCGTAGGTCAGCAGGGCGATGCCGTCGCCGACGGTGCGCGAGCCGACCAGCTTCAGCGGCTTCTTCTCGGAGACGTCGCCGAAGAGGCGCTTGCCCTCGCCCAGCAGGACCGGGAAGACCATCAGCCGCAGCTCGTCCACCAGGTCGTGCTCGAGCAGCGCCTGCACCAGCGTGGCGCTGCCGGCGACCAGGATCACGCCGTCGACCTCGTCCTTCAGCCTCGCGACCTCTTCGGCCAGGTCGCCGCGCAGGACGGTCGAGTTGCTCCAGCCCGGCTCTCTCAGGGTCGAGGAGACGACGTACTTCGGCATCGAGTTCATCTTCTCGGCGAAGCCGGCCTCGTCTTCCATCGTCGGCCAGGCCGCGGCAAAGCCTTCGTAGGTCACCCGGCCGAGCAGCTGCGCCTCGGCCTCGATCAGCTCGTCGAGCTTGAATTTGTCGCCCTCCTCGCCACGCTCGATCTCGAAGGTCCAGCCGGCGTGCTTGTAGTCCTCCCCGCCACCCGGGGCCTCGATCACCCCGTCGATGGAGATGAACTCGGTTACGACGATCTTGCCCATGGTGTTGCTCCTTCAGTCGATGTTCGAATCTCTACCCATACGACGAACGAGCAAGCCCGAAATCGACTCGCGCGCAAGCCGGTGGCATGGTGACTGCTACGGTTGGTGTGTCGGGCCTGGCTCAATCGCCGCCCGAGAGGTTCCGTTTCCTCCGTGCGCTGTCTTTGCGTCTAGGGGTCGCTGGATCTCCCCTATCGCTCACAAAGGAGCTCACTACACATGTCTTTCGCCGACCTCGGCGTGTCCAAGAACGTCGCGCACGCGCTCGCGCAGCGCGGCATCGACCAACCCTTTCCCATCCAGCAGATGGTCATCCGCGACGCCCTCGCCGGCCATGACCTTCTCGTCCAGTCGCCGACCGGATCCGGCAAGACGCTCGCCTTCGGCGTGCCGCTCGCCGACCGGGTCGAGCCGGACGCGAAGCACCTCTCCGCCCTCGTCCTCGCCCCCACCCGCGAGCTGGCGAGCCAGATCGTCGACGAGCTGAAGTCCGTGGCCAAGGCGCGACGGCTTCGGATCGCCGCCGTCTACGGCGGCGTCGGCTTCGGCCCGCAGAGCGCCGCCGCGAAGCGCGCCGACATCGTCGTCGCCACCCCCGGCCGGCTCGAGGACCTGATCGCACGCGGCGTCGTCTCGCTCGACCGCGTCCGCATCCTCGTCCTCGACGAGGCCGACCGCATGCTCGACATGGGCTTCAAGCCGGCCGTCGACCGGATCGTCTCCCAGACCCCGGCGCGGCGTCAGACCCTCTTCTTCTCGGCGACGCTGGAGGGCGCCACGGGCAAGATCGCCGCCGCCTACACGCGCGAGCCGCGGCGCCACACGCGCGCGGCGAGCAAGCGCGAGACGGCCGAGGTCGAGCACCGCTTCCTCCACGTCGACTCGCCGAGCGCCAAGCTGGAGCACCTGGTCGAGCAGCTGCGGGGCGATGAGGGCGGCCGCACGCTGGTCTTCGTGCGCACCAAGCGCGGCGCCGACCGCCTCGTCAAGCGCCTGCGCAAGCACCGGGTCGAGGCCGCCGCGATGCACGGCGACAAGAGCCAGGGCCAGCGCGAACGCGCCCTTGCCCGCTTCGAGGCGGGCGACGTCGCGGCGCTGGTCGCCACCGACGTCGCGGCGCGCGGGATCGACGTCGAGGGGATCACGCACGTGATCAACTTCGATGCCCCCGGCGACCGGGACTCCTACGTGCACCGCGTCGGTCGCACCGGCCGCGCCGGCCGCAGCGGCACCGGAATCAGCTTCGTGCTGGCAGACCAGGTCGATGACGTGCGGCGCATGGCGGTCGCCCTCGGCCTCGTCCGCGAGTTCGATCTGCAGCGAGGCGACCGGCGGCGGCCCAGAGCCAAGGTCGCCGGATGAGCAAAGCCGTCGACACCGCCCGCCGGTGGACCTGCGATCGCTGCGGCGTGTCGGCAAGCCGGATCGACGGCGCCCCCACGCCCCTGCCCGGGAGCTGGGCCCGCTCCGCCGACGGTTTCTTCTGCCTCACCTGTCGGCGCGAGCGCGCCGCCGAGCGGGCGCTGGACGCGGCGCCCGCCGGCTGCGGCAGCGGGGTCAAGGCCAAGGTGCGACGCGCGGGCCTGGTCGAGTTCGAGGTGCAGCGCGCCCCAGATCGCGCCGACAACGCGATCGCCCGCTCCTGCCACACCTCCGTCTCGGCCGTCGCTGCCGCCCGCCGCGCCCTCGATCGGGCCTGAACCCGGCTGGGCATCCCTCCGTACACCGGGCGACCCCGCAGCACGCCTGCGCCCACGAACCCAGGAGGCAGACCGTGACCAGAACCCTTCCAGCAATCGCCGTTCTCGCGATCGGTGCCCTGCTCGCCGTGACCGGCTGCGGCGGAAGCAGCTCCAGCCCCGGAGAAGGCGGCGCCTACGGATCGGGCGGCGGCGAATCCAACACGACCCAGAACGCCAAGAGCGAAGCGGGCGGCGGCGAAGCTGAATCGGGCGGCGCCGGGGTGGTCGCGGTCGCGAAAAGCCCAGAACTGGGCGCGGCGATCCTGGTCGACTCCAAGGGCTTCACCCTCTACGACTTCCACAAGGACAAGGGCACCACGTCGGCTTGCTACGGCCCCTGCGAAAAAGGCTGGCCCCCGCTGACCACCGGCGGCGCTCCCAAGGCGATGAGCGGCGCTGAGGCGTCGAAGCTCGGCACCACCGAACGCAAAGACGGCACGATGCAGGTGACCTACGCCGGCCATCCCCTCTACACCTTCGTCGAGGACACCAAGCCCGGCGAGGCGAAAGGCAACGACGTGAGTGCCTTCGGCGCCCAGTGGTACGCGCTGAAGTCGAGCGGCGAGGAGGCGGGCGACTAGCCCGCCTCCTGTTTTCGGCGGTTCGTTTAGTCGAGTATCCTTTAGCGCCAGATGGCGCCGATCACCTTCATCACGCTCGGCCCGACCGGGACCTGCCACGAGCGGGCGGTTAAGAGCTACGCCGCCTTCCAGGGGATCGAGGACTACCGGATCGAGCTGATCACCGACTTCTTCGTCGGGCTGGAGATGCTGCGCGAGACGCCGGGCGCCTTCCTCGTCCAGTGCAGCGCCCACCCCAAGGTGCACGAGATCACCGAGAAGTACTGGACCGAGGTCTGGGTCGTCGACACCTTCATCTACCCGACCAAGCACCTGGTGCTGCTCACTCGCAAGGAGGTGAAGAAGCCGCGCTCGCTGGGAATCGTCCCCGCGACCAAGGGCTACGTCGACCTCTCCCGGTGGGAGGAGGTGATCGACGTCGCCTCCAAGCCGATCGTCGCCGAAGAGCTGCTCGCCGGTCGCTACGACTCCGGCCTCACCCACATGGAGCACGTCGAGGAGCACGCCGACGAGCTGCGGCTCGACCTCGACATCGGCGAAATCGACACCACCTGGGTGATCTACGGCCGCGAGAAGCGCTTCGCGGGAGAGGTGATCGGAATCCCCTCGGCCGAGCTCTTCCGCCAGCCACAGCTCGCGTAGCGGCGCCCCCGCCTCAGCCGCGGCCGCCGATCGAGTCGAGTAGCTCCAGCATCTTGCCGTGGTAGGCGACACCGGCGAGGAGCGCGCGTTCGGATGCCTCCCAACCCTCCGCCTCTTGCACTTCCCCGAGGTATCCGTTCAGCTCGGCGAGCTTCTCGCGATGCCAGGCCACCCGCTCCTCCAGCAGCGGCTGGCCCGGAGCGCCGGCGAAGGCTTTCAACATGTGTTCGTCGTGCAGCTGGGGGGGTGCCGCGGTCGGCTCGGCCGCCCACTCCCGCAGGGCCGCGCGGCCCCGCCCGGTGAGCGAGTAGACCTTGCGGCGACGGCCGCCCTCCTCCTGGCGCACCGCGAGGTAGCCGGCCGCCGCGAGCCGCGCCGGCTCCTCGTACGCGGTCGTGTGCGGCACCGGCCAGAAGTTGGCGATCGACTGCTCGATCGCCTGCTTGATGTCGTAGGAGGTCCCCTCACCGAACTCCTCGAGCACGGCCATCAGCGCGTAGGAGTTGGGGGTGAGGCGAATCGGCTTGCTTTTCACGGTTCGTTCCGTATAGTACGGGTCGTACTATTGGTCCGGTCAAGATTGCGGGAGGTCGGCATGGCGAGCATCGATCGAGGCGACATCATCTCCAACCGGCAGGACTACGACGCGGTGATCGTCGGCGCGAGCCTGGCCGGCTGCGCGGCGGCGATCGGGCTCGGACGGGCCGGGGCGCGGGTCGCCCTGGTCGAGCAGCGACCCGACCCGGCCGCCTTCAAGCGCAGCTGCTCCCACTTCATCCAAGCCTCGGCGGTGCCGACGCTCGAACGGCTCGACCTGCTCGACCCGATCGTGGCGGCGGGGGCGGTGCGCTCGCGGATGCACGCCCGCACGCGCTGGGGCTGGATCGCGGCGCCCGCCGAGCGCGCCGGTCGCGCCGTGAACCTGCGCCGCGAGGTGCTCGACCCGCTGGTCCGCGAGACGGCCGCGGCGGTGCCGGGGGTCGAGCTCGCCCTCGGCCGCACCGCCCAGCGGCTGCTGCGCGAGGACGACGCGGTCCGAGGCGTCGTCGTCCGCGATCGCGAGGGCGGCGAGACCGAACTGCGCGGGCGGCTCGTCGTCGGTGCCGACGGGCGCGACTCCCGGGTCGCCGAGCTCGCCGACGTCGCCACCAAGACGCTGCCCCACGGACGCTTCGCCTACGGCGCCTACTTCGAGGGGCCGCCCCCTGCCGGCGCCCCGGACAGCTCGATCTGGTTCATGGACCCCGACTGGGCGGCGGCCTTCCCCACCGATGGCAACCTGGTCTTCTACGGCGCGATGCCGACGATGGGCCGCCTGGCCGAGTTCAAACGCGACCCGGAGGCAGCGCTCCTCGCCTACTTCGCCGACGTCCCCGACCCGCCGCCGATCGGCGAGGCGCGGCGCGTCAGCCCGATGATCGGCAAGATCGAGATGCCGAACAGGGTGCGCGCGACGACGGCACCGGGGCTCGCCCTGATCGGCGACGCCGCGCTCGCCACCGATCCGCTCTTCGGTGTCGGCTGCGGCTGGGCCTTCCAGTCCGCCGAGTGGCTGGCCGAGAGCCTCGCCCCTGCGCTGAACGGCGAGGAGAGGCTCTCCCGCGGCCTCGCCCGCTATGCCCGCCGCCACCGGCGCGAGCTGCGCGGGCACGCCTTCCTGATCCACGACTACGCGACCGGGCGGCCGCTGAGCCGAGCCGAAAAGGGCCTGTTCGCCGCCGCCGCCCGCGACCGCGAGGTCGCCGCCCGCTTTGACGCCTTCGCGACGCGGCGGGTCAAGCCGGGGAGGATGCTGGCGAGCGTGGTCCCGCGCTCGATCCTCGTCAACGCCCGCCACTCGTGGAGAGCGGCGCCGAAGCGACGCTATAGACCTCCCATTCTTCGGCCACGCCCTTGAGCGCGTGACGGCCGGCGGGGGCGAACTCGACGCCTGAGCCGACGGCGAGGTCGCGCACCGTGCGTGAGGCGAGCACCGTGCGGGGGTCGGCGAGCGCGGCGATGCGGGCGGCGACGTGGACGGCGATGCCGCCGACGTCCTCGCCCATCAGCTCGACCTCGCCGGTGTGCAGGCCGGCGCGCACCTCGATCCCCAGCGCGGGCACGTCCTCGACGATCGCCCGCGCGCACTCGGCGGCGCGAGTCGGGCCGTCGAAGACGGCGAGGAAGCCGTCGCCGGTCGTCTTGATCTCGCGGCCCTCGAAGCGCCGCAGCCGCTCGCGGACCAGCTCCTGGTGCTCCTCCAGCAGCTCGCGCCAGCGGCGGTCGCCGAGCTCGCCGGCGAGCCGGGTCGAGTCGACGATGTCGGTGAAGAGGACGGTCGCCAGCACCCGCTCCGTCGCCGGGCCGGGCCGCACACCGGTGAGGAACTCCTCGATCGCGTCGAGCGCCGCGTCGCTGTCACCGACCCAGGGGAAGTGGTCCTCGCCCTCCAGCTCGGCGTAGCGGCTGCCCTCGATCTGCTCGGTGAGCCAGCGCGCGGCGCGGTAGTTGACGGCGCGGTCCCCGCGGCGGTGGAGGACGAGGGTCGGCGCCTGGATCAGCGGCAGCGCGTCGCGCACGTCGGTGTCGAGGAACATCTGGAAGAGCTGCTGGACCCTCATCGGGCTAGCCGCCTGGCGCTCGAAGCGGGCCTGGAACTCGCGGGCCCGCGGGTCGGCCGCCATGCTCGGCGAGAAGATCTCGATCGTCGCCCCCTGTCCCCACATCGGCCCGATCAGCTCCTCCTGGGCTTCCTCCACCGCCTCGCGCTGCGGCGCCCAGGGGTAGTCGGGGGCCGCGGTCGAGCGCGCCATCGCCCCCCAGAGGACGAGCGCCGAGGTGCGCTCGGGGTAGGTCGCGGCGAACAGCATGCACATCGTCGCCCCCTCCGACATGCCGAGCAGCGCCGCCCGCTCGGAGCCCGCGGCGTCCATCACCGCGCGCACGTCGTCCATCCGCTCCTCCAGGGTCGGCGCGCCCGGCGCCGGGTCGGAGAGGCCGACGCCGCGGCGGTCGAAGACGAGCACCCGGGCGAAGGAACCGAGCCGGCGCAGGAAGTGGGACATCGCCGGGCTCTCCCACATCAGGTCGAGGTGGGAGAGGAATGGATAGGCGAGCACCAGGTCGATCTCGCCCGCGCCGAACACCTGATAGGCGATGCCGACCTCGCCGCTGCGCGCGTATCGGGTCTCCGTCGTCATCTCGCCGATCACAGTACCTCGGTAGCTTCAGCGTTCAACCTCGAACCCTGGGAGCAGCATGGCGGATGACAGACGGGACTCGGCCGGGATCGAAGCCGAAGCGCTGGTGCGCGAGTTCAAGAACGGCCCGCGCGCGGTCGACGCGATCGACTTGAGCGTGGCGCCGGGCGAGATCTACGGCTTCCTCGGCCCCAACGGGGCGGGCAAGTCGACCACGGTGCTGATGCTGACCACGCTGCTGCCGCCGACGGCGGGAACGGCGCGGGTGGCGGGCTTCGACGTGGCGAGCGAAGGCGGCCGGGTGAGGAGCGCGATCGGCGCCGCCCTGCAGGAGGCGGCCCTTGACCCGCTGCTCAGCGGCAGCGAGCACATGCGCCTGCAGACCGCGCTGCACGGGCTGCCCAAGGCCGAGCGGATCGAGCGCTCGCGCGAGCTGCTCACCCGGGTCGGCCTCTCCGAGGCGGCGGAGCGCAAGGTGGGCGAGTACTCGGGGGGGATGAAACGACGGCTCGACCTGGCGCTGGCGCTGGTCCACCGGCCCCGCATCCTCTTCCTCGACGAGCCCACCACCGGCCTCGACATCCAGAGCCGCACGGCGCTCTGGGACGAGGTCGCCCGCCTTGCCTCCGAGGAGGGTGTGACGGTCTTCCTCACCACCCAGTACCTGGAGGAGGCCGACGCGCTCGCCGATCGCGTCGGGATCATCGACCACGGTCACATCGTCGCCGAGGGCACGCCCGCCGAGCTCAAGGCCGAGATCGGCCGGCCGACCGTCGAGGCGGTCCCCCGCGACCCGGCCGACCGGGAGCGGGTGGAGCGGGCGCTGCGGCCCTTCGGCGAGAGGTGCGGCGCCACCCACCGCGGCGGCACCTCGGTGCTGCTCGCCGGCGGCGAGTCGCAGCTCGCCGACGTCGTCCGCGCCCTCGACGCCGAGGGGATCGCAATCGAGCAGCTGCAGCTGCACGCTCCATCGCTCGACGACGTCTTCCTCGCCAAGACCGGCCGCTCGCTGGAGGGTGCCGGCGACGAGGAGTCAGAGGCTGACAGCGCGGAAATGGAAGCGGTGCGGGCTTGAGCTCCGCCCTCCCGATCCAGGTCGGCCAGCTCGCCCGCCGCTCGGTGCTGCGCACCCTGCGC
>Ga0075423_10002178_pt1 | contig 17664 bp, 16 predicted proteins | sample SoiMethybrSBSTD2_FD_80114 | JGI IMG/M metagenome (GOLD analysis project Ga0075423, IMG submission 80114) | Bulk soil microbial communities from a Populus tree surrounding site in Tennessee, USA - Soil MetaG P. TD hybrid SBSTD2 | ecosystem: Environmental > Terrestrial > Soil > Tree plantation...
AAATAAAAGGAGAGGCAGGGAAATGGCTGCAGATTTGATAATTAAGAACGGTTGGGTGGTGACGCCCGACGCAACCTTTAAAGGCGGCGTCGCGATTAGCGGCGAAAAGATCGTCGCGATCGGCGCCGACGATTCACTCCCGCAAGGTAAAGAGGAGATCGACGTCAAAGGTAAACATATTCTGCCGGGCCTGTTCGACGGCCACGTCCACTTCAGAGAACCGGGCATGACTCATAAGGAAGATTTTACCACCGGCTCCACGGCCGCCGTTTGCGGCGGCATCACTACCGTCGTCGACATGCCTAATACGGTTCCGCCGACCGCCGACGCTGAACAGGTGAAGGTCAAGAAGGAGCTCGGCGAAGCCAAATCGCTGGTCGACTTCGGCATCACCGGCGTCGTGGTGCAAACCAATACCAAAGATATTCTCCCCATGGCCGCTGCCGGCGCGATCGGTTACAAGATCTTCTTCGGTGAAACGATCGGCAACCTGCCCTTCCCCGACGACGGCATGTGCATGGAGGCGTTCGATTACATCGCGCAGTCGAAATTGCCGTTGGGCATTCATGCGGAAAATCGCCAGATCATGGCGTACTGCACCAATAAGCTCAAAAGCGAAGGTAAGAATGATGCCCGTTATTGGGAGGCCTCCCGGCCGGATATCTGCGAGGCTGAATCAGTGCACCACGCGTTGTTCTTCGCGGAAACTTTCGGCACCAAGCTGCACGTTTTCCATATGAGCTCAAAACAAGCCGCTTATATGGTGCGCGACGCCAAAGCGCGTGGCTTGCGCGTCACGGCGGAAACCGGCCCGCACTATTTGCTGCGTGAACCAAATGACATGGATAACGTCGGATCCCTCTTGAAGATGAATCCGCCGGTGCGCACCAAAGATCACGCGGAAGTTCTCTGGCAAGGGCTGCGCGAAGGTTTCGTCGACACGCTTGCGACCGACCACTCGCCGCACACTTTAGATGAGAAAGGTTCCGATATTTACGGCAAGCTCACCAAGCCGGCGATTTGGGATTGCATCTCCGGGTTTTGCGGCGTTGAAACCGGCGTGCCGCTGATCTTGACTGAAGTCAACAAAGGTCGATTAACGCTCAATCAGTATGTCAAATGCGCTTCCGAGAATCCGGCCAAAGTTTGGCAGGTTTACCCGAAGAAAGGCGCTATCCGGCTCGGCTCTGACGGCGACATCACGGTCGTCGATATGGATAAAGAAGGCACGATCGACGTCAACAAACTCCATAGCAAAAACAAACCCTCTCCATGGCACGGCTGGAAAATCAAAGGCATGCCGGTGCTGACCGTCGTGCGCGGCCACGTGCAGATGAGAGACGGCGAGCCCTGCGGCAAGCCCATCGGCAAAGCACTTAAACCCCTGGTATAACCGGTAGGGGCGACCGGCGGTCGCCCCTATCTATTTCTTATGAAACGCACGGAACCGTTCGATTTCTATCAGCCGACGACGTTAGCGGAAGCGAGCCGGCTGCTCAAAGAAAACGGCCCAGGAGGACGATTTCTCGCCGGCGGCACCGATTTAGTCATCGCCCTGAAGGAAAAAGGGCTGCTGCCAAAGTATCTGGTCGATCTAAAACGGGTGCCCGGTCTAACCGGCATCCGTGAAAAAGGCGATGGCAGCATCATCATCGGCGCGCTGACCACTATGCGCGAAATCGAGACCGCGCCTTTGATCACAAAAAAATATCCGTTTCTGGCTCAAAGTGCCGCCGAAGTCGGTTCCATTCAAATCAGAAACCGCGCGACCATCGGCGGCAACATGGCGAACGCCACACCGTCAGCCGATACCGCTCCTGCTTTGATCGCTTTGAATGCGTCGGCGAAGATCGTTGGGTTGAACGGTGAGCGAACCGTAGCGTTGGAAGACTTTTTTAAAGGTCCCGGTCAAACTGTGATGAGCGCCGACGAAATTCTGACTGAAATCACCATGCCTAAAAACGGCCCGGACTTGGTCGGTGATTACATCAAGTTTTCGCCCCGTGAAATGATGGATCTCGCCTATGTGGGTGTCGCCGTGGCTTACAACTTGAGAGACAAAAGATGCGATGGAGTGCGGATCGTTCTTGGCGCAGTGGCGCCGACGCCGATCCGCGCCAAGCGGGCCGAAGCTATGCTCGAAGGCCAAATCTTATCTGAGGCGCTCGCAGAGAGATCTGGGCAACTTGCGTCGGAAGAGGCGAAACCGATTAGCGACGTACGCTCGTCCGCCGATTACCGACGCGCCATGGTCGGCGCCATGACCAAACGCGCGCTGCTCAACGCCGCGGTTGGACCGGCGACCGCCTGGGTCGAACGGCGCGATAGAAGGTACTAAGAATGCAGTACCGGAGTAATGCGTTTCGAAAATTCTTATCCCAACACTCCAATACTCCATTACTTCACCACTCCAATCTCGATTTGAGGTTCCCATGAACAAAAAAGTCCAGTTCACTTTGAACGGCACTCGCGTCAGTCGCGAAGTTCCCACGCACCGCCTGCTGCTCGATCTGCTGCGCGACGAAATCGGCATGACCGGCACCAAAGAAGGCTGCGGCACGGGCGACTGCGGCGCGTGCACGGTTTTTTTAAGCGGCAAGGCGGTCAACTCCTGTCTGGTTCTTTCCGGTGAGCTCGAAGGCGCGGATATTGTCACCATCGAGGGGCTCAAGATCGGACCCGAATTTCATCCGATCCAAAAGACTTTTCTCCAGGATGGTGGCGCACAGTGCGGTTATTGCACGCCGGGTATGTTGATGATGTCGAAGGCATTGCTGGACGAAAATCAAAATCCCACCGAAGAAGACATTCGCTTCGCGCTGTCCGGTAATCTCTGCCGCTGTACGGGCTACGCGAAAATCGTCCAGGCGGTGCAGGACGCCGCCGCGATGATACGGAGTAAGAACGTTCAATAGGTTCAAGCCGTTCAAATCGACGATTCGTCGAGCGGTTTAAGCGGACACAAACGCCAGAATTCATCACACGGCTTGAACGTTTTGAACTACTTGAACAACTTGAACGGTTATTTTAAGGAGACAGAATGTCCGAACTCACCGTGGTAGGGAAGCCTGTCCAACGCGTAGACGCAGCGGAAAAGCTGACCGGCGAAGCGGTCTACGGCTACGATCTCGTGCTCCCGAACATGCTCCATGGAAAAACCCTCTTCAGCCCGAAGGCCCACGCGAAGATCAAAAGCATTCATACCGAAAAGGCGAAGAAACTTCCCGGCGTCGTCGCCGTCGTGACCGGAGAAGACGCGCCTTGGACGCACGGCGAATCGGTCAAAGACAAGCCATTCTTGGGGCAGGGCAAAGTGCGCTTTATCGGCGAGCCCGTTGCAGCAGTCGCCGCCGAGGATGAAGACACGGCGCAGGCGGCGGTGAAATTGATCGAGGTTGAGTACGAAGATCTGCCGGTGTACACGGATCCGGAAGAAGCCTGCAAGCCGGGGGCCGCGGAAATTCACGAAGACTTCGGTAAATACCGCAAAGCCGAATTCATCGTCCAAGGCGCGATGCCGAATGTTGCCGAGCATTTCAAGCTGCGCACCGGCAACGTCGAGCAAGGCTTCAAAGAATCCGACCTCGTGCTCGAAGAAAGATATTTTGTGCCGACCATCCAGCACGCCGCCATGGAGCCGCATTCGGCGCATGCGCAGTTCGACAAAGAGTCGGGACGCCTGACGATTTGGGTCGCCAACGATGCGCCGTTCCGGGCGCTGCACGAAATCACCGAAGCGTTGGGCATGCCAAAAGAAAAGATCCGCTTCATCAATCCGCTGCAGGGTGGCGGCTTCGGTTCCAAGGGCGGATTGAAAGTCGAGCCCATCGCCGTCGCCCTCGCTTTTCATACCAATGGGAGACCCGTGCGCGTCAAATTCAATCGCGAAGAAACTTTTATCTCGACGCTAACGCGCCATGAAGCCGTGGTCTATTCGAAGACCGGCGTGAAAAAGGACGGCACGCTGATGGCGCGCGAGATGACGATCTATTGGGGCGCCGGCGCGTATGCCGAAAAAAGTCCGACGGTATGCATCCGCGGCAGCTTGCCCGCCCCGGGACCCTATAGAATTCCACACGTGAAAGTTGACGGCTATGCGGTTTATACGAATAAACCAGTCGCGGGTTCTTACCGTGGCTACGGCATTCCCCAGGGCGCATGGGCGGGCGAACAGCAAATGGATGAAATCGCCAAGCGCTTAGGCCTCGATCCCGTCGCCATTCGCATGAAAAATATTTTCGTCGAAGGCGATATCTCTTACTGGGGCGAGCAACTGCATGCTGTCGGACTAAAAGAAACTTTGCTCAAAGCAACGGAAGCAATCGAATGGGGTAAAAACCCCACCATCTCAAAGCCCGGAGTAAAAATCGGCAAAGGCTTCGCGTGCATTCAAAAACCGACTCGCTCGCCGACTACTTCCGCCGCCGGCGTCGTCGTCAATGCCAAAGGCGAAGTCACCGTACTCGCTGGCACAGTGGAAATCGGCCAAGGCTGCAACACGATTCTCTCGCAAGTCGCGGCCGAAGAGCTCAAAGTGCCGATGGACAAAGTACGCATGCATCCGCTCGATACCGACGTGATTCCATTCGACGCGTCGACGACGTCGAGCCGCAGCACGTATCATATGGGCAACGCCGTGCGCCGCGCGTCGATCCATGCGCGCGAGCAGATTATGGAGGCCGCAAGCCCGATGCTCGAAGCCGGCGTCAAAGATCTCGACTACGCCGACGGCAAAGTTTTCTTGAAAGACCAGCCGCAGCAGGCACTGCCGATCGGTGAAGTCGTGCGGCGAAAGCTCGGCATCAATGGCGAAGTGCGCGGCGACGGCTCCTACACCTACGAGATCGGCAAAGACTTGGATCTCGAAACCGGCCACAGCGATCACGCCTCGGCTTTTTACATGTACGCGACGCAAGCCGCCGAAGTTGCCGTGGACGAGGACAGCGGGCGCGTACGCGTGCTCAGAATGTCGGCGGCCCACGATGTCGGCAAAGCGATCAATCCGCTTAATTGCGCCGCGCAAATCGAAGGGGGCGTGGTCATGGGCATCGGCTCGGCGCTGCACGAAGAAATGGTGGTCGACGCCAATGGCAAGGTGCGCAATCCCTCCTTCCTCGACTATCATCTTGCGACGTCGCTCGACATTCCCGAGCTCATCCCGATCATTGTCGAGTGTCCGGAGCCGCAAGGGCCTTACGGCGCCAAAGGTTTAGGTGAACCGGGCCTCGCGCCGACGCCAGCCGCCATCGGCAACGCGGTCGCCGATGCCTTGGGCGTGAGAGTTTACGATCTGCCGCTCAAGCCGGAAAACGTCTACTGGGCAATTCAGAAAAGTAAGAAAAAACCCGCCGCATAGACTCACCAATCTCGAATTCCGGTAGATTTTCGTCTAACATTCACGCCACCGGCGAGAGTTCTTTCCGCTTGGTGAGTACCTGGTTGGAGGTAAGGCGATGACGGATCGTCGAACTCGTTTCCCCGTGTTAGCGAGTGTCATGCTCGCCACATTCTTGTGGTCGCCACCTGTGGCGACCGCTGGTGAGCCGGCGCCGCGAGCGATCCAAACCGTTCCTGGCATGCCGCCGGTCATAGATCCCAACAATCTCTACAGTGAAACCCGGCCGGAAAAGTTAAGCCCGGTCGTCGCCAAACATCTGCATCGTGTGTACGTGCCGAATCGAAGCTCGAATGATGTTTGGGTCATCGACCCCGCAACGCTCAAAGTCATCGATAAGTTCAAAGTCGGCGTTCACCCGCAGCATGTCGTGCCGTCGTGGGATCTAAAAACTCTGTGGGTTAACAACAACGCCGAGGGTCGCACCGACGGCAGCGTCACACCCATCGATCCTCTCACCGGCAAGCCGGGAAAGAACATTCCTGTCGACGATCCTTATAATATGTACTTCACCCCCGACGGCAGCGCGGCCATCGTAGTCGCTGAAGCGCATAAACGACTCGATTTTCGCGACCCGCACACGATGGCGCTCAAATATTCGATCGAGACACCGAATTGTCGCGGCATCAACCACGGCGATTTTTCCATTGACGGCCGTTATGTGATCTTTACTTGCGAATACGCTAAAAGCCTGACGAAGATCGATCTCGTCGAGAAAAAGGTAGTGGGCTATCTCAAATTATCGAGGGGTGGTATGCCGCAGGACGTGCGCATCTCGCCTGACGGCAAGATCTACTATGCGGCCGACATGAAGGCTGAGGGCGTGTTCCTAATCGACGGTGACAAGTTCACAGAGATTGGCCATGTCAAGACTGGCATCGGCACCCACGGCCTGTACCCGAGCCGCGATGGCACGAAACTTTACGTCGCCAATCGCGGCGTCGCTCGCGTTTACGGGCCGCCGAAAGGTAAAGGCAGCGTCAGCGTGATCGATTTCGCGACGCGAAAAGTGGAAGCGACCTGGCCCATCCCCGGCGGCGGCAGCCCTGACATGGGAAACATCAGCATCGACGGCAAACAGCTATGGCTCTCCGGGCGATACGACAACTCGGTTTACGTTATCGACACGACTAACGGAAACGTTAAAAGCATCCCGGTGAAAAGTGAACCCCACGGCCTCACCGTCTGGCCGCAACCCGGGCGATATTCACTGGGTCATACGGGGAATTTGCGCTAACGCTGATCATGCCGATTATAGGCGGTTTGCATCGACCAGGACTGAGTTTTTCAAACGGTTTGAACCCGCTGCATCGCACAGGAGGAGATATGTTCCGATCGGTCAGCCTCATCTTGCTTGCATTCGTTATTTCTGTGCCCGACCCGACTGACGCCGCCTCCGTCGATCAAGATTTCTATCGCGGGAAAAATGTTCGCATCATCGTTGGTTTCGCCGCCGGTGGCGGGTTTGACGCCTACGCGCGCGTCATCGCCAGACATATGGGACGGCATATTGCCGGCAATCCTTCGATAATCGTCGACAACATGACGGGCGCCGGTAGCCGTGTCGCGGCGAATTTTTTGTTTAAAGCGCCGGCGGATGGTCTCGTCATCGGCAATTTCATCGGCTCCCTGGTCTTGCAGCAAATCATGGGTGACAAAGGAATCGAATTCGACAGCCGCCGGTTCGAATGGCTCGGCGCGCCGGTGCAAGACGAAAACGTCTGCGCGCTGACCAAAGCCAGCGGGATCAATTCTCTAGACGACTGGTTCGCTGCCAAGAAGTCGGTGAAACTCGGCGGCGAAGCGCCGGGCGCCAACGACTCCGACGTCCCGCGCGTCTTGAAAACAGCTCTGGGCTTGCCGATTCAATTGATCGAAGGCTTCAAAGGGACCTCGAACATTCGGGTTGCGGCTGAAGCCGGCGAAGTGGACGGCGGTTGCTGGACCTGGGCGTCGATACGAACTACGTGGGCGGGCGGTCTGGACTCAGGAATGGTTAAAGCCATCATCCAGGTCAACGCCAAGAAGGCTGACGATATTCCTAATGTTCCCAACGCCATCGACCATGCCAAGACGGCCGACGCCCGCGTACTGATCGACTCCGGCATTCACGCGCCGTCGGCGATCCTGCGCGCCTACGCTTTACCACCTGGAACGCCGAAAAGTCGTGTCGATCTTTTGCGCGGCGCGTTCTACGCGACGATGAAGGACCCGGAGTTCCTCGCTGAGATGAAAAAGTCCAAGCTCGAGATCAACCCGCTATCTGGTGCTGAAGTGGATGGCATCGTCAAGAAACTCTTTCAGATGGATACTAAAAACGTCGCCAAGATCCGTGACGTACTGGTGCCTAAGAACTAACCCAACGCTACAGCTTTAGCGTGGCTTGGCGTGCGCTTGCACGAATAACCCCATGCCGCAAAGGCGAACCCTGCCGTGACGAGAGCAAGGACCTACAATGCCGCTTCGACCTCCAGCGATCAGCCAGCACCGTGGTAACTGCAAAGATCGCCTCGAGCAGCATGATGTCACCGAATGACATGCCAATCTCATCTGTCCAAAAGATCGTAATCGTGGGTTTGGGAAACAGGGCCGCACGAAGCGCGCCAGCAAGCACAAGAAGCGATGGGTTACGGGCCAGGTCGGGCTTCACAGGCAATTACATACATCGCATGATGCATAGCTGAATGTCCCCCGACCCGGCTCGCACGATATACAGGCACAGGAGCGAGAGTGCCTGAGCTAACGCCAGTGAATGATTTTTAGGACATCGGTAAAATCGTCCGTCCAAAGATCGCCGCCTAAGCGCCCATCGAGGTGGTGCCAGCGATGGTCGGCGAGGAATGGCTCAAGGACTTCCCGTTGGCTCGCCATGACGATCCAGCGCGACGCGGACTTACCCTCTCTTTGTTCCTCTACAGTGGAATGAAAATCATTTCGTATAAGGGCTACCAGATTCAACCGATGGGCCACACGATCCAAGATCGGCGCGAGCTCCATATAACGATTCGACACGTGAACTAGAACCAGGCCATCTTGCGCGATCTTGGAGTAATATAATTCGATCGCTTCGAGAGTGAGGAGGTGGGTCGGAATTGCATCGGAGCTGAAGGCATCCAATACCAGCAAATCAAAATGACGATGCGGTTGCTTCGCCAAAGATAGCCGGGCATCGCCGATCACGACGTCAATCTGGGTCGGACAATCTCTTAAATAGGTAAATAAGCTTGCGTTCCGGGCAATTTTTTCGACCAACGGATCGATTTCAAAAAAAGTAAAATGCTGACTCGCGGTCCCATGGCAGGCCAGCGCGCCGGTACCAAGTCCGACAACGGCGATATTTCCCATCGGACGGTTTTGCGCCAATACGCCAAGGACCTGTCCGGCCGGACCGCTCCGGTGATAGTAACCGATGGGTTGAAGGCGCGCCGCCAGATTCTGAGCCCCGTGAACGGTGTTCCCTTGAAACAACACGTGCCTTTTCGCCTCAACTTCATCGATGGCGCGATAGACACCGAAGAAACTGCGCGCCGCATATAACGTCCTGCCAAACGGATGAGGAGAAATCAGAGAGCTGGTCAGAATCGCAAGCATACCGAGCCCGAAACGGACGGGACGATAAGCGAACAACAAGCAACAAATCACTGCGGCAACACCGAACATCGACAGCTGTGCATTCAAAGGAGAGATCGAACCGACGATTGTGACCGCATAGATCAGCGATACTATGGCTATGAAAAGCAGGCTCGGGAGCAGCAAATCTGCCCAGTGGCTACTCGCCTTATCGCTCTTTTCGCCGACATAGGGCCTGAGGAACGCGGCTACGGTCAGCACCAGAGGATATTCCAGAACGCTATTGAACAGTAGCGGCGCAATGGCGTTGAACAACCCGCCCAACGCGCCACCTAGAGAGATCCAAAGATAAAATTCGGTTAGACGTGAAGGGATCGGCCTATCCTTGGCCAGTTGACCATGACAAACCAATGCCGTCATGAAAAAGGAAATGAGATGGATCGGCAGAATAAGCCATACGGGGCTCGTTGCATGGACGATAACCGTCAACGCCGCAACCAGCAACAGGAACGCTTGCCGGCGGACGAGGAACAGGTGGGTAGCCCAGCTATCTCGCGCAAAGGCTAACACATAGGTGAGGAGATAAATTGCCAGCGGCAACACCCAAAACAGGGGCGCCGAGACAATATCCGTAGTTATATATGACGTCACACCCAAAAGCAGGCTGGACGGAACGAACGACCAGCATATCCAGCGCAATCGGCGCACCAAGGTGACGCCAGCCGCGCCGGCCTCGTCAGCTGCGGCATCCCCAGGCAAAGGAGTAGTGATGATGGTTCCACCTTTCAGCGCTCCGCTGATTGGTTGCAACGATAACAAGACGGAGCCTGACGTGACGAGTAGAAGAAAAAGATAGCCGTAAAACCAGAAATGGCTTTGCTGCGAGAGAGTGAGATTGGGTTCCAACAAGACCGGGTAAGCGACAAGACCCGCCATGCTGCCCAAATTGCTCGCGCCGTACATGAAATAGGGATCGCGGGCCGCAGGATGTTTTACCTTGGTAAACCACTTCTGCAACAGCGGCGCTCCCGCTGATAGCACAAAGAAAGGATACCCAATGGAACAGACTAACGCCGTGAAAATCGTCAAGGACGAAATTGTGCTCTCGTCCAAAAACCAATGACTCGGTATCGCGATCGGTAAGAACAACAGTGCCCCGAGTACCAGAATTAAATGAACCAGTGCATGCCGTGCCGTACCAAGCCAGGCACTGGCAAAGTGAGCGTACAAATAGCCCGCCAGAAGCGACACTTGGAAAAACAGCACACTGGTGTTCCAAACCGTCGAGCTGCCGCCGGCCAAAGGCAGAATCATTTTTGCGACCATCGGTTCAACAATGAACAGCAAGGCCGCGTTAAGAAATAGGGTCAGCAAATAAAGAACAAAGAGCGGGTTGTCCCGTTGCGGCGCACTCGACAGATCAAGTGGACAGTCCGGGAGCGCACGACCGCGATCAAGCAAATTTGTGACTCCCGACCACCAGCCTGGAAACGACATAAGAACATCCCAAACGATTGGACAATTATGCGCTACTCGCGCTGCACGAAAGCAAATATTCTGTGCCCTACGAGCAAGACCAATGCCACTCGATCCTCCCGGGGATTTGGCAGATTATCGGACCGAAACAGCAGGTCCGTTGATCCTCCACGAAAGGGCGGCAGCCGCACAGCAAAACTATCCCGGCTGGTGAATTGACAAGAAACGCGGCGCTTGGGTAAAAGACGAATATGTTATTTCATCGACAAATTCACGATTGACAACCCGAAGGACGCGATCATGGAACGAGAAATCACGCTGGACAATTTGCGGATGATGGCTCAGCTCGCGGGGTTAAAGTTCGCTGAGGAGGAGTTGCAGCGTTTGCTTGCGGGGGCCACGCGGTCAAAAAAACAAGTTGTGGAACTGCGCGCGCTTATTGCAACCGAGAATGAACCGGCCGCAACTTTCAATGCTGCAGACGGGAAATAGAAGACCCGTGAACCAAAACGAACTCTGCTATTTGACGATCACTGAAGCCGCCGCTGGCGTCCGCCGAAAGGAATATTCATCTGTCGAACTGACCGGAGCATTGCTGAAACGTATCGAATCGATCCACGACAAACTTCATTGTTTCATCACGCTGACCGCAGAACTGGCCTTGCGGCAGGCGAAACAAGCGGAACAGGAGCTTCGATCGGGAAAAGATCGCGGACCGCTGCATGGCATCCCCATCGCCGTCAAAGATCTCTACATGACCAACGGTATTCGCACAACCTGCCATTCCGCTGTTTTGGAAAACTGGGTGCCGAATTTCACCGCCACGTCTGTGGCAAAGCTTCAAGACGCAGGAGCGATTCTCTTGGGTAAATTAGGCATGCACGAGTTCGCCTTCGGCGGTCCATCGGTAGACGCGCCTTTCCCAGCTGTAAGAAATCCGTGGAGCACGGCGCATATCCCCGGTGGCTCGAGCAGCGGCTCCGGTGCTGCCCTCGCCGCGGGACTTTGCTATGGCTCGCTCGGCTCCGACACCGGCGGCTCCATTCGCACGCCATCGTCTCATTGCGGCGTCGTCGGCATTAAGCCCACTTATGGGCGGGTTAGCCGCCACGGGGTCGTTCCGCTCAGCTGGTCACTCGATCATGCCGGACCGATGGCGCGTAGCGTCGAGGACTGCGCGATCATCTTACAGACTTCGCGGGATATGATGCAAAAGATCCGGCATCGGCGGACGCTGCGGTGCCGAACTTTCGGAGTGGAATCGGACACGGAATCAAAGGCATGCGCATCGGCGTGCCGCGCGCCGGCTGGTTTGATGAAAACTTGGGCGTCGACCGCCAAACCGAAACCGCATTTAACCGCGCTCTGGAGATGCTCGAAGAACTTGGCGCGACCATTATCGAAATCGATGGCAAGCCATTCTCCCACGCGCGCAAGGCCAATCAAACGATTCTGGTTTGCGAAGCTTACGCTTATCACGAAAAGCGACTTCAACAAGCGCCGGAAAAATTCGGTAGCTCGGTCAGAAGACGTATGCTCGAAGGCGCATTTCTCAGCGCGGCGGATTACATCACCGCGCAACGCGCCCGCGTCGTGCTGAACGAGCAGATCCGGGCGAACTTCACACGAGTCGATGTCTTTGCCACGCCAAGCGCGCCGCGCCCGCCCGAAGCCTTCGCAACCATGGATCCCAACGAACAGAATCTTCGTCCTAGTTTCACTAACCTGTTCAATCTTACAGGGCTACCTGCCATCTCCGTGCCCTGCGGGTTTACTCATGAGAACCTACCGATGGGCTTGCAGATCAGCGCGCGATCGTTCGATGAAACTGCCGCTTTTCGAGTCGCTTACGCTTACGAGCAGGCAACCAAGTGGCACACCCAGAGACCGGCACTGTAAATCGAGACGGCGGTCTTGGAATTATTTCTTCATCGAATCAAGACCTAGCCCGAAGAAATCGCCGCTTGACCAAGGCTCGGTCGTCGATATATAGCGATTTTACAGACACGTGGGGAGACGCTCACATGCAGCAGGTTGTTTTAATGGTCGGAGTCGTGCTCGCTTCATCTTTGGGCTTGGCTCTTCTTGCACGAGTCCTCGCAACCGCTTTCAGGAATTCGCGCACAGCCTGCCGTTCGAAGGAAATGCGTCTGCCGTTCGTCCAAGACACAATCGTTTTTAACGAGAGTGATTTGACACAAGCGATGCGCGGCTACGACACTCCGGAGCTTCATCGGCAAGACGAGTTGTTGCGCTCCCAATTCTCGTCACATAACTCACCCGACGATTTATTCTAAGGTCGCTTGGCGTCCACGATTGGTTACTCGTCAGCTGGATAACAGCGTCCACAACTGGCTAAAGAATTGATTTGCAATTTTGGCCGATTCGACCCTTCAACTTGCGATCCTCAACTGGTTGTTGCCGGTTTCTTTGTTGCGGCGAGTCGAAGTTCAACGAAATACCCTGAAGTACATTTCTGAAAGTTTAGATTCCAGGGTCTTCGCTGCAGCCATTTCTCTTTGAATCGATGGCTCGAGCCGGCTGCGCGCTTGCTCGGCGAGCCTGAGAACTTCTTTCTCATCGACCTTCGTCAGTCGGCCTCCTTCCACCACGAACTCCCCATTGATAATCACGCTGTCGACGCTGCTCCCATTCTCGCAAAAAACCAACTGGCTCATTACATCATTCAACGGCGTGAAGGCTGGAGTATCGCGCTTGAGTAAAATAATATCGGCGAGTTTTCCTGGTGCGAGCACTCCTGCGTCAAGACCGAAGGCCCGGGCGCCATTGCGTGTGGCCATGGCTAGCGCCTGTACGGGTGTGACCCAATGATTAAAGTCGGTACCCGCTTGGTTGTGGATCAGCGCGGCTAGACGTACGGCGTCAAACATGTTCTGCCCGTCGTTCGATGCCGACCCATCCGTACCGAGCCCGACGTGGACGCCGGCTGAAAGAAATTGTTTGAGCGGCGCCAGACCACTACCAATGCGCAGATTACTGGCAGGGTTATGCACCGGAGTCGCGCCGCTGGCAGCGAAAAGTTCCACATCGCTCTCCTCGAGCCAAATGGAGTGCGCCAAAGACAAATTGGCTGCAAGAACGCCAAGGGAATCCAGGTGCTTCAGCAGCGACGTTCGGTAAATTTGCTGTCCCACAACCGCCTGCGCCTTGGTCTCGGCAAGATGGATATGCAGCGGCAGACTTCGTTTTCGCGCGATCTCCGCTGACCCGCACAGCAGTTCGTCGGTGCAGCGCTGCACGGCGGATGGACCTGGGCATGCTGTGGTAAGTCTCTCGGGAGCGTGAAAAGTTTCGATGAATGCTTCGCACTCGTCCAGCCAGGCTTTCGTTGCTTTAGCTTCACTCGTGCTCATACGCTTGAGCTCGTCGGCGAGATTTCCGGTCGTTTCTCCCAACGGGATCGTCTCCTCGTAATTTTTATCCGACAAAGTAAGCGCCACGACGTGGCGCAGGCCGAGATCACGCATCGCTTGAATCGCCGCGCCGGCGCCCATGAAACTGCAGGCCTGATTGCCAAAGAAGTGGTCGAGCACGGTAGTGGCGCCGTTCTTGAGCATCTCCATCCCGCCGAGCAGCGCGCTCGCGTAAAAGTCCTCTTCGCGCATGCCGCGCAGCGACGCACGGTAGTAAGCGCGCCAGATTTCCAGCGGCCTGCCCGGCATCATGCCGCGCACTAGATTTGCCGGCGAGTGGCAGTGGGCGTTAATCAATCCAGGCAGCGCGATCAATCGATCGCCGTCGATGACGCGATCGAACGGTCCCGCCGGCGTCCATTCCGATGGACCGACGTACGCCATTCGATTGCCATCGATGGCAATGGCGCCTTTCTCGACGATCTCGCTGTCTTCATTCATGGTGACGATGAGAACATTTCGAATCAATGTCTTCATTCCCACCTCCGAGAATCCAGCGCCTCTAAAAACACTAGGGGCACGGCATGCCGTGCCCCTATGTGTTGAAACGAGAAGCGCGATGTTGCTCGCTTATACGAATCCCATTGTCCGGCCCCAGTTTTCGGGATCTTGCAAGAAGTCGATGATTTGCTTGCTTGACTCCTCACTAAAATAACTCTTGCTCAAGCCGGTGTCCAAGACGTCGTCCCAATTGGCTAGTACGTGCAGCGCGATATCGTTTTTCGCCAGATTGATTTTACCCTCATGCTGGTTCAACCGATCCGAAGCATAGTCGAAGACGCATAAACAGTGCGTCATCTTTGCCCCCGCCCCTCGGATGCCGATATTGAAGCGTAGCTTGCTCAACCCATCCGTGATCAAATCTTCAACCAGCATGACGCGCTTGCCGGGCTCCAAAATTCCTTCAATTTGCTTCGTGCCGCCATAGCCTTTAGGCTGTTTGCGGATATAAATCATCGGCTTTTTTATCAGGTGCGAAACAAACGATGCGTAAGGAATTCCCGCGGTTTCGCCGCCGGCTACGACATCGATACTGTCCAAGCCGATGTCCGTCTCGGTTTTCTTAGCCAGCGCGGTGACGATGTACTCGCGCTCGGCGGCGAACGACAACAGTTTACGGCAATCTATATATACCGGCGAGATTCGACCGGAGACAAAAACAAACGGTTTGTCCTTATAGACGGCGATGGACTCGGTCGCAAGCAGCAGCTCGGCAACTCTTTTTGAAACTTCGCTCATGCAAACTACCTTTCCGAAGTCGCGAATAGGCACGCTATAACACAGCAGTTGCTCCATTTCCAACAATGCTAGACCTTTTAAGAGGCAGATTTTCAGCTGATAAGGAAGCTGGTAGAATGCCTTACCATGAATCGACTGTCGCACGTCGTTCTTCCATCTCGCGTCACTGTAAATAAACGGCGGCTAATGCGCGACCTTAACTCGATCGGGCGCATCGGCATCGGCGATCATGGCGCGGTCACCCGACTTGTCTTTTCGATCAAAGAGCTGCGCAGCAGACAATTGTTGATTCACTTGATGCGCCAAGCCGGGCTAAAAATTCACATCGATGCGATCGGCAACATTTTCGGCCGATTCGAAGGGAGCGATAGTAGGGCTCCAGCGGTTCTCGCCGGCTCACATCTTGATACGGTTATTCACGGCGGCAAATATGACGGGCCCGTCGGCGTGATCGGCGCCCTCGAAGCGGTGCGCACGATCGGGGAGAACAAAATTCCGGTTCGCGCCCCTCTCGAAGTTGTTTGCTTCGTCGGTGAAGAGTCGAGTCGTTTTGGCTTTTCGACGCTCGGCAGCAGCCTGATCGCCGGCGAAGTGCATCCGAAGGATTTGAAGAACGCCGTGGACCCGCAAGGCACGAAACTGGCGGACGTACTTTCGAGCCTGGGCATCACCCAAAAGCAATTGCGCGCGCTCCGGCGCGATCCGAAAAGCCTCAAGGCTTACCTGGAACTCCACATCGAGCAAGGGCCGATTCTCGAAGCGAAAGGAAAAAGAATCGGTCTCGTCACTTCGATCGCTGCGCCGAGCCGTTTCAAAGTGATCTTCAAGGGACAAGCCGATCATTCCGGGACCACGCCGATGGAAATGCGCAAAGACGCGCTCGTCGCCTCGGCGCAATTGATCGAATACGTCGAAAAAGTGTGCCGGAAGTACTCGACACTGGACAGGGGCCGGGTCGTCGGCACCGTCGGAGCCATGAAAATCGAACCGGGCGTGATCAATGCCGTACCCGGAAGAGCGGAACTGTCGGTTGACATACGCAGCACTTCGGCGAAATCGAAGGATCGAGTCGCGCGCATGGTTAAAGTGCAAGCTCGCGCGATCGCTCACAAGCGTACGATCGCTGTCGAAGTACTGAAGATTCGCGAAGAAAACCCGGTTCCGCTGGATAAACGGCTCCTGCGTGTGACTCGCGAAATCTGCGATGGAAAGGGCATCGATTACGAGATTATGCCGTCGGGCGCGGGCCACGACGCGATGCAGATGGCTAAGATTACGCTCGCGGGGATGATCTTCGTGCCAAGCAAACGGGGAATTAGTCACAATCCAGAGGAATGGACCCATCCTGACGATATCGCGCTCGGCAGCCAATTGCTAATGGAAACCATGATCAGAGTCGCCAATGAAAAACTCTAGCGAGCTGCTGAAAAAGCCTGAGATGCCGATTGTCGTGAGCATTGTCGCAGGATGCGCTCAATCGCCTCGCTTCAACGTACCGGTAAGTAAACCCCCGCTCGGCGATTTTTCGCTGGGTTTACCTATGTGATCCTTTTGACCAGAGCGCATGTTAACCTTGCAATCATCTTGGCGGAGCGGAACTAGTGAAGCAAAGTAGCAAGACTAAAAAGAAAAGGATTCTCAATGCGGCGCAAATCAAAGCCGTCTTGGAGCGCTTTACGAGGGAAATGGCGAAGCAATACGGAACCTTCGATCAGTTGGTGTTTATCGGTGTTCGTACCCGCGGGCCCTACATTGCGAAACGGTTAGCCGAGTTGATCAAAGAGCGCCACGGCAAAGAGATCCCCATCGGCGAGATGGATATCACGTTGTATCGCGACGACTTGAATGCGCTGCTTCCGGGGGGAACCGTCGATCATACGCGCATTCCGTTCGATATCGCTAATAAGATTGTTGTGCTTTTTGATGACGTATTGAACACCGGGCGGACAGTTCGAGCGGCGGTGGACCATTTGATCGACCTCGGGCGACCACGCATGATCCATCTCGCCGTACTGGTTGATCGCGGCGGCCGCGAACTGCCCATCGCCGCTAATTACGTCGGGAAAAAGATCAATTTGTCGGTGGGCAGTAATGTTCAGGTCAAATTGAAAGAGGTCGACAAGGTGGATGAAATATTGATTACCGACGCCGCCTAGCGGCGTGTTTAAAAGCACTGACAAAAATCTATAATCTAAATCGTTTCACTTTTGTCCGCCTGAGAAATGAATGACTATATTGCGGACTAGCGGTACGGATCCAAGCGGCCGCATGAAAAAGCCGCACCGCGAACTAGCGTCGGCTCCGTTATTCAGCGTGTTGTTCGACACTGACACTGACGGTGCGCCGTTTTACCAGCGCCATTACGTCACCAGCTTCGCGATGGGTTTCTACGAATCTGCGGATGGACGCCAGCTCGACTGGAAGAAAATGCCCAGCACATCGGGTCATTAAAGCGTCCACGGTCGAGGAGTCCAGTTGACCGTAACAAATGTTATCGTCGCTGTATGAAATTCTTCCGGGCGCACGCTTTTCGGATCAAGTTCGCTGACG